>Ga0070731_10005245_pt1 | contig 10790 bp, 13 predicted proteins | sample Coa_R1_2_FD_66448 | JGI IMG/M metagenome (GOLD analysis project Ga0070731, IMG submission 66448) | Surface soil microbial communities from Centralia Pennsylvania, which are recovering from an underground coalmine fire - Coalmine... | ecosystem: Environmental > Terrestrial > Soil > Unclassified ... | reverse complement strand
GCGCTTGCTCACCGGATTCGAGCGCAGCGCCAAGTCAGCCTTGGCTACAAGTCGAATCGCGCGCGTCAGTTCACGCCGGTTCTTATAACGCCGAGCCTGCCTGATGATGTCGTCGGCGGCAAACGGAGGCACGCGAAAGCCCTGCCACAGCGCTGCCCACAGCATTCGCTGGTCGCGGACGTTACGCTCCAAAATCACCAGCATCTGGCGAAAGGTTTTCGCCAGCATGTAGATGTGCCCAATCGCCGCTTCCTCGCCATCGCCCGACAGTAGCATCGCGTCCAGCACTTCTAGTGCTCGCACCCGCTCTTTACTCGAGATCGCATCGGTCAGTTCATATAAAGACCGCTGCTTCGCGGCCAGCACCATGGTTTCGACGTCCCCCAGCGTGATGCGCTTCTTTTCTCCAACGTAGAGAATCAGCTTCTCCAGTTCGTTGGAGATCATCATCATGTCCCCGCCCAGGGCGTCGACGAGTTCACGGGCGCCGTCGGCATCGATTTTCACGCCGCGACCAGCGCAGTACTCCGAGATCCAGCGTACCGCTTCACCCTCTTCCACGCGGGCTAGTTCCACGATCCCGCAGTATTGGCCCATGGTTTCGCGGATGCGCTGGTAGCGCTCCTTGTCCTGCATCTCCATGCGGCGCACGTCGGCAGGGATGCTGATGTGGTCGGCGACAAACACGACCAACGCATCGGGATTGGGATTCTTGCAGTACTCCTCGATCGCAGCGAGCTTGTCATCATTCGATCCGCGGCCGAAGAGATTCTTCACGCCACGCACAAAGAAGACCTGAAACGGCGCCATTAACGAAGGCGTGCGGGCGCGGTCCAGAACCTCTGCCAGGTCGTTCTCTGCGAGGTCGAACTCGAAGAAGCTGAAGTCCCTCAGATCAGCAGGAACCAAATGCTCAAGGATCGCGTCGCGAAAGCGCTTCCGGAAGAACGCCTCATCGCCCACGAACACGTAGGCCGCGCGCAGCTTGCGCGATTCCAACTCGCTGACAAAGCGTTCGGCTTGGGCAAAGGCTCGCATAGCGCAGTCGTTGGTCCTTAGTCGGTGGCCATTTGTATTGGGCCGCTGGTTTCGCGAGGTATCTTGGCGAACGACCAACGACCGTCGACCGTCGACGGTTCTGCCAACTCTACCATCAGAATCCCTCCAGGATGTTGGACACCAGGGTGCGGGCAAAATCCTGCGACAGGCGGCGAAAGGCCGGGGAATCCTCCTCGAAAAAGCTGGCCAGATCCTGCGAGACTTCATATTGCTCACGAAATAGGTAGGCCGGATTCTGGTAGAGCACTTTGCCGTTTCGGTCGGTGAGCGTAACCTTCATGCTGACCACTACGAGGATGCTGGCGGCTTGTCCGGTGGCGGTGTCATAAGTCAGCGGAGAAGCCGTTGTGGACAGCACGGTGCCCCGCAAAGTAGCGTCGGCGTCTTCACTGGCACCATTGAGAATGTGGTAGTGAGTCCGCGTTGTAAACTCACGCACCACCGATGCGGTCAACATCTGCTCGATACGATAAGTGATGGTTTCATTCTTGAACGTCGGGACGGCAATCGTCTTGACGGTGTCGGGAAGCTGCACTGCATGGCCGACGGTGTGGTAGCCACACCCTGCACCAAGCACTGGAACAACGAGCAAGAGCACCAACAGAGGCAGCGCCCGGCGGCGCGCCACACGCGACTTCATTGAATCTTCCCCGTCGGACGCGTGGCCGTCAGACTCTCGGCACACTCCACCGCCGTGAGAGCTGAGATGCGAAGATTGTCCACGGCCGCCCACAGCCAGACGCCGTTGGGTTGCACGGAATCAGGTTTGATCGAGAGTTGGATCTCCGCTTGTCCGGCGGAACTCACATTACTCGGCGCATCCTCCTCAGCGGTAGGAATGACTACATGATCTCCGGCCAGAGACTGGGACAATGTCTGCACATCGACAGGAGAATTCATTTCCACGAAGACTGCGAGCGCATAGCCATGGAAGATGGGGGCCTGCAGCAGCAGCAACGAAGGTTGTGGAGCGGCGTCACCCGCGATCGCGCGATAGTGGCGGGATATTCGAGTCTCCAGTGAGTCGAGCGTGGGCTGCGATTTCTGACCGTAGCGCGCCACCATGTTGAACGCCACCTGCGCGTCGTACACATCTTTCGGTAGCGATTGGAACGAGAGCAGGTTCACAGTCTGCTGGTGTAACTCATCCATCCCACGCTGACCGCGCTCCGAAGCCGGTTCGAAAATCGTGGCCACAGCCCGCCGGACTGCACCCGCCTTGCTGGCTCGCAATAAGAGCAACGCCAGTGTCACCGCGACAGGATGTGCCGTGACGCACGGCCCAGGCTGCAGATCGAGAGCCGGCATCTGGCCGCGTTCCCGCTCGATCCACATCGAACGAACGCTAGCGCCGGACTCGCCTTCCAACGCGGAAGAAAGATCGATGATGGCGCTCCCGGCGTCGCGAGCATCTTTCCAGTTCGCGCGGGTGCTTTCCTGATCGGAAGAGAAGAACGTAAAGTCCACATTTTCAAACTGTTCGGCGCGCACCCGCTGGATAAAGGTGATCTCGTCGCCCATTGCCTCAAGCTGACCAAGGGATTCGTCGTCGTCGAGCAGGCGGATGTCGGCGGCTGGGAAGTTGCGCTCGTTCAGCATCTCCGCAACTTCTTTGCCCTTGAGGGAAGCCGCGCCAACAATAGCGGCACGGTAGAGACTACCGCGAGCGACCACGGGATGCGACGCAGACGTTGACTTGACGGGATCGTTCATGACGCCTGCGAAGCCTCCTTGTAAGGCGGGGGGGGAGGACCACTCTTGCGACGGAAGATCCACTGCACGCGCCAAAAGACTCCCGACACCATATACAGCAGCGCCACGCCGAAAAGAACCTGCTGAGAATAGAACCAGATGGAGGCGAACAGCGCGGCCAGAAACACTATCAGACGGAAAGGATGGCTCGAGCGAAAATCAATGTCCTTGAAGCTATAGAAGCGCCACGTGCTCACCATCAGGTAGCCGACAGTCGTGACCATCGCGAGCCAGGTAAGCGCGGTATACCACGAAACGATGGGATCGCCAGCCTCGAAGTGAACCACAGCGGCGATCACGCCCGCCCCCGCCGGAATCGGCATTCCAACGAAATATTTCTTGCCAGGACGGCCAGGATTCGAGGGCTGCGGATTGTTGGTGATGTTGAAGCGTGCAAGCCGGCTCGCGCCCGCAATCAGAAACAGAAAACTGGCAATCGCCCCCAACTGCGTCAACTTGATATGCCACTCGGTCAACAGGACCGTAGGCATTAGATTAAATCCCCAACTCCACGCCAGCATGGCCGGAGCCACGCCAAACGTGATGGCGTCGGCGAGTGAATCCAGCTCCTTGCCGAAGTCGCTGCTGGTACCTGTCATGCGCGCGATGCGGCCGTCAAGCCCATCGAACAATACTGCGAAGCCAATCGCCTTGGCCGCATTGTTGAGGTGAAAGTAGTCGGCAGCGGTCGCGTGCATCACCTCAAGAATGGCGTAGTAACCCAGCGCCATATTCGCGGTGGTAAACAGCGATGGGAGAATGTACATCCCCTTACTGAGCCGCCGGCGCGGTTTCGGGGATCGTCGATCGAATGCAGGTTGGCCCGTGCTAGGCTGGCCCGAACTAGGTTGGCCCATATCAGGTCGGCCCATCGAAGATTCGCTCATCAGCGCGCCCTTTCCGTGGTCGGGAACTTGCCTGCGGCCACCATAGCACCCTGCGGTTGCAGATAGGCCAGCACACTGGCACCGCCCTTCACATGGTCACCAATCTTGACGTTTACGCGGGCCGACGCATCGAACAGTACATCCACACGCGATCCAAACTTGATCAGTCCGACCCGCTGGCCTCGCTCCAATCGATCGCCAACCTTGGGATGGAAGACGATTCGCCGCGCCAGCAGACCTGCAATCTGCTTGAAGACAACCCGCTGTCCGTCGCCTTCGACGGTGACGACATTCTGTTCATTCAAGTCAGCCGACGCCTGATTCATGGCGTTCAGATACTGGCCACGCTGGTAGCGCACATCCCGAATAACACCTGCAATCGGAGATCGGTTCACGTGTACGTTGAACACATTCAGGAAGATGCTGAGCCGCGTCAGCTTTTCGCCCGCAACCGTCACCGGCGAAACGTCGGTGACCTTGCCGTCTCCGGGAGAAACCACGGCCCCAGCCTCCTGCGGGATAGTACGCTCTGGGTCGCGAAAGAACCACAAGAAGAAGATCGCCAGCAGGCAGGGGATGACAGCCCAGGCAGGCTGAGTCAGCCAGCCGAGCAGAGCTGCGGCTGCGATCAGAGGCAGGGCGTAGAGGTATCCGTCACGTACCATGAAGCTTTCAATTATAGAGCAGGCTTTCTGGGCTCGACGATTTGGTAGTGGCACTGACCCGAATTTCTTTGCGATCTTTGCGGGGTTTCTCTGCGTACTTTGCGGTTATGGCTGTTGCTCTTGCGGGGAGTCAAAACAAATTACCCGCAGATCTCGCGAAGGGATTATCAAAGCTTGTCAGCGAAGCATCTCAGCGGCTCGGCCCGGCTTCGATGGATGCCTTCAGCGCTTTCGCGACTTCTCCTGCAATGTCGTCCTGCACCATCAGGATGTCTCCCAACGGCCGGTCGTAGCTTTCAGACCAAACGACGTACCCGCTGTCGGCCCGAATGAGCCGGGCCGCGACCCGCAGCCTCGGGCCAGCCTTACGCACGCTGCCATCGAGTACATAAGCCACGCCCAGACTCCGTGCGACATCCCCGATGGATTCTTGTTTCCCCTTGAAATAGAACGAGGATGTCGGCGGCGGTACTTGAAGGCCCGGGACCTTGCTGAGTTTGTCGATCAATTCCTCGGTCATGCCGTCGGCGAATTCTTCCTCTTTCATTCCTTCAGTCAGGTCGAGAAAAGGAAGAACGGCGATCGATTTCTGCCGCGGAGCAGGAGCCGCCGACTCGTGCATATTTGAGGCCTTGCTGCGAAAGTGGAAGACAGCAACTAGGATCACACCCAGACAAAGACCGGCCGCCGCCACCACCACGACCATCCGGGGACGCCGGACAGTCGACGGAGTCAAAGACTTGCCATTATTCGGTTCGGTCTGAGAGGGTCGGGGATCCTCCCAGGGACTAACAGTCGCGACCATCCGATATCCAAGTCGCGGCACAGTCGCGATGTAGGTAGGCTGCTTGGGATCGTCGCCTAGCACACGGCGAAGAGACGCAACCGCCTGGTACACAGAATCCTGACTAACAGTGACATCCGACCAGACCTGGCTCAGCAGCTCATCGATGCTGACGACCTCTCCGGCGCGTTCGGCCAGGCACAATAACAGCCGCATCGTCCGCTCTTCGACGCGAGTTGTCTCGTCGTTACGCGAAATCTGGCCTGCAGACGGATTCACGCACCATTCGCCGACGCGAAGCATGGAAGTAGGTTCCGGCGAATTCTACCAACTCCGCTCTCATTTGGAGCGGCACTCCTGCCGCTTTGCCACCGGAGGAACACAGCCTAAGTAATGATTACCCCCAGCGTCACCCGAGACCTCCTTATGGCGCCAGTTGTTTCAGAACTTTTCAGAGTGATTCAGACCCCGATAAGGACTTCGCCCGTCTGATCTGAGTAACGTCGAGGCGTTTCAGAGATACGCATTGCCTCAAGGAGAATGAATGATTGTCGAATCAAGATCATCGGAGAAGTCATCGGGAAACAAGAGTGGTTTGTTAGCAATCGCAGTTGGCGGTCTGGTTGCCGGGACGCTGGACCTGACGCAGGCCTGCATCCTCTTTGGATGGGACATTCCACTGGCAATTGCCGCCGGGCTGCTAGGACGCCAAGCGTTGCATGGAGGCGCCGACACCTATGTTCTCGGCGTCCTGCTCCACTTCTTCATCGCATGCTCGGCCGCCGCCGTCTACTACGGCGCAAGCCTGAAGCTGCCATTCTTGAAAGAGTATCCGCTAATATGCGGCCTGTTCTTTGGTGCGGCGGTCGAAGAGGTCATGAACCTGGTCGTCTTGCCGCTCTCCGCGCTTCACGCCCGAGGTCCCTACGAACTCCATGATCTGATTTTAGGGCTCGGAGTACACATGGTCGTCATCGGGCTGCCGATTTCCTACAGCGTTCGTCACTTCGCGAAATAGAGCGTGACCGCTTTAGGAATTTCTCAGAGTTCCGCCGGCTCAACCAACCCAGTCGATTGAAAGCGATCTCGTCCCAGAAAATGCCCTTCAACAGCGGAGACATCTTAGAAAGGTTTAATGGCCAAGCTCGATCGCTCACTTATTGAAGCGACACAATTTGACGATAGTTCAGGAGCAGGACGCGTGTGGGTAGACGCTCATTTTGGAGGACCAACGAAATGTCAAAGGACAGCACCGCCGTCGCGGAAGCTCAAACCGAAAAAGCTGGCAAGCTCCGCGCCGAGGCCGATTTGGACATGTTGAAGATTCTGGTCGACAGCGTAAGGGAATACGCAATCATCATGCTCGATCCCAAGGGCCAGCTCGTGAGTTGGAGCCCAGCCGCCGAACGGCTCAAAGGCTACACCGCGGAGGAAATCATTGGCAAACATATCTCCGTCTTCTGCACGGCCGAAGACAAGGCCAGCGGCAAGACAGAACGTGAATTAGAAACCGCGACGCGCGAAGGCCGGTTTGAAGACGAGGGCTGGCGCGTGCGAAAAGACGGCACGAAGTTCTGGGCCAACGTCGTTGTCACCGCGTTGCGCGACGTCAATGGCACTCTCCGGGGCTTTGGCAATGTTACTCGCGATCTCAGCCAGCGCAGAGAATCGGAAGAACGGATCAAACGGCAGGCCAAGGAAATTCTGGAAATGGCCACAGTCATCGTTCAGGTCTGGGATGGCATCATTCTGGTTCCGCTGATTGGAATGCTGGACAGCGACCGTACTCAGCAACTGATGGAACGTCTCTTGCAACGGCTCACCGAAACGAATTCGCCGGTCGCACTCATCGATATCACCGGTGTGCCCACCATTGACACTCAAACTGCCCAGCACCTGATCGAAACCATCAAGGCGGTGCGTTACATCGGCTCTGAGGTTGTGCTGACCGGCGTCCGGCCCGCCATCGCCCAGACGCTTGTCCATCTGGGGATTGATCTTTCGGGCGCTACGACGCGATCATCACTCACTGCCGGGTTGCGAGTTGCGTTTGAGATCATCAACATTCACGTCGCTCGGGAAAGTGCCCACGGGGCGGCGGTAGGCAAGTGAACGAAGGTATAGCGGTCCTGAAAGTGCGCGATGTCTTGCTCGTCACTATGCCTGCCGATCCCGATGACGCCACCGTGTCCGCACTACAGAGCAGGACTCTGGACGCGATGGAACAGCACGATGTGAAAGCCCTGATTCTCGACCTGTCGAAAGTCGAAATCCTCGATTCTTACTTCGCCCGGACAGTGGCGGAGACCGCCCGCATGGTCACCTTGATGGGCGGCGAAACTCTGATTGCCGGAATGCGGCCCTCGGTGGCGATCACCGCAACCGAATTGAATGTGACCTTGGGTGCGACCCGCACCGTCCTGACCGTGGATCGAGCGCTCGATCTGGCTGGCAATCTTTCCAGGAACAAGTCCGTCCGGAAGGGCAGGCCTTGGCTATGAGCGAGACGGAGCAGGGCACGGTCCCGATTGATGTGGAAGCCGACATTGCGGTGGCCCGCCGCCTGGTCCGGGATATTGCCGGGGAGATGGGATTCGGTGTTACGGAAACCACGCGGATCATCACTGCCGCTTCCGAACTGGGCCGCAATGTCTTCAAATACGCCGGAAAGGGAGTGATGCACTGGCGAACCCTCCAAAAAGAGGATGCCTGCGGCGTCGAATTGCGCTTTGAAGATCACGGGCCAGGAATCGCGGATCTCGACGCCGCAATGCGCGAAGGCCACAGCACGGGCGGAGGCCTCGGAATGGGTCTGCCTGGAGCCAAACGCCTGATGGACGAGATGGACATTCGGACTTCCGTGGGCGAGGGAACAACTGTAGTCGTAAGAAAATGGCGCCAGCGATGAGTCTTTCATGCCGACGATAACCAGTGCCCAGATTTCGGTTGGCCAGTCCTTCGACTTCGGAATGGCGCAGCAAACCGCCCGCGAGATCATGCAAAAGTTGGGGTTTGCGGCGCAACCGTCTGAGGATGTCGTGTTCATCGTGACCGACTTGGCGACCAATCTCGTCCAACGTGCCCGCCATGGCACCCTTGTTCTTCGGTTACTGGACACAGGAGAAAGGGTTGGGATCGAGGTGGAAGCCGACGACCACGGGCCGGGAAGGGTCGACCCAGCCCTGATGTTCCAGGAAGGGAACCGCAGGGTCGGTGGTCTGGAAACTGGGCTCGATACAGTGAAACGACGGATGGATGAAACAGAAATCAGTTCGACCGCAGGCCTGGGCACGCGGATTCTGTGCCGGCGATGGCTACATCCGAAAGCCAATCCGGCAACCGTTCATCCCTGGCAAATTGGGGTAGCCACCCGGCCTTTCGATCAGTCCGCGGCCAACGGCGACGCCTTTGTGATTCATGAAGGCAACGGCCACCTGCTAGCTGGCGTAATTGATGGGCTCGGACATGGCGAACTCGCCCAGCGGGCTGCTTTGGCCGCGCAATCGCACATTCAAGCTCACTACGATTTGCCGCTGGATAAACTCTTCACCGGGGTGAGCCGAGCTTGCCGTGGCACGCGAGGCGTGGTGATGACCCTCGCGCGCTTCGAATCCCCAACTATCATCACGTTTGCAAGCCTGGGGAACGTCGAAATGCGCGCCTGGAGCGGCATGGAGCGGATTGACTTTGGAGTGCAGCGTGGATTCCTTGGTGCACAAGAAAGTCATGTGCAGGTGCGACAGCATCGCTGGGAACCGAACTGGATGCTCGTGCTCCACAGCGATGGCCTGCGCACCCAATGGCAGTGGAGCGACTTTCCTGGGCTCGAGCAAGCGCCTCCGCAGGCGGTTGCCAGCCAACTCCTGAAAACCTTGGCGAAAGAGCAGGATGACGCAACGGTGGTTACGGTGAAATGCCGGAGCACCGCGCCATGACCGCCCGCCCAGCCCCCGGCGTGGAACCAGGCACGAAAGATCCCCAGACCTTAATCCGCTTGCTGCAGGCCGAGTTGGCCACTACTAACCACGAGGTCATGATTCTGACTCTGGATCTGGAAAAGCGAGTAGCGGAACGGGTAAAGGAGCTCTCGACAGCCAACAAGGACCTGCAAAGGGAAAACGTTGGACGGCAACGCGCCGATGAAGAGGTCCGCAGACTAAACCAGGATCTGGGGCGGCGCGCCGAACTATTGGAAGCAGCCAACAAAGAACTGGAGACCTTCTCCTACTCGGTGTCCCATGATTTGCGGGCGCCGCTGCGGCAAATTCTTGGCTTGACGACCATGTTGCGCAACGACGCGGGAAAAGAACTGGGCGAGAAGCCGCGCCAGCATCTGGACAAAATTACTCAATCCGCAACCAAGATGTCGTCTCTCATCGACGACTTGCTTTACTTTTCCCGGTTTTCAAACGTGGAACTCACCCGGGGCTCGGTGGACCTGAATGCAATTCTGGACGGCGTGATTCGGGACCAGGAGACCGAAGTCAAAGGCCGCAATATCGTCTGGAAACGCGCGCCCTTGCCGCGGGCGTGGGGCGATTTGGCTTTGCTACGACAAGTAATGGTGAATCTGGTTTCGAATGCCTTGGATTCCAGCCGCAAGTGTGACCCGGCGGAAATTGAAATCGGCGTGCTCGAGAGCCGGCCGAATGAAACTGTATTCTTCGTGCGCGACAACGGGGGCGGATTTGATCCGCGATACTCTAACAAACTGTTCGGCGGCCTTCAGAACCCGCAAAAGGCAGGCGATATCGAGGGGACTGGCATCGGGCTGGCCAGTGTGCGCCGCATTATTGCTCGACACGGTGGAAAGACATGGGCAGAGGGGAAAGGCGGCAAAGGCGCAACATTTTGTTTCAGTTTGACCACGGGGGCGACATCTCCCTGCTCGCCGGCAAAAAAGTACTGAGAAGACGGCTTCCAATTTTCATCTCGTTGCGCTCGGCTCCATCGTTCGATTCGCGAACTACGAAACAAATCGGAAACAAAATTCGAAAACATTGGCCGGGGAAATCTGACATGGCCCGTTCAACGGGGCCGGCTCTGTTTCAACAGATAGAGTACCTTGTCGGTCGTCTCCGTCTCCCCCAGCCAAGGAAAGATCTTCTCGACGCTGTGGCGATGCGCGTCGGCGTCGCGGTCGGTCATCGCGTCCACCACAAAGACCACGTTGTAGCCATAATCGTATGCGCTGCGTGCCGTCGATTCCACGCCGAAACTCGTCGAGACTCCTGTCAGGAAGACCTGGCTCACGCCGCGCCCCCTTAAGTAATCGTCCAACGACGTGCCAATGAAGGCTCCAACTCGCTGCTTGCTGATGAGGTGATCGCTGGGTTGCCATTCGAGTTCAGGAACGAGATCGCTCCAATCGGGAGGCATCGAACTCTTAGGGCGTACGGCGTCGGTACGGCCCGGAGCTGCGCCGGTCACATTAACCAGTACGACGGGCAGTCCGCGCTCGCGGAATGCGCGCGCGAGCTGGGCGGAACGGGCGACGATTTCGTCGGCGGGATGCGACGTCGGCAGTCCGACCATGCCTTTTTGCAGGTCAATCACGATCAGCGCGGGATTCTCGTCGAGCTTACTTAGTGGCACAGATGTTCCTTCCTATTAATCAGTATTCTTTCTAAGCATGAGCATCAG
>Ga0070731_10005244_pt1 | contig 10794 bp, 13 predicted proteins | sample Coa_R1_2_FD_66448 | JGI IMG/M metagenome (GOLD analysis project Ga0070731, IMG submission 66448) | Surface soil microbial communities from Centralia Pennsylvania, which are recovering from an underground coalmine fire - Coalmine... | ecosystem: Environmental > Terrestrial > Soil > Unclassified ... | reverse complement strand
CCGTCGACGACGAATATGGCATCACGGCCACGCTGGAGCTTTGAAACAAATCTGCCAGGCCATCCTCTGGAATGTATCCGAGAAATTCGATGCGAGGATCCTCGGCATATTGTTGCTTCATTGAGTCGATGTAACCATGCGCTTGAGGATGATCGCCGCCTGCGACAACTAACTTTACGTCGGGCATCTGCAGAGCGATCAGGTCGAAAGCCTCCATCATAAGTTCGAGCCGTTTGTAGGTACCCCACTTTCCGAAGGCGAGAATGCGATGAACAGGGTTCCCGCGGCGTGCGAAATCCGGAAATTCCGGCCGGCGTGTCAGAATGCCGTGCGCGCGCAGGTGAACGTTGTCGCGTCCGTATTTATCATTGAGAATTTTTCGATAGCCGGGCATCAGAACGGACACGGAATTCGAAAGCAGAAGCATGCGCGTGGCAATGGCACCGGCGAACCGGTATATCCTTTCATTTCGAACTCCGACGTCTTTCAATTCCACGGTGTCCATCAAGTGATGCAAGGTCACGTGGGTATAGCGCCCGCTTAAGCGCGCCAGCAGCGGAGTCATTAGCCCACTGAAAGCTACCAGGGGATTGCGCCCGAATGTGCTGAACAATAAGTTGAACCAAACCACATCCGGCTTCATGCGCCGCAACACCCTCAACAGTCGTAAGACGCTCCCCGGGTCATCGAAAGACCAGCAACGTACAACCGAAAATCCCTCCGGCTCGACGCGCTCCTCGGAAAGTTCGTCTGCCAGCACCGTAAGACTGAGAAATGGATTGCGCTGCAATTCTTGCGCAATGTGGAATCCATATTCACTCAATCCTCCGGTGCTTGGAGGAAAGGTTGTAACTAAACAGATCTTCATTCGTCTCCCGTTCTGAGCGGCAGGTGATTCGATGTGCTTTCCCCACAATATGTTGCGGGGTTTGTGGGGGGGGTGTTGCTCTAGCTGTGGTGAGCCTCAAGCGAGGCAGGGCGGTCGTTTTCTCTAGCGCCCTGAAAACTGTACCCGCCTGTTCTCAAGCATTTTTCCGACACCAGTTCATCAATGATTTCAGTCGTCCGCTCGATCGAGCGTGCGGGAATCACAGTCATACCAACCAACCGGCTCATGCGGTGGTATGCATCCCGATTGCGGCGCACGAATTCCAAGGGGTATTCCGGCTTACGAATCGTTGCTGCCTCGGGATCAGCATCCAAAAACAAAGCTACATCGGGTTTAGGAATGAATCTCAGGAGTGCCTGCAAATACAGACGTACCGCAAGATTCTTCATCGGCAGATTCGCCAACTCGTCGTAGATGTACCGATCGAAAATGAGGAAGTCCGCACCGCTCTCTGCACTTCGCGATACCGCTACGCTGAGACTGAATGCATCGAGCATATACAGGAATAAGCGAAAGATGGTCATGTACCACGTGGTGACATTCTTATCGCGACGAACGATGGGTTTGTCGGGGCTGCCAATGCCCTTGTCGCCTTTGAAAGCTCGTAAGCTGATACGTTCTCGAAGCCTCGGGAAGGCCACCACATCGTCCCAGAATGTGTAGAGCGAGCAGTGAAATCCGCGGCCGCGCAATGAGCGGCAGAGCGCCTCAATTTGCGTGCTCTTTCCGGCTCCGTCAATTCCCGAAAAGCTCACCAGTTTGAGACCGTCTAGTCGCATGCGTTGTTCGCCGGGCCGCCCTTGTGGACCAAAGAATCTTCAGTGTGCACCTGGTGGCTTGCTGGGTGTAGCTTCAGTTAAAGCGATGACCGCGCCCAATGCCGCACCAGCCCCTATGATGGCCCCGACTTTCAGAGCGATAGTCCGCACCCTTCTCTGTTTTGCGGGAGCAAGGGCCACGCCAGCAGGTTGCGCGGCGGTGATGCCATTGACCTTCGGCGCCTCGGCGGCAGCGGTGCCCACGGGATGCTGAAGTTTCTGATCCTGGCTACCCGCGGTTTGCGGTTGGGCCGTCGCCTGCGCATTCGTTTGCGATGAGCTTGCTTGCGAGATACTGGATTGTTGCGGAGTCCCAGTCTGTTGCGACGCGTCAGCCTGCGACTTTGCCCACGCTGCTCCAGGACTGTCTGGAAGCTCCGCGAGCGGTGCGGACGCACCATTCGCTGCGATCAACGCACCGAGCTGCGGTTCGGTAGACGCCGTTTTCTGCTCTTGCGCCAGAAGATGCAACGGCAATCCGAGAACGAAAGCACAACAGGTACTGCAGAGGAAACCCCGCGCCAACAGTCCCATCGTAACCTCCCTGATTAGCTAACTTGCTTCAGCGCTCCCAAATCGCCAAAGGTCGCTGGATACCACCCTGCGTCTGGCGTTGCCGCTTCGGCGGGCACCGCGTGGAAGCTTCGCACCGCTTCTTCCGATGTCGGGAAAGTTTCAAACACACGCGCTACCCGCATAAGCTCGAGAAATACCTCCGCCTCAGCTGATAGAGACGCGAGCTTGAGATCTCCATCTCGCTTGAGCACTTCTTCCAGGCTATGCAGCAACATTTCTACACCGGCGCTATCGAACGCACGCACCTGAGAGCATTCGAGGACAATGCGGGGACGATTGGATTCGAGCAGCGGGCCTAATTCCAGCATAAAGTTTCGGACTTCTCCGCCGGTAAACTGCTCTGGCATTTGCATCACCACAACGGGCCCATTCGTCAACATTTCTCACCTCTTTTGAATTTAACTGCCAAGTGCAATTTCCTCTTGCAATCGTTCCCCGTACGTAACTGCCTCAAGTGGCCATCGCTTCGCCAATCCCAAAATTGGGGAGTGAACGCGGATCTGCCGCTACTAACTTCTTGTTCTGGCGCATCACTGCCGGATCCGATATATGAAGTACGACATCGTGTTGCAGGTTCAGCAAATGGCTCCCTTGAACGATGGAGTGGGAGAGATCCAGTCCGATACCAACATAGGTATTCGACAAGATCGAGCTGGATTCAATCGTCGTTCCATAATCAACTTCAGAATTACTTTCTACGTTGCTGCCGCGCGTGATTAGGCAGTCATCGCCGATGTTCACATCGCGCCCAATGAACGCAGGCGCCACAATGCGCGCCGCCTTCTCGACGTTCGCGCCAGGCGCCATCCAAATACCGGGTTTTACCTCGAATCCCTGAGGACGACACTGGCAACGGGATGCCAGTCCGTCGTTAACCAGACGACGCAGATCTCCGGGAGTTTCAAGCCGGTTGATATATCCGGACGTACAATATTCCGCGCCGCTGATCTGGTCTATTACGCTCCGTATTTCAACGATCTCCGGGAATATTGCCGGGTTTACTACCCAAAGACCGATGGGGCCGGCTTCGTCCAGTACTCGGGTCACAGCCTTGCCCGATTCCTGATGAAGGCGAAGCAAATCTGCGAAATCCAGCTCCAAATATGCGCTCAGCTCGAAGATCAATACCGGGCGGTCTCCGCTTTTGTCAGCGGATTGTCTCAGCCGCCCTGCTACTGATTCCCACGCAGACAACAGATGGGAAGCTCCGCTTGACTCGTTCGCCTCAGAAGACAGGAGAGAGTCTCCATAGAAGGAGATCTCGTCGAACTCCGCTTTCTTCAGTTCAACGGCCAGGCGCTGCAATACAGACTGTCCGAGAATCTCAGTTCTGACCAGCACATCGCCACCAACAGCAGTTTCCAAGGTCAGCCGCGGCGATGCGACCTGTTCTGCCGGACGGTGGTCGGACCCAACAATAATGAATGCCTCGGACACTCTCGATTGCTCCCCCTGCTGCAAGATAGTTCTCTTGTTATCTTGCAGTCGCCTTGGTGACAGTAAATGGATTTGTGTCGCGGGAACTTGCATTCTCCTTGGCTCGCCGGCGGATCTTCGCTTTAGGAAAAAGCAAACTCCTCATTTTCAGTTTTGCTTTGTGAAGTTGAGACTTCGAGTTGCCAATCGAACAATCGAGCAATTCGGCGATTTCGTGATGCTGATAGCCCTCGACCTCATGCAGAGCGAAAATGGTACGGCAGCCTTCCGGAAGTTCCTGCAAAGCGCGGCGCAGAGCAATGCGGTCGACGACGCCAGTGAGATCGGGATCGCTTTTCCCAAAATCGCGATGCAGTGACGGAGACTCTGAATTAACCGGCTCGTCGAGCGAAACGGTGGGCGGCGACTTCCGCCGGCGTAACTTCATCAGCACGGTGTTCACTGCAACGCGGTAGAGCCAGGTAGAGAACGCGGCGTCTCCGCGGAATGAACTAACGGTTCGAAACACTTGCAGGAACGCTTCCTGTGTTAGGTCTTCGGCCTCGGCGACGTCTTTGGTCATCAGAAGGCATACTGAGTAAACTCGGTTCTTGTGTTGCTGGAACAGCGTTGCGAAAGCTTGCTCGTCCCCAGCTTGCGCGCGCTTTACCAGGTTGATCTGAGAATCATCGCGGCCCTTTGTAGTGGTCGTCGAGATTACGTTCGCTTCTGTCGCAGAGATCGCACAAGTTGCCACGGTTGCTCTCCTTCAGGTCGCTAAATGTTGTTCGCCGAACTGCAAGACTCGCGAACATGTATGAAAGAGTAAGAAAAGGAGCGCGGACCTTGTATCGGGTCACATCTGTAAACACTTGCAGGAGAGTCTGTAAGCCTACCGACTGAAACTTCTGGGGAAAGATGCACCCCTGAGTCGCAAAAAGGGCAAGGTCCGCTGTATAAGCGGACCTTCTCATTGCAGAATTACGGGAACTGCAGGATTGACATTCGCGATTCAGTACAGATGGAATTCCACCTCAACGCTAATCTGCACGTCGACCGGCTTTCCATCTTTAAGCGCGGGCTGGAAGCGCCACTGCTGCACAGCTTCGAGAGCTTTCGCGTCCAAACCGAATCCGAGGCCCCGCGCCACACGAATATCACGAGGTTTTCCCGTGGAATCAACAATCAGCCAGAGAACACATGTGCCCTGCTTTTTCGCCCGGCGCGCTTCTTCCGTATAGTTCGGATCAGGAGCTGAGATTGCAGTCGGAGCAGAGATGCCACCGCCTACGTGATACACTCCGCCACCCATTCCGCCACCGCTGCCGGCCCCGATGCCTGGGCCGTGCCCCACACCGACCCCACCGCCCGAGCCAGAACCGATACCACCGCCCGAGCCGGTTCCATTTGAAGGCGGCGCAGCCGGCATCATTGCAGCGCTTGTCGTGCCAAGAGTAGGCAGGTGGTTTTCGGCCATTCGCACCGTTGGCGGCGCTACCACTGTCGGTTGCACGGCCAGCTTCGGCTTCTGATTTCTAATCACGATCGCCGGGGGTGTGATCTGCTCCTCGGCTAGTTTTGGAGGGTTTCCTTTCGGGGCAGGGAGAGGATCACGATCGCCGCCGCCTCCTCCACCGCTGATAATCTTTTTCGAAATCGGCAATGCGTACGTATCCGGTGAGGGCGCGATCAAAGTTACGACCTGGCGAGTCTGGTTTTGCGTGATCTGATGACTCACAAAGATTCCACTCAGCAGCAGTCCAATCACTCCGAGGTGGATTATTCCCGAGACCGCGACACCATTCGCACGATAATTGTTGTACCGCCCCCAGATTTGATCGGGAGGGCGCGAGACTCGTAAAGCCGTCTTCACAGCAGTGCGTGGAGTAGACACTCTATTCGCATAGCGCGGGCCGTTAACAGTGCGCGCCGGTAAGCGAAAAGACTCACTGTTGTACGTAGAGTTCTGATGGCTCGACATGACTGCTCCTCAATGGATGTCGTGCGGATAAGATGCGCGAACTTGACCGCAGGTTATGCATTGATTCATCTCAAAAAGAAATGGTGGGACGGGGTTTCGCCCACCATTTCGCATACCAAAAAGTAAACGCTCATTGTTTAGAGCCGGCCCGTCAATAGCAAAATAATCACGATCACCACGATCAAGCCGAGTCCGCCGCTCGGGTAATATCCCCATCCTCGGCTATAGGGCCAGGTTGGCAACGCTCCGAGCAGCAGCAAAATCAGAACTACCAGCAGAATTGTGAACATAAAACCTCTCTCGTTAAATCGAATTTCACAGCTCGACTATTTGAATATTCAACGTGTTTGGCTCCGTTATTTTGCCGGGGAGGTTCCCGCTGAGGGTCCGTAGTACTCGCTCGTTTCTTTGCTCTGAGCAGAGTATTTTCTTACCGCCGACAGGAACGGCCTACTGGAAGCCGTCGGCTCAATCTTCCCATTGAGGATCTCGCCGAATGGTTCGAACTTCCCATAAAGCAAGCGTGTCTCATCTTTATCCTGAGTTATCGCGGCACCGCTCAGATCGATGCCGGCAAAAAGGCCCCGGGCGCGCGAGTAGGTCAAGACTTCAGCACGCATCTTGATGTCGGTGTCAGCTGCAGCGTCGCGACCCACTGGACCGGCGGCGGCCGAAGCGTCGGCTCCCAGTTTGAATTTGCTGGAGAGCAGGTGGTCCATTCCAGACTGATTGGTTACGACCATGACTAAATCCACGGCCTGACCTCCGAGTTGCAGACCCCAACTCCCGCCCGTGATCGTTATCGGGGCCGGCGCGCTCCACGTGCCCCGTTCTGTCCGGCACGTTGCTACGCCCTTGCCGTGGTTCCCGCCAAAACCTATCGCAATCTTCACCATCGAAGGGATGACCGCGATGCATTTAGCATCGCGCATTACCTTATCTGGAATTGCCTTGTCGGGTGTTGCCATGATCTCGTCCAGTACCTTCGCGGAGTTTTCAATGCGCTTGTTGATGTCCGACTGATCATGTTCATCGGCAGACCATCCCACACCGATAAACAATGCGAAAATGCTCACGACCATGAGACATTTCGGCCAAAGGGAAGATTTGCGGGTCATTGTTTTGGTCCTCTCCTTGTGCTCCACAGAGCACTGCTGATTGACTGCCTACGTCTCATCCACCTTAGCGCCCGTCGAACTGGGGTTCTATCCAGCAGAGGCAGTAATCAAGTCAAGGACTTCCCCCATTTGCGGTCTGAATTTTCATCGTTTAGACCGGAAATACAGGATTCACGGTATTGTGAGTCGCCGACGCGAGAACTAATCTGCAATCTCTACTCGACACAACGCCCCCCAAGCGGGTGTCGGTCCTCTGGGACGGATCGACACCTGCTCCTTCCAAACGCTGAAAACCCATCATAAGCTTGGAGTTATGATAGATTCTGGCCATATAAACCTAGCGTTACAGCCTGCGAAGGCGTGAAATACCCAGTCCACTGGATGCCTTCGATCTGGCCCCACCTCTATGATCAGCCGTTGTTAAATCTCCCAATATGGAGGGGAACATGCTTTATTGGGCACTGGTTTTCCTGGTTGTCGCGCTGATTGCCGGAGTATTAGGCTTCACTGGAATCGCCGTGGCTGCCGCGGGCGTCGCAAAATTGCTCTTCGTCGTGTTCCTGATTCTCTTTCTGATCTCCCTAATTACTCATTTTTCACGGGGAAGCACGGTTCGATAGCGGCAGTGTCGTGGCGCGGTGTCACGATGTTCCTGCCGTGGCACCGCGCACAGGCGTTGTTAGGCGCGTCGGGATGGTCACCTCCACTACGGACCCTGCGCTGGATGAGTGCACATGCATTCGTCCGCCAAATTCAGCCAATCTTTCTCTCATCCCAGCCAACCCGATTCCCGGAGCAGCGCCACTGTCGAATCTGGTAAGGACGTCCGGGGGAATTCCTTTTCCATCGTCGGCTACTGTTAGAACGACGAACCCACCCCTCCCAGCAATGCCAATATCTACTGAACGAGCGGCGGCGTGGCGATAGACATTGGTCAGGCTCTCCTGAAGTACGCGAAACAGGGCAATCTCGATCTCTCTGGGCAGGCGCCCAATGGACTTTTCAATTCGGAGCGAGACTTGGACCTGGCTACGTTTCCCATATTCGTCGACGTACCAGCGTGCAGCCGAAATGAACCCCAACTCCTCCAGAAGCGGGGGATGCAGGAGGTGCGAAATCGTTCTAACCTCCTGAAGCGCATAGTCGGTAAGGTCCAGAGTTTCCCGCAGCAGCTTTGCCGACTTTTCTGCTCGACTGTTTTGTAGCTGACTTAGATTGATTTTGAGACCGACGAGGAACTGGCCGACGCTATCGTGAAGTTCCCTGGCGATGCGGCGTCTCTCGGAATCCTGTAATTCGAGAATTCTCGCGCTCATCAACCTGTAAGATTGCGCATTCGCCCGCACCTGTTCTTCACGGTCTTTGGTGCGAGCAACTTCCCCGAGTAACAACCAAAAGTTGTAGACCAACAACACTGTGACTACGGCAAATGCCATTCCGAGCATCACAACATTCCGATGAAAGAGATGATCCCAGGCCTTTAGCCGCTCTCCGAGAAGTACCTCTTCTTCATCATCCATGCTCGACATGATCTGGTTAATCTCGTCCTCTCTCCGGCCTTCAGAGGCGAGGCCGCTTTTCTCCGCTGTCTGCGCGGTTCCGGTTTTAGCTCCGGTCGTCGGCGTCACGCCAGCCATCAAGGGATGTAGCTGATTCAGCCGCACCTGTTGCGACGGATTGTCGGCAGTTAACCTTCGCAGCCCGTCAAATGTTTGACGGGCTTTTTCGGCTTGCGATTGCGACTGACCGAGCCCCGCGCTTGCTTTCCCGGGGATGCTCTCCCGCTCAAGCTGCAGGAGTTGCAACTGGAGATCGCTGAGTTGGGTCCGCACTTGATAGGTATGGATCACTAGGTCGCGACTGGCCACAATGCCGCGCTCGGTAAAAAAGGCGAGTGCCCCAAGCGCGGCGATAGTGACAACAACCAGAATCAGCGACGCAAATCGGATTGCCCTCGATGGAGCTTTCGTCCCTATTCTCTTTTCGTCGGTAGACAGTTTCTCCATTTCACTCTTTGCCATCCTGGTCTATAGAGAGCGACCTCAAAAGCACGAGTTACATGCCCCCCGAGGAACCACGCTAACGATTCGAAGTCGCCCTTTGGCCTTTTACTTCCAATTCGTTTACGACCTGCTTCACATTAGGGACTTGCTCAGCGAGCTTCTCGACATTGGCACGTTCCGACTGCGATGGAACGTTACCCTTCAGGGTCACCACGCCGTTGTTGACGTCGTAACGGATGTCCCGCTTCAGCCGATGCTGGACAAGTGCCGCGCTCAGATTCTTGTCGATGCCCGAATCCAGGTCTGAATCCACTTGTCTTGCAGTGCCTGCATCCCCGTTGGGCCGCACGCCGATCTCATCGGAAATTACTTCAGACCCTGCGATGGAGCGAGCAATCGATTCTGCACGCGCTTTGTCGTCATCGCTGCCCACTTTGCCGGTTAAGCTGACAACTGCTTTGTCGCGGTCTTGGCTGACTCTCACGTCGTTCAGGCCAGCTTGATCAAGAGCGTGGCGGATGGTCCCCGATACATCAGGCGCTCTCCGCGTGTTGTTGCATGCGAGTGACATTGCGATCGATAACGTCAGCGAGGCAATCAAGGTGAGTGTTAACGGTTTCATAAAAGCTCCTTTAGCTGTCCGAAGCTGGCAACACGAGTGGCATGCGTGTCAGCCTCGAACAAATCACATCAAGGTTCAGCATCTGCTCTGGTGGTACCAAAAGAAATCAACTGCAAGCCTTAAGTTGGAAGGGGAATTCACGGTAATGAATGTAAGGATGGATGGTCTGCTGGGTCCTCAGGGAAAACCCGCAGCAACGCGAGAACGAGACCGCTCGTTCGGCCCACACGAGTATCCATGAAGAACTATAAAGGGGGGAGTATTGACCCGGAAATCCGGGAAAAGGTGTAATCCTGCGGAACCTTTGACTTAGCGCCGCGCTTCTCTGGCGGACGATTGCATCCAACTCCCACGACAGATGATGACGTTGAGCATGCAGATCGCGTACATGTTCGTACTGAGTATTCCTGTCGCTTGTGTGGCTTGGACAGTGACGCACGAAGAGGTCCTTCGGGAATCGCGTCAATACTGTCAGGAGGAGTCTTCCCGGGCGCGGTCGCTGGCGCGCCGCAAGTTCTTTTATCTATTTACCTGTGAATATTGTTTTAGTCATTACGTTGCAGCTGCGATTTTGGTCATCACTCGCTACCGGTTGTTGTTCCCCGGCTGGCGGGGATATCTGGTAGCGTTCTTCGCCCTTATATGGATTGCAAATCAGTACATGAGCATCTACAACCGCTTGCGACTTGATATCAAGCACGAACAAGTGGAAATCAAAGCAGATGAAGTAAACGCGGATGAACGGAAGGGCTCAGTCAGATCGGAGAAGAGCTGAAGTCAGACGCCTGCCGGGACTTTTGCCTGCTCCGTTCTTTTCACCGGGATAACAACTTCAACAATCGTCCCTGGATTGGCGTTCGCGAGGCGCAAACTACCTCCCAGTTCCGACACGCGCTGCCGCATTCCGCCGATGCCGACCCCAACGCTCTCGGGACGCAATTGTGCGACTTCTTGGTCCACTCCCTTCCCATCATCGATAACGGTGACGAGAATGTTTCCGTTCCGTTCGGCAAGGCTCACAATACCGTTGCGCGCTCCAGAATGGCGAAACATGTTGGTGAGAGCTTCCTGGACGATGCGAAAAATAGCCGTTTCTAATTCTGACTTCAGCCGGCCGATGCTCGGCGGGTCCACATCGAGACGAACATTGATACCGCTTCTTTCTGAAAGCCCTTCCAGAAACCACCGCAAAGCGGAAACCAGGCCGACTTCATCCAGAAGGGGAGGATGCAACAGGTGCGAAATGGTCCGCACTTGCTGGATGGCGCGTTCCACTAATTGACTTGTTTCCACGGAGGCCTGCTGCACTTGGCGGGATGGATCCTTCGCCAGGATGCCATCCAGAATCATTTTGGCGGCCGCGAGTTCCTG
>Ga0070731_10005243_pt1 | contig 10794 bp, 8 predicted proteins | sample Coa_R1_2_FD_66448 | JGI IMG/M metagenome (GOLD analysis project Ga0070731, IMG submission 66448) | Surface soil microbial communities from Centralia Pennsylvania, which are recovering from an underground coalmine fire - Coalmine... | ecosystem: Environmental > Terrestrial > Soil > Unclassified ... | reverse complement strand
GCCACCATGCGCGCGCTATCGGTGTAGGGCAGCTTGGCGACAGCATCGCACACCGCCATCACGTCATCGTAAACTCTGCCACCCCAGTCGCTATTGATTTCGTCGACAAACTTTTGCCCGTAGCCGGTTGAGCCGCGTGGATTGGGCATCACCACCACGTAGCCCGCGGCCGCGAAAACCTGGGCGTTCCAGCGATAAGTCCAGCTTTCGCCCCACGCGCCTTGCGGCCCGCCGTGCAGAAGCATCAGCACCGGATATTTTTTGGCAGAGTCAAAATCCGGCGGCTTCACGATGAACGATTGCACTTTGGTGCCCTCCGCGCCGTCCACCCACAGTTCTTCGAGCGGCGTGAGTTGACGTTCGTCCAGCACCGTATCGTTGAGATGAGTGAGAGCGGTTCCGGCGCCGCCGGTCGATGCGACGCGAAAAATCTCCACCGGACTCGACCCGGTCTGCTGCGTGTAGACCATGGTCTTGCCGTCGGGAGTGAATTGCGGGTCGTCCAAATGGCTGTCGCCGTTCAACGCCATCCGCGCGCCGCCGCCGGTAACGGGCACGTACTGTATAGACTGGCGGCCGCGATCTTCCACCGTGAAAAACAGTCGCGACGAATCCGGCCACCAGGTGAAGCTGGACACCCAGCGGTCCATGGATTCGGTGAGATTGGTGAGCTTTCCGGTGGTGCGTTCCAGCACTTGCAGGCGCCAGCGATCGCTTTCATAGCCGGCGCGCAATTGCGAGCGATACGCGATGTATTTGCCATCGGGCGAATACTGCGGTCCGCTATCGGCGCCCAAGTTTGACGTGATCTTTCGAGGCGGCCCGCCGGTGATGGCTACCGCATAGAGGTCGGTGTTCGTGCTGAGGGCTTCGACCTCGTCGGAGATCATCGTGTAGCAGACTTCGGTGCTGTCCGGAGAAATCGCGTAATCTTCCGGGCCGCCAAGTGAAAAAGGCGGGACTTCGTGTTTGCCCGGCGTGAGGTCTTTGGCTGCGCCGCCCGCGACCGGCATCGCCAGCAGATGGCTGCGGCGCGCGCCCTGCCATTTGTTCCAACGGCGATAGAGCAGCGAGTCGATCAGGCGGGCATTGGTTTTGCTGGCCTTTTCCTGATCCAGCTTTTGCTTATTGCAGGCGTCGTCGGCGCCGCATTCAGGGTACACGTCGCTGGTGAATACCAGCATCTTGCCATCGGCGGACACCAGCACGCCGCTTGCTTCGCTGGCGAGATTCGTGAGCTGTTTCGGATTCGCGCCATCTGCGTCCATGGTCCAAATTTGCGAGGAGCCGCTGCGCGCGGAAACGAAAAAAATGCGCTGCGAGTCCGGCGACCAACGGGCGCGCTCGGCATCGTCGGCAATTTTGCGCGGCGCGGCGCCGGTTAAACCCACGACGTAAATTTGTTGCGGACGGCGATTGTTTTCGACGTCGATGGTCTGCACGGTGAAAGCCACGCTGCGGCCGTCGGGTGAAATCTGCGGATCGCTGATGCGGGACAAACGCAGCAGAGCGTTGACGTCGAACGGCTTTTTTTGCGCAGCCAGGGCGGAGGCAAACATCAGCCAGACACACGCCCGTCTCACTGTTACGCGCATATCACCCGATTGTATCGCGGCATGCTAGCATGGTCTCATTCCCTCAAAGCAAATTTAAGGAACCAGCTTGATTCGGGCCGTCAAAGGAACCAGGGATTTGTTGCCTCCATCTACCGCCGCGTGGAACCACGTGGAGAGTGTGGCCCGGCGCGTCTTTCACGCTTATAATTACCAGGAAATTCGCACCCCGATTCTGGAAGAAACCCAGCTTTTTGCGCGCGGCGTCGGCGAACAAACCGACATCGTCACCAAAGAAATGTACACGTTCGAAGACCGCGACGGCACCTCGCTCACCATGCGGCCGGAGAACACGGCGTCGGTAATTCGCGCGTATATTGAGCACCGTTTGGACCAGCGTCCCGGCGTGCAAAAGTTTTATTACATGGGGCCGATGTTCCGCCGCGAGCGCCCGCAGAAGGGCCGCTACCGGCAGTTCTATCAAATTGGCGCCGAAGCGATTGGCTCGGAATCGCCCGCGGTCGATGCCGAAGTTATCGAAATGGTAGTGGAATTTTTCGAGCAGGCGGGTCTCAAAGGCTTCACGCTGCTGGTGAATTCCGTAGGCGATTCCAACTGCCGTCCCGCATATGTGGAGCGCCTGCGTAATGAATTGACCAGCGTAGCCGGACAGCTTTGCGAAGACTGCCAGCGGCGCGCCACTACCAATCCGCTGCGCGTGCTGGATTGCAAGGTGCCCGAGGATCAGGCCATCATCGACAAGCTGCCGACGATTCTGGAACATCTTTGCGAGCCCTGCCGGCTGCATTTCGCCAGCGTGCGCCAGTTTCTCGATGATCGCGGCATCGTCTACGAAGTGCGCCCCCGGTTAGTGCGCGGTTTGGATTACTACATGCGGACCACGTTCGAGGTGCTGCACGGGTCGCTGGGCGCGCAGAATTCGGTGTTGGGCGGCGGGCGCTACGATGGGCTTGCGGAATCGCTGGGATCGAAAGTTCCCGCGCCGGGTATCGGCTTTTCGATTGGCGAAGACCGGCTGGTGATGTCGCTCGAAGACAACGCGCACGGCGCGGCGCTGGATTTATTTATCGCTCCGCTGGGAGCGGCAGCGCAGCGCGAAGCCGGCAAACTGGCGCGGGACATCCGCCGCCAGGGCTATTCAACCGAGGTCGCGCCCGAAGGCAAATTGAAGCGCGCCATGGAGCTGGCCGACAAGCTGGGCGCGCGTTTTGCGCTGATTTTGGGAGATGATGAAATTGCGTCCGGGCGTTATGCGTTGAAAAATATGCAATCCGGCGTGCAGGAACCCGTAAGCCGCGAGCAACTCTCCCGCGAGCTTGCCACTACGAAATAAGTCACAAAATAACTATGCCAAGCGTACCTTTGGATTTTCTCGGCGAATTGCGGCGCACCCACTCTTGCGGTGAGCTGCGCGCTGCAAGCGCCGGCTCCCGCGCGCTGCTGATGGGCTGGGTGCATCGCCGCCGCGATCTGGGCGCGGTGATTTTTATTCACCTGCGCGACCGGGATGGCGTCACGCAGATTGTGGTCCACGAAGATGCCGCCGCCGAAGTGCATGCCAAGGCCGAATTGCTGCGGTCGGAATATGTAGTGGCTGTCGAGGGGCTGGTGCGGAAGCGCACGCCGGACACGATCAATCCGAATCTCGAAACCGGCGAAGTGGAATTGGTTGCCGACAAGTTGTGGATTCTGAACGAATCGCGCACGCCGCCGTTTCCCATGGAAGATGCGGTGGATGTTTCCGAAGACGCGCGCCTCAAGTACCGCTATGTCGATTTGCGCCGGCCGCGCATGCAGCGCAACATTATTCTGCGCGCGAAGATGGCGTTCGCCGTACGTGAGTTTTTGCAATCGCAGGGATTTCTCGAAATTGAAACGCCATACATGACGCGCTCGACGCCGGAGGGCGCGCGCGACTATCTGGTCCCCAGCCGCGTGCAGCCCGGTAGCTTTTACGCGCTGCCGCAGTCTCCGCAGATATTCAAGCAGCTACTGATGATCAGCGGGTTCGAGAAATATTTTCAGATCGTCCGCTGCTTCCGCGACGAGGATTTGCGCGCCGACCGCCAGCCGGAATTCACCCAAATCGATTTGGAGATGTCGTTTCCACAGCAGGAGCGCGTATTCGAAGTGATCGAGCCGATGCTCGCCAAGCTGTGCGCGGTAGCCGGTTACCGCGTCGAAGCGCCGTTCCCGCGCCTGACTTACGCCGACGCCATGCGCAAGTACGGCAGCGATAAACCGGACCGCCGCATTCCGCCCATGCATCCGGTCGAAGATCTTTTTCCGCCGGGACTCGCCACGCCCGATCTGCCGCTCATGGCGATTCTCATTCCCAAGACCGGGGCGCTCAGCCGCAAAGAACGCGACGAGCTGAAGGCTTTTGGCACAGAGCGCGGCCTGCGTGTGTTCGATGACGTCAAGCGCCTGGAGCGCGATTACGCCGAGCCGATGCAGCAGGTGCGCGGACGTACCGGGGCCACGGAGGAAGACTTGCTGCTGCTCGCCGGCTGGGCGGGCGAGCCCACGGGACATCGGCCTGAAGAGACCGTCTATCAGGCCTGCGGCGCGCTTCGCTTGTTCGCCGCGCAGAAATATAACGATCGCCACAAGCTGCTCGATCCCAAGAAATTCGAATTCCTCTGGGTCACCGATTTCCCCATGTTCGAGTGGAATGCGGAAGAGAACCGCTGGGGTGCGGCGCATCATCCGTTCACATCGGTCCACGATGAAGACATCGAAAAACTGACCGCCGATCCAGCGCGCTGCCGTGCCAAGTCCTACGACATCGTGCTGAACGGCGTCGAACTGGGATCGGGCTCGATTCGTATTCACCGCCGCGACGTGCAGGCCAAAGTTTTTGCCGCCCTCGGATTCAGCGACGAAGAAGCCCGCCACCGCTTCGGATTCTTGTTGGACGCTCTGGAATACGGTGCGCCCCCGCATGGCGGCATTGCGCTCGGCCTCGATCGCTTAGTGATGATTCTGGCGGGCGAGACCTCGATTCGCGACGTCATCCCGTTCCCCAAGACGGCCCGCGGCACTGACCTGATGTGCGAAGCGCCGAACAGCGTGCCCGAACGCCAACTGCGCGAACTCGGCATCGCCATTCGAAAACCGCAGTGAGCGGTCTCGCGCTAAACGACGCGCAAATCGAGCGCGCGGGGAATCTGCTGACCGCGTTTCTGCGTAGCTTTGAGCAGTCGCTCGCGGACAAGCCCGTGCTGCCGCCGCTCGACCGCACGGTTCTCGAAGAACTGCGCGATCGCCCATTTCCGCAGGAGGGAATCGGGATCGATCAACTGTTCCAGGAAATCACGGCCAAAGTCGTTCCCAATTCGACGACCATCGCGCATCCGCGCTACCTGGCCTACGTGCTGGGGCCGCCCAACGGCATTGCGCCATTTGCCGATGCCATCGCCGCCACACTAAATCAGAATTGCAATTTCTGGCAGCTTTCCCCGGCCGCTAGCGTCATCGAGCGGAAAGTGATTTCGTGGTTCGCCCAACTCTTTGAATTTCCTGAAAGTGCCGGCGGCATCATCACCAGCGGCGGATCGATGGCCACGCTGGTGGCGATGGCTACCGCAATTCAGGACAAATTTCCCGGCGATTTCCGTAAAGCGGGCCTGCAATCGCTCGCGGCGCCGCTGGTTGTCTATACCTCGGAGGAAGCGCATCGCTGCGTAGAAAAGAGCGCCGTGATCCTTGGGCTAGGCCTGGATCACGTTAGCAAAATTCCGGTAGATTCTCAATTTCGCATGCGCACCGATCTGCTCGCTGCGGCAATTCGCCAGGATCGGGATGCCGGCAAACAGCCGTTCTGCGTAGTGGCGGCCGGCGGAACCATCAACACCGGCGCGATCGATCGGCTTAGCGAAATCGCGGAAATGTGCGCCGCGCAGAATCTCTGGCTTCACGTGGACGGCGCCTATGGCGCGCTGTTCGTCCTGAGTCCGAGAATCAAGGATCAGTTGCTGGCGTGCGGCAAGGCCGATTCAATCGCGCTCGATCCGCACAAATTGCTCTTCGCCCCGCTCGAGGCCGGCTGTCTCCTCGTGCGCGACCGCGAGAAACTGCGAAAGGCATTCGGCTTCACCGCGTCCTACATCCCGGAACAAGAGGATCCGCTATTCACCAATTTCATGGACTACGGTCCACAACTCTCGCGCAGCTTCAAGGCGTTCAAAATCTGGTGTGCTCTGCAGCTATTTGGATTGAAGGCGTTTCACGATGCGGTAGAGCACATGCTGGATATCGCCCGCTACATGGGCGAAAAAATTCAGGCCGACGCGCGGTTTGAGCTGCTGGCGCCGGTCACGCTGAGCGCGGTTTGCTTCCGCCTGCGAAACGCGAGCGAAGCGGAAAACGAACGAATCCTGACCGGGTTGATTGACGAAGGTACGGCGTTGCTAGGCCCTGTTCGTATCGCCGGGCGATTTGGAATGCGCGCCTGCGTGACGAACTATCGAACGGCCACGACCGATATCGACCTCATTCTGGACCGCCTGCGGCAACTTGCCTCGCCGGCGTGAACTCGCCGATTTCAGCTTTGGTTTGAAACCGCTCCGCGATCGCTTGCTCCGGCAACCGGCTGCGCCAATTCTCCATCCCGAACAGACACCGGAGGAATTCCACGATGCCGGTGGGCATAGGCTCCTCTTCCATCAGCCTGCCAAGCATCTGGTGTCCATGCTCCAAGTGGCGTTGCGCTGTCTGGAGAGCCACGATGCGCCCTGGGTCAGTCTCCTGTTGCAATAGCCTGCCGACGCCAATATAGGCGGCGGTCGAATCGACGTAGCAATTGCTCAATGTTGATCTCATTGGATTTAGGTGCGGATTTAACGCCGCCTTCTCATTTACCCTATAGTCCATCATAATAGTGGGAATTAAGAAATATGTCAATAGGGTTACGGCAGACCGAGGAGATCTATTTGAATTGGTGGGAGGCGAATCTCTAGTTCGCGCCCGCGCCCATCCAATAGCCTGGCCGCGTGCGCACTTTCACGCCTGGGGTCGAGACCTGGACCGTGATCTCGTGAAACCCGCCTTCCTGCTTATTGTTGGGGTTGTAGCTGATGAGGTACTGGCTGTGGATCTCTTCGCCGATCTTGGCAATCGCTTCCTCCAAGCCTTTCTGCTTGGCGAAGGAGTACTCGGTTCCGCCGGTGCCCCTGGTAAAAACTTCCACCGGATTATCGACAAAAATTCTCTTGGTGTCTTTGAAGATTTCCACCATCAATGGGACAAATTGCGCCGATCCGCCGTCGCTGCCGGTAGCCTGCATCACGTTATTGGGCGTGGCCGGCACATTGGGCGGCAGCGCGGCGCTTGAAGCGGGCGGGCGGTTGTCCGGGCGCGGCGGCTGCCGGCGGCCCAGCAGGCCGGCCATGGCGCGCGAGATGTTCACGGAGTAGACGCTGACATTGTGCAATTGGACGTCGTTCAGCGCTTCGCGGACTTTCCCTTCGCTGCCTTTATCTTGCGTTTCGGTGATAAGCAGCAGAATACGGCGATGATTGGCCGGTCGCGAACGCAGCATGCGCACCGACTCCACCACGGCGTCGATCATGCGGCTGGTGGTGCTGCCGGGAGTGATCTTCTTGATTGAATCGGCGATCTGGGCGGGATCGGAAGTGAAATCCTGCATTTTGCGGAACCGGTGATCGAAGGCCAGCACCGCAGCTTCACCCTGGTCCCCGATTACCAGCGGGCCAATCAGGCCGCCTATCCGGTTGATCGCCGGCAGCATCGCTTCTACCTGGTCGTTGGCCTGAATGGCTATCACCATCGAGATGGGCTGAAAAGCCACGTCCACGCTGATGTTCTGCGGCTTGCCATTATCCAGAAGGTGAAAGTTGCGCGGCTCCAGGCCGTTGACATAGCTGCCATCGCGGTTCAGCACGGTCACTGGCGCGAGCACAACTTGCACTGTGGTGCGGATCGGGTCATCGGCCGGCGCGGGGGTTTGCTGCGCGGCCAACAGCGAGATTGTGCTCAGGTACAGCCCGGCGCGGAGAAATCTCATATTCATATGACGTTACGGCTTGTGGCTTCGTTCCGCTGGCGCCGCATGCTCCGTGCGTCCTGCTAACAGGTCTAGCACGTGAGGCACCAATTCAACGATAGCATTGAGCGACTCTACCGCGCCGCGCGGCGAGCCAGGCAAGTTAACAATTACCACCTGGCCGCGGGTGCCGGCTAAAGCGCGGGAAAGCGAAGCCAACGGCGTCGAGCGGCGGCCTTCCGACCGCATGGTCTCGCCGAAGCCCGGAATTTCGCGATCGATTACGGCCCGCGTGGCCTCCGGAGTGACATCGCGCGTGGCGAGCCCGGTGCCGCCAGTGGTGAAAATTGCGCCCACCTGTCCGCCGTCGGCAACCGCGCGCAGGCGTTCGCTGATGCGAGCGGCATCGTCTGGAATCACTTCCAGAATGCTTACTGTCCAGCCCAACTCTTGCAGCCGCTCGCGTACCGCCGGGCCGGAGCGGTCCTGCCGCGTGCCGGCATAGGAGGAATCGCTGATGGTGAACACCGCCGCCGTTTTCACTGCCGTCCCTTTTTCCGGCGGAAGTCGCCGCTCTTGCCGCCGGTCTTCTCAAGCAAATATAGGTTTTCAATGGCGATAGATTTGTCCAGCGCCTTGGTCATGTCGTATACCGTCAGCGCGGCCACCGCCGCAGCGGTGAGTGCCTCCATCTCGACACCGGTTGGTCCGGTCGTCGATGCCGACGCGACGATTCGCACACCGCCCGATTCCACCGTCACCTCGACATCGGCGTGGGTGAGCGCCAGCGGGTGGCACAGTGGGATGAGCTCCGAAGTTTTCTTGGCCGCGCTGATGCCGGCGACGCGCGCAATCTCCAACGGATTGCCTTTGGGATTCTTATGCAGACGCGCCAGCACCGCTCGCGAAATCTTCACGAACGCGTGCGCGCGCGCCGTCCGCTTGGTCTCCGGCTTGGCGGAGACATCTACCATGCGGGGGCTGCCGGCGGCATCGTAATGCGAGAGTTTTTTCTTCATTGCAGAAGCGCGTGGATATTTTCGCCGGCCTTCCATTCGGCGCGATCCGCGGCGGCGACCAGATAAGCATTGGCGCGCGAGAGCGCAGGCACGTCGCCGGAACCACTCCAGCGCAGCGGTGTGAGCTCGGCTGGCCCGGGGCCAAGGCGCGCGGGAAGAAATCGCGTGATACCGGTGCGATGGCGGAAATCCTGGGTGAGCGTGGCTTGTATGAAGGGCAGCGCAGTTTCGCACTGGCCGCCCAGTAATTCCATCGCCGCGCGCGCGAATATTTCGAACGTCACCATGGTGGACGCCGGATTGCCGGGTAAGCCAAAGAAAAACTTTCCTTGCGCGCGGCCAAATACCAGCGGCTGTCCAGGCTGAATCAATACGCGGTCGAAGAAAAATTCCGCGCCGCAATCGGCCAGAACGCGCTCGACGATATCGTATTTGCCCGCGGAGACGCCGCCCGAAATCAGCAGCAGATCGCACGCCAGCCCTTCTTCGACCAGTCCGCGCGTGTGGGCGTACTCATCCCGAGCGACCGGCAGCATGCGCGGCGCGCCCCCAGCGCGGGCTACCTGCGCAGCCAATGAATAGGCGTTGGAGTTGCGTATCTGATGCGGCTGCGGCGTTTCGCTCACCGGCACGATCTCGTCGCCCGTCGCCAGAATCGCCACGCTGGGCTGCACGAAAACCGGCACACGCGTGCGTCCGATGGCGGCCAGCAGCGCGATGTCAGGATAGGTCAGCCGCTTGCCGGCGGGGATTAGAATTTCGCCTGCGCGCGCCTCGCAGCCTTGTGGATTGATGAATTGACCTGGCTCGGAAGCGCGATCGGTGTGGAATTTTGTTGTGCCGTCGCGGGTCACGTGCTCTACCATCACTACCGAGTCGGCGCCGCGCGGCATGGGCGCACCGGTCATGATCTCGACTGCCTGTCCACGCGCCACTTCTCCATCGAAGCGGCCGCCTGCCCGCACGTCACCGATGATCTCGAGCGTCCCCGGAACATCGGCGGCATGCACCGCAAAACCATCGCGCACGGAGCGGGCGAGCGCCGGAATATCGCGATCGGCATTCACGTCCGCGCCGAGCACGCGCCCAGCCAGCGATTCCAGATTTGCGTCTTCCGTGGCAGGCCGCTGGCGCGCGGCCCCCACTTGTTGGATGACGCACGCCCGCGCCTGTTCGAAAGTCATCGTGGGCACAAAGCCATTCTACCTGTTGAGCAGGCGGCGGACGCCTTCGCGGAAAATCGCGGGCGGCGTCAGCAGGCTGAGCACCAGAAACGCTTCGGATTCGAAATCGTAGAAGTAGCCGGGCTGAACGAGCACGTGATCTCGCTCCAGCAATTCCAGGCACCATTCCTCTTCGCTTTGCGTGCGCGGGACCCGCAGCGTGGCATACCATCCGCCTTCGACATCCAGCAACTGGATCGGAGAATCCGGGCCGATCGCAGCGCGAAGCCATGCCAAGTTTTCTTGCGTGCGCACGGAAATCTGGTGTTGCACAGCGGCGCCGGCCGCGAGCAAACCGGGCAAGGCGTGCTGCACCGGCGTACCCACGGAAAGATACGTGTCAGCGATGAGTTCGAGGCGTCCCAACGCCTGCGCGCGCACGGTTGCAGGACCGCCGAGCACAATCCACCCGAGCTTCATTTGCGGCAGGCCGGCCATCTTGGAAAGTCCGCCGAGACAGAAAGTCAGGGCCTGCTCCGCGCCAGCTAGCGTCGTCGTGCGTTGCGGGTCAGAGCCAAAGCTGTAGCTGCTAAAAACCTCGTCGGAAATCAGAGCGAGGCCGCGTTCGACAGCGAGCGCCGCCAGTTCCTCCGCTTCACTGCGCTTGAGAAAAGAACCGGTGGGATTATTGGGATTCACCAGCACGATCGCCCGCGTGCGGTCCGTGACAGCACCACGCAGCGCATCGAAATCGATCGACCAGCCGTGATGATAGACCAGCGGGTACTGTGTGATGCGCACTGCGTCCAGCTCGGCCAGAAATTCGAATAGCGGATAAGAAGGGCGCGGCGCGAGAATCTCATCGCCCGGATCGGCCAGCAGCTTGAAAAGCCATGTGTACGATTCGCTGGTGCTGGTGGTGAGCAAAATTTGTTCCGTCTCAACGCCGCATCGTTCCGCAACTGCCGCGCGCGCACTCAGCATTCCTGCCGGAGTAGGGTCGTACGCCAGGGAACGCTGGTCAGCCAGTG
>Ga0070731_10005242_pt1 | contig 10794 bp, 7 predicted proteins | sample Coa_R1_2_FD_66448 | JGI IMG/M metagenome (GOLD analysis project Ga0070731, IMG submission 66448) | Surface soil microbial communities from Centralia Pennsylvania, which are recovering from an underground coalmine fire - Coalmine... | ecosystem: Environmental > Terrestrial > Soil > Unclassified ... | reverse complement strand
AGCCTGCGCCATTTCACGCACCCAGCCTGCGTAAGCCCGCCAAATAGTGGTAAGAATGTTGCGATGGCGGACTCATCGGTCGCCTCCCCGATGCCACTACCCAACTTCAACATCCTGCTCGATTTCTGTCCGCTCGGCGTCGTGGCGTTCGATTCGCGCGGGCAGGTCTCGATCTGGAATCGGCGCGCTGAGAACATGTTTGGCTGGAAGGCCGAAGAGGTCCTTGGTGGAACGCTCTGGCAAGACAGCCCGAAGATCCCGTTCTTATTGGACACTCAATTGCAACATGGATTCCGCGATGAAGGTGAACTTCCCGCAAAGGGCGGGCGAATCGTTGATGTCCGGTTATGGACGGAGCCGATTCGAGATGCCCAGGGCAAAGTGCAAGGTACGCTCGCATTCATTGAAGACCTTACGCTACAGCGCGCCGTGCAGCGTGAGCATGTGGAGTTAGTGGCGCGCGAAGAAGAGGCTCGAACGCAAGCCCTCTTGGAACGGCGATTCCGCGAACTATTGGAAGCCGCCCCGGACGCCATCATTGAAGCCGATGGGGATGGCCGGATCGTGCTGTTCAATCCGGTCACCGAGAAACTTTTCGGCTATAGCCGCGAAGAATTGCTGGGCCAGCCGGTCGAGATGCTGATTCCGGACGAGCTTCGTGGCAAGCATGTGAGCAATCGCGCCCACTACCGGGACCATCCTTCCAGCCGTCCCATGGGCACGGGACTTCCTCTCTACGGGCGGCGTAAAGATGGCACGCAATTCCCGGTCGAGATCAGCCTGAGTCCGGTCAAATCCGAAGACGGCTTTCGTGTCACGGCGATCATACGCGACGTCAGCGACCGCAAGCAGATCGAAGGCCAGATACGCGCCATTCAGGAGAAGTTTGCCGCGGAGCTGTCCCTCAAGAACCAGGAGCTGGAGCGGCGCAACCAGAAGATCGAGCGCGCCGACCGGCTCAAGAGCGAATTCCTGGCCAGCATGAGCCACGAGTTGCGCACGCCGCTGCACACCATCATCGGCTTTTCAGAAATTCTCGGCGAGGAGCTGGAAGGGCCGGTCAATGAGAAACAACGGCGCTTCATCAACCATATTCATCAGGATTCGCTGCATCTGCTGGAATTGATCAACGATATCCTCGATCTGAGCAAGATCGAGTCCGGCAGGGTGGAACTGCGGCCGGAGAACTTTCTGCTGGACGCGTCGGTCGATGAAGTGCGAACCAGCATCCTGACTCAGGCGGAGGCAAAGTCTATCGGCCTCGCGACGAATATCCCGGCGGGCATTTCGTTGCGCGCCGACCGCACACGCGTCAAGCAGATCCTGCTTAACCTTCTCAGCAACGCGGTGAAGTTCACGCCATCGGGCGGGAAAATTTCCGTGGATGCCGTGCTGCGCGACGGATTCGCGGAGATCTCCGTCAGCGACACCGGGATCGGGATTCCCGCTGCAGAGCACCAATCCGTGTTCGATAAGTTTTACCAGGTCGGCGCGACAACCAAAGGGGTCCGCGAGGGTACCGGGTTGGGGCTGGCCATCACCAAGCGGCTGGTGGAGGAACACGGCGGCAAAATTTGGCTGGAAAGCCAGCCCGGCAAAGGCAGCCGATTCTCTCTCACCGTGCCCCTCTCGGGCGAAGGGGCCAGAAAATGAAAAAGATTCTGATTGCCGATGACAAAGCGACGGGCCGCGAGCTGGTCCGGACGGTCCTCGAAAAATCGAATTACGAAGTCAGCGAAGCTGCCGACGGTTTAGAGGCGGTGAGACGTGCCCGGGAAATTCGGCCCGATCTCATCATCCTCGACTTGCACATGCCGGAGCTGGATGGATATGGTGTGCTCCAGGAACTCCGGCGCGATCCTCAATTTGCCTCCACGCCCATCGTGGCCCTTACGGCCAGCGCCATGCAAGGGGACAAGGAAAAGGCCCTGGCGCTCGGTTTCACCAGCTACATCAGCAAGCCGATCAGCCTGGGCCTGTTGCGAAGTGAGTTAGCCCGTCTGCTGACATAACCATGTCCCATAAACCCGCCGCCTCTTTGCTGATCATCGATGACAACGCCGGCAGCCTGGAGATGCTCTCCACCGCGCTCGCCCAGCCGGGGCTGGAGATCTACACGGCTGGCGATCCCGAAGAAGGTTTGGATGTGTTTTGCAGCAAGCGTCCGCAGATCGTCCTTACCGATCTCGTCATGCCCAAAATGAGCGGCATCGAAGTGCTGGAGCGGATCCTGGAAATCGATCCGTCAACGGATGTGATCCTCATGACTGCCCATTACTCTTCCGAGTCGGCGGTGGAGGCCATCAAAAAAGGCGCCTGCGATTACCTGAACAAGCCGGTACCGCTCGCGGCATTGCGGCAGCGCGTGGGCAAATTAGTCGACGATGCCAAGCGGCGCCAGCGAGCGTTTCAGCTCGAAGACGAGCTGCTGGCCAGCTCCGAGTTCGAAGGCATCGTGGGGCGCAGCCCGCAGATGTGGGAAACATTTTCGCGCATCCGGCGCGTGGCTCCTCACTATCGCGCGCTGCTGATTACCGGCGAGACCGGGACGGGTAAAGATTTAGTCGCCCGCGCGCTTCACCGCCTTAGCCCCGCCGCATCGGGACATTATGTGGTGCTGAACTGCTCGGCGGTCGTCGAAACCTTGTTTGAGAGCGAATTATTCGGCCATGTGAAGGGCGCTTTCACCGGCGCTACTCAGGACAAAGCCGGGATGTTCGAGCACGCCCATGGCGGCACTTTGTTCCTGGACGAGATCGGTGACATGCCGCTCTCGACCCAGGCCAAGCTGTTGCGTGTTTTGCAAAACCAGGAAGTGCAGCGAGTCGGCTCGCTCTCCGCCCGCAAAGTGGATGTGCGCGTGATCGCGGCCACCAATCACGACTTGCGCGCGGCCATTGCCGATAAACGGTTTCGCGAAGACTTGTACTACCGCCTGTCGATGGTGGAGATTCACATCCCGACGCTGGCGGAGCGCAAGGAAGATTTGCCGCTGCTCGAACGGTATTTCGTAGCGAAGTTCGCGGAGCAATACCGCAAGGAAATTCGCGGCCTCACTCATCGCGCGCAGCTCCGGCTGGCGGTGCATCCCTGGCCGGGCAACGTACGCGAGCTCGAGAACGTGATTGGGCACGCCTGCATGATGGTGATGGGCGATACGATCGATGTGCAGGATCTCCCGGAATATCTGCAGGCGCCTGGCGGTGCGCAGCGTCAGCCCGTTGACGCACCCTTAGGGGCAGCCTCCGAACTCGGCGCGCTGCAGGACCAGGAACGCACGCTTATCGTAAAGGCGATGGCGCAAGCCGGCGGCAACCAGTCCCAGGCGGCCCGGTTACTCCGCATCGGCCGCGACGCATTGCGTTACAAGCTCAGCAAATATAAACTCTAGCGCGGCTCCAACAACAGCTCCGCTTTAATTACCGAGTCTTCCGGCGAATACTGAAGCCGGAATCCCAGGCGTTCGCAGATAGTCTGCATGGCGTGGTTCTCAGGCAGGATGTCGCCTACGATCCGTCGCAGCTTCTCTTCGCGTGCCACGGTAATCAGCCGGCGGAGCAGCTCTGCTCCCAGGCCGCGGCGCTGGCTGGTATCGCTGATGATTATGGCGAATTCCGCGTCCTCCGGTGTGCTGAAGGTGAGCCCGCGCAGCTTGGTAAGCCGGCCGACTCCCAGAATTTCGCGCGCTCCGGTCAAGGCGTCGCGGCGCTCGGCCACTAACGCCATCTCACGGTCATAGTCGATGAAGCAGATGCGCGTCAGCCGCTCGTGGGCCACGCGCTGATCGAGCTGCATCGCATAAAAGTACCGGAAGTACACGCTGCGCTGCGAGAGCTTGCCGTGGAACTCGACCATCAGCGGCTCATCTTCAGGCGAGATGGGCCGGATGACGATGGCCGTTCCATCCTTCATACGAAACTCACCGGCGTACTGATTCGGATAGGGACGAATGGCAGGCCGGGGCAACTGGGCCTCGGCCGTTCCTGGTCCGTGAAGAATTACGCGGGCATCGATCGCGATCAGCCTATCGGGTGATGCCATCAGCGGGTTTACGTCTATCTCACGAATCCAGGGCTGCTCGATCACCAGCCGGCTAAAGCGGACTAGCAGGCGCTCCAGTTCCGCCATGTCGATCGGCTTGCGCCCGCGTACTCCCTTCAACGCTGTACCGATCTTGGTTTGCTCGACCATGCGCCGGGCGAGCGTGGTGTTCAATGGCGGCAAGGCGAGCGCGCGGTCGCCGTACACCTCGACCAACCGGCCGCCCGTGCCGAATAAAAGCACGGGACCGAACTGCGGATCAGTGGTCGCGCCCAGGATGAGCTCGTAGCCCTCGAGCGTCAGCATCGGTTGCACGGTGACGCCAAGGAAATCCTTCGGGCTAACCGCGGCCTCGATCGCGTGATACGCCTGACGAACCGATTCCGCATCGGCAAGGTTCAGGCGGACGCCGCCGACATCGCTCTTGTGCGTAATGGTTTCCGAGTGCAGCTTGACCACCACCGGATATTTCAGGCGCGCCGCCGCCGCGACAGCCTGCTCTTCATCCAGCGCCACCACGGTCTCGAGCACCGGCACGCCATAGAGACTCAGCAGATGCTTGGAATCCGCTTCGCTCAGGATAGTCCGCCCTTTTTCGCGCGCGGCTGAAATGAATGCGCGGGCGGCATCGCGCCCGGCAGCGGAGGCGCCCACATCCACGGTAGCGGCCGGCGTTTCGTACAGGCTGCGCAGGTTGTACGAGTAGCGCCACATGTAGCAGAAGGCGCGCGCCGCCAGATCCGGATACGGGAAGGTCGGGATGCCGGCCTGGTGGAGAATCCTTTCTCCCGCCGTGACATCGGCGCCGCCCATCCAACTTGCCAGAACCGGCATGCCCTCGGTGCGGGCGAATTTTTTTATCTGCTCAGCCACCAGCGTGGGATCGCTCACGCCCTGAGGAGTGAGCACCGCCAGCAAGCCATCACTGGTTGTGTCGCGCGTCACCACGCCGAGCGTTTTGGCATAGCGCTCCGGCTCCGCATCGCCGATGATGTCGATCGGATTGCGATGGCTCCAGTGATGCGGCAGGAACTGGTTCAGCTCCGCGACAGTTTCCGGGGACAGCGGCGCGAGCTCGCCGCCTTGCGCGATCAACTCATCGGTCGCCAGCACGCCCGGTCCTCCGGCGTTGGTGACAATAGCCAGCCGGGGGCCTTTTGGCCGCGGCTGCCGGGCGAGGACTTCGGACATATAAAAAAGATCCGAAATGTCGTTCACTCGGAGAACGCCACTGCGGCGGAAGGCCGCTTCGAGTACGTCGTCGCTGCCCGCTAGCGCGCCGGTATGCGAAGCGGCGGCCTTGGCAGCGGCCTCGCTGCGTCCTGCTTTGATGACGATGATGGGCTTACGGAATGCCACCTCGCGCGCGGCGGAGATAAACGAGCGGGCGTCACCAATCGATTCCATGTAGATCACGATGCTGCCGGTGCGTGGATCATCGCCGAGGTGCTGAATCAGATCTCCCCAGCCTACGTCCAGCATCGAACCGACCGACACAAACGCGCTGAAACCCACCAGTTCACGCAGGCTCCAGTCCAAAATTGCCGTGCACAGCGCGCCGCTCTGGCTGATGAAACCAACGCTGCCGGGGCGCGCCATGGCGTTGGCGAAGGTGGCATTCAATCCGGTGAGCGGACTCATTACGCCCAGACAGTTGGGGCCGATAATGCGCATGCGCCCGCGGCGCGCCTGATCGAGAACCTGCTGCTCAAGCGCAGCGCCGGCCGCGCCCGTTTCCCTAAAACCCGCCGAGATGATGACCGCGCCCTTCACACCGGCAGCCACGCATTCGCCGATCACGCCGGGCACGGTGGACGCGGGCGTGGCTATCACCGCCAGATCGACGGTATCGGGAACATCGCCAACTCGCGGGTAAGCCTTGACGCCGAGCACGCCAAGCCGCTTCGGGTTGACTGGAAAAACCGTTCCACCGAAAGGGCTGCGGATCAGGTTCCAGAGTACAGAGCGACCCACGCTTCCGGCGGTTTCGGTCGCGCCGATGAGGGCTACGTTGCGCGGCTGAAAGAACACATCGAGCGAGCCGCGTTCCGAACTAATCAAATCGGAAACTGGTTCCCGTCGCTGGGCAGCTGCGGAGTTTGCCTCTGGGCCTGGCATCGAGTTATCTCACGTCCTGGAAATCGGCCAGATCGTCAAACGGCAGCGCGACGCGCGGCAAGATCGATAATTTCCTGGGCCGCGGTCATTATACCTGTCAGGCTGGGCGATGGTGTGTATCCGTCTTCGAATGCGAATGAATTCGTCACCTTGGCCAGTGATGTCTCTAAAATGGCGACTGATTGCGGAAGCTTTGCCGCGTACGGTGCCGCCGCAGTTCGCCTTCGACGATGTCTAGATCCGTCCGGCGGAGGCCGCACACGGGGACGCGCAGAAGAACATGACCGGCTCACGCGTCGCCCGCAGGACGGCGCAAGTTAGACCGACAACAGACGCGTGAAGAACGATCGGTAGCGTTGCAGGGCGAGACGCAGATCTTCCGTCGAGACATTGTCGCCGCGTCCCCACTGGGCTTCAAGTTTCGACCGCTCTTCGGCAAAAATCTCAGCCAGGCGTTTAATGGCGGCGGCAACCAGGTTGTCGGCATTTTCCACCGATTTCCGCGGCTCATCCACGAAGGCGGTCTGGATCGAATCCCAACGGGTCCGGAGTTCCTGTGCCTCAGCGGCGGCGAACAGTGGATCGAATTGCTGCGCTTTCTGTGGTTCTTTCGCCATCTGGGCGCCATCGACTGTTGGGGATCTTCGTTCCGCCTCTTCCACAATCTCGCCATGAGCAATATCGGCCGTCGTTAGTGCCTGATTGTTGTCAAACGCACTGTTCATCTTCTCACCTCGCTAGTTTCAAGTAATTCATCAAACAACTTGCGGTAATAGACCATCGCTTGACGAAGGTCTTCGGTGGTCGCGTTGCCACGCTTCTGTCGCAGCGCGATTTCAGCGGCGGCGCGATAATTTTCGACCAGATGCGGATGGTCTACAGAGATGTCGGCGGCGCGCTGTTCGAAATTGGACATCGGGTAGCCGCGCGCTGCCATGACTTCGCTAACGAGATGGTCCGCCTCCAGAACAGCCCCTTGCGGATCGTCTACAAAGCGCGACTGATCCTTTTGCCAAGCTTGCACGAATAGGTCACGTTCCGTCTGATCGAGTGAACGAATATGCAGCTTCTCAACTCGTTTCTCGCGCGTTTCAAGAACCCGCTCTGCGCGGCGAGCATCGCCATGTTCCTGAATCACGCGGTCGTATTCCGGGCCGAAACGTCCGCGAAGATGTTGACTGCGTCGCCTGCTCATGAGGATCCAACAAGCTTCAGCAAGGGCCAAGCCTGCGAGCAGGACTATTAGCGCGATCGCCCAGTTAGGCATAATAATTCTCCTTCTTTCCCAGATGTGCTTCCCAACCTCGCCAGCTGTTAGATCATCGCAGCGCCTGTCATGTTTCGTTTCTGGATTCAATTTCAGGAACTATAAACTCATGCAATTTTCACCATCGTCAGTACCTGGCTTGGGAATAAGATAGAGGCGTTCTTCGTCTCCTACAAGCAGTTGCTTGTCCGAAACGTCTCCCTAAATTCCGCTTCCTTTGGTCGCGGCTCTGTAAGTCACTAAGAAGGCAAAGGACAGACTCGAGCCGTGACCAGAGGGAGCGGTTGCCGGACGTTTTTCAACAAAATCGGTTCCCCGAGTGTTACTTCGCCGGCACCGTCAGATGAATCTCACCCGTCGGCTGCTGGTAGGTTACATGGTACGGCTCGCTTGAGTTTACGAGTCGCGGAGAGACTTGTGGGAAATAAACGTATCCCGCTACTGCTTTCATTGTCTTGCCTTCGGGCAGCGCTTTCTCCATGAGTCTGTTATAGACAGACGGCGCGGCTCCCTGCGGCGCTCCTCCTCCAAGCCCCGGGTCCGGATTTCGTGGATCGCCCGGCGGGTACCTCGGGTCGGCCGGTGGCGGGTCGCCGACTCTCGGCTCACCGATCCCGACGCCGACGCTGGATTCGGTGTACACACCACCGGGATAGCGTCTCCCGGTCGCCGGATCGCGTCCGCCGCTCGAAACTCCGGTGGTCTGCTCCCCATAAACTGGCACGCGCACGGGAATCTGCGGCGGTTTCATGCGCTTGTCAGATTCGATGGACGCGGCCACCACCGCGGGGGTCTCCGCGCGCGCCACGTCCGGATTCGATCCGACCGTCATCGAAAAATCGTCAGAAGAGACGATCACGTTTTTCCCAGGGCCGGGATATACCGCGATTTCTAAAACGATGTATCCAGCCTTGACCATTTCGCGAGAGAGTTGATGTTGCACCTTAGCTGCAGGTATCACTGCGGCGGCAATCGTGATTCCATCGGCGCTGTCGTATGCCGGATAATCCTTGGCCGGGCCCCGCGGCCGAACCCCGGGACGATCTGTTGCCAGCAGGAGCACAGCCACCAGCATAGGCACGAAAATCCGTTTCATCAGGTCACGCTTCCTCCCCGATTATGACGCATCCCGCAAAGGGTGGGTGCACCCGAACGTCGGTCGGCATTGCGATGCCGGGGGGAATTCGAGCAGGTCTGAGCGGTCGCGCAGGTATTTCCTGGACGACATTTCGCTAAGAATTTTCTACACAGCCGCCCACCCAAGATCAAGGCTTATAATCGCTGCAATGAAAAGCTTTCCTTCTGCGATGGGCCTGGATCGACAACGCTCCTTTCTTGGAATCCACGCGGTAAACGTTTTCGTTCGAGATCAGGACCAAAGCCTGCGATTCTATGTCGAGCAACTCGGATTCGACCTGGCCTTTGACGCGCGGCTGCAATCTGGAGACCGGTGGGTAGCGGTCGCGCCTCCCGATGGGACGGCTGTCCTGGCGCTTGTCGCGCCTTCGCCCGATTCCAGCGAGTACAAGCTCATCGGCCGGCCCACTGGCATTGTTTTCGTTGCCGAGGATGTGATCGCCAAATATGAAGAATGGCGCAGGCGTGGCGTTAGGTTTCTCTTTACTCCCCGACTAAGACGCGTCACGTATGGGCGCCAGGAGCCGGCTCCGCATTCGACGGCCCCGCCCCATGTGCCCGAAGAGCAGGAGGCTCCAGCCTGGGGCGGGGTATTCACCCGGTTCAAGGATGTGGATGGAAACTCTTTTGCGCTGGTGGCTTTCGACGAGGTAAATCGGGAAATCGAAGCGCAACGGCAGCGGATTGCCGAGAAGCTGGACTTTGAACGCCGCGCCGCACAAGAATTGGAGATCGCCAAGCAGGTACAGGCCCGGCTGTTCCCTCAAAGACTGCCGCCCATAGAAACCCTCGAATATGCGGGTGCCTGCATCCAGGCCCGTCAGGTAGGTGGCGATTACCACGATTTTCTGGATCTGGGTCGAGGGCGCTTCGGATTAGTCATCGCCGATATTTCGGGCAAGGGGATCGCTGCTGCACTTCTAATGGCCAATTTGCAGGCGAATCTCCGCAGTCAATCTGCGATCGCCTTGGAAGAGCCCGAGCGTTTTTTGCGCTCGGTGAATCAGCTCTTTTACGAAAATACGGACGAGAGCTCCTATGCCACACTCTTTTTTGCCGAGTATGACGACAATACGCGGCGGTTACGCTATGTGAACTGTGGGCATCTCGCGGCTCTGCTTTTGCGGTGCGACAGTACCATTGAGAGGCTCAGTTCCACCTCCACGGTACTGGGAATTTTTAAAGAATGGGATTGCTCGATAACGGAGTGCCGGCTCCACGCGGGAGACACGCTCGTCCTCTATACCGACGGAATAACCGAATCGTTCAACGACGCCGAAGAGGAGTTCGGTGAAAAGCGGCTGATCGAAGCGATGCAGAGGCATCGAGACCTGCCCCCACAGGCCGTGATCGCGTCGATTGTCGATGAGATTCAGCGGTTCAGTCCACATGAACAGCACGATGACATCACCTTGATTGTGGCGAAGTGCCGAGGAGATGAGAGTCTCCAAGGCTCATTAAGCCTTCAGAGTGAGGGTTAGGACGACAGCAGCCAGAAAATATGCGAAGCATTCATGGAAATCGGTGGTGGGCTACTTTGACGCCAGCAATGGCCGCAGCGTGACGGATCGGCTCTGGGATTGGCGGATCGGATGGCACTGCTGGAAGCCAGCGAGCGGAGGGTAGAAAGAGCAGCGTAGTTGATACAATTTCGCGTATGCTTTGCCGCATTTTTCTGATAATGGTTACGGCCTGCTCAATCGCAAAGTCTTGCGAGTGTTCAGAGTCAACCGTTGAGCAGTCCCGAGATCGTGCCGAAGTTGTGTTTAGAGGAACCATAATCGCGCTACGAGACACTAAGACGCCCTCGAAAATTGGAGGACGAGTCCACGATTTAAAGAAAGTTGCAGTATTCCGTGTGACGCGCGTATGGAAAGGCGATGTTGGTGAGACATTCGAGATGCCAGCGGTGGAAGAAACCTCGATGTGCACTGGCTTCTGGCCCACATTTCTTAAGATTGGGAACGATCTCGTGATCTACGCGCGACGCTTTAAGGGCCAGCCGGAATATTACACAGACATCTGCACCAGAACCATGCCCGCAAGCGACGCGGCCAAATTTAAAGACTTCGACAAACTTGGACCAGGCGAAGAACCAGCCAAAAGAAAAAGCAGCGGGAAAGATTCAAAGTAGCCCACTACCAGGAAATCATCTCTCTGGATTCACTGCTAGGAAGTGCGAGACAATCGAGCTAGTGGCCAAAAAAGACACAGTTCTCAGGGCCACATAC
>Ga0070731_10005241_pt1 | contig 10795 bp, 9 predicted proteins | sample Coa_R1_2_FD_66448 | JGI IMG/M metagenome (GOLD analysis project Ga0070731, IMG submission 66448) | Surface soil microbial communities from Centralia Pennsylvania, which are recovering from an underground coalmine fire - Coalmine... | ecosystem: Environmental > Terrestrial > Soil > Unclassified ... | reverse complement strand
GGTGAGGCCGAAACGTCAACGAGTCTGCGCTAATTTTCTGGCGCCCGTTTTGCCCCCTCAGCGCCCGGTGTTTTCTATAGTAGACTGGCCCCATGATTCGTCAGATCGTGCCTTTGTTTTTCACCTTGGACATACTTGGAACCCTCGCGTATTACGAGCGGAAGCTTGGGTTCAAGTGTGTGGGCACGTGGCAGGACCCGCCGGTTTACGCCATCGTTGCCCGCGACCAACAGGCGATTCACTTCCGCTGCGCCGAACCCCCTACCGCGAATCCTGACAAGTATTCTGACGAACTGCTCGACGCGTACGTATTCATCGAGAATGCCGACGCGCTTTACGCTGAGTATGCAGCTCGGGGCGTGGAATTCATCCGTGGACTCGCTGACATGCCATGGCACTCGCGTGAGTTTGTAGTGAAGGATTGCGATGGCCGTCTGCTAGCCTTTGGCGCGAACTTGTAATCTTGCTTTCGGCTTGTTCGCGGCCGATTTTCTCCTTGATGGGGCCGATATATTACGAAGGTAACCTTGCGGCTTAGTACCCATGGCGGTAACGTTACTTGCGATTACCTCGGTCCATTGAACATCGGGTTCGGAACAGCTAACGTTGCATTTACCGCTTGAGTGCCTTGCAGGCGAGCGAGGATCAAGTAGGGCGCCAGACAGATGAGCGAGAAAATCAAAATCCTGTATTACACGCTGTGGGTCGCACATCCGATCCTGGAGCTGGGCGTCGTCGCCATCATGGTGCAGCGTGGCCTACACCGCAAATTCAAGTTTTTCTTTGGTTACGTGCTCACTCAGTTGATGAGTTTTGCCGTGGTCTTTCCGGCAAACTGGCACAGTTATTCCGCATTGTTCTCGCTTTACTGGATTTGCGATGCGCTCAGCGTGGCGTTTGGCTTTGCGGTGATTCACGAAGTGTTCGTCGATGTATTTCGCGCCTTCCATACCCTGCGTGATCTGGGCACGGTGCTGTTCAAGTGGGCGGGCTTGGTGATGTTGCTGGTGGCGGGAGTGGTTTCGGTTTCCACCAATTCTCCACAGACCTCGCCTTTGATTCAGGCCATTATCACGTCGCAACGTTGCGTGCGCATGATTCAGGTAGGAATGGTTTTGTTTCTGCTTTTCTTTGCGCACTATGTGGGAGTCAGTCGTCGCCAGCATAGCTTTGGGATTGCACTTGGGTTTGGTTCGTTTGCGGTGATCGAACTCCTCCTGATCTCCTCCTGGATCGGAAATCATTTAGGCGGCATCTGGATGAGCGTTGTGAACATGGTTGCCTATAACGGTAGCCTGATGGTGTGGCTGGGCTACGTCGTGCTGAAGAGTCCGGCTCGCGATGTTTCCAGGTCGCTGCTGCAACCCCAGCGGTGGGAGCAGAGTCTATCCGATATTCACCACCCGCTGCCGGCGGACTCGCTGATCCCGATGTTTGAAGGCATGGTGGACCGCGCACTGTCGCGGACGCAGAATCACGATGTATCGGTCACGCACCCCACACTAAGTGCACCAACCCCTGGCCGTAGCGCGGCGGCCGCGGCTGCTGCGGCAACCGGCAGTTTCCGCATTCCCATCGCGGAAGTGAACTCGAAGTCGTAGGCCTTGACCGCTCTAGAATCCTTCATTTTTCTCTCAGATTTTCCTCCTTGATCTACTGGCTCGAGGGCAATCATGCCACTTGTTCGGATTTTGTAAACGTTTGTTCAGTCGAAAGGGCCGCGACATTCCGCATTTCCTAAGCGAAACAAATACTTTATGAATTCGATGGAATCGAATGCAGCAGGATAAGTTAGCCAAGGCATGTATTCGCGTTATGAAGAGCGGGAGGTTTGTTCCCGAGGGCGAGTGTAAAACTATTGCACACGGAGCTTGACACGTGTCCTATAATGCGGCACCGCGAAAAACTTTCTTCTCAAGAAATCTATCGCGATAGGAGACGAACCCATGAAACGAACGATCAGGATTTCGATCCTGATGGTAGGACTAGTGGGCACATTCATTGCAGCTGCCGTCCAACAGGTTCCCGCCGCGGACGGTGGCCCACTGATTCTGTGCCCACCCAGACAACCGAACTGTCAAACAACCCTGCCACCGCAGTAGAACCTGAGCAGGCTGTAATCGCAAGGTCACCAAAGTAACTTCGTAGTCGCAACATCGTAGTTGCAACATTGAAATTGCAATTTGGGCCGAAAACTGGGCTCGCTATCTTCGGGCTGGACGGGACTCATATATAAACCCCGCCAGCCCCTATTTTTTGGCGTGGTTTTTGTTCCCAGCTTATGCGCCCCAGCGAAAATCCGAACCTTGGATGGCGTAGGTATTTTCAGGGTTGGATGCAAACTAGCTTGGTGATTTTTCGAGCGCCGTGCTCAGCGCGGTTTGCAACTCGGCAGCATCGATGATGGGAGGCTGGCATGAACTTCCCGAGCAGAGGACCGCGAATGATTTTCCCGAGCCCAGTCCTGGAAGATTAGGAATGGTCGCAGCTAGTGCGGGTGGAAGGTTTTGGGCCGTTGCCTGATTGGCCGTGATGCGAATTGTGGACTTTGGGAAGGCAAACGACGCAACTGCGGCCGCGTAGAGTTGTTCTGCGGCATCCTGATTCCTGTCTTTGTCGTCGGAAATCACGACTACCTGCGTTTGGCTTTCCAGGTAGTACACGACTGCGGTTCCGTAGGTCGCGGCAAAGATGCCGAATTGTTCCGCGATGCCGGCGAAGGTTTCCAGAGTTTGCTCTGCTTTGTCCCTATAACCCGCGTCGCCGGTGTAGTGATGCAGGCGCAAAAGCGCAATCGCTGCCATCGGATTCCCCGCTGGGGTGGGCGAGTCCTGCAATGGCTTGCGGCGCGTTGCGAGCACGCCAAGGCTCTTGCCATCGACTGCGGGCTCGCTGTCGAAGAAGCCTCCGGAAGTTGCGTCATAGAACTGGGCGATCATCGAATCGGTGATCGCCTGCGCGAACTTAAAATAGCTTAGGTCCGCCGTCGCCTCGTAGGCGTCGAGGCAGGCGAGCGCGGTGAAGGCGTAGTCCTCGAGCATTCCGGGAATCTCGCGGTGCGAGGCTGCGGGATCGGAGTAGGAAACTACGTGCAACAGCACGCCGCTGTTTTCTCCAGATCCCTTCTTCCATGCCTCCGCCAATATGCGGTCCAGAGATCGCAGGGCAAAGCGCCGGGCGTCGGTGAGTCCGAGCACCTTCGATGCTTCGAGGTACGCGGAAATGCACAAGCTGTTCCAGCCGACATACACGGTCTTGTCGACATATGGGGTCGGGCGCAGCAGTCGGGCAGCATACATTTTCTTTTTGACCGAGACTAGCAGTTCGTTGACTCGTTCGGCTGACAGCTTCGTCCGGCGCGCAATCTCATCTAGGGAAGCCCGGATATACAGGACATTCTTTGCCGGGTTGTGATGCATTTCTCCGACTTCGTTGATGTCATAGTGCAGAGCTGCTACCTCTGCCTCTTCTTTCGTCAGCACGGCGCGGGCTTCATCGAGGGTCCAGGTGAAATAGTCGCCATCGTCGTCCATGTTGATATCGGCATCCTGTGAGGCGTAGAAGCCGCCGCGTTGGCGATCGCTGAGCCACTCGTCCATCCAACGGATGATGTCACGAGCTACGTCGGCGAAGAATGGCTCGCCGGTGGCCTGATATCCGTGGATGTAGTTCTTCAGTAGCTCGGAGTTGTCGTAGCACATCTTCTCGAAGTGAGGCACGACCCAGCGTTCGTCGACGGAATATCGATGAAAGCCGCCGGCGAGTTGATCGTAGACGCCGCCGTTGGCCATGTGGTTGAGAGTGGTGACGATGAGTTCGCGTAGCGAGGCAGACGCGACTGGCGCAACCGTCGCCGAATGAGTATTGCCGGCTTCGGAGCGCGCGTACCGTTCAATCAACAAATCGAGCGCAGAGGGATGCGGAAACTTCGGCGCCTGTCCGAAGCCACCATGCTGCGGATCGTACATCCGCAACGCCGAAGTCTGAATCGCGGCGATTATCGAAGCTGAGATTCGGCCATCTTTTCCGGCGAAGGATTCTGACTGGGCGATCGTGCTCTCCACCATCTTGGCCTGTTCAACCACGTCGCCGTGTTTTTCAGCATAAGCATTGGCGATGCTCAGGAGCACGCGGCGGAAACTGGGACGGCCATAGCCATCTTGGGGTGGAAAGTATGTGCCGCCATAGAAGGGGATGCCGTCGGGAGTAAGAAAGGCCGTCAGAGGCCATCCACCTTGTCCGCTCACGGCCTGCACTGCGGCCTGATAGCGGCTGTCGATGTCGGGACGCTCGTCGCGATCGACTTTTACGGCGATGAAATGCTGATTCACGATCGCCGCGATTGCCGGATCGTCATAGGACTCGCGATCCATCACATGGCACCAGTGACACCACACCGCCCCCACGTCAAGCAGCATGGGCTTGTTGTCGCGCTGCGCCGCCGCAAAGGCCTCCGGACCCCACTCATGCCACTGGATGGGCTGATGCATGGCGGAGCGGAGATACGCTGACGAGGCACGGGCGAGGGAGTTGAGGGTGGTGGTCATGGCTTTTAGTCTAGTCGCTTGGAAAAGATTAAGCTGATCCCCGCCCTTGTCCGTTCGTCTGTAAGAAAGACAGGGCGGGGATCGTGATTTCCAATTAGCCTCGGAGTATGGATGGTCGAGAGACTGACGGGTACCGCGAGAGGACAGCCAACTTAAGATTGCCGCCGCGCGCCGCTTATTTCTGCCCGCGAATCTTGATAACCGGAGGATCCTCGCCGAGCGCCGTTGCCAGCGAGATCAAATGATCTTGCTCATCTTTGAGAATTTCCCGGATGAACTCCGCGGTCGCATATTCGCCGAGTTCCTCGCACTGTCGCACCCGCTCGCGATAGTTGCGAATGGTTTCCGTCTCATTTTCCAGATCGAAGCGAAGCATGTCTTTCGCTTTTTCGGAAGTGCGGACGGGCTTGGCCACGGCGACGGGCATGCCTCCGAGATAATCGATCTGATTGGAAATGATCAATGCGTGCGCGAGTTCTTCACCGGCGTGGACCGCCAGTTCATCCGCGATGTTCATGTACTCCGCGCCCTTGAGGACCTGCGAGTACACCACGTAGGAAATGATCGCCTGATACTCACGCGACAAGTCTTCGTTCAACAGATCAATCAAGGCTTCTCTGGTTAGCGGTTTGGAGTCCGCGGTTGCAGCGTTCTTCATGTTCGTTCTCCGATAAAGTGGATGTCAGAAATTATTGAGCAAGCCTACCAGAATGGTGAGCGGAATGGGTAATGGCCGGGACTCTGGCCTGCTAGAAAAAAGGACCGTCCCTCTTGCGAGAGAACGGTCCCTAAGTTCAACAATAACGTGCAGGCAATCCAAAGCCGCACTACACCGTTACGGTGAACGAGTAGTGCGACTGGTTGTAATACGCCAGGCCATCGACCAGGCAACTGACGATGTTGCGTTTCCACACCGTGAGTTCGATGAGGTAGCAGCATGTGATGGGGAACACGTTCGACGCATCGTCGATGTGCAGGGTAATGTTGCCGCCAGTCCAGATTGGACGGACCGAAGACTCCGGCGGGACGATGGACGGCGTGACCGCATTCGAGTAATCCGGTCCAACCGACACACCAGCGCCGGCGATATAGCTGAATGAGCCGACATCCGCGGTACTCAGCAGGTTCTTCTCGCTGCTTAGGCCATATTTGACGACAAGACTGTAGTCATCGAGATGGCCGTCGGGATCGCTGATGAAGAAATCGACCTCGAGTGCAGTCCGGGACTGTAGTTGTTGAGATCCGCACGGCTGTACACCGGCCGCGCCGAGTCGGACGGCAGTGATGCCGCAATCCGGTTCGGTTGTGTTCCAGTGCACCGTATCCGGCGGCAGGCTGGCGATGCGGTTATCGAGCCACACTACCACCACGTTGTTGGTGTTGGGTTCGACGCCACAGCCGTCCAGCACCTTGGCCGTAGTCAGATCGGGACCGCCGCCACCGGCCGCTTTGTAGGTTACGATCTGGAAATCGTAAGCTCCATCGGCGAAGAATCCGGCAGTTGCGATGCTGGCGAGTTCATCCGCGTCACCGATCCAGGAACGTCCAGAGGGCGATCCCCAGGCCGGGCCGGGGTGAGTGCTTTCGTAGTGTTGACGGCTTTCGTAGACGCCCGCGACGGCGGGAAATGGCGCCCAGACCCAGCTGTTGGGCCAGAGTGTAGCGTCGAAGTAAAGCCGCGAGAAGCCCTGCAGTGCGGCCGGAGGAACCGGATTCCACGCTGCTGTTCCATGCGGCGCATATTGGACGGTGTAGTAGTCCGCTACGGCTGTCGTACCAAATTGTCCGTACAGGACGACAGTTTCGGAGAACGGACGATCGCGATCGTTGGGATACGCGAAGCCAACCGGTGAGGCCGCCGCGCCGGAGTTGCCGCCGATTTCGACCACCGGGATCTGGCAGACCTCGGTCATTAGAATACAGTTGCCTTCGGGCGGCGGTGGATTGCCCGGAATGCAGCAGGCGTTCTGATTGGCCGTGAGAGTTACGTCCAGATTGGTCGGAATGTCCCACCGGGTCTGGAAGATGTTTTCATCGACGATGACGTTGTTCTGAGCGCCACCGCAGTTCTGCGTGACCTTGAAAATAATGTTGGGCGCGCAGTCGTACCACGGATACCAGCAGTACCACGGCCATATACGCAGGCGTTCGAATTCCTGCACGTAGGGCAGCGCGGCAACGAGTTTCTCTCGGCTATTGGAGATCAGTTCAGGGCTGAGAGTTTGTGATGCCGCTGAGGTCGGCTTCACAAGATTGCCAGTCGTGCGTGAGGCTTGCGGTTTGAGCGAGACCAAGTCGAGCGTTGGAGTTGGACTCGGCTGACGGATTCCCAGTTCTGGATGCAGTTGGAGAACCGGGTAAATTTTTTCTACCAGGATTGGATCCAGCCTCCAGTAGCGAGTTTCCCACCACCACCAGGGCCACCAGCCACAGCACCAGCGGAAACTAAGCGTGAAGTTGCCGTTGGCATCGGTGGTCGCGGTGCTGCCCACTTGGAAGATGGAAGACCACCACCACCAATAATCCACGTCGTAGGCGCTGACTTCGGCGCCGGGTACAGGACTGCCATCGGAGCAGAGGACTCGACCTGTGATGGTGAACTCGCGGCACCAGATCCACCACCAACGCCAGTAGATCGGCGTGATCAAGATCGGTGTCAGGGTAAGCGCTTTCTCTTTCTCCCATTGCTGGGGTGAAACGCTGGCAGTGAGCGTACGCAGACGAAAAATGTCTTCGTCGGAGGCATTGGCGGGTCCAACGGCTATTTCCAACCCCTTCTTGTGATCGACTTCCAGCTTGACCTGCGCCTTGCCGGATTCGACTGAAACGATTTGCGAAATGGTCTTGTCTCCTGCACGAACGGCGACTTTGACTTTCTGTTGCCCGCGTTCGCTGTCGGAGATCTGTGATGCATCAATAGGAACGATCAACGTACTCATGGTTTTCTCCTTGAATCACATCTGTCTTCTTTTGGAGGGAAATCGGGGACGCCAAAGCGGGCAAGATTGCGCGGCTGGCGTGTCGTCGCATTGAACTGCATCAACATGGTTACCGCACGGCTTTCAGCGAGGGAATGGAGTACAGCGAGGCGGCGTCGGCGCCATGCACCGATACGCGTTGGCCGTGGGCCTGGAAGCGGTACACCACTCCCGTGACCGGGCCCGTCACGGTGAGCTGGGCATGGCCCGTGTACTCGAACTCTGCGGGCGCGACCTGACGGAAGCTCGCGGATCCACTCTGGGTTGAGGAGAGCGGAGCGGAACGGAAAGCGGTGCGACGACTACCGCAACATGACATTGGAATGGTCCTCCTGATTGGAACTTTTTGGGGGAGAATCTTTGAGGGTTTCGTTCCACTCGGCGGCGGGTGGATGCGATTTACCGGCGGTGACGCGCTCGAGAAGAATAGCGCCGCCGGAGAAGGCAAACCAAAACACCACACGTTCTGGCCAGCCGATTCCTATGAACCATGCGAAAGGCAATGCGATCCAGAGGCTGAGGCAATAAAAACAGTCGAGCAACTGTCCGAAGACACTTTCACCGGCAAACTTTCGCAAGCGGACGAACATGTCGCCTGGGCCGTCCTCGCCCCATAGCAGGTGCGTGATGCGCCACACGGCCAGCAACACCAGCAGCAGTCCCGTGATCGACAAACGGGTATCCACAACAAAAAACCTCATTGGCGGGGGAGCGAACAGAGGTGAGCTACAGGGAGTGGTCGGGCTAGAAAATGGTCGGCTAGAAAGCAGCTTCCTGTGCGAGCCTCAATTGAATGGTGATCGGGACGAGGAAACGTTACACAAGTTCAGAATATTCTCGTGTGCGCGCGTACAACGAGAGTTCGTTGGCGGGGAAACAATCTGTATAGAGTTGTGCGAGTCGTGGCTACGACAGAAGTTGCTTCGCGATTTGGCAGTACAAATCAATCGCGTCGGCAAGTTGCCGCTTCTCGATGTACTCGCCGTCGGTGTGGGCGACGTGGATCGATCCCGGACCGAGCAACAGCGGTTCGCCCCAGTTGGTCAGCTTGGGAATGTCTGTCGTGAACTTAGCGATCATCGTCGGCAAACCGTCGACGGTGCGCAGGCGAAGGAACGGAAGCTCAAGGGGAAATGTGACTTGTACGCGTTCGCCCGCTGTCGTGCGAATCTGTTGGCGGAGATCGTCCGAAGGCCCAACTAGTCGGTAAAGTAAATCCGCGTGAGCGTAATCGGGGATCACATTGGGTGCGCGTCCACCTTCGATCAGACCAATGTTTAGAGTGCATAGGCCAATTTCCGGATCGGTGGGTAACGGCATGGCGCGCAAGCGCGATAGTGCAGGAATCAGCTTGTCAATCGCCGACTCCCCGAGTTCGGGGTAGGCCGAGTGCGCCATTCGTCCAGTGGCAGTCACCTCAACCCGCAGAGTTCCCTTCGACGCGAGTGCAATGTGATTTTCGGTGGGCTCGCCATTCACCAGAAAGCGGCAACGCGGCCCGTTGCCGTTGGCGGCATATTCATTTGCTACTTGCGCACCGAGACTGTCGCGCTCTTCGCCGACGACGAACAGCAGGCCGACATGAACATTCTGGCCTCGCAATCGTTCCGCTGCGGCGATTTGCGCGGCGATGATGCCTTTGGCATCGCACGATCCGCGTCCGTAGATGCGTCCCGCGTCTTCCGAGGAAGGAATGAACGGAGGAACCGTGTCCATGTGCGTGGAGAACACCATGGCTGGGTGCGGATGATCGGCCGAGGTCGCATAGACGTTGAAGCGATCGCCCTCGACCGGCATTTTCCTGGTTTGGTAGCCCAGTCGGCAAAGTTCCCCGTAAAGATAGTTAGCTACCGCAGCTTCGTTGCCGCTGATGGACTCGATGTCAATAAGTTGGTGCGTGAGCGTAACAGCGTCCATGGGGAAAAGAATAGCAGACTGTAAATTGAGGAAACGCGTCGGCCTCAGACTCAGGCCTAACACCTGAACTTCGTTCTTCCTCCCTGATGTTGTGTAAGCTTGGAGCGTGAACTCTCCGAATGCAACAATTCGTTCGCTCTTTCTGGATGGACCTGCCGGACGTCTGGAGGCGTTGCTGAATGCCGGCGCAGAAAACGCTACACATGCGGCGCTAGTTTGTCATCCGCATCCCCTGTTTGGTGGGACGCTGCACAACAAGGTCGTCTTTCACACGATGAAGGCGCTGAACAGTTTCGGATTTCCGGTGCTGCGTTTTAATTTCCGTGGAACCGGATTGAGCCAGGGTGAACATGATCGCGGAAGCGGCGAGGTCGACGACGTCGGTACGGCGCTGGATTGGCTCGACGCTGAATATCACTTGCCAATGGTCTTCGCTGGATTTTCCTTTGGAGCTGCGATCGGATTACGCGCGGCGTATGCCGATTCGAGGGTTCGTGCAGTGATTGGGATTGGAACTCCGGTGGTTCCGGTTGCCGCGGGCACGGAGGAGGCACGTGTGTACACGTTCGACTACATGCGGGGGTGCGCGAAGCCCAAACTGTTCGTCAGCGGAGCGCGCGATCAGTTCGGTCCACGAGCAAAGTTGGAGGCGCTGGTCGCGTCGCTGCCGGAGCCGAAGAAGTTGGTGTTGATCGAAGGTGCGGACCATTTCTTTGAAGGACGGCTGCGTGAACTGCGGGAGGCGATTGAGGAGTGGGTGAAGGAAGCTGTCAGCTCTCAGCCGTCAGCTGTCAGCGAAGCCAAGACTACATCAACGGAATGACCTCGCGAGAGTTCTTGCTGCATGCTGATAGCTGACAGCTGAAAGCCTCTGGCGATCTTTATAATTCCTTTCATGTCTGATCCCGGTCGCGATCTCCAGTTCAGTCAGATGCGCCAAGCTGCACGCGATATCTTCCAGCGTGCGTTGGCCGAGGCGTCGATTGGCAAGGGGTTTGCACGGCATGTGCATTGTGAGCGCGGCATTCTTCGCGTCTGCGAAGACCTGTACGACTTGCATGCTTACTCGCGCGTGCTGGTCGTGTCGCTGGGTAAGGCGGGGCACACCATGGCCGAAGCGCTGTCTGCTCAGGTAGGTGCGTCGCTGGAAGGAATCGTTGCCAGTTCCGTTGAACCGTTGACGCAGATTCACGGCTTTCGATATTTTCGGGGCGGACATCCGACGCCGAACGCAGAATCGATTCAAGCGGCGAGTGCAATACTTCGTTTGCTGGAGGCGCAGCCAGCTTCGGCGCTGGTGATTTTTCTGCTCAGCGGCGGGGGGTCGTCGATTGTCGAGAAGCCGATCGACGA
>Ga0070731_10005240_pt1 | contig 10795 bp, 10 predicted proteins | sample Coa_R1_2_FD_66448 | JGI IMG/M metagenome (GOLD analysis project Ga0070731, IMG submission 66448) | Surface soil microbial communities from Centralia Pennsylvania, which are recovering from an underground coalmine fire - Coalmine... | ecosystem: Environmental > Terrestrial > Soil > Unclassified ... | reverse complement strand
GCATGGTCAACGGCCAGTCGCTGTACAACCTGCCGACCGCGTTCAACTGGCTCGGCTCCGCCTATGCCGGCCCGATCCCGGTGTCGCTGATCGTCACCACGCTCATCTTCGTCGGCGTGGGCCTATTCCTGCGCTACCACGCCGTCGGGCGCGAGATCTACGCGATCGGCGGCAACCGAGCGGCAGCGCGGGCGGCGGGCATGCGCGTCGACCGCATCCGAATCGGCGTTTACGTCGCAGGCAGCGTGCTCGCCGCGATCGGCGGGCTCATGGAGGCGGGACGCGTCCAAGCAGTTGCCGCCGGTCAGGGCTACGGCGAGGGGATCATCTTCAACGTCTTCGCAGCGGCCGTCATCGGCGGAGTGAGCTTGAAGGGCGGACGGGGCGGCATGCTCGGAGCTGCCAGCGGCGTCGTGCTGCTCGGGCTGGTGCAGAACATCCTCGACCTCGGCGGCGTCAACAACTATTGGATCCTGGCGATCACGGGCGGCGTGATCCTGGTCGCCCTGATGATGGCGCGCGTCATCGGCGGCGAGGTGACCGCCGAGTGAGACGCGTCCCCGACGAGCCGCCCGAAACGGTCTGACGAGATGAGGATCACATCCCTCGACGTGCGGGACATCCGCTTCCCGACGTCCTTCTCGCTCGACGGCTCGGACGCGATGCACCAGCGCCCTGACTACTCGTGCGCGTACGTCACGCTCACGACCGACGCGCCCGACGGGCTGAGAGGGTGTGGTCTGACGTTCACCAACGGCCGCGGCACGGAGATCGTCGTCGCGGCGGTTCGGGCCTTCGAACGCCTGGTGGTCGGCCGAACCCTCGAAGAGATCACCACCGAGATGCACACGTTCTGGCGGGCCCTCACGTCCGAAGATCAGCTGCGCTGGCTCGGGCCCGAGAAAGGCGTCGTGCACCTCGCAACCGGTGCGATCGTCAACGCCGTCTGGGACCTGTGGGCGAAGCGCGAAGGCAAGCCGTTGTTTCGACTGCTCGCCGACCTCGACCCTGTCCAGCTCGTCGACGCGATCGATTTCCGCTACATCGAGGATGCGCTCACCCGGGACGAGGCGCTCGCGATCCTCGAGTCCAGGATGGACGGCCGAGAGTCGCGCATCGCGGCGCTCGAGGAATCCGGCTACCCCGCCTACACGACGTCGGCGGGATGGCTCGGCTACACCGACGAGAGAGTCACCGGCCTGGTGCAGGAGGCGCTCGCAGCGGGATTCACCCACATCAAGATGAAGGTCGGCCGGGACATTGCAACCGATGCCCGTCGCGCGGCTTTGATCCGCGAGGCGCTCGGGCCGAATCGGCTGCTGATGATGGACGCCAACCAGTACTGGGGAGTCGAGGACGCGGTCGCGGCCATGCGCGTGCTCGGGGAGTACGACCCATGGTGGATCGAGGAGCCGACGAGCCCGGACGACATCCTCGGGCATGCGCGCATACGACGCGAGATCGCACCGATTCGGGTCGCCACCGGTGAGCACGTCCAGAATCGAGTGGTCTTCAAGCAGCTGTTCCAGGCGGAGGCGATCGATGTGTGCCAGCTCGACGCCTGCCGGGTGGGCGGTGTCAACGAGGCGCTCGCGATCATGCTGCTGGCGGCGAAGTTTCAGGTCCCGATCTGCCCACACGCCGGAGGCGTCGGCCTCTGCGAGTACGTCCAACACCTTGCGATGTTCGACTACGTTGCCATCAGCGGGACGATGGAGAATCGCGTGGTGGAATGGGTCGATCATCTGCACGAGCACTTTCAGGATCCGGCCGTGGTCGTGCGCGGGAACTACGTCGTGCCGACTGCGCCCGGCTACAGCATCGAGATGTTCCCCGACTCGCTCGACCGGTACGAATTCCCGAACGGCGCCGCGTGGAATGCGCCGACGGCTCTCGACGAACCGGTCGGGACTCCATGAGCGCCAGCATCACCGCGCCGGTCGGGCAAGCATGCACGCAGGAGATCAGGTGGCGACATCGGTAACCGATCAGGCGATCGAGAAGATCAAGGACATGATCCTTTCGGGCGAGTTCAGTCCGGGAACGAAGCTGCCGCGCGAGCACGATCTCGCGGCGCGCTTGGGGCTCTCGAGGAACTCGTTGCGAGAAGCCGTTCGCGCGCTGAGCCTCATCGGAGTGCTCGACACGCGCGTCGGCGACGGTACCTACGTCACCAGCCTCGACGCCGACGTGCTCCTGACCGGACTCGGCCTCGTCGGTGACCTGCTCGAAGGAAGCACCCTTCTCGAAGTCCACCAGGTCCGGCGAATGCTCGAGCCGGTCGCAACAGGGCTGGCGGCGACGCGACTGACCGAGGGAGACTTCACCGCGCTAGAGGCGTGCCTCCAACGGATGGACGAGGCCGAGTCGACCCAGGCGTTCATCGACGCCGACACGGACTTCCACCGGATCATCGTCTCGGCCTCCGGCAACGCCACGCTCGCCTCCCTGATCCAGAGCCTTTCCGGGGGTATGGCGCGCGCGCGCCTGTGGCGGAGCGTCACCGAGCACGGAGCCATCGAAGGAACCAAGCAGCGCCACCGCGACATCTACACGGCGCTTCTCGCCGGTGACGCCGAGCAGGCGAGCGCGGCCGACCTCCTTCACCTGGCGGACGGCGAGCGTTGGTTGCGGCGGTGGCTCGCCCGTAGTGACGATGACCAGCGGCTCGGAGATGCCCTCGAGCAGGGCTGATCTCGCCGCGAGTAGCGTGTCACCACCGGCGGTCCCCTGACGCGCGACCCGGCCTACCAGGTGAACCGGACTTGGGAAAGGCGAGCGTGCCCAGATAACAAACGCCGTCGATCACCTTGCCACTCGCGGTCTCGCGCGTCGCGAAGCAGTGATAGCCGGCGGGGCCATTGTGCAACGGGACTCGGCCGAGCTGCGCCGAGACGTCGTCGGCGTCCATCTTCACGAGCCACGGCTTCGCCTTCGCGCAAGTCCAGCTTCCGATCACTTCCCACTGGATCTTCTGGCCGTTCAGCTTCAACGAGTGGCACGTCGAGTTGTCCGTGACTGCTGCTCGGCCGATCGACGCCGACCCGAGCACGGCTCCGGCAAGAAGCAGGACGGCGGCAATGCGTGCGTTCCGGATCATCGAGATTCCTCCAGTCCTATGCGGCCACGCCACGTGAGCGGCTCGCGGCAGGATGCGCTCGAAGATCGTCGATCGCGACAACCCACCTCCGACTCCATCGGCCCCGGCAGTGTGCTCTCGAGAAAGGCCTGCACGACCCGCAGCTCCGCCTCGCGCCGTACGACCTCCGACACGCTCGTAGCGTAGGACGCAAAGCCCTGAGAATCCAGGCCGTTCAGCTGTGGTCGATCTTCATGCCTGACGGCGTGAGCACGTACCAGCCCGCGCCGAAGTCCTGCAGACCCTCGCCGTTCGTTTGGCCGCGGCTGTTGTCGCCGGAGAAGAAGTAGAGCGGGTGCCCCGCGTAACTCACCTGACGGCTCCCGTTCGCTCGGCGGATGGTGCCGAGCAGCGACGGCTTTGCTCCCTTGATCGCGATCGGCTTCCCGGTCGCGAGCAACGGGGGCCAGTACGACGCACACACGCCTGAGCAGGCGCTCGTTCGCCGCGTGTCCCTTTCGAACAGATACAGGCTACGCCCGCTCCCATCGACGAGGATCCGGCCCAACGCTGTGCGAGAGGTGGTAACCGTCGCCGAGCGAGCCGCCGGCTTCGCTGCCGCACTCGCCGCGGTCACCAAGACGAAAGCGACGGCCGCAGTCGCACCGGCGATTAGCGCGTTCTTCATTCTCAACCTCCTCGGTCGTGCGTGTTTGTGACTCGAGTACCGCGGGCGCGACATCGACGGATTGCCGCTGCGCTCGACTCTTAGGGCGCGCTTAGGCCGCGGCAGCGGCAGATGATCGACCGTTGCCCGAAGCGGCGACCTGCTTAGTATCACCGGCATGACAGGAGTGGATGCCTCGGCCGAGGCAGCGGGTCGACGGGGGGAGCGGCCGATCCGCGCGGCCGAGCTGGTCGGGGCGCTTTCGCTCGCCACCGACCTCGGGACCGGACAGCCGCTCGAGCACGCGTTGCGGACAGCCGTGCTCGCGGTCCGCCTCGGCGAGCTCGCGGGAGCGTCTCACGAGGAGCTCGCCGACGCCTACTACGTCGCTCTCCTGCACGCCTCCGGCTGCACCTCGAACGGGCACGAGGCGACTCTCCTGTTCGGCGAGGACATCGAGCATCGGGCAGCCTTCTTCCTGATCGATCCGGCGGACCCGGCGCAGGTGCTCGCCTTCTACCGCACCCACGTGGGGCCGGGGCGACCGCCCGAGGTACGCGAGCGGATGATCGAGGCGGCGCTCTCCGACCCGGCGCGGGCCCGCGAGTCGTTCGCGGCGATGTGCGAGGTGGCGCAGCGGTTCGCGCGCTGGCTCGGGCTCGGTTCGGGAGTCGAGGCCGCGCTCGAGTTCGTCTTCGCGCGCTGGGATGGAAAGGGGCTGCCGAGAGAGGCGGGCGGTGAGGCGCTTCCGCTGCCGGCGCGTCTGCTCCATGTTGCGCGGGACTTCTCGCTGTTTCTCTCGGCCGCCACTGCCGACGACGCGCGCGCCGTCCTCGAGCGGCGGGCGGGCGCGGCCTACGACCCGCGCCTGGCCGAGCTCGCCGTGCGCCATTTCGCCGGCGTATGCGCGGAGCTGGATGACACGCGGATGTGGGAGCACGCGCTCGAGAGCGAGCCGTTCCCGCAGGTCCTCCTCGCCGGCGAGGCGATCGACGCCGGCTTTCAAGCCTTCGCGGCACTGACCGGCCTCAAGTCGCCTTGGCTTCGAGAGCACTCGACCGGCGTCGCCGACCTTGCCGAGGCGGCCGCCTGGCGCCTCGGCCTGCCGGCCGAGACCGTGGCCTTGGTGCGGCGTGCCGCGCTCGCGGCCGACCTTGGACGTGTCGGCGTGTCGAACGCGATCTGGGAGAAGCCGGGGCCGCTCGGGTTCGGCGAGTGGGAGCGTGTACGGCTGCATCCGCACTTCACCGAGCGCGCGTTCGCGCAGTCGGAGGCTCTCTCACCGATCGGCCTGCTCGCCGGCTCCCACCACGAGCGGCTCGACGGGTCGGGCTACCACCGAGGCGTGCGCGGATCGGCGCCCGACAAGGCGGGTCGCATCCTCGCCGCCGCCGACTGCTATGCGGCGATGCGTCAGGCGAGGCCGTACAGGCCGGCGCTCGAGCCTGCGGCCGCCGAGGTCGAGCTGAGAGCGGAGGCCGAGGAGGGACGACTCGACGCAGCGGCAGTCGACGCGGTGCTCGCCGCAGCCGGCCATCGGGTCCCCGCGCGCGCTCGCGAGCTGCCCGGCGGCCTGACACGCCGCGAGCTGGAAGTGCTGCTGGCGCTCGTGCTCGGGCACTCCAACCAGGCGATCGCCGACGATCTCGGCATCTCCGCCAAGACCGTCGGGCACCACCTGCAGCACGTCTACCGGAAGGTCGGCGTCCGAAGCCGCGCTGCCGCGACGGTCTGGGCCTTCGAGCACGACCTCATCCACAGCTCGTAGGCCCATAGGTCGTTCGCCCGATGCGCGCCGTGCCTCGCCGGGCGCAGACTCGTCTTCCACTCGCGTCGCGGTGACGCGAAACTCGAAAGGAGGACGAGATGATCCTGGCAACGACGACAGTGGAGGATCTCGACCGGTTCGTGGAGATCTACTCGACGAAGGGCGCCGAGAAGCGCAAGCTGCACGGCTCGAAGGGCTCGACCGTCTTCCGCGACCCGAACGAGGAGAACCGGGTCTGGGCCATCTTCGACTGGGACATGGACGGCTGGAAGAACTTCGCCTCCGACCCCGAGGTGCCGCCGATCATGCAGGAGGCCGGTCACACGAACAGGCCGCAGGTGACGGAGCTCGTCGGCCACTTCGACGCCTAATCGCCTGCGACGCGGGTTAGGAGGAAACGTCATGCCGGGGAACGCTGCGATCGTCCGCCGCGGCTACGAGGCGCTCACGAGCGGCGACCTGACGACGCTCGCCGAGCTCTTCGGCGACAACGTCTCGTGGCACACCCCCGGCCGGAGCCCGCTCGCCGGCGACGTCGTCGGACGCGAGGCCGTCTTCGCCCGTCTCGGCCGCTACCTGACCGAGACGGGCGGCACGTTCAGATCCGATCTGAAGCGGGTGCTCACCGACGAGGACGGCCGAGTGATCGGCATCCATCACGACCTCGCCGAGCGCGACGGGAAGCACCTGGACGTCTACTGCTGCACCGTCTTCGAGCTGGAGAACGGCCGGATCGTCGACGGCCGCGAGCACTTCTTCGACCTCCAGGCCTGGGACGAGTTCTGGTCCTAGCGGGTGTCAGGAAACGTCCGGGGCGGCGGCGGAGGGTGCGACCGACCCCTCGCCGAGCGCTCGGAGCGTGAAGTACATGTGCGTGAGCGCGACCGCGAAGAACGGGCCGACGATCGCGCTCGCGATCGAACCGCCGATCCAGTAGCGCAGGAACGAGCCGAGGAAGGAGAAGATCGACTGGATGATCCCCGAGGCGATCGCGGACAGGATCGCCGAGATCACCACGACGCCGAAGACTGTCCATCCGTGTCCGCGCACGAGCTCCCGCGACCGCGAGAACGACTCGCCCACCCGTTTACCTTCGAGCACGATGACCGGCACGATCAGGCACCACCACGTCAGGAGGATCAGACCGGGAACGATGAGCAGCACCAGGCCGATCGCGATTCCGAGCCCGGCGAGGACCCCGGCGAGAATCAACGTTCCGAGGAACGGCCGGACGCGCTCGAAGACCTGCGCGACGGTCGTATCGATCTGCCCGTCCCGGACGTCGTCGACGGCGAACACGAGCGCGCCCTGCAGCCAGAACGTCCCGACGAGCGAGACGACCATCGTGATCAACGCCAGCAGGATCGCGATGCCTGCGCCGTGCCCGAACGCCGTTGCGACGAGCGCGTTGAGAAGGTTGACGATCAGATACACGATCACGGCGATCACGAAGAACCGCCTGAAGAACTTCGTGTACAGGCGCCAGGACTCGCCGAGGATGCCGCCGACACTCATCGGCGGAGACCCTACAGCGTTGCCTCGCCAGGTCAAGCCCAACACGGCCCCGCGGGCTTGCGTGGCTCCTGCGGCCACCGCGGAATAGACTGGCCGTCGAGGAGGCCGCGATGACGCTGCAGCTGCTGCTCATCTTCGGCGCGCTCGGCGGCGTCTGGCGGTGGGTCGCGCACGTCTTCGAACGGATCGGCGACCTGTCGCCGTATTGGCTCGTGCTCGCACTCACACTGAAGACCGGCGAGTCGGCGCTGATCGGACTGGTCTGGAGGAACATCCTACGCGCGTCGTATCCGAAGAGCGGCGTTCGCTTCAAGACGGCGTGGGGAGCGTCGCAGGGCGGGACGGCGATCAACGCCGTCGTCCCCGCACAGGGCGGCACGGCCGCGATGATCGGCATCCTCCGCGCGTACGTTCCAGGATCGACCGTGTCCGGATTGGCGGTTGCGACCGTCGTGCAGTCGGGGTTCTTCCTCGCCGCCAGCGTCCTGATCGTCGTCGTCACGGCGATCTTCCGGCCGCGAACCGTCTCGAAGGGCTCGCCGTCGAACGAGACCGGCGGATTCATCGCGTCGCACCCCTGGCTCATCGCGCTCGTCGTCGGAGCAGTCATCGTCATCGTGTACTTCCTCTGGCCGCGACTGAAGCCACGAGTGCTCGACGAGTGGCACAAGGCGAAGCTGGGAGCACGGGTCTTCGCCAATTGGGGCAGCTACGCGCGTGAGGTCGCGACCCCGTCCGCTGCTTCATACTGCTGTCGCGTCGGCGTGAACGTCGTCTTCATGGCGGCGTTCGGCGTTCCGATCACGCTTTTCACCGTCTTCCTCGTGGCCTCGTCCCACATGCTCTCGCAGCTCTTTGCGATCACACCCGGCGGCGTCGGGCAGACGCAGGCGCTCGACGTAGCCACGCTGCGTCGCTATGCCGCGCCCCATGACGTCGCCGCGTTCTCGATCACGCAGGACTCCGTGCTCACGCTCTGGAACGTCGTGTTGGGTGTCGTCGTGTTGCTCTGGGCGTTCGGCTGGCGGCAGATGAGAACGCTGCTTCCCTGGAAAGGGCGCAGAGTGGCGCCGGGCGCCTCCGCCGCATACGAAGCGGGTGAATGAACGACGGACATCAGCGCGATGAGGCAGCGCCGCTGCTCGCGACGAGGCGCCCGAGCTCCAGGTCTCCGCCACCAGGCCACGAGCTCGTCGCCGCGAACCACCCAGCCGGCCAATCGTCACGGACGCGAGCCCGAGCGGGGAGCGCAGCCGCCGGCTCATCGACTGACGCTCGCACGCCGCCGCAGGTAGGGCCAGCCACACCCCAAGACACCGGAGAGCCGCATTCCGGCGCCATGGCTCCGCTGCGAGCCTCGGGAGTGTCACCCAGACCTCCCGGAAAGGCAGCCATGTCACCTCTGAAGCAGTCCAACAACCTCGCGGCCCGGATGGGTCGCTGGAGCGCGAGCCACTGGAAGACCGCCGTCTTCGGTTGGCTCGCGTTCGTCGCCGCCGCGCTGGTCATCGGCCAGATGGTCGGCACGAAGCAGATCAACCAGAACGACGTGAACGTCGGCCAGTCTCGCACGGCCGACCACATGCTCCGAGACGCAGGCTTCCAGCCGGACCCGCAGACGGAGATCGTGCTCGTCCACAGCAGGACCCGTACGGCGAACGATCCCGCATTCCGCGCGGTCGTGAACGACGTCATCGGCGCGGTGCAGTCCTCGCCGGCGATCGAGAACCTCAGCTCGCCGTATGCAAAGGGAGCGGCGGGTCAGATCTCCGCCGACCGGCACAGCGTCATGGTGCAGTGGCACATGAAGGGCGACAACAAGACGGCCACGAGACGGATCGGGGCCCTCACCGCCGCAACGAACGCGGTGGCGAAGGCACATCGGGGCTTCTACGTCGGCGAGGCCGGTTCGATCAGCTCGGGCAAGGCGCTGACCGACGCGTTCAACTCGCAGCTCGGCAAGGCGGGCGAGCGGTCGGTTCCACTGACGCTCGTCATCCTGCTGCTCGTCTTCGGCGCGCTCGTCGCCGCAGGCGTACCGCTCCTGCTCGCGCTCTCGGCCGTGGCCGGGACGCTCGGGCTCGTCGCCCTGCCGAGCCATCTCGTCCCGATGGACCCGAATGTCAGCGCCGTACTCCTCCTCGTCGGCCTCGCCGTCGGGGTCGACTACTCGCTCTTCTATCTCAAGCGTGAGCGCGAGGAGCGGGCGGCCGGCAAGGGCGCGCGGGCAGCGCTCGAGGCGGCCGCGGCGACGTCCGGCCGGTCGGTGCTGATCTCCGGTTTCACCGTCATGGTGGCCATGGCCGGCATGCTCGTCACGGGCGACAAGACGTATCTCTCGTTCGGGATCGCCACGATGATGGTCGTCGCGGTCGCGATGCTCGGCTCGCTCACGGTTCTGCCGGCGGTGCTGTCGAAGCTCGGCGACCGCGTCGAGAAGGGCCGCATCCCGTTCATCGGTCGCAGGCGGCGCGAACGCAGCGAGAACCGCTTCTGGTCGGCCATCCTGTCGCCGGCGCTCCGCCGGCCTGCAATCTCGGCCGTCGCCGCGACCGCAGTGCTGCTCGCGCTCGCGACTCCGGTGCTGCACGTCCACACCGCGGAGTCGGGCCTCGACTCGCTGCCGCGCAGCATCGCGACGGTGACGACGATCGACCGGATCCAGCGGGCGTTCCCCGGAAACGTCGTGCCGGCGATCGTCGCGATCAAGGGCAACGCCGACTCGCCGCGGCTGACGGCGGCCGTCCACGAGCTCAGCCGGCAGGCGCTCGCGAGCGGTCAGGCCAAGCGGCCGATCGAGGTCGACGTCAACCACGACCGCACCGTCACGCGCGTCACGATCCCGCTCGTCGGCAACGGCACCGACGCCAAGTCGACCGGCGCGCTGCATACGCTGCGCGACCGGATCCTTCCGGCGACCGTCGGGACCGTTCCCGGCGCCGTCTGGGCGGTCACCGGCGGGACTGCGAACTCGGTGGACGGAAACGCGCTTCTCAAGCACTCGTGGCCGTTCGTGTTCGCGTTCGTGCTCGCACTTGCGTTCCTGCTGCTGCTCGTCTCGTTCAGATCTCTCGTCGTCCCGATCAAGGCGATCGTGCTGAACCTGCTCTCCGTCGGCGCTGCCTACGGCGTGCTCGTTGCGCTGTTCCAGTACGGCTGGGGCGAGAGCATCCTGAACTTCAAGTCGAACGGCGGCATCGCGTCGTGGCTGCCGATCTTCATGTTCGTGATCCTGTTCGGCCTCTCGATGGACTACCACGTCTTCATCCTCAGCCGCGTCCGCGAGGCGTTCGACCGCGGGCTGAAGACCGAGGAGGCGGTGGCGCACGGGATCAAGACCACGGCCGGCGTCGTCTCCAGCGCGGCAGTGGTGATGGTCGGCGTGTTCTCGATCTTCGCGACGCTGCCGATCCTCGACATGAAGGAGATGGGCATCGGCCTCGCCGCGGCCGTCCTCATCGACGCGACGATCGTCCGTGCGGTGCTCCTGCCCGCGACGATGAAGCTCCTCGGCGACTGGAACTGGTATCTCCCGCGCTGGCTCGGCTGGCTGCCGAAGCTCGAGCACGGCACGGGGTCGGCGGCTCCTTCGCCGGTGGCCGTCATCGCCTAGTCCGCCGCGAATCCCTCACCGTACGACGCTCGGGCCGGCGACAGTCGGCCCGAGCGCCTCTCCCAACGGGTGTCGTTCTCCGTTCCGCGGGAAGACGCCTGCCGTGGCAAGGCTCCTGTACAAGCCGGTCGGCCTTCTCTTCGGCGTCCTCGG
>Ga0070731_10005239_pt1 | contig 10796 bp, 8 predicted proteins | sample Coa_R1_2_FD_66448 | JGI IMG/M metagenome (GOLD analysis project Ga0070731, IMG submission 66448) | Surface soil microbial communities from Centralia Pennsylvania, which are recovering from an underground coalmine fire - Coalmine... | ecosystem: Environmental > Terrestrial > Soil > Unclassified ... | reverse complement strand
CGGTCGATATATGTCTCGATATTGTCGTTGAGTTCGTCGTAAATCAACGAAAAATCGTCCAGCTTGTCGTGTGTCAGTTGCGCCCGGTTCTTAGTTTTAGGATCATTGCGCGCGGTTTCCATAGCGACCAGCCGCTCCCGCGCAAACTTTACGTATAGAGCCAGCCGCTGTTGCGGCTCCCAACTCACATCGCGAATCTGATCGATTTCGGCTCGCGTAAACGGATCGCGATGCCGCTGCGCCGAAGCCATCGCACCAGCCATCAAAATCATTCCCAGGCAGGCCAACCGGAACCTCATTTCTTGCCGCCTTTCGGAAACATCGCCAGCAACAAATCGTCGCGAACCTTCTCCAGCCGGTCGATGGCATCCTGCACCGGCTGCTGCTCTTCCCGCAGAACCGAATGCTTTAGATCAGCCAGCTTGCGTGACATTTTTCGCAGCGCAATCTCCGCTTGTTTTTCGTGCTTATGCGACTGGATGGAATAGTCCCGCGCCAACTCGGCAAACGCAGTCACGTCGGTCAGGGCCGCCTTCGCTTGGTCGCTTTCACCGGCCTGATAAAACTTGTCGGCCGCTTCGAGTTGTTTCTCCGAGATTCGAATGCACAATCCGGGGCGATCCGGTATGTTTGTGTTGGAAAGCTTCGCCTTCAGCTCTGCGATGGTCAGCTCTTCACGCGCCGGCAGCGTGCGCGGCGCAGCGGCGAGCAACAGGAATCCCCCTGCCAGCAACCCACCCCAGATTCGAGTCCATCCCATCCCAACACCGCTTCCCAGCTACTTCCGCGGCTCAATCGCAATGAGCCGGTGCTTCGCCTGCCATTCCTCATCAGGATACTTCCCCTGCGCGCTGTTAAGGAAGAGCCGATAATTCGCCGCCGCTTTTTTGAAGTCGCGCAGGTGATCGTATGCCGAGGCTCGCATAAAATAGGTGATCGGAATCTCGGGAAGCAATTTCGCCCGCGCATCGAGCGCCCGAATGGCCAGCGCAAAATCTTTATTCTCTCCTGCGGCGAAAGCCAGCCCCCCATACGCTTCGCCGAAATCGGGTTTGAGCTTCACCGCAATCGCAAACTCCGGCTGCGCTTGCGCAAACTTTTTCTCCTGCAGCAAAGTCTCTCCCAGCCGCCGGTGCAGCTCTGCATCATTGGGATGCGCCGCAAGCAGCTCGCGATAGCTGTTTTCTGCCAAATCATTCTTTCCCGCAGTGCTATACAAGTCGGCCAGCTCGCGTTCTGCCTCTTCTTCGTGCGGACCAGCTTTCACTCCAGCCTGCACCTCAGCAATCGCCAACTCAGTCTTGCCCTCAGCCGCCAGCACGCGTCCCAACTGAATATGAGCCGCGGCCGAGGTCGGCTCTTCAGCCAGCAATTTCCGCAGGTAATCTTCCGCCTCGGGAAATCGCCGCCCGTGCGTGTAAAGATTCGCCAGTCCTTCCACAGCATTGGCAGAATGTGGATCGATGGCCAATGCCTGCTTGTATTCCGTCTCCGCATCGCCGAATTTGTTGTTTTGTTCGAAGATGTGGCCGCGCGAAACATGCGGCTCAACTTCCTTCGGTTGAAGTTCTGCTGCCTTGGCGTACGCAGCCAGCGCCTCCTCGGGTTTCGATCTCTCAATCACCTGCGCCACCGCCATCCAGGCCCGGTACTGCCCCTCTTCAACGTGGGCGGTAGGCCTTAGTTGCGTCGCCGCACGCAAGAACGTTTCTGCCTCCGGCTGCCCGGTTTTCGCCAGCTGCAATCCCAGGTTCAAATTCGATTCAAACACATCCGGCTTCGCCGTCACTGACTGGCGATAGGCCGAAATCGAGTCGTTTACCTTGCCCAACGCATTTTCGACAAATCCCAGATCGAACCATCCCACATAATTACCGGGATCCCGCTCCAGCAGCTTGTGAAGAAAATCTTCCGCCGCGGGATAATCTTTCTTGTCAATCTCGGTCTCGGCCTCTTTTAACTCTGCCGGTTGCGCATCTTCATCCTCTACCGGGACACGCACATGGTGACCCGATCGGCGCGAGCTCGACTCCTGTTTCGCTGGGCCAGTGTCATCGTTTTGCGAACTTTGGGAATAAAACAAGAGGGAAGGCGGAAAGGACGGGAAGCGACGCTGAAGAACGAAGGGAACCGTTCTCAAGGTGAACGCATGGTTTTCTATCTTAGTGTGCGCCGAAACCGTTCCAGCATCGAGTAACGGGACGAAGAGCAACGGAACCAAGAATAACGAGACCAGGATCAACGGGACCAGGGTCAAGAGGGAAAATATCCGCAAGACAATGACCAGCCGTACAACGTCAACAATCCGCAGACAGCCCATCCGCAACCTACTCGTTGCCATTCGCCCGCGACGCTCCGTTGCGTCCGTTGCTGCCATTCAACACCCGCGCCAGATATTGTCCGGTATAAGAGAAGGGAAGTTTCGCGATCGCCTCCGGCGGTCCCATCCCCACAATCTTCCCGCCGCGCGCTCCACCCTCCGGGCCCAGATCGATCACCCAATCGGCCGTCTTGATCACTTCCAGATTGTGTTCGATTACCAGAATTGATCCGCCTGCATCAATCAGCCGACGAAATGCTGCCAGCAACTTGCTGACATCGTCAAAATGAAGGCCGGTCGTCGGTTCATCAAAAATGTAGAGCAACCGCCGTCCGCGCCGCGCTTCATCCCGCCGTGCCGCCGCCGGTCGCCCAATCTCCCGTGTCGCCGGCTGCAAATGCGCTGCCAGCTTCATTCGCTGCGCTTCACCACCCGACAAAGTCGTCGCCGACTGCCCCAGCCGCAAGTATCCCAACCCAACTTCATCAAGCACCGACAACTTCTCCGTGATCTTGGGAACTTCCGCAAAAAACTTCAACGCCTCCTTCACGGTGAGGTTCAGCACTTCATGAATGTTCTTGCTGCGATATCGCACGTCGAGCACCGAACTCTTGTAACGTGTCCCTTTACACTCCTCGCAAATGAGCTCAACATCGGCAAGAAACTGCATCTCCACCGTGACCGTGCCATCACCCTGGCAAGTCTCGCATCGCCCGCCCGGAATATTGAATGAAAAATGTCCGGAGGTGAAGCCGCGCTTCTTCGACTCGGGCAGGGAAGCGAACAATTCACGGATTGCATCGAACGCCTTGATGTAAGTCACAGGATTCGAACGCGGCGTCCTTCCGATTGGCGATTGATCCACCAATACCACCTCGTCAATAAACTGATCGCCCTCCAGGCTTTCCCACGTCGCGGTCCCGCGCCCCGCTCCCGAAACCTGCTGCTTTTTGCTTTCACACAGCGCCTGGTAAAGCACCTGATGCAGTAGCGTAGACTTCCCCGAGCCCGATACGCCGGTGATTGCAACCAGCATGTTCAGAGGGATGCAGATATCCATGCCCTTCAGATTGTTAGCGCGCACGCCCTTAATTCTGATCTGTTGTGCTCCCGGCTTGCGCCGCACGGCAGGAACCTGAATTCGCAAATCCTCCGAAAGATAGCGCCCCGTCAGCGATGCCGGATTATGCAAAATCTCATCATAAGTTCCCGCCGCTACCAGCTTGCCACCGTTTTCTCCCGCTCCCGGCCCCAGATCAAGAATGCGGTCCGCCGTCCGCATAATGTCCGGGTCATGTTCCACCACCAGAATCGTATTTCCCAAATCCCGCAGGTCATGCAGGATCCTGATCAGCCGGTGCGTATCCCGCGCATGCAGGCCGATCGAAGGCTCATCGAGCACATACAGCGTCCCCACCAAGCGCGATCCCAGCGAAGTCGCCAGCTGAATCCTCTGAGCCTCGCCCCCCGAAAGCGTCGATGACAAGCGATCCAAGGTCAGATATTCCAATCCCACATCGTTCAAGAATCGCAACCGCTCGCGAATTTCCTCGAGCAACCGTTCCGCAACCTCCGCTTCCTCCGCGCGCAACTCAACTCCGGCAAAGAACTTTGCGGCCTCCTCGACCGTCATGCCGCAAATGTCGCAAATATTCTTGCCGTTGATCTTCACCTGCCGTGCTTCGAGCCGCAGCCGCGCTCCCCGGCACTCCGGACAAGTCGAGTACCCTCGATACCGGCTCAAAAAAACGCGCACGTGTAGTTTGTACTTCTTCCGCTCCAGGTACTCAAAAAATCCCCGCACGCCAAGAAACTTGTCGTCTCCTTCCAGAACCAATTCCTGCTGTTCTGGCTCCAATTCCGCCCAGGCCACATCCAGCGGAATCTCCATCTGCTTGGCGAAGCGCTTCATCTCGGTAAACACCGGCCGGTACTTCGGCTTGTTCCAGGGATCGATCGCCCCTTCGCCCAGCGACTTCGTCTTATCCGGAATCACCAAGTCCATATCGAAATCGATGGTGTTGCCAAATCCCTGGCAGCGCGCACAAGCGCCATAAGGATTATTAAACGAGAACAGCCGCGGCTCCGGCTCCTCGTACCTCAGATGGCAGTTCTTGCACTCAAAGCGCTGCGCAAACCGCAATGTGCGGGGCGCGCTTTCACCCGCCGCTCCGGCAACGTTCTCCGAAGTCTCCGTCGTCGAAGCCGCAGCCTGCCCCGCAGAGGAAGCAACTTCAAAAATCACTTCCCCCGATTCTCGATACGCAGTCTCCACCGCATCCACAATCCGCGAGCGCGACTCAGCCGAAACGCTCAACCGGTCGACCAGCATAAATACCGGCTGATCAAAATGAATATCCAGCAACGACTCCGGGGTCGAAAACTCAAATACTTTCCCGGCTTGATAAAGCCTGTTGAATCCCATCTTCCGCAGTTCAAACAAACGGGCCTTGATCGCCTCGCTTAATCCAGCATCCGCATCGCCGGCCTTCTTGCTCTTGTGTCCTCTCTTTTTCTCCTCCGGCTTCGGAGCAATTCCGCTCTGCAGCGGAAACAGAACCTGCAACCGTGTCCCCCCTCCCAAAGCCAACAACGTATCGGCAACCTCATCCACGGTGTCCTTCTTCACCTCGTTGCCGCAATTGGCGCAATAGGTGCGCCCGATCCTGGCAAAAAGCAGCCGCAAATAATCGTAGATCTCCGTCGCCGTTCCCACCGTCGATCGCGGGTTCCGCGTCGAATTCTTCTGCCGGATCGCCACCGCCGGAGCGATTCCATCAATCACATCCGCATCCGGCTTCTCAATGCGCTCCAAAAATTGCCGCGCATACGCCGACAGCGATTCAACATACCGCCTCTGCCCCTCGGCATAAATCGTGTCGAAGGCAAGCGATGATTTTCCCGATCCCGAGACACCAGTCACCACAGTCAGCGTATTATGCGGAACCTCAAAATCCACATTCTTGAGGTTGTGCACCCGAGCTCCGCGAACGATAATGCTTTCGTTTGGATTAGGATTTGCCATCGGACAAGAAGGGCAGCAAGCCACGATCAGTTGAAAGTGTCTTTACCAGCAGCGGGGACACTGACAGCAGGCTCGGAGGCGGCTGCCGAATCTTCTATTATAAGTCAGAGCGTAAGAAGAAAAATCCGACCCCCGCCGTCAAAAGCGCATCTACGTTCTCGCGATTTTGGCAGAAATGAGCAGCGGTTACCTGCGTGCCGATTTCCTCAGCCCGTTACAAAAATTCACGAAATCTACACGATTCACCCTAGTGCAACCGGCGTACCCAATCTGTAACCTCATTGCAGTCTAAAACCAGCTAAATTCAGGCGCATCAGAACGTGCCTATATCAATCGCCGATCGAGCACTCGTCAGCCGCGCGTTTTCCCGATCACTAACCGGACAGACCCCAACTTGGAGCATTCGCCATGGCAGTTAACAACGCAGCCGCCTACGGAATCTACTCCCAGGATGTCGCGCTTGCTGACATCGTTCACACCCTGAACCAGGCTGGTTTCGATAACGAAGACATCTGCATGATGCTCTCGCCCTCGCACCCCATCGCCTCCATGGTGCGGGAAGCCAGTCTATTTACCTCCGAGCGTGAGGACAGTGCTGCCTCCGCCGGCATGATCGGTTGGCTCTCAGCTTTTGGAGCCGTGCTGATTCCGACCGTAGGCTTCTTCATTCGGTCGCAGGCATTCCTCCACGCCCTGATGGCCGCGCGCGAAGCTCCGGCTCTGTGCGGAAATGCGCGAACACTGGTAGGACTCGGTTTTCCAGAAACCGACGCCATTAAATACGAAGATCAACTCCGCGGCTTTGGGGTCCTCGTCTACATTTCTTGTAACGAGAGCGCAAAAACCCTATGGGCGCAAGAAGTGCTGCGGCACACCGGAGCCAAAGAAACGGCTACGCTCCACGACAATCTGGAAAGCATCATGACCACCATGAGCATCGCCGCCTCAGCGTGAAGATGCTGAGACTCGTCGCCCTTTTCCGGCCACGCCACCGGCAACGGGAGCGCCTCAAGAGGTAGCTGGTGAAGGTCGGGCCGATGCTCACTGTCGACGGTGCTTGGAAGCGCGAAAGGGTTCAGCCCAAGCGCCTAAGCCGTGAGTGCGAAGAAAAAAAGGGAACGAGCGCCGGAGGGGGCGAAAGAATAGTTCTCACACCATTCAGCCGAATGCCGATTATTCTCGCTCGGCGTCCAGATCCCGCCGCCGTCCGTACCGGAAAGCCAATCCCACTCCTACCACCATAAACCCCACCGGAGGAACCAGCAGCACCAGCACGGCCCGGTTCAAGGTCTGCTGAGCATCCTTAGGAGTGGCTCGGGCATTCGCGTTGCACATCGCGCATCCCTGTCCCAACGCTGGCAGCGTGAGAAGACAAAAGATGGCGGTCACGGTGAGCGCTCGCAGCGTCTTGAAAATTGAAGTCATAATGCCCGTTTTTCTTAGCGCCCTTTGCAATTAAAGTCTCTACTTTACCCCGAGCCGCAAAATCCGACCCGCATCCGGAAAGAAAAAGAAATACATAATCACAAAACAAGCCACTACCGAAACGACAATCATCCAGCGCATCAGCGGAGTCTCAAACTTCAAATGCATGAAGTATCCAATGATCAGTGCCGACTTCACGACCGATAGCACCAGCAACACTTCCAGCATGCGCACTGGCTCAAAGATCTGCCGGTAACCCAGCCAAACCTCGATTGCCGTCAGAACAAGCAGCGCACCCCAAACCCAGAAATACTGCGCCTTGCTGTCATCGTGCTTCGCCACATCATGCATTGGAAAGTTCCTCGCTCAATCCAGCCATTAAATAAAAGCCCCAACTCACATCGCCTGCGTCATCCTGAAGCCCCGCGCTTGTACCGCTGCGGGTGAGGGATCTCGCGTCCACGAGAGATCGACTCACCATCGCTGAAGCGCTAACGATTCCTATACCTTTGTCGACATCAAATAAACCAGCGGAAAAATAAACATCCACACCAGATCGACAAAGTGCCAGTACAATCCCGAGACCTCAACATCGTGCGCATCATAATCTTTTGGTTTCAGGAACAGAATTACCGCAACCACGATTAACCCGACCAGCAGCACGTTGATTCCATAATGAAAAACATTATCCGAAGGAATCAAGAAATAGCCCAAAGCCCACAATGCCGCCAGAATCGGCAGAAACAATTTTCGCAGCGCCACCGCGCCCAGATAAATCACTCCAATCGTCACGTGCAGCATGTGCATCGCCGTCAAGCCAAAGAAAGTCGCCGCAAACTGGGGCACGCCTGAAGAGATGTTGGCGTAGTCGCCCTTGCCATGTTCGATCGACTGCGGAAATCCGGGCAGCGTCAACCCCTCGTGAATCAAATGCGTCCACTCCATGCCATGCAGAATAATGAACGCGGTCCCAAAACCCATCGTCGCCAGTAGCCAGCTGCGCGTCCACATCCGGTCGTGTCGCTGGGCCGCGAAAACCGCCATCACCATCGTGAGCGAACTCGACAGCAGGCAGGCCGTCATGATCGTCGCATTGATGATGCTCTCTTTTCCGAATGGAGTCGGCCAGGCCGTATAAATGCGGTTGTAACTGAATGCAAACAGCAAAGCCCCGAACGTCAGCGAGTCCGAGGCCAGAAATAACCACATGCCAACTTTTTTCGAGTAAGCCCCAAACAGCGGCGCTTCATAGTCCCCCGCAGCTCCGTGCGAAGCCGCGTGATCAAGCACAGCGTCAGCCATCCCTACCCCTCCCGACAGTATTAACAATGGGTGAAACGTCAGCTAACTACGGCGGAGGCGTCTTCCGAAGTCATCATCTCGAAGCCCGCGCCTTCACCAGCGGGTCGAAAGATTTCGGGTGCAGTAAAGCTTTCCTTCGGCTTTACTTCACAAACGCCAGCAACCCAAACACATAAATCCACAGCACAGCCATGAAGTGCCAATACCACGCCGTAACATCCACCGCAATCCGCTGCGCCTCGACCGGTTTATTCCGCAGCGAAGTGATCCCCGCCCACATCAGCGCAATCATTCCACCTGCCAAATGCACCGCATGCGCCGCCGTTAGCAAATAAACGAAGGAACTGTTCGGATTCGTATTGACAAAAAATCCCCGCGCCTCGAGTTCTTGCCACGCCATCCACTGCCCACCGAGAAATCCCAAGCCTAGGATGATCGTCGCGCCCAGCCACGGAAAACTTCTTTCTTCGCCCAGCGAAATCCCCGGAATCGACTTCACCGGAGCCAGCGCCGCTCGCCGCGCAATATCCCGTCGTGCGCCTTCCATGGTCACGCTGCTGATCAGCAACAGCGCCGTATTGATCGCCAGCAGCAACCAAGGCAACTGAACGGTGCCCCAGTCGCGAAAATAAACCTGGCTGGTAATGTCAAATGTCGGCAACCCCCGCCGGACCACGTACGCGCTGGTCAGCGAAACAAAAATCATGCTGACCGTAACAATCGCGCAAATCAGTCCCAGCCGCGCCCGCCGCAACCGCGCGCCATAATCCGGCAAACTCGAATCCGGAAATCTGCCATCATCGCCGCCGCCACGGGGAGGCCCTGGCACATCCCCGCCGCGCCCCAACCCAGTAACCGGAGTGTTCGGTGTATAAGTCGCCATAACTACTTCAGATGCCACTCAATCTCATTCGGTTTTGGGCTACAGCGGCACGCGGCTAACAAGTCATCCAGCGTTATGAACTCCGTCATCCGAAGCCCCGCATTTCCTCCAGCGCGGCGAGAGATCACGCGCGAACCAAGATTCCGCATAATGGACCGCTCACTCTAATGCGCCGCCCCCACCGCCGGATCAGTCTGCATCACATAATCCCGAGCCGCCCCCGGCACTCCATATTCGTAAGGACCGTTATGCACCACCGGGGTCACTCCGCCAAAATTGTCGTGTGGCGGAGGCGTACTGGTGGTCCACTCCAGAGTAGTGGCCTCCCAAGGATTGTCGCTTGCCTTAGGTCCCTTGAAAATGCTCCAGAACAGATTGATCACAAAAATAAACTGCGCCGCAATCGTGATCATCGCCGCGTAAGTCATGAACCCATGAATCGGCATCAGCTTCTGTAGGTACGCCACCTCCGTATATTGCGAATACCGGCGCGTCCCGCCCGCGATCCCCAGATAGTGCATCGGCATGAAGATCGCGTAAGTGCCCAAAAGCGTGATGAAGAAGTGAATGCGTCCCCAGGTCTCATTCATCATCCGCCCAAACATCTTCGGCACCCAATAATAGGTAGCCGCAAACATGCCGAAGATCGCCGCCACTCCCATGATCAGATGGAAGTGTCCGACTACGAAATAAGTGTCGTGCAATTGAATATCGAGTACCGGCTGTGCCAGGAAGGGCCCGCTCAATCCGCCGGACACGAACAAAGAAACGAACCCAATCGCATAAAGCATCGGAGTCTGAAATCGAATCCGCCCCTTCAGCATCGTGCCCAGCCAGTTGAACGTCTTGATCGCCGAGGGCACTCCGATGCACATCGTGAGCAGTGAAAACGCAAACGCCGAGTAAGGGCTCATCCCGCTCATAAACATGTGATGGCCCCACACCATAAATCCAAAAAATCCAATCGCCAGCATCGCGTAAACCATCGCCTTATATCCGAAAATCGGCTTGCGCGAGAAAGTCGATAGAATCTGCGACGTCACCCCCATGCCGGGCAGTATCGCAATGTAAACCTCGGGATGCCCAAAGAACCAGAACAGATGCTGCCACAGCAGCGGCGACCCGCCCTTGTGGCCCATGATCTGCCCATTTACCACGACCAGAGGCACATAAAAACTCGTTCCCAGATTGCGATCCATCAATAGCAGAATGCCAGCCGAAAGCAGCACGCCAAATGCCAGCAATCCCAGAATCGCCGTGATAAACCATGACCACACCGTCAGCGGCATGCGCATCAAAGTCATGCCCTTCGCTCGCATGTCCAGCGTAGTGGTCAAAAAATTAAGCGCGCCCATCAGTGACGCCAGACAGAAAATCGCAATCGACGTAATCCACAAATCCGCGCCTAACCCCTCGCCCGGCCCAGCCTGCTGGATCGCACTCAGCGGCGGATATCCCGTCCATCCATGCAGCGGCGCGCCGCCGGTAACAAAGAACGCCGACAGCATCACCACGAATGCCACAAACGTGGTCCAGAAGGAAAGCATGTTCAGCACTGGAAAAGCCATATCCGGCGCGCCAATCTGAATCGGCAGAAAATAATTTCCAAACCCGCCCTGCGGCGCGGTAGTCAGCACAAAGAACACCATAATCGTCCCGTGCATGGTGAGCAGTGCCAGATATTGCTCCGGCTTAATCTCGCCGACGATCGGCAGTACCGCGCTCGGCCAATACAAATGCAAGCGCATCAGCAGAGACAGAGCCATCCCCACCCATACCGCCGTGAGCGCCAGAAAGAAATACTGAATGCCAATGACTTTGTGATCGAGGCTGAAAATATA
>Ga0070731_10005237_pt1 | contig 10799 bp, 13 predicted proteins | sample Coa_R1_2_FD_66448 | JGI IMG/M metagenome (GOLD analysis project Ga0070731, IMG submission 66448) | Surface soil microbial communities from Centralia Pennsylvania, which are recovering from an underground coalmine fire - Coalmine... | ecosystem: Environmental > Terrestrial > Soil > Unclassified ... | reverse complement strand
CCTGCGGACGTCGCGCGCGACGTCAAACCGGTCGTTCGCAAGTACCTCGGCGCGGAGGTCGGTGATGGCTACGTCGACAATACTCGGCCGAACGGCACGAACGAGATCGTGGTTCGCATCCGCCCGCAGCGTTGGTACTCGCGCGATTTCGGTCGACCGGGCTGAGACCGCTGGAGGCCCCGTCATGGCAATACAGCTCGACCACTTGCTCGTACCGTCGCGGAACCAGGTCGCGTCGGCCCGGCTGCTGGCTCAGCTGCTCGACGTTCCGTGGGCGGAGGAATCGGGAGTAGGCCCTTTCTCGGCCGTGTACGTGAACGACGGGCTGACCCTGGATTTCGACGAGACGAGCGAGCCGTTTCAGAAGCTCCACTTCTGCTTCCGTGTGGATCGGGCCGAGTTCGACGCGATTCTCCAGCGCATCAGGAGAGCGGGGCTCGAGTACCGGAGCTCGCCACACGGGCCCGTGGACCTCCAGGTCAATACGGAGCACGGCGGGGCCATCGTCTACTGGGGCGAGCCCGACGGGCACGTGTGGGAGCTCCTGACCGTGAGCTATGCGCGCAGGAGCGCTGCGTAGGCGCCATGGCCCAGCTCCTCGTGAACATCGACGTCCCCGACCTCGACAGGGCGATCGATTTCTACCGCGCCGCGCTCGGCTTCACGCTGAAGCGCCGGCTGTTCGACGATAGCGTCGCCGAGATGACCGGTGCGTCGTCGCCGGTATTCTTGCTGAAGAAGGACGCCGGTAGCCGGCGTGACTACGGCCGCCACTGGACGCCGGTGCACCTGGACATCGTCGTCGCCGACATCGCAGCTGCCGTCGCGCGGGCTCGCGCCGCCGGCGCGATCCTCGAAGGTGAACCGCAAACGTACGAGTGGGGTCGCATCGCATTCATGGCCGATCCCTTCGGTCACGGCTTCTGCCTCGTGCAGTTCGTCGGCCGCGGCTACGAGGAAGAGACATGCAAGTCCTGACCGGCCGTTGTTTGTGCGAAGGCGTCGCCTACGAGATCCGGGGCGAGCTCGGCCCGATCTTCAACTGCCACTGCTCGAACTGCCGGCGGTGGCACGGCGCGGCGTTTCGTACCCGGGCGACGATCCAGGCTTCCCAGTTCTCGTGGATCAGAGGCGAGGAGCTCCTCGCGCGCCATCACTCCTCCGAATTCGTCGTGAAGCACTTCTGCCGGGTCTGCGGCTCGAACCTCATCAGCACGTACGACAACGATCCGGCCCGCATCGGGATTCCGCTCGGCGGGCTCGATCAGGCGCCGACGAATCGACCCGAAGGCCACATCTGGGTCGGCTCGAAGGCACCCTGGTACGAGATCACGGACGGGCTCCCGGAGTACGAGACGTGGCCCGGCTCGCACGCCAAGGTGCGCGAGACGAGCAGCGATCCGCCACGGCAGGTCGTGACGGCGCCGCCAGCCGTTCACGTGGGCCTCGCGGAAGCGCTCCGGAAGGGACCACCGCCCGGCGGGAATCTCGCCGTTCCGATCTTCGCGCGCGGATCGCTCGTGGTCGCGCTCTACACCCCGGAAGGTACGTATCCGCAGAAGCCGCACACGCGCGACGAGGTCTACCTCGTCGCACGCGGGACGGCCGCGTTCTTCGATGGCGAGCGGCGCACCGCGCTCGAGCCCGGGTCGTTCGTCTTCGTCGCCGCCGGCCAGCCACACCGGTTCGAGGACTTCTCGTCCGACTTCGCGACCTGGGTTTTCTCCTACGGACCGGAACGGGGCGGCTCGATCCCGTAGAGCCGCGCCGCGTTCTCGGCGAAGATCCTCCGCCGCGACGCCTCCGCCACCCCGCCCATCTTCCCGAGGCTCTCTTCGACTCCGCCCGGGAAGTGCGCGTCCGGGTGCGGGTAGTCCGAAGCCCACACGAGGCACTCGTCGCCGACGAGCCGGGCGACCGCCTCGACCATTCCGTCGCCGTCCTCGGGATCCGTCGAGATCACGCACTGGCGGCGGAAGTACTCCGACGGCTTCATGCGCACCGCGGGCAGCAGCTTTCCCCACGTCTCGACGTGGCCGTCCATGCGCTCGAGCCAGTACGGGAGCCAGCCGCACCCCGACTCGAGGAACGCGACGCGGAGCGACGGGTGCCGGTCGAGGACGCCGCCCAGGATGAGCCCCGCGCACGCCGCCATCTGCTCGAACGGGTGCGACAGCACGTGCAGCATCGCCGGGTTCTCGAAGCGATCGCGGCCGAGCGTCGGGAGGCCGTCGGACAGGCCCTCGTGCACCGTGACAGGCACGCCGAGCACGGCGGCGCGCTCCCAGAAGCGCTCGTACACCGGGTGGTGGATCGGACGGTTCGCGTACGGATTCGGGCGCATGAACGCGCCGCGGAAGCCGTGCTTCCCGGTCGCGCGCTCGAGCTCGCGGATCGCCTCGTCGACGTCCGCGAGCGGCAGGAGCGCGACGCCGACCAGGCGTCCGGGCGCGGTGCGGCAGTAATCCGCGAGCCAGTCATTGTACGCGCGACAGAGCGCGGCGACGAGCGGCACGTCGTCGACCTCGCTCAGGTAGAAGCTGATCGACGGGAAGAGGACCGCGACGTCGATGCCGTCGGCGTCCATGTCGCGAAGGCGCGCCTGTGGGTCCCAGCCGCCGGCGGTGATGCGCGAGCCGGCGATGTCGTACTCGGGACCGAACGTGAGCAGCATCGCGTCGCGCGCGATCAGCTTGTCGTCGAGGACCAGGCAGGGGCGGCCGCGCTCGTCGAGCGCCGGCCGCGGCGCGCGCGTGCGGAACGGCTTCTCCACGTACTCGGACCACATCGACGGCGGCTCGGTCACGTGCCCGTCCGCATCGATCACCGGGATGCGCATGGGGTCCTCCGGAAAAGTTCTTGACAAACGAACGTTTGTTTGGGTACGGGGCCCATGATGGCTGCGCGCGCCGCGGTCGCTGCCCGCGAGACCCCGTCCACCCGTGACCTCATCCTCGATGCGGCCGAGCGCTGCTTCGCCGGGCGCGGGTTTGCGGGCGTGTCGGTGCGCGAAATCGCCGCCGAGGCCGGGCTCAAGAACCAGGCGAGCCTGTACCACCACTTCCGCGACAAGCGCGCGCTGTACGAGGCGGTGCTCGCGCGCGGCATCACGCCGATAATCGCGCTGGTCGCCGAGGGCGGCAAGAGCGGCGCGGCGGATGCCGTCCTCGATCGCGTGCTCGACTACCTGGAGGAGCGCCCGAGCCTCCCGCGGCTCATCAAGCGGGCCGGGCTCGACGACAGCCGCTATCTCCGGACCACGATCGGCAAGCTCCTCCGGCCGCTCTGGGCGCAGGGTCTGAACGCGCTGGAGGCCGGGCCCTGGGATGCGAGCGAGCTGCCGCACGTGGGCCTCGGCCTCTACCATCTCATCTTCGGCTACTTCGCCGACGCGACCCTCTTCGAGGTGCTCGCGCAGCAGGATCCTCGCAGCCCGGCCGCTGTCGCCCGCCAGCGCCGGTTCGTAAAGGCCGCCGTCGCGCAGCTGCTCGGCGGCGTCAGGCCCGTCCCGGCAAGCCGCCGCAGGAGCTGAATACATGTCGACGCCCGCCCTCGCGCTCCGTCTCGATCAGATCGACCTCGCCAACCCCGACACGTTCGTCGCCGGCTGGCCGCACGACGCCTTCGCGCTGTTGCGACGCGAGGCGCCCGTGTACTGGCATCCCGGCGGCGGCAAGGCCGGCGGCTTCTGGGTGGTCAGCAAGTACCGCGACGTGATGGCCGCCCAGCTCGACTCGAAGACCTTCTCCTCCGCGCGCGGCGGGACGATCCTGCGCGAGTTCGAGGGCGAGGAGCTCGAGGCGAACCGCGCCATCATGCTGAACATGGACGCGCCCCGGCACACGCGCTTCCGCCGGCTCGTGAACCTCGGCTTCTCGCCGAAGATCGTGAACCGGATGGCGCTTCACATCCGCGACATCGCGCGCAACATCGTCGACGCGGTCGCGGAGCGCGGCAGCTGTGACTTCGTGGCCGACATCGCGGCCGAGCTGCCGCTGCAGGTCATCGTCGAGATGGTCGGCGTGCCGATGGAGGACCGCCACCTGGTGTTCCGCTGGAGCAACCAGATGATCGGCTTCGACGACCCCGAGTACCAGCCGTCGCAGGAGGTCTCGAGGATCGCGTCCATGGAGATGTTCATGTACGCGAACCAGCTCGCCGAGGAGCGGAAGAAGCGTCCGCGCGGCGACGCCGACCTGGTGAGCGTCCTCCAGGAGGCGGAGGTCGACGGCGAGAAGCTCTCCGAGGTCGAGTTCGACTCGTTCTTCCTGCTCCTCACCGTCGCCGGCAACGAGACGACGCGGAACCTGATCTCGGGCGGCATGCTGGCGCTCCTCCAGCACCCCGAGCAGCGCGACCGGCTCCTGCGCGAGCCGACGCTCCTCCCGAGCGCAGTCGAGGAGATGCTGCGCTGGGTGTCCCCCGTCATGTACTTCCGCCGCACCGCGACGCGCGACACGGAGTTGCGCGGCCAGCAAATCCGCGAGGGCGACAAGGTGACGCTCTGGTACGGCTCTGCGAACCGCGACGAGGACCAGTTTCCCAACGCGGACCGCTTCGACATCGGCCGCAAGCCGAACGAGCACCTCGCCTTCGGGCTCGGCCACCACTTCTGCCTCGGCGCGAACCTCGCGCGGCTCGAGATCCAGATCATGTTCGAGGAGATGCTCCGCCGGCTCCCGGATCTCGAGCAGGACGGCAAGGTCGAGCGGTTGCGCTCGAACTTCATCAACGGCATCAAGCGCATGCCGGTGCGCTTCACCCCGGAACGGAGCTGACCGCGTGAAATTCCGTCTCTGCGAGCAATTCGGGATCGAATTCCCGGTCTTCGCGTTCAGCCACTGTCGCGACGTGGTCGCGGCCGTTAGCCGCGCGGGCGGGCTCGGCGTGCTCGGCGCGCTCGCCTACACGAACGACCAGCTCGAGATCGAGCTCGACTGGATCGACGAGCACGTCGGCGGGAAGCCGTACGGCGTCGACGTCGTCATGCCGAACTCGCTCGCCGCGGGCGAGATGGCCGCGCTCGACAAGGCGGCGTTCGAGGCGATGATCCCGGAGCGCCACCGGCAGTACGTCGAGGACGTCCTCGGCCGCCACCACGTCCCGAAGCTGCCGGCGGACGCGCCCCGGCACGAGTCGCTGCTGGCGTGGACGCACGGCGGCGCGCGCTCCCAGGTGGAGATCGCGCTCTCGCATCCGATCAAGCTGCTCGTGAACGCGCTCGGCACGCCGCCGAAGGACGTCATCGACAAGGTGCACGCCCACGGCGTCCAGGTCGCGGCGCTCTGCGGCACCGTCGAGCACGCGCGCCGGCACGTCGAGGCCGGCATCGACATCATCGTCGCGCAGGGCTCGGAGGCGGGCGGGCACACCGGCGAGATCGGCACGATGGTCCTCATCCCCGACGTCGTCGACGCGGTCGCGCCGCGGCCGGTGCTCGCGGCGGGCGGCATCGCGTCGGGACGGCAGATCGCGGCGGCGCTCGCGCTGGGCGCCGACGGCGCGTGGATGGGCTCGGTCTGGCTCACGACCACGGAGAGCGACCTCCACCCGGTCGCGCGCGAGAAGCTGCTCAAGGCTACGGCGCGCGACACGGTCCGCTCGCGATCGATGACCGGGAAGCCGGCGCGGCAGCTGAAGACCGCGTGGACGGAGGCGTGGGACGGCCCCGAGTCGCCGGGCGCGCTGCCGATGCCGCTCCAGTTCATGCTGACGATGGACGCGATCCAGCGCATCCATCACTACGCGCACGTCGAAACGTCGGGCGCGAAGGAACTCGTCGGCTCGCCGGTCGGGCAGGTGGTCGGGCGGATGAACTCCGTCCGCCCCGTCAAGGAAGTCGTCTACGACATGATGAACGAGTTCGTGGACGCGATGAACCGCGTCCAGACGCTGCTCGCGGAGTGACGATGTCGTCCGTCCCCATCATGCGCCTCGACGTCGTTTCGGAGTTTCCCTACAAGCACTCGACCGGCGAGACGATCGGCCGCTTCCTCGCCGGCCTGAAGGAGCAGAAGAAGATCTGGGGTCAACGCGTCGCCGGCCTCGGGGTGGTCGTGCCTCCCCTCGGCTACTCCGAAGCCGACGGCTCCGCGGGCGGGGAGTGGGTGGAGGTGAAGCCGACCGGCGTCGTGACGGCGGTCGCCGTCGTGCACGAGGCGGTCGAGGGCCTCCATCCGTTCCCCGCGCCGTTCGCGTTCGTGCTCGTCAAGCTCGACGGCGCGGACACGGCGATGGCGCACGTCGTGAAGGACGGTGTCGAGCAGCTCCGCATCGGCACGCGCGTCGAGGCGGTGTGGGCGCCGGACGAGGCTCGCATCGGCAGCATCCGCGACATCGCGTGCTTCAAGGTGGCCTCGTGAACGAGCCACCCAAGGAACCCGTCAAGTACGTTGAGACGACGATCCACCTGCCGTACCACTACGTCGCGGGCGACGTCCGGGCGCGCTACCTTCACGCCCTCAAGGAGAAGAAGATCCTCGGCGCGCGCTGCTCGAAGGCCGGGAAGATCTTTGTCCCCCCGCTCGTTGCCTCACCGGAGAGCTTCGCGCCGTGCGAGGAGTTCATCGAGATCGCCGCGTGCGGCGTCGTGACCACCTACTGCGTCGTCAACATCCCCGTCATCGGGCGGAACATCGAGATCCCGTACGTGGCGGCGTCCGTCGCGCTCGACGGCGCCGACATCTCGATCTTCGCGATGATCCAGGAGTGCAAGCCCGAGGACGTCCGTATGGGCATGCGCGTCGAGGCGGTCTGGAAGCCCGACGGCGAGCGGCAGGGCGACCACGAGGACATCCAGTACTTCCGGCCGACGGGCGAGCCCGACGCGCCGCGCGAGTCGTTCCTCCACCGGTTATAGGATGGCGAAGCTCCGGAACGTCGCCATCGTCGGCTTCGCGCAGGCCCCGATCGTCGTGCGCGACGAGCACCGCGTCGCGAGCGAGATTCTCTACCCGCAGGTGCGCCGCGCGCTCGCGGACTGCGGCGTCGAGCGCGACGCGATCGACTACCAGGTCGCGGGCTCCGCCGACTACGTCGACGGCCGGCCGTTCGGCTTCGTCGCCGCGCTCGACGTGACGGGCACGTGGCCTCCGCGGCAGGACCTGCACCTCGAGATGGACGCCGCCTTCGCCGCCCACTACGCGTGGATCCGCATGCAGGCCGGCGACTGCGACACGGCGATCGTCTGCGGGTACGGCAAGAACTCGGAGGGCGAGCCCGAGCACGTGCTGAACCTCGAGCTCGACCCGTACTACCAGGCGCCGCTCGGCCTCGGGCCGACCTCCACCGCCGCGCTCCAGGCGAGCGCGTTCATGGCGCGGACCGGCACGACGGACCGGACGCTCGCCGAGGTCGCGGCCCGGAACCGGACCGCCGGTGTGCGGAATCCGGACGCCCTCGTGCGCGCGCGTGCGACGGCGGACGATCTCGAGCGCACGCCGTGGGCCGTCGCGCCGCTCCGCAAAGGATACCTCGCGCCGACGGGCGACAGCGCCGTCTGCGTCGTCCTCGCCACCGAGGGCAAGGCCGAGAAGATGTGCGAGCGACCGGCGTGGATTCGCGGTGTCGACCAGCGGATCGAGCGGCAGACGCTCGGCTCGCGCGACCTGTCGGCGAGCGCGGGCGCCCGGCTCGCCGCGGAGAAGGCGCTCGCGATGGCGGGTGTCGGGGCGCGCGAAGCCGACGTGGTCGAGCTCGCCGCGACGAACCCGGCCGAGGAGCTGATCCTCCTCGAAGCGCTCGGCATCGGGCCGAGCGACGCCGTCAACCCGTCGGGCGGTCCGCTCTGCGGCCATCCCTTCATGATGACGGGGCTCATCCGCCTGGGCGAGGCGTTCCGCCAGCTCGCCGGCCGCGCCGGCGATCACGCGGTGCCGCGCGCGCGGACGGCGATCGCGCACGCGACGCTGGGCCACTGCCTGCAGCAGAACCTCTTCTTCGTCCTCGGCACCGAGCGGAGGTGGACGTGAAGCGGCCGGTGGCCGTCGTCGGCGTCGGGCAGACGCAGCACTCTTCCCGGCGCGCGGATCTCAGCATCCCCGGCCTCGTGCGCGAGGCCGCCGACCGCGCGCTCGTCGACGCGGGACTCGACTACGGCGACGTCGACGCCGTGGTGATGGGGAAGGCGCCGGACCAGCTCGAGGGCGTCATGCAGCCCGAGCAGTTCCTCGCCGGCGCGCTCGGTGCGCATCTGAAGCCGCTGATCCGCGTCCACACGGCGGGCTCGGTCGGCGCGTCCACCGCGCTCGCGGCGGTGACGCACGTCGCGTCGGGGCTCTTCGACCGCGTGCTCACCGTCGCGTGGGAGAAGCAGTCGGAAGGCAACGCGATGTGGGCGCTGTCGCCGAACATGCCGTTCACGCCGCCGCTCGTCGCCGGCGCGGGCGGCTTCTTCGCGCCGTACTGTCGCGCGTACATCGCCCGCACGGGCTGTCCGCCGCACATCGGGCCGATGGTCGCGGTCAACGCGCGCGACAACGCGACGCGGAACGACTACGCCCACCTGCGCGAGCCGATGACGTTCGAGGACGTCATGAACTCGCCCGTCCTCTGGGACCCGATCCGCTATCTCGAGACGTGCCCGTCCTCCGACGGCGCCGTCGCGCTGGTCGTCGCGTCGGAGGAGCAGGCGCGGAAGGGGCCGCGCAAGCCGGCGTGGATCAAGGCGGGTTACTCCTACGCCGAAGCGATGTGGGTCCCCGGCCGCGACCAGGTGAGCCCGATGGCCGGGAAGATCTGCGCCAAGGCCGTGTACGACGCAGCCGGCATCAAGAACCCGTGGAAGGAGATCCAGACGATCGAGATCTACGTCCCGTTCGCCTGGTTCGAGCCGATGTGGCTCGAGAATCTCGGCTTCTGCGACGTCGGCGAGGGCTGGAAGATCGTCGATCGCGGCGACCAGAAGATGGGCCGCCACCTGCCCGTGAACCCGTCGGGTGGTGTGCTGTGCACGAACCCGATCGGCGCGTCGGGGATGCTCCGCCTCGGCGAAGCGGCGCTCCAGGTGATGGGCCGCGCCGGCGCGCACCAGGTCGACGGTGCGCGCAACGCGCTCGGCCACGCGTACGGCGGCGGCGCGCAGTACTTCTCGATGTGGCTCGTGAGCAGCGAGCGATGAGGACCGTCCTCCTCTCGATGCTCCTCGGGGCGATCCTCGGCGTGGTCGTCGCCTCGCTCGTCGTGCCGCCGTGGCTCGCCTGGTACTCCTCGCCGGGCGGGTACTCACCGACCAAGCAGGTGGAGACTCTCTGCAACATGCCCGAGGTGATCCGCTACACGTCGAGGTGGTTGCTGATCGGCCAGGCGATCGGCGCTGTCGTCGGCGCGATCGTGTTCCTCTTCCCCGGGCTCGCGCTGTCGCGACGCGGCGCCGCGCCGGCGGCGTGACTCAGGGAAAATCCGCGACGCGCCAGAGCGCCAGCGACTTGTCCGCGTAGGGCCCGTCGGTGTCGCTACAGCCTTCGACGAGAACCGCGAGCGGCGCCCCGAGGAAGAATGGAGCGCGCTCGAGGTTGAGCATGCGCCAGTCGCCGTCCTGGATGTCCTCGTTGTCCTCGTGCCGAGTGAACGTCGTTGCGAGCAGGTACGTGATCCGGCTGCGACGGACGTGGTCGAAGACGCGGGCGATGTTCGCGAACGACAGATGCACGAGGCAGTCGCGGCAGAGCAGAAGATCGCCCTCAGGCAACGGGTCGCGCGTAAGATCGTGCTTCTGGAAGCGCCGTCTCGCGTTCCCGTAGGCGGCCGCGTTCCTCACCACCAGCGGCTCGACGATGTCGAGGCCGACGTACGACTCGACGGGCAGCTCTCCGTCGCCGAGCCAGCCGAAGTCGTCGCACGGCGCATCGATCAGCGTTCGCACGTGGAGCTCCTTCAACAGATCGAGGAGTGCGGCGCGCAGGGCCCGCGTCTCTGCCGGCGCCGAGCCCAGCCCGGATGCGGACTCGGGCTTCCCCACAGGTTCGTCGCGTAGATGCGGTCGCGTCGACATGGCGCCCGTCCTATCACGCATCCGCCTTGACTAATGATCGTTTCGTCCGTTACGCAGCGCCGATGTCGACCGGAGAGCCAGCGCTGCTCTACGAGAAGCGGGACGGGATCGCGGTTCTCACCATGAACCGCCCCCAGGTCCGCAACGCCCTCAACGCCGAGATGCTCTGCCGCCTCGCCGACGCGTGGCAGGACGTCAACGACGACCCCGCGGTCCGCTGCGCGATCCTCACCGGCGCGGGCGAGGACGCGTTCTGCGCCGGCGCCGACCTCGATCGCCTCGTCCGCATGATGCAAGGCCTGCGCCCCGCGGAGACGGACTTCGACCGCCGCATCGTCGAGGACTACCAGATCATCTACAAGGGGCTGCTCCGAAACTACGAGGTCGTGAAGCCGATCGTCGCCGCGGTGAAGGGCTTCTGCGTCGCCGGCGGCACGGAGATCCTGCAGACCACGGACATCCGTGTCGCCGCGGAGGACGCGCGCTTCGCGATCGCCGAGGTCAAGTGGAGCCTCTTCCCGATGGGCGGCTCGACGGCGCGGCTCGCGCGCCAGATCCCGTTCTGCAACGCAATGGAGATCCTGCTCACGGGCGAGCAGCTCTCCGCCGCGGACGCGCTCCGCATCGGCCTCATCAATAAAGTCGTCCCTGTCGCGGACGTGATGCGCGAGGCGCGTCGCTACGCGGAGATCATCTGCGGCAACGGTCCGCTCGCGGTGCAGGCCGTCAAGCGCTCGGTGCTCGCCGGCCTCGGGCGCCCGACGGCGGAGGCGCTCGAGAAGGAGATGGAGATCGGCATCCCCGTCTC
>Ga0070731_10005236_pt1 | contig 10802 bp, 12 predicted proteins | sample Coa_R1_2_FD_66448 | JGI IMG/M metagenome (GOLD analysis project Ga0070731, IMG submission 66448) | Surface soil microbial communities from Centralia Pennsylvania, which are recovering from an underground coalmine fire - Coalmine... | ecosystem: Environmental > Terrestrial > Soil > Unclassified ... | reverse complement strand
CTTCGATCAATTTTATAAATGGCTGTTCCTGTTCTACTCGTTGGCGTTTAGGATTTTGCTGGCCGCGGATTACTCCGAAGATCTCATAGTTTTTAGAGTGTAGTAATTCCGCCAGATGATAACCATCCTGGCCGGTAATACCTGTAATTAGCGCTGTTTTAGCCATCTTCCTCCTGACTAAAGTATTCTACCAAATATCTCTTTGGCAATATAATGGTAGAGCATGAGGATAGTTATTGATGCCAGGGATTCGGGGAGCAGCACGGGACGGTATGTTGATAAGCTGGTCGAGTACTTGCATAAGCTGCGACCGAAGCACGAGATTGTGGTGCTGACCAAAACGCCGCGCCTGAAATATATGCGGGAGACCGCTCCGGATTTTAAAGTTATCAATTCGAACTTCAGGGAGTTCGGCTTTGGCGAGCAGCTGGGTTTTTTGCGCCAGCTGCGCGGGCTCAATGCTGATTTAGTGCATTTCAGTATGATCCAGCAGCCGGTTTTATATAAAGGTCGGTCGGTGACCACAATACATGATCTGACCACCATTCGATTTGATAACCCAGTTAAGAACACGGCCATTTTTAAGAGCAAGCAAGCAGTTTATAAACGGGTCATTAAGAAGGTGGCTGTCAAATCGGAGTACATAATTACACCGAGCAATTACGTAAAACAGGATGTCGCACAATATGCAAAAATCAGCCCGGGCAAAGTTTTCGTGACTTATGAGGCGGCTGACCCGATTATGGTGGCCGCCCAAGCCGTGCCGAGGTTAGATGGCCGGCAATTCCTCATGTATGTCGGCCGGGCGACACCTCATAAGAATCTGCGCCGTTTAGTGGAAGCGTTTGAGATACTTAAGAAGACTCATCCGGACCTGATGCTGGCTCTTGGCGGGAGACTTGACGCAAATTACAAGCGGCTAGAGGCTTTGGTAAGCCAAAAGCGAATGGCCGATTCGATAGTTTTTACTGATCATGTTAGCGAGGCCGAGCTGAAGTGGCTTTATATGAATACCCAAGCTTACGTTTTTCCATCGTTGAGCGAAGGTTTTGGGCTGCCGGGCCTAGAAGCCATGCTCCACGGGGCGCCGGTTATTAGCAGCAACGCCACTTGTTTGCCGGAAATTTATGGAGCGGCAGCCCAGTATTTTAATCCTAAAAGCACTTACGATATAGCTTCTAAGATTGACGCCGTTTTAAACAGTGCTGGCTTACGGGCTCAACTAATTCAAAAGGGCCGAATTCAGGTCGGTAAGTACTCTTGGAAGAAAATGGCTCATGAGACACTAAAAATTTACGAGGCTGTGCTAAAAAAGAGCGGGCAAAAAGATGGTTGATGATTACGAAGCGAGCCAGTCCGCTGATAATGCGGCTTGATTAAACTCTGACTAAGCCAACCAGCTCCTCCGGCTCATCAATATTGGCCCATATCTTCTCATTAGCTGATCCGGCTGTGAGCAGGGCTTTAGTTGAAGTTGTATAGATGCTCATATAAGCTCCTTCGGAGTCTTGGAGGCGGCAGGATAGTTTCTGGATTCGTTTTTGCAGCTGGGTTGTTTCGCAGACTAGAAGTAGGCTGGGATAGTCTGTTTCCATCTGCTCTTCCCATTCACCAGAGTCATAGAAGCTCATGTGTTTATTAAGCACCCGGCGGTGGACAAAGAAGGGCGAGGCTAGATCAAACAGTTCCAGGAAGTATTGAGTGTCAGCTTTAGGCTTACTCTTATCATGTTTGCCTTTGTGTGCAATGGTTATATAGGCGTCAGGTAAGGGTTTGGGGAAGAAGTCATATCGGCTCATTTCTCTTTTAGAAAAGAAGTCCAGGGCTTTATTGCCGTAACCGGCCTTAAAGCGGTTGAAGACAGCAAAAGTTAGAAGACAGCGGTCAATGAACAGCTTGCCGGCCAGCTTATCCTTGTACATAGTGTTAAGGGCGGTCTTATCTAGCTCAGTACGCTGTTTCAGAATGTTAATAGCCCCGTTCAAAGCAAAGTAGACTGCCGGTTTACGGTCTATCCTGTCCTGATTGGTATATCGTCTGGCGATATAGCCTTGCTGCTCTAAACTCTTTAACCGGTTAAAGCTATGCGTTCTAGTCTTTAACCCCATCCACTCGACTGTCAGATCTACGCTAACAAACCTAAACTTATAAAGTGCAATTAATATATTTAACTGTGCTTTGGTTAAACTCTTACGGTATGGACCTCTTCTCACTCATTCCCGTCTTCTCCACCCGCTTACTCACGCCTCACACCAATAACTATTGAAGCTATTATTTATAATAATATAAAGAAGCAATAAACATATATATTTAACAGAGATGAAGATATCTTAATTTAGTAATTACCATATTACTAAATTTTATTCGGTTTCTGAGGACTGTGTGCTTTGCGCAGCAGGTGCTTTAATGACGATATGGCGCTCCCGGCCTTCGCCGACTGACTCGGTGGTCAGCCCCCAATCCTCGGCCGCCTTGTGTACTACCCGGCGCTCGGCGGCATTCATCGGCGCCAATTCCCTATCCTGGCCTCTGTCACGGACTTCTTTGAACCACTCTTCGGCCTGCTTAGCGAGCCGCTCGTTGCGCTGCTTTTTATAGCCGGCGACATCGACGTTGACCCTTGTGTGGGCGTAGTTTTGGTTTTTCAAAGCCGTGCCGATAGTGTATTGGATCGAGCGCAGGGTATCGCCGCGCTGGCCGATCAAAAAGCCGTTCAAGTGGGTCGAGGGGATGTCCAGCTCGATGACTTCGTTGTCCTCAGTGGTAGCGTAAACGTCAGTATTCAGACCGAAGAATGACAGTAAATCCTCCAGGTATTTTTTGGCATAAAGTATAGCTTCTTCCATTGACTGGTTCATTTGTGCCTCCTTCGATTAGCTCTTTTGGCTTTGGAGGCTTTTTTAGTTTTTGGTTTGGCGGCTTCATCGCCCAGAGTCCTTCTGGTGACCTTAAGGCCGCCGGTTGTAGTTTTTGCCGATGATTTTGCCGACGACGCGGCAGAGTCAGCTTCTTGGGCGTCTTCTTTTAAGACGCGCGACTGCTGGATGAAGGCCACCAGGCTGCTGGTCAGCCAATAAAGCGGCAGCGCCAAAGCCAGCCTGATGGCAAAGATGAACACCAGCCCCGGCACCAAAAACATCGTGCTGCGGCCGACCGCGGCGTTGACTTCGGCCTGGTCGGCGGTTTTGCCCTGCCCGGCTTCGCTCAGTATCGTCCGCAGACCGCGGGCGTCTTTGGGCTGCGGCATCAGCTGTTTACTCTGGAAATACTGGGCCAGCGCCGCGGCCGCGGCGATAATTATGCCGGCCCAATAGACGCCCTTGGTGCCAACGGCAGTCCGGGTCAGATTGACTATGCCAAGCAGCGAATTGTCGAATTTATGGATGTTATGGCTGAGGGTCTGGATCCAGCCGAGGTGCTGGATGAAAGAATAAGAGAATGTGACTATCTGGTGGGGATTTTTAATGATCCGGTTCAGGCCGCTATAAAGGCCGATCAGTATCGGCAGCTGGAGCAGCAGGATGCCGATCGAGGCGAAGGGGTTGATCTCGCGCTCTTTATAAAGCTCCATGGTCATTTGCGATTCTTTCTGGCGGTCGCCCTTGGCGGCCTGCTTGATCTTTTTGATTTCCGGCGCCAGCTCGCGCATGGCTTTGGCGTGGTTGAGCTGTTTTTTGACCAGCGGCCACATCACCAGCCGGACCAGCACAGTAAAGATGATGATGGCTAGACCGAAGTTATGACCCGGCAGCAGCGCGTAAATCAGCACCAGCAGATTGAAAATCGGCTTGATGATAATCGTCGTGAAAATATTGGCAATCATAACCCAAAAAACTCCTCTGGACTGGAACTATCATACCATGTAACCCCTTAGAGGGGGTCACTTAATCGCGCCGGCTTGCTTGAGCTGTTTTTTGAGCTGGGAGCGCAGGTCTTTGACCGGCGCCTGAGCCACGCTGTCGTGAAAAACGGTGATTACGATGTCGTGGGGCTCGGCGATGAGGTCTGCCTGGGCGCGGACCAGCTCATACAGACGCCGGCGCACACGGTTGCGGGTCACGGCCGACTTGCTGACCTTGCGGCTGATGACCACGGCCAGCCGGTAGCTTTTGCGCCCGGGGTTAGGCAGGGCTTTGACCGCGAACAGCGGGCCGCGGGCGACAGCGCCATGGCGATAAACGCCACGAAGAGCGTTGTAGCCGTGGAAGCGGTGCGTCCGTGAAATCATAAGTACAGTCTATAGCGGATAGTCGATAGTTGGTAGATGTGGTAGGGTATTACTTATGCCTAAGCAGACTTATCAGCCCAAAAAACGCCAGCGCAGCCGCCAGCACGGCTTTATGAAACGGATGGCCACGACCGCCGGCCGCAACGTCCTGCGCCGCCGCCGCACCAAGGGCCGCGATCGCCTCAGCCGCTAGCCGCCGAACCGTGAAATTCACAATGTTAAACCACAAAACCTGGGCGGTTTTTCCTCAGTTTTAAAAGCTTTGTCCACAAGTTAACAGGGGCGCTTGCCCGCTGTGCACAACTCCACTTCTTAGACGCCCGCGGCAGCGTTTATTGTAGTAATTTTACTGTCAGGCTGTGGAAAAAAGTTCTCCGCTCAGCTATATTGAAGTTAACTAGCGGTAAAAGGGGTATGTGCAAAAAATGCAAAACGGCGGGCTATGGCAGGCGGTTCTGGGGGAAATTGAGCTGAGCGTTTCGCGCGGCAATTTCGTGACTTGGTTTAAAAACACTCAGCTGGTCCGCCAAAAAGACGACGTGGTAACCGTCGGCGTGCCCAACATTTTTGTCAAAAACCAGCTCGAAAAGAAGTTCAACGACTTAGTGCTGGAGGTACTAGCCAAAAACGGTGTCCGGCCGGTGCGCATCGAATATAAGATCCACACCGGGCTGCCAACCCAGCGCGACGAGCGGGCCGAGCTGATCGACGACGTCGGCAAACTGGAGCTGGTCAAGCCGGCCCGGACCCAGCCGGCGATCTCCAACCTGACGCATTCATACCGCCAGGGCTTAAACGAGCGTTACACCTTTGATAACTTCGTCGTCGGCGCCGGCAACGAGCTGGCTTACGCCGCCTGCCAATCCATCGCCAGCGCGCCGGGTACCAAATATAACCCGCTGTTCATTTACGGCGGCGTGGGCATCGGTAAAACCCACCTGATCCAGGCCGTCGGCAACAACGTATTGGCCCAAAATGCCAACGCCCGGGTGATTTACGCATCGACCGAGCAGTTCGTGCAGGAGTTCGTCGATGCCCTGCGCTTCAAAAAGAACACCTCGGATTTCGCCGGTTTTTACCGCGGCGCCGATGTATTGATCGTCGACGACGTGCAGTTTTTGGCCGGCAAGGAGCGGGTTCAGGAAGAATTTTTCCACACCTTTAACGCCCTCTACCAGGGTAACCGCCAAATCATCATGAGCTCCGACAAGCCGCCCAAAGACATCCCTACCTTGGAGGAGCGCTTGCGCTCACGTTTCGCCTGGGGCATGACGATCGACATGCAGACGCCGGACTTTGAGACGCGCTGCGCCATCTTGCAGACTAAGGCCAGCGACCAGAGCTTTGGCCTGCCCCAGGACGTGGTCGAGTTTCTGGCCACCCGCGTGCAGAGCAACATCCGCGAGCTGGAAGGCGCGCTCAACCAGCTGATCGCTTTTTGCGAGATGCGGGCGGTCGACCCTGACATTCAGATCGTGACAGCCTTGTTCGAAGGCGCCGGCCGGCCTAAGCACCTCAGCGCCCGCTCGATTATTGAACGCACCGCCAAGCATTTTCACGTCTCCATCGATGACATCCTGGGCCCTAAGCGCGACAAAGACATTGTAGTGCCGCGCCAGATCGCCATGTACATGCTCAGAAGCGAACTGCATCTGTCTTTTCCAAAGATCGCGCACGAACTGGGGCGCAAAGATCACACCACCGCCATCCATTCGATCGAAAAAATCCAACGGGAAATCAGTTACGACGGCCCGATCCGCCAATACGTCAACGAGCTAAAGGAAAAGCTTTATGCGTAGGCGTGGAAAAGCCGTGGATAAGTTTGGGATAAGGTTCGCAAAAGCCGGGCGGTTATCCGCCAAGTTCCCGCTATTGGTAAAACACTTAGAAGGTCAAGTATTTTTTAAGCACAGTTTTTACAAGCCTCATCAACATATCTCCAAGGTTTATCTACAGCCGGTTTTGAAGGTTTTTAATCTGTCGGCTGGGTTTTTATCCCCGCTTTGCACAGGCCCTATGAAGACTACTAATTTAATAAAGGAATAGCATTCATGAAACTGCAGGTCACTCAAGCTAATCTCGCCAAAGCCCTAAACACGGTCGCCCGAATCGCCGGCAGCCGCAATCCCCTGCCCATACTTTCAAATGTGCTACTAAAAACCGAGAATAACCGCCTGAGCATCGCCGCCACCAACCTGGACATTGGTATCACGCATTTTATCGGCTCAAAGATCGAAAACGAGGGCGCCATAACAGTACCGGCCCGCCTGATGCAGGATTTCGTGGGCAGCTTGCCCGACGGCGTTTTGAACCTGGAGCTGACTGATAACAAACTACATATCACCACTGACCAATACCAATCGACCATCAACGGCATTGTGGCTGATGATTTTCCGGTCATGCCGGCGATTAAAGACGGCGTCAGCTGGAGAAGCCCGGCCGCCGACTTTAAGAAAGCCTTATCGCAAGTGGTGTTCGCCGCCAGCGCCGACGACGCCCGGCCGGTACTCAACGGCGTTTACTTCCATTCGGACGGCGGCCGGGCGGCCGTTGCCGCCACCGACAGCTACCGGCTGGCCGAAAATAAGCTGGGCAAAGTGTCCAAGCAGGTTAATTTTTTGGTGCCGGCTTCGGCAGCCCAAGACCTGCTGCGCATAATCAGCGACACCGATAAGGAAGTCAGCGTCACCCACGATGACCAGCAGGTGCTGTTTAGTGTCGGCGATGTCAGCCTGGTGGCGCGCCTAATCGAAGGCAATTATCCCGACTACCGAAAACTGATCCCCACCAAGTTCACGACCGTGGCCAAGCTGGCCCGAGCCGATTTTATCAACGTCGCCAAAGTCTCCAGCTTATTTGCCCGTGAAAGCGCCGGCAGCATCACCATCAAGGCCGACAAAACTGACGGCATCAGCATCAACGCCATCGCCTCCCAGCTGGGCGAAAACACTGCCAAAGCCCAGGCCAAGATCACCGGCGGCGGGGAGATCACTCTCAACTCCCGCTATCTGATAGAAGCCCTGAACGCCTTTTCGGGCGAAGAGATCGAATTTTGCTTTAACGGCAAGCTGGAGCCGACGATTCTGCGCAGCGCCAGCGAGCCGGACTATCTGCACCTGATAATGCCGCTTAGAAGCTAAGACCCTTTTCCGTAAAAAGTTTTAAGCTTAATCTATGATCACAAGCGTCCGTTTGCAGAACTTCCGCTCGTATAAGGACGAATCGTTTGAATTTGAGCCGGGCGTGAACATCGTGGTCGGGCCCAACGCCAGCGGCAAAACCAATCTGCTGGAAGGCGTGATGGTGCTGGCCCGCGGCGGCTCCTACCGGGCGCGCGACAGCGAGCTGGTCCAGTTCGGCAAACCTTGGGGGCGTCTGGACGGTAATTTCCAAAAGCAGACGAGGGCTGTCAAAATTAAGCTCAGCGGCGACCAATCGGCTAAAAGCTTCGTGATTGACGATAAGCCTCTCAAGCGTCTGAGCCTAGAGCGCACCGTGCCGGTAGTCCTGTTCGAGCCCGAACATCTGCAGCTGCTAGGCCGCGGCCCGGAAACCCGGCGCGATTATTTCGATGAACTGCTGGAGCGCAGCCAGCCGCATTTTAAAACCTTATCGTCGAACTACCGCCGCACGCTGGCCCAGCGCAATGCCCTGCTCAAGCATCACCGCACCCAGGCAGTCGAGCAGCTGTTCGCCTGGAACATCCGCTTAAGCGAACTGGGCGCGCAGATCGCCGCTGCTCGCCAGAATCTGATCGACCAGATTGATAAGAATATCTCCAAAAACTACAGCCGGATCGCCAAGAAGCGCTCCAAGGTAGAAATAAGATACGACAGCCAGTTCCCGGCCGCCAATTACGCCAGCCGCATGCTGTCTAAGCTCGAAAAAACTGTCGATCTGGACTTTGAGCGGGGTTTCACCGCCAGCGGCCCGCACCGTGAGGACTTCACTTTTTATCTGGACGCTAAACCCGCCAGTGCCACCGCTTCGCGCGGCGAGACCCGCTCGCTGCTACTAGCCTTAAAAATTTTCGAACTTCAGCTGATTGAAAAATCCCGCGGTTCGCCGCCGATTTTCCTGCTGGACGACGTGTTTTCGGAGCTTGACGGCAGCCGCCGCCGCGCCCTGGTCGACAGCCTTAGAGATTATCAGACCATCATCACCACCACCGACGCCGAAGCTGTTCTGGAATACTTTTCCGATAAACAGACCCTGATCGCTCTTAAATGATTAATAAACTTTTATCGTTTTTTGATAGTGATACTTAGGAATATTGATAGCAACTTTATCCCATATACGTCTGTTAATAATTTCTTCGAAGGATACAAGTTGATGGCCGCTGAGGGCTGTGACCATAAAGGACAATGTCCCATCACGGGCGTCATTTAGATGACCAAGACTGGCCTCATGGATAGACGGATCGACCTTATCCTGGAGAAATAGTGATAAGTCGTAGTAAACTGCGTTAAACTGTTCAGGCAGTAATACATGGTATAGCGGCTCGAAGTTGCGAAGAGCAATAGGGCCGTTCTCAGTGGAATTGTTGGGATTTATATCTGCGCCCAAGCCCTTATCAATATGTACGATCCGGTTTGGCATAGCCGCGTGAGCTGCATAGGTATCTGCTGGTTTGAGGGCGTTTGCGCCAAGCAACGCCGCTACTGTGAGGGCTGTAAGGGAGCCTTTGGAGGTTTCATGCTTGTTCACATCTTATATATATCATATAAGTGTTATTATGTCAACACAGCTAGCTGTCAAACTCTGTTTTTAGTAAACTTTAATAGTTTTAGTGTAGTTGTATTTTGGGATAGATATAGTAATGGTATCCCAGGTCTCACGATTTACTGATTCCGTGAAGAAAGTCTGACTAGGCTGCTTCACAGTAATTGTGAAAGTTAGCGTACCGTTTGGGGCGTTAACTAGATTGCTGAGCACGGCCGACTCTACGCCTGGACTAACCTGCTTCTGCAGAAACAGCGAAAGGTCATAATAAACTGCATTATACTGCTCCGGCAGCAGCAAGTTATATAAGGGCTGAAAATTTTGAAGTGTGATGGGTGCCGCTTCGGTATCTGCCCTTGCAGTTGACGGACGCTTGTGGCCGATAGACCAAATACCTAGTCCCACGACTATGACTACAAAAGCTGAGACTAGCCAAAACACTATTTTTCGTTTTCTATTGTTATCCATACGCTTACCTACTTAAAGCCTGCGTGGATGTGATTAGTGTGTTGTTGCTCAATTGACGCTCCATAATCGGATACGCAGGCCGACGTACATAAACTGCCATTGAATTGCTGCAGGTCGGCCATCGGCTTGTAGTATTGGCCACCATAGCCATAGGATATTTGCTGATCTAACTGTATCGCGACGGGCAGATTATTCAAAAACTGATCAAGTTTCGTCCCCTCTACCCCGGCTTGAGGCACGGGTACCCCCAGTGAAGCGCCATTAACGGTCGATATATCAACTGCCAGCCCGCCCGAATGCCCGCTGAGGCTGTCAAAGCCATGGTCACCGCACATCGCGAAGGTCCCGATTTTAAAGTTGCCAACCTCAATCAGGTAGAGAAGCATCTGGAGAACCCTTGGGTCCAGAGACTGTACCATACACCCGCTACTGCCAGCCAAACTTTGGCCTTTTACCATTTTCTGCAAATCGACACAGTCGCCACTGTTGTCGCAGTGATATTGGCCGGTTGACTGATAATTAAGAAGCTTTTGAGCGAGCTGCGCGTCAGTACCGCTGTCCACTGCTCCGGATAGCTGGCCGCCGGAACTGCATGTGTCGGATGTAACGTCTGATGGGAGGTTTGACAGGCTGCCAAGTATTATTTTCATAATACTTCCTACGAATTGGATGTAGCCGCTTGTGTCGTTATTGTCGCTCGGGGGCGCCCACCTCGTTATTACCTGAGAGATTGTAGTGTCGCTGGCTGGAGGGCCTAGGTAAAGGCCACTCAGGAGATTCTGGTAAGTTGCGTCTATGCCCTGAGTGTAGCTGCCGTACTGAGCAAAGGTTCCGTTGGGTCTAACATTAGTTATATTGTAGCCACCACTCGGCGTGCCGTAGCCAGCGGTTCCCAGACTTGTTTCCTTTTGGGCCATAGCCACGACCATTACGGGGTTGACATTGTCCTTCAACCCTAGCCCAACGAAGGTGTCCGAATAAGCCGCTAAAGGTGAACTCGGTACGGCTTTTGAGATGTAATTAGCGATAGCCGCGGATAGCGCGGCTGTATCGGGAACTTGGGGGAACGCGGGTCCGTACAGAGGTCCGCTCCCGCCTGGTCCGCCAAGACAAAAACTCGTTTGGGAGATAGCTCCAATTGAGGGTTTATACCAGACGGTATTGTCATAGATGCTGTCTTGGTCGGATTGGCTCAGAGATTGAGCGGCAGCGTTCGTCCCCAGTAGTATCAAAGAAAACATCAGGCAAAGAATGCCGGCAATCGTTCTGTGGGTTTTGGTCTGTCTAAACTTCATCCTATTGAGCATTCAGATCCTGCTGGGTTAACAGATTAGAGTCAAACAGAGCGCCGGCGCTGCCGACCGCCGCCTGGATAAGCAGACAC
>Ga0070731_10005235_pt1 | contig 10804 bp, 13 predicted proteins | sample Coa_R1_2_FD_66448 | JGI IMG/M metagenome (GOLD analysis project Ga0070731, IMG submission 66448) | Surface soil microbial communities from Centralia Pennsylvania, which are recovering from an underground coalmine fire - Coalmine... | ecosystem: Environmental > Terrestrial > Soil > Unclassified ... | reverse complement strand
ATGGCCGGCTGATCGACCTGTTAGGGACCTGTGAAGACCTGCGCCCGGGCGGAGCCGACGGAGGCCGGCGGTCAGCGATCGGGGCGCAGGGTGGGGAAGGCGATGACCTCGCGGATGTTGGCCATGTCTGTCAACAGCATCACCATTCGGTCGATGCCGAGCCCGAGTCCGGCCGTGGGAGGCAGGCCGTACTCCAGGGCGCGGAGGTAGTCCTCGTCCACGGCCATGGCCTCCTCGTCCCCGGCGGCGCGTGCCGCGGCCTGCGCCTCGAAGCGGCGTCGTTGGTCGTCGGGGTCGACCAGCTCGCTGAAGGCGTTGCCCAGTTCGCGCCCGGCCACGATGGGCTCGAAGCGCTCGACCAGATCCGGATCGCCACGGTGGCGCCGGGCCAACGGGGAGACCTCGGCCGGGAAGTCCATGACGAACACCGGCCCCCACAGGTCGGGCTCGGTCGTCTTCTCGTACAGCTCGAGCAACAGCTTGCCCGCTCCCCACTGCGTCTCGACCTTGGCCCCGGTGGCCGCCAGGCGCCGGCGCAGCTCTTCGACCGGCGTGTGCACGTCGGCGGCCTCGCCGGTGGCCTCGGTCACCAGTTCGGCCATGGTGGCGCGCCGCCACGGCGGCTCGAGCTCGAGCGGGCGCCCGCCGTAGGTGAGCGACGTCGTCCCGCACAGTTCGCGGGCCGCCCCCGACACCAGCTCCTCGACCAGCACGAGGAGGTCGGTGTAGTCGGCGTAGGCCTGGTACAGCTCGAGCATGGTGAACTCGGGGTTGTGGCGCGGCGAGAGGCCCTCGTTGCGGAACACGCGACCGATCTCGAACACGCGGTCGAACCCGCCCACCACCAGTCGCTTCAGGTAGAGCTCGGGGGCGATGCGCAGATAGAGGTCGGTGTCCAGCGCGTTGTGGTGGGTCACGAACGGCTTGGCCAGGGCGCCGCCGGGAATGGGGTGCAGCACCGGGGTCTCCACCTCGACGAAGCCGCGCTCCTCGAGCCGCCGGCGGAGCAGGCTGACCAGACGGCTGCGCAGGGCCAGCACCGAGCGAGCGCCCTCGTTGGCCCACAGATCCACCTCGCGCTGACGAAAGCGCGTCTCGGTGTCGGTGACGCCCTTCCATTTGTCACCGAAGGAACGGCGGGCTTCGGCCAGGAGCTCCCACTGGCGCACCTGCACGGAGACCTCGCCCTTGCGCGTCTTCACCACCGGACCGGTCGCCCCCACCCAGTCACCCAGCGACAGTTTGGAGAAGCCCTCGAAGTCGTCGGTGACGGCGCCCAGCGCGAAGAGCTGCACCGATCCGCTGGCGTCGACGAGGGTGGCGAAGGCCAGCTTTCCCTGGGGCCGGACCAGCATCACCCGGCCGGCCACCCCCACCACATCGGTGGTCTCGGCCCCGTCGGCCAGCGACGCGTAGCGCTCCTGGAGCTGCGCGGCCTCGGCCGTGCGCTCGAAGCGGTAGGGAACGTCGGCCACGGGCCGACGTTAGGCGATCAGTCGCCGGGCTTGGCGTTGCGCTCGTACACCAACCGCAAGCCGTGCAGGGTCAGCCACGGTTCCCGGTGCTCGATCGTCTCCGACAGCGGGGCTACCACGTCCGACAATCCGCCGGTGGCCACCACCGTGCAGGGGCCGAGCTCGTCCATGATGCGCTTGCACATGCCGTCGACCTGAGCGGCAAACCCGTACAACGCGCCGGACTGGATCGACTCGACCGTCGACTTGCCGATGACGTTGCGCGGCTCGACCAGCTCCACGCGGCGCAGCGCGGCGGCATGGTGGAACAGCGCGTCGAGGGAGATGGCGATCCCCGGCGCGATGGCGCCACCGAGGTACTCGCCCGCCGCCGAGATGGCGTCGAAGGTGGTGGCCGTGCCCAGGTCGACGACGATGCACGGCCCGCCGTAGAGGTCGTAGGCGCCGATGGCGTTGGCGATCCGGTCGGCGCCCACCTCCTTGGGGTTGTCGTAGAGGATGGGCATGCCCGAGCGCACGCCGGGCTCGAGCACGACGCAAGGCACGTCGAACCAGCGGTGCGCCATCTGCCGCAGGGCCGACGTGACGCGCGGGACCGACGACGTCACCGCCATGCCGCTGACCACTCCGGCCACGTCCATGCCGTCGAGGGTGAGCAGCTCGGAGATGAGCAGCGCATGCTCGTCCGGGGTGCGGTCGTCCACGGTGGAGAGCCGCCAGTGGTGCGACAGGCCGGCCGGCTCGGGCGGGACCGGTGGCGCGGGCCGGCTGCCCGGCGGTGGGTTGTCGCCGGGGTGGAGGCTGAACAGCCCGATCACCGTCTCGGTGTTGCCCACGTCGATGGCCAGCAGCATGGTCAGCGCTCCTCGAAGTCGAGCCCGATGTCGAGCACCGGCGCGGAATGGGTGAGGGCACCGACCGACAGCCGGTCGGCACCGGCCGCCGCGTAGGCGGGAGCACGCTCGAGGGTCAATCCGCCGGAAACCTCGATCAGCACCGCTCCCCGGGCGCGCTTGGCCCGGACGAGCTCGACGCAGCGGGCCACCTGGTCGGGCGTCATGTTGTCCAACATCACCACGTCGACGCCGGCGTCGACGGCTTCGTCCACCTGGTCGGGCCGGTCGCATTCCACCTCGACGGTGCGCCCGGGCCAGAGGCGACGGGCCTCGGCCACCGCGGCGGTGATGGTCAGGCCGGCCAGATGGTTGTCCTTCACCAGCACGGCATCGGACAACCCGGCGCGGTGGTTCCACCCGCCTCCGGCCCGCACGGCCGCCTTCTCGAGCACCCGGAGCCCCGGTGTGGTCTTGCGCGTGTCGAGGACGCGGGCAGACGAATTGGCCGCGGTCACCGCCTGGACGAAGCAGTGCGTCAAGGTGGCCACCCCCGACAGGTGGCAGAGGAAGTTGAGCGCCGTCCGCTCGGCGGTGAGCAGCGATCGCAGCGGGCCCTCCACTTCGGCCACGACGTCGCCGGGCGTCACGACCTCTCCGTCGGCCCGTCGCCACCGCACCACCACGGCCGGGTCGACCTGAGCGAAGGCCTCCGTGGCGCAGAGCTGTCCGGCCACCACCCCCGCGGCCCGGGCCACCAGCTCCCCGCGCGCCTGCACCTCGGCCGGGACCAGTGCGGCGGTGATGTCGCCCTCGGGACCGAGGTCCTCGGCCAGGGCGCGGGCCACCGCTTCACGAACCGCATCGGCCGGCGGATGGGGCTCGGGGCGCTCGCCCGTCACGACCGGGCCCACCCGACGCTGCCGTGCACCAGCCGGCACCGCCACGGCGGCGACGGCTGGGGGAACTCGACGCGGGCGTGCGCACCGCGGGTCTCGGTCCGCGCCGAGGCGGCGAGGAGCAGGGCGCGGGCCAACGCTCCCAGGTTGGCCAGCTCGCCGGTGGCGCGGTCGCTCACCTCGACATCGGCGCCGGCCGCGGCGCAGATCACCTCCGCCGCGGCAGCGAGGGAGGATGCCGATCGCAACACGCCGGCGCCCTCGGTCATCGCCCGCTGCAGCTGCTCGCGCCGCTTGGCCACGTCGTCGTCGCCCGGACCCGGAGTCGAGGTCGCGGGGTCCGGCGCGGGCCCAGCGACACGGGCCCCGATGTCATCGGGACCGACGGAGCCAATGAGCGCCCGCATGGCGCCGGTGGGACTCGGGCCGTCGCGGCCGGCGCCGATGGCCTCGGCCAGGCGGGCGCCGAAGACCATCCCTTCGAGCAGCGAGTTCGACGCCAGGCGATTGGCCCCGTGCACGCCGGTGCACGCGGTCTCGCCCGCGGCCCACAGTCCGGGCAGGGCACTGGCGCCGTCGAGGTCGGTCACCACACCACCCGACAGATAGTGCGCCGCCGGCGCGATGGGGAGCCAGTCCACGGCCGGGTCGAGCCCCGCGCCGCGGAGCGAGGCCGCCAGCGTGGGGAAGCGCTCGTCGAAGGACTTGAGGCCGGTGGCGTCGAGCCAGAGGTGGTCGACGCGCTGCGCCGACATGCGCTCGGCCATGGCCCGGCTGACCACGTCGCGCGGGGCCAGCTCGTCGACGAAGCGCTCGCCGTCGCGGTCACGGAGCTGGGCGCCGTGGCCCCGCAGGGCTTCCGACAGAAGCGGCCGGGGCATTGCCGGGTGGTGCAACGCCGTCGGGTGGAACTGCATGAACTCGACGTCGGCCACCGGGACCCCGGCGCGCAGGGCCATGGCGATGCCGTCGCCGGTGGCTTCCGGCGGATTGGTGGTGACGGCGTACAGCTGGCCGGCGCCGCCGGTGGCCAACACCACGTGGGCCGCCGACACCTCCCGCACCGTGCCACCGGGCTCCAAGGCGCGCACACCGGTGCAGCGCCCGTCGGTCACCACTAGGTCGACGGCGAACCACTGTTCGAGGACGGCCGCGGCGGTGCGGCGCACGGCGGCCACCAGCGCCCGCTCCACCTCGGCCCCGGTGGCGGCGCCGCCGGCGTGGATCACGCGGGCCTCGGAGTGGCCCCCTTCGCGGGCGCGGGCCAGGTCGCCCCCCGCCTCACGGTCGAACACCGCGCCCATGGCGATGAGCTCGTGGACGCGCGACGGTCCTTCGTCGACCAGGACGCGCACGGCGTCGACATCGCACAACCCGGCCCCGGCGGCCAGGGTGTCGGCCAGATGGAGGTCGGTCGAGTCCTCGTCCCCCCCGAGCACCGCGGCCACCCCGCCCTGGGCCCAACGGGTGGCCGACATGGCCAGCTCGGCCTTGGTCAGGACCCCCACCCGGAGCCCGGCCACGGAGGCCAGGCGGACAACGGTGGACAGGCCGGCCACCCCGGAGCCGACCACCAGGACGTCGAGATCCACGGTCTCGATGGGTCGGTGGCTCGAAGGGTTGGGGGTCGAAGGCCGGGGGTCGAAGGTCGTGAACCGTGGAGGCGTCAGGCCGTGACGGCCCGGCGCAGCTCGGCCGAGTCCCGGGCCGTCTGCTCGTCGACCACGGCGTTGGTGGCGTCGACGTGGACGATCCGGGGTGCGAACCCGTGGAGCTCGGCTTCCTCGTAGTCGGCGTAGGTGATCACTATGACCTTGTCGCCGCGGTGCACCAGCCGCGCCGCGGCCCCGTTGAGGCACACCTCGCCCGGCCCGCCCACGATGGCGTAGGTCTCGAAGCGGGCGCCGTTGTCGATGTCCAGCACGGTCACCTGTTCCCACTCACGGATGTCGGCCAGCGTCATCAGCTCGGGGTCGAGGCTGATCGACCCGACGTAGTCGAGGTTGGCGTCGGTGACCGTCGCCCGGTGGATCTTGGACTTCATCATGCGCCGCCGCATCGGTTCAGCGCTCCTTCCCTGAGTCGGCCAGGACGAGCACGCCGTCATGGACGGGGTTCACATCGGCCGGTGGTGCCGGCACCACCGCCGCATCGTTGTCGATCAGGCGCACGCCGCCCACCGTCGCCGCCACCAGCAGGCGGACCTCGCCGGCCAGCTCCCCCGCCCGCGCCAACGTGACCGGGTCGACCACTTCGGCGTAGTCGGGGGCGACGAGGACATCGGCGGACAGCTCGCGCTGCATGGCGGCGCGCACGTCGTCGGCCCGGGTGGCGCCGTGGCGCACGGCGGCGATCCCGGCGTCGAGGGCGCGGCGCAGAGCGAGTGCGGCCCGCCGGGACTGCGGCGAGAGCCGGGCGTTGCGGCTCGACAGGGCCAACCCGTCGGGCTCGCGCACGGTGGGGCACCCCACCACCTCGACGGGCAACGACAGATCGGCGGTCATCCGGCGCACCACGGCCAGCTGCTGGAAGTCCTTCTCGCCGAAATAGGCCCGGCACGGCCCGGCCAGGGCGAACAACTTGGCCACCACGGTCGCCACCCCGTCGAAGTGCCCGGGGCGGGACGCTCCTTCGAGACCCTCGCTCACACCGGCCACGTGGACGGTGGTGGCCGGCGGCGCCGGATGCGACGGGTACATCTCGGTCACGGGCGGGGCGAACACGATCCGGGCGCCCGACGCGGCGGCGATCTTCGTGTCGCTCGAGATGTCGCGGGGATAGGCGGCCAGATCGGCGGCGTCGTTGAATTGCAGCGGGTTGACGAAGACGGTGACGGCCACCGTGTCGCACTCGGCTGCGGCCCGGGCGATGAGGGCCCGGTGCCCGTCGTGCAGCGCGCCCATGGTCGGGACCAAGCCGACCGACCGTCCCGCGGCGCGCGCAGTCTCCAGGGCCCGGGCGAAGCCACCGGCGGTGGTGCACACCTCGATCGCCGACGGGCTCATGCCCGGCCTCGGGCGCCGGCCGCCGTGGTTGCTCGTGCAGCGGCGAGACGACGGGCCAGGGCCACGCCGGCGTCGTAACCGGCGCGCTCGTCGGGCGCGAGCGCGGCACGGTGCCGGGCCAGGGTGGCGTCGTCCCCGCGCGCGGCCGGGCCGGTCAGCGCGGCGGCCGGGCCGAGCTCGGCCACGTCGGTGAGGGCGGCGCGGGTGAGCCCCAGGAAGGCGTCGAGCTGGAGACCGGCCGAGGCGGCCACCCGCTCGACTTGGCCGAGCAGGGCCACCACATGGTTGGAGGCGATGCAGGCCGCCGCGTGATAGGCGGCACGTCCGGCGTCGTCCACCTCGATCACGTGCCCGGCGAGCAGACGGGCCAGTTCCGCGGCCACCGGGTCGCCGGCCACGGCAAAGGTCACCCCGCTGCGCAGCCGCACCCGCCCCACCTCAGGCGACGGCAGCGGCACGAGCGGGTGCAGCCCGGCCCGACGCGGATGGGGGGCAAGGACGTCGAGCCCGAGCGCCCCTGACAGATGGGCCACCACGGTGCTGTCCAGCGGCCGCACGGCGGCGGCCACGTCGGCCAGGGCCCCGTCGGGCGTGGCCAGCACCAGTACGTCGACTCCCTGGGCGGCACCGGCGAGATCGTCGTCACGCCCGAGCACGGCGCGCACGGAGCACCCGGCGTCGGCCAGGGCAGCCGCCAACGATCGGCCGGCCCGCCCGGGACCGATCAGACGTACAGAGAGCACCAGACCCCTTTCTGCGCTCCAGCCCACGAGGGTGCCGGTCGCGTCAGGCGATCGGATCAGTACCGAGAAGTCTACCCAGGGCGTCGACCCGACCACCAGCGCGGGCCACGGCCCCAGCGGGCACCAGGTCGGGGGCGAGGTCGGCCAGAGGCGCCACCACGAAGCGCCGCGTCCACAACCGCGGATGGGGGACGACGAGATCGGGCTCGTCCACGGTGAGATCGCCCACCAGCAGCACGTCGACGTCGAGCGTCCGGGGGCCGTCCGCCACCGTGCGCACCCGGCCGGCATCGGCTTCGAGCCGGCGGGCCAGCTCCAGCAGGGCGCGCGGCGTGAGGTCCGTGTCGAGCTCGGCCACCGCGTTCAGGTACGGGCCCTGGCCGGCGGGTCCACCGATCGGCTCGGTCTCGTACACCGGGGACACGGCCACCAGATCGGGGACCTGAGCCACCGCCCGGCGCAGGTACCCCAGCCGGTCGCCCACGTTCGAGCCGAGCCCGAGAAAGGCGCGCACGGCGAGCTTCTACGCCCGGCCCCGCGTCAGGCGCACTCCGGCCGAGGTCACGCGCTCGGGCACCGGGGGGCGGAGCTTGCGCACCGACACCGTAACGGCGCGCACGGCGGACAGGGACGGGGCCGCGAGCACGGCGGTGGCGATGTCCTCGGCCAGCGTCTCGAGCAGCTGCCTGGGCGGGCCTCCCAGCACCGACGCGGCGGCCGACACCGCCGCGCCATAGTCGGCGGCGGCCTCGAGAGCATCGGCCGACGCCGCGCCCGACAGGTCGACATGGAGGTCGAGATCCACCTCGAAGGGCTGCGGGGTCACCTGCTCCTCGGGCAGCACGCCGTGCACCGCGTCCACCGTGAGCCCGCGTATCTCGATGCGATCGGCCGGCCCGGGAGGAGGCCCCGGTGACCCCGGGCCCCCTGCGCTCACTCGCCGCCGCTCGGGACGAGCGCGGCGGCCTGGGCCACCAGGTCGCGGCCGATCGGCCCCATTTGGTGCCCGATGAGCCGTTCGATCACGGCGATGGCCTGGGGGCCCCCGGGGAGCCGCCCCGACCACAGGAGATAGCCGCCCATCACGCCCATGACCCGGTCGCCCAGCTCTTCCTGGTGCACGAGCAGGCGGTCACCGTTCTGGAGCCATTCGTCGAGATGGCGGTAGAGGTCGGCGAGCGGCTCGCGCAGGTCTCCCGACGTGGGCAGCGGGAAATGCGACCACGCCATGGCGCCTTCGTCGTACGCGGCCAGGTTGTGCGGCGACGGCAGCAGCGACACGACGCGCTGGAAGCCCTGGACGCGCAACCAGATGATCTCCTCCTGGCGCCGGACCCGGCGGTGGTGGGGGGCGAAGCCACCGGGACGCTCGCTCACCGCCAACTGGTCCTTCACGATCCAGGTGAAGTTGCGCGGCGAGATCCCTGCGGCCCACTTGCCCTTCACTGCCCGCCTCCGGTTGCGACCCGGGCCGGGCCGACCAGGGTGGCCGCCTCGACCGTCGGGCGGACGTCGTGGACCCGCACCATCGCCGCGCCGGCCGCCATGGCCCACACCGCGGTGGCGAGCGACCCCTCCAGGCGCTCACCGGCCGGCGCCGGCGTGCCCTGTGCGTCAGCGGCGAGGGGACCGAGGAACGCCTTGCGGCTGGTGCCCACCAGCACCGGGTACCCGAGGTCCACCAACGCGGGAAGATGGCGCAGCAACGTCAGGTTGTGCGCCGCGGTCTTGCCGAAGCCGATGCCGGGGTCGACCCAGACCTCGGTCACCCCCGCCTCGGAGGCGGCCCCGGCCCGCTCCCGCAGGAATTCGACGACCTCGTCCACCACCTCGCGGTAGTGGGGGTCGCGCTGCATGGTGCGGGGTGTGCCCTGCATGTGCATGGCCACGTAGCCCGCGCCGGCTTCGGCCGCGATGGGCCACAAGCTGGCCGAGATGTCGTTGAGCATGGTGGCTCCCGCCTCCAGTGCGGCGCTGGCCACGGCCGGCTTCACCGTGTCCACCGACACCCGCACGTGGGGGGCCAGAGCCTCCACCACCGGCACCACCCGGGCCCGCTCCTCGGCCTCGGGCACCGGAGTCGCCCCCGGGCGGCTCGACTCGCCGCCCACGTCGACCACGTCCGCCCCTTGGGCGGCCAACTCGAGCCCGTGGGCCACCGCCTGCTCGGGGTCGAGGTACCGGCCGCCGTCGGAGAACGAGTCGGGGGTCACGTTGAGCACCCCCATCACCGACGGCCGCATGGGGCCCGAGCGTAGACGGCGCCCCGCGGGGCCGGGGTCAGCGGCCGTGCACGAATTGCAGGGCCTCGGCCCGGGTGCGGGGGTCGTCGCGGAAGAGGCCTCGCACCGCCGAGGTAATGGTCAGGGTGCCGGGCTTCTTCACCCCCCGCATGGACATGCACAGGTGCTCGGCCTCCACCACCACGAGCACGCCTCGCGGTTCGAGCACGGCCTCCAGCGTGTCGGCGATCTGGGTGGTCATGCGCTCTTGCACCTGGAGGCGCCGCGCATAGGCGTCGACCAGGCGGGCCAGCTTGGACAGGCCGGTGAGCCGCCCATCCTCACCGGGGATGTAGGCCACGTGCGCCCGGCCGATGAACGGGATGATGTGGTGCTCGCACAGTGACGCGAAGGGGATGTCGCGCACCATCACCATCTCGTCGTGCTCGGCCGCGAAGGTGACGGTGAGGTGCTTACCCGGGTCGTCGTCGTGGCCGGAGAAGAGCTCCTCGTACATCTGGGCCACCCGCCGGGGTGTGGCCAGCAGGCCGTCGCGCCGGGGGTCCTCGCCGATGGCCTCGAGCAGCTCGGCGACGAGTCGCTCCAGGCGCGGTTGATCGACGCTCACGAGCGTCCTCGCCGTGGCCGTCGGCGCGCGCGCCGACTCGCCTCAGTCGACAGGTACAGGGCCCTGGTACACGCGCACGTCAGGGAGGTTGCGGTAGCGCTCGGCGACATCGAGGCCATAGCCCACCACGAAATCGGGGGGGATGTTAAACCCGACATAGCGCAGATCGAGATTGGCGCGTTGGCGCCCCTCCTTCACCAGCAGCGCGCAGATCTCGAGGCTGGCGGGCTGGCGGGCGAGCAAGCTGCGCCGGAGGTACGACAAGGTGAGGCCGCTGTCGACAATGTCCTCGACCACGAGCACATGGCGGTCGGTCAAGTCGGAGTCGAGGTCCTTCACGATGCGGACCACCCCGCTCGTCGACGTGGCCGAGCCGTAAGAGGCGACGGCCATGACGTCGATCTCGACGGGCTGGCGCACCGCCCGGGCCAGATCGCTCATGAAGACGAAGGCGCCCTTCAGCACTCCGACCAATAGGGGAGGACGGCCCTCGTAGTCGGTGGTGATCTCCCGCCCCAGCGCGTGCACCCGCTCCTGGAGGACTTCCTCGGGCACCACCACCTTGCCCAGGTCGGGATCGGAGTCCCAGCGGCTCATGCCGTCGACCGGGGGCGTCATCGGGCGCTGACACTACCGGAGGCGCCCGTCACCTCTTCATGACGCAGCCGGCCCTGGGAGCGACTGACCCGCCGGCCCGGCGCCAGCTCGGCCGCACTGGCCTCCCCCCGGGCCACGGCCAGCACGCGCTCCACGGCGGCGAAGTCGGGCGGGTAGGCCGAGGCACCGCGCAGCCAGCGACGCGCGGCGCGGCGGGCGATGGCGGGCGGCGCGGCGGCAAGCGCCCGGGCGTCAGACGGGTCGAGGGCGCCGGCTTGCTCGTCGAGGGAGGCCGCCTCCTCGCGCAGCACCAGGGCCTGGCGGGCCAGCACCGGCACCATGTCGCGCCCGGCCAGCGCCGAGCACAGCGGGAGCAGCTCGTGGCGTACCCGGTTGCGCAGA
>Ga0070731_10005234_pt1 | contig 10805 bp, 11 predicted proteins | sample Coa_R1_2_FD_66448 | JGI IMG/M metagenome (GOLD analysis project Ga0070731, IMG submission 66448) | Surface soil microbial communities from Centralia Pennsylvania, which are recovering from an underground coalmine fire - Coalmine... | ecosystem: Environmental > Terrestrial > Soil > Unclassified ... | reverse complement strand
CGGGCCGCAGACCGCGCCGTCGACACGCGCGAGGACCCAGGCGAACGCCAGCGTCGCCAGGTCGACGCCGCGCCGCTGCGCTTCCTCGCTCAGCAGGTCGAGCCCGTCGAAGACGTGCTCGTCGACGTAGCGCAGGTACGACGACGGCCGCTGGGTCATGCGCGAGCCTTCAGGGAAGGGCTCGCCGCGCCGGTACTTGCCCGTCAGCCAGCCGCCTGCGAGCGGCCCGAAGGGCACGTACGGGACGCCGTGCTCCGCGCAGAGCGGCAGCAGCTCGCGCTCGTCGTCGCGGTCGAGCAGCGAGAACGAGTTCTGGACAAGCGCGGCCCGGCCGCTCGCGAGCGCCTCGCGCAGGCCGTCCACCTCGTAGTTGCTGAGGCCCCAGGCGCCAATCAATCCCTCGTCGCGCAGCCGTTCGAACGTCGCGATCGTGTCGCCGAGCGGCACGGCGTCGTCGGGCTCGTGCGCGAGATACAGATCGACGTGATCGACGCCGAGATGGCCGAGGCTCGACTCGAGCTGCCGGCGAATGCGATCGGGCGCAAGCCCGACGTCGCCGGGCGTGCCGGTCGTCGAGTGGAAGACCTTCGTCGTGAGCTGCGGCCGCACGCCGCGGTCGCGGATCCAGTCGCCGATCCACCGTTCGCTCGAGCCGCCGCCGTAGGCGTCGCCCGTGTCGAACCAGTGCAGGCCGGCGTCCCAGGCGCGGTCCATGATCGCGAACGCCTCGTCCTTCGGAATGCCCTGCCCGAAGAACTCCGGCGCCGAGCCGATGCCGCCGAAGTTCCCGCAGCCGAGCGCGATCCCGGAAAAGCTCACCGAACTCCGCTTCGGTGCCGGCAAAGCCGGCACCTCCGCTCCTCGAGAGTCTCCGTCAAGCCTACGACTCCGGCAGGTTCATCCGCGTCAGCTCGTTGCGCACGTCCCAGAGCTCCGGGAAGAAGGAGTGGTGGATCAGGCGCCCCATCACCTCGACCGGTGTCCCCTGCGTGCCGACGACGTCGCCGCCGATCGTGCGCTGCACGACCTTGAAGTGCCTGACGCGCCACACGATCACGCGCTCGTCGAGCTCGATCAGCTGCTCGGCGAGCTGGTACAGCTGCTCGAACTCGCGGCCGCGTGTGTAGACCTCGGCGAGCGAAAGCCCGGCCCGGTCGTGGGCGGCGTGGAACGCCTCGCCGAGCGGCTTCGCGACGCGGCGCAACTCGCGGAAGCCCGGCGAGTCGAAGCCGCTGCCGTGACCGAGCACCTTTCGCACCTCGGTGTACTCCCACGGCGACATGTGCTCGAGCATGTCGAGCGTGGTCGTGACGATCTTGAAGCAGTCGTTCGCGCGCCGGAGGAGGCGGATCGCCCCGGCAAGGTCGTCCGCCGCGATCAGCCGACCGGCCTCCTCGGCCTCGTTCCAGGCGAGCTTCAGCCAGATCTCCGACGTCTGGTGCACCGACTGGAACAGGAGCTCGTCGCGGTGCACCCACTCGTCCGGCTTCTTCTGCAGCGCGAGCAGCGCGTCGGTGCGCAGGTAGCGCTCGTAATCGGAGTCGCCTTCGCCCGGCAGGACCGGCCCCAGATGCTCGGTCACGGGCGTGCCTCGCTGCCGTCGAAGATGCGCATCGGCAGGTCGGCCAGCGGTACGCCCGCATCCTCGGTGACGAGCCACGTGTCCTGCATGTAGAGGCAGGCCTGGCCGTCCTGCGTGATCGCGTGCGGGTGCATCGAGAACACCATGCCTTCCTGCAGCTCCGTCTCGTCGCCCTCGCCGATCTTCGGCCATTCGATCATCGTCATGCCGATCGAATGCCCGGTGACGTGGCCGAGCTTGAAGCCGCGGTCGACGAACCCCTTCGAGACGGCCCGGTGCACGTCGTGCGCCGTCGCCCCCGCGCGCAGTACCGAGCGCGCGATCTCGTAGTACTCCTCGTACGCCTCGAGCATCTGCCGCGTCTCCGTGCTCGGCTCGCCCGGGCAGATCGCGCGTGAGACCTCGACCCAGTGACCGCCCGGACCGGCGACCTCGAGCGACGGCAGCACCATGTCGGTCGCCTGGATGCGGTAGTCGCCGGCGATCTTGAACTCCGGCAGCGCAGCCCCGTTCGGGCCGGTGAGGACCATGTCCATCGTCAGCCGTCCGCAGCCCTGCTCGACGAAGTACTCCTCGCACGGCGCGAGGATCTCGCGCTCGCGGCGGCCCGGCTCGAACTGCTGCAGGAAGATCCAGAAGCCCTCGGTGTTGATCCGGACGCTGTCACGGACCGACTCGAGCTCGAGCTCGCTCTTGACCGCGCGCGCGTGGTCGAACTGCTCGTCCCAGGCGACGATCTCCGCCGCGTCGGCGAGCGCCTGGTAGTCGCGGACGGTCATCACGTAGTCGAGGCCGTACACCCCGACCCGCAGCCCGCGCAGCCGGTCGGCGAGCCAGTCGCCCGGCCGGTCGACGAACACCTGCTCGCCGATCCAGGTCGTCGCGTGCTCGCCGACGTACGTCGCCTCGCGTGGGAACACGATCGTCGGCTCGCCTTCGAGCGGCAGGAGCACGTACGCGTAGCGGTGCACGATCACGAAGCCGGACATGTACGTCACCGCGCCCTCGAAGCCGGTGTACTCGTTGCCCGAGACGACCACCGCGTCGAGCCCGTCGCGCGCCATCGCCTCGCGCACGAGCCCGTACCGGCGGTCGACCTCGGTCGCAGCCGTCACTGCTCCCAACTCGCCTCCACTCCTTTCACCAGCGCCCAGATGGACTCGTTGATCGGCGTCGCTACGCCGTGCCGGCGGCCGAACTCGACGATGCCGCCGTTCAGATAGTCGACCTCCGTCCGCCGCCGCGCCTCGACGTCCTGCAGCATCGACGCCTTGTGGCCGTACGCCACCTCGGGACGCGCGGCGTAGTCGATCAGCTCCTCGGGATCGGAGTCGAGTGTGATTCCCTGTGCGGTCGCGACCGCCTTGCCCTCGTCGACGAGCTGCGACGCGAGCGCGCGCAGAGCCGGCTGCTCGCAGACCCGGCCGTGCGTGAGGCCGGTGAGTGCGCCGAGCGGGTTCGTGGCCGCGTTGAAGATCACCTTCCGCCACTGCGGACCGCGGGCGTCCTCGACCGCCGTCGTCGGCATCCCGCCTCGCGTGCACGCGTCGGCGAGTCTCTCCACTGCCGCCGCCGGCGCGGGGCGCGGCTCGAATGGGCCTAGCGTCGTATCGCCTTTCACGTCCCACTGAACGACGCCGGGGGCCGCGAGCTTTCCGGCGGGGAAGGTCGTCCCACGGATCACGCGCGCGACGTGCCGCGCGATCACCTCCTCGTTGCCGATCCCGTTCTGCACAGTCGCCACGCAGCCGTCCGCGAAGACGTGAGCCGTCGCCGCCACCGCCGCGTCGGTGTGCATCGACTTCGTCGCGACGATGCCGAAGTCAGACGGCGGCAGCTCGCCCACGTCGGCGGTCGCCCGCGGACGCGACAGCACCTCGCCCGCCCCGATCAGGCGGAGGCCGTCGCGGTTGATCGCGTCGACGTGCTCGCGGGAGAGGTCGTACGCCCACACCTCGACGTCGTCGAGCGTCGCGAGGTGCGCAGCGAACAGCGAGCCGACGGCACCGCAGCCGACGACGCACACTCTCATTGCCACGACGCCTCCTTCGCCTTGATCAGCCGCTGCATCGTCTCGTGCAGCGGTACGGGCACGTCCATGCGCTTTGCTTCGCGCACGAGCGCACCGGTGATCAGGTCGATCTCGGTGCGACGGTGCGCCTCGACGTCCTCGAGCATCGACGGGTAGTGCCGGCTGCCACGACGCGTGGCAAGCACGTTCATCTCCCACGGGTCGTCGCCGAGTCGGACGCCGGCCGCGGCGGCGACCGCCTTGCCCTCGTCGATCAGCGCCTTCACGAGGTGGCCGAGGTCGGTCGGCCGCTCGAGCTCGGCGAAGTGCGCGTCGTGCGGCAGGCCGGTGAGCGCGGCGACGGTGTTCACCGTCGCGTTGAAGATCAGCTTCGACCACTGCGCGGGTCGGAGATCGGCGAACGCTTCCGCCTTGAGCCCCGAGGAGGCGATCAGCTCCGCCGCCGCCTCGGCGTCGGCCGCCGTCGTCCCGCGGGCGGGCCCGATCCACGTCGCCGTGTCGAGCACGTACTCCACTTCCGTGTCGGAGTGGCGCGTGCCGCTCATGAACGTCACCGCGGTCAGCTGCCGCCACGGCCCGTGCGCGCCCACGATCTCGTCGGCGCCGATCCCGTTCTGAACGGTCAGCATCGTGGCCTCCGGCCAGCGACCCTCGAGCCGTACCCCGACGTCGGCGAGATCGGTCCCCTTGCACGCGATGATCGCCAGATCCGGCACGGGCAGGTCGTCGGGCGAGGTCGACGCGTCGAGCTGCGCCGTGAAGTCGCCGCGACCGCTCACGCGCAGGCCGTGCTCGCGCAGCGCACGCGCATGCTCGTCGCGACGCGTGAGGGCGGACACCTCCGCAACCCGCGACAGGTGCGCAGCGTAGAGGCTCCCGATCACGCCGGCGCCGACGACGCACACTCGCGTCACGAGCGCCACCTGAGGTGGAACTCGCGCCCGCCGGTGAGGCCGGACGGCTTCACGATCAGCACGAGCGCCATCAGCACGCCTACGACGAGCTCTGCCGTTCCCGCGGGGAAGTCGACGTGCCAGCCGAAGAGCGACATCCCGTTCTCGGCGACCGAGAGCCACGAGTCGAGCGCACTGATCGCCAGCGCGCCGACGACGGCGCCGAGCAGGCTCGACGTGCCGCCCACGACGAGCATCGCGAGCGTGATGAATGTGAGGTCGAGGTACAGCCCACCGGCCTGCAACGGCAGGAGGTGGATGTACAGCCCGCCCGCGAGCCCCGCGAGCAACCCCGAGATGGTGAAGGCGATCAGCCGCTGGCGGTAGACCGACGCACCGACGGCTCGCGCGGCCGCCGCGTCCTCGCGCGTCGCGCGCAGGACGCGCCCGAAGCGACTGCGCGCGTAGACGTACGCGACGACGACGCAGACGAGGGCGCCGATCGCGCCCTGCCGCAGGCCGGTCGTCTCCGGCACGGACGAGAAGGTGTTCAGCCCCGGCCCGATCTTCTCCTCGTACTGGAGCACGTTGTGCGTGATCTCCAGCACGGCGAACGTCGCTATCCCGGCCGCCAGCCCCGACAGCCGCATCAGCGGCACGCCGACCAGGAACGCCGCCACGCCGCCGACCGCTGCGGCGAGCACAAGCGAGGTGAGATTCCCGACGTGCCGGTGCAGCAGGAAGTGGGCGAGGTTCGGCATGATCGCCGGCTTCTCGGCGGCCGGGACGGACAGCACGCCCGCCGTCCATGCGCCGAGCGCAACGAAGCTCACGTGCCCGAACGAGAGCACGCCCGAGTTGCCGATGAAGACGTACAGCGCGACGACGATCGCGACCTTCACGAGCGTGTCGGTGAAGTACGTCTGCGTGGAGATCGAGACGAGCGTTCCGAGCAGCGCCGCCCCGACGACCAGGCCGGCCGGAACGACGAGCTCGTCGAGCGACAGCACGCGCCTCATACGCGCTCGACCGTCCTCGAGAAGTCGAACAGGCCGCGCGGACGAACGAGCAGCACGAGGATCACGGCCGCGAAGATGAACGACGGCAGGTACTGGCTCTGCGTCGTCGGCAGGGCACCGCCCAGCAGGCCGATCGCGAACCCGAGCGAGAACCCGCCGAGCGTGGCCGGCACCGGCCGGTTGAGCCCGCCCACGACGACGCCGGCGAGGACGACGATCGTGTCCTGCAGCGCGAAGTCGGGCGTCACGAGCGGCGACTGGACCGTCAGCAGCACCGCGACGATCGCCGCCAGCGCGCCGGAGATGAGCACTGCGACCGCGATCACGCGGTTCGCGCGCACACCGAGCATCCGCGCGGTGGCGAAGTCCATCGACGACGCGCGCATGTGGAGCCCGATCTCGGTCCGGGACAGCAACAGCTGCAGCACGAGCAGGCACGCCGCCGCGACGACCACTGCGACGACGGCGATCTTGCGGATGTCGACGCCGCCGATGCTCCACGGCTGGTTCAGCGACGCAACCGAGGTCGCGATCTTGCCGAGGCTCCCGAACGAGAGCAGCGCGATGTTCTCGAGCAGGAACGCGACCGCGAAGGTCGCGACCAGCATGACCGCGGGCGAGTGGCCGCGCAGCGGCCGGAAGACGAGCCGGTCCATCAGCAGCGACATGGCGAGGACGACGGCGAAGCAGAGGACGATCCCGGCCCAGAGCGGCCAGCCCCATTGCGACGCGAGCGCGAGTGCGAACGCTCCCGCCATGATCAGCTGCCCGTAGGCGAAGTTGACGAGCCGCAGCACGCCGAAGACGAGCCCGACACCGACCGCCATCAGGGCGTAGATCGCCCCGAGTGAGAAGCCGTCGGCGAGGTTCTGCCACGTGACGGTCACGACAGGTACGCCCCCACGAGCTTGTCCGTGTCGTCCGCGTCCTGCGGGCCGAGTGTGAGCCTGAGCTCGCCGCCGCCCAGCACGTGCGTGCGGTCGGCCGCGGCGACCGTGCGCTGTGCGCGCTGCTCGGCGAGCAGCACGGCCAGCCCGCGCTCGCGCACCGCGGTAAGGGCCGCGAACACGACGTCGACGACGTTCGGCGCCAACCCGAGCGACGGCTCGTCCAGCAGCAGCACGTCGGGCTCCGCGACGAGCGCGCGGCCGATCGCGAGCTGCTGCTGCTGGCCGCCGGAGAGCAGCCCCGCCTGCCGCTTGCGGAACTGGTACAGCAGCGGGAACTGCTCGTAGACGCCGCTGAACCCGGGCGAGGCGTCCCGCGCCCGCCGGCCGGCGAGGCCGAGTCGCAGGTTCTCCTCGACCGACAGCTCCGCGAAGATCCGGCGCCCCTCGGGCACGAGCGCGAGCCCGGCCCGCGCGACATCTTCGGGCGAACGGCCGAGCAGCTCCTTGTCGCGGAGACGCACGCTCCCCCGCGCCGGGACGAGGCCCATCAGCGCGTGCAGGGTCGACGACTTGCCGGCTCCGTTCGGCCCGATCAGGCCGACGATCTCGCCGGGCGCGACCGAGAGCGACAGCGCCTGCACGGCCCGGATGCCGCCGTACCGCACCTCGAGGTTGTCGACGACCAGCGTCACTCTTCGGCGACCGGCGCCTCGCCGAGGTAGGCGACGGCGACGTCGAGGTTGGCGCGGATCTCGCTCGGCGTGCCCTCGGCGAGGACGGTTCCCTGGTCGAGCACCTGGATCCGGTCGCAGGTCTCCATGATCAGCGCCATGTTGTGGTCGATCAGCAGCACGCCCGCGTCGTGGTCGGAGGCGATCGAGCGGACGAGCCTGGCGAAGTCGGGCACCTCCGCCTCCGGCAGGCCGGCCGCGGGCTCGTCGAGGAGCACGAACCGCGGGTCGGTGGCGAGCGCGCGCGCCACGCCGAGCCGCCGCTCGTCGCCGTGGGCGAGCGCGGCGGCGGGTGCGTCCGCGTAGCGCTCGAGGTCGAGGCGGGTGAGCAGGGCGCGCGCCCGCCGCGACGCCTCGCGCGGCGACGCGCCGACGCCGAGCGCCGACACCTCCACGTTCTCCCGCACCGACAGCGCGCGGAAGCTGTGGCTGTGCTGGAACGTCCGCGACAGCCCCTTGCGGCCTCGGCGGTGGGGCGACCAGCGCGTGACGTCCTCGCCCGCGAGCTCAACGGTGCCTCCGTCCGGCCGGTCGAACCCGCTCAGCACGTTGACGAGCGTCGACTTGCCGGCCCCGTTCGGCCCGATCAGCCCGATCGTCTCGCCGCGCTGCAGCGTCAGGGTGACATCCCGCAGGGCCTGCACCCCTGCGAACGCCCGCGACACGGAGGAGGCCCGGAGGATCTCTCCGGGCCTCCTCTCCGATTCGAGTTGCGTCGAGCCCGCCAAGTCAGATCTTGGCGACCACCTTCGCCGTGACTGTTCCGACGAACCGTGGCTTGTTGTCGTTGATCTCGATCACGCGGTACTCGCGGCCGAACACGGTGTGCAGCTTCGCCGAGAAGCTCACCTTGCCCGACAGCGTCGGGACGCCCTTGAACTTCTGCATCACTGCAGCGAGCGTGGCGCCGTTGGTCGAGCCGTGCGCCCGCTTGATCGCGGTGACGACGCCGTCGATCGCGGCCGAGCCTCCCATGAAGCCGCCGGTGGCCGCGTGCACCTCCTTCGCCAGCTTGTTCACGGCCGGGTTCGGGTCGTCGCCGAACACGGACGCATAGGTGACGAACCAGTAGTTCGTCACCGGCGGGCTCTTCGGCAGCCAGTAGCTCCCGTCGCCTGCCCACGAGTTGATGATCGGCGTGTTGTTGCCGAGCGTGCGCAGCCCCGTGATGAACGGCCCGAGTGCGCCGTAGGCGCCCGCGGTCGACGTCACGATCACGTCGGCCTTCACGTTGTTGAGACGCGTGACCGCGTTCTGCACGTTGTTCCCGCCGAACGTCGGATCCTGGTACGTCTCCTCGTCGACGACCTTGCCGCCGAGCTGCAGCCAGCGGGACTTGAACGCCTGGACGATGTTCTTGAAGTAGACGATGACGTTGTCGGTTGCGAGCGCGGCGGTGCGCCAGCCCTTCGACCATGCGTACTGCGCCATCGCCGAGCCCTCGTCCTGCGCGACGTTCCCGAAGCTGAACGCGAGCTTGCCCTTCGGCCCGAACCGCTTCGGCCCCATCTGATCGGTGCCGATGCACGGCGCGATCGCGAGGATGCCGCGGTTGATCGCCTCTTGCACGACCGGCGCCGCCAGGTCGACGTCGCAGGTCGTGAAGATGATGTTCGCGCCGCCGCTGATCAGCTTCAGCGCGCACGCCTTCGCAACCGGCGGCTTGTTGCCCTGCGTGTCACACGTCCTGATCTGCAGCTTGCGGCCGTCGACACCGCCCTTCGCATTCCACTGCTTCACGCGTACCTGAGCGGCGGCGAGCGCCGGCCCGTCGAACGGCGCCATCGCGCCCTTGCTGTCGAAGGCCCAGCCGATCACGATCGGCGCCGCCTTGTGCGTCGTCGTGCGGGCTGCCGCCGTCGCTGCGAGCGCGACGAGCGCGATGCCGGCAACGACCAACGCGAGCCCCACACGGGAACTCCGTCTCCTCATCTCGCCTCCTCCACTTCCTCGGGGGTAAGGGTCCAGCAGCGCTCGAACGCGGCCCGCGCGCGTACGAGCGTCTCCTCCGCCGGCGCCGCCCAGTGCGAGTCCGGGTACACGCTGCCGAACGTGCCGTCGTCGGAGAAGATCTCGATGTCGTACAACCCGTCCCAGCCGGCCTCGTCGAGCGCGCGCAGGATGGACGGGACGTCGGCGATTCCCTCGCCGGGGAGCGCGCGGTCGCACCAGCCGCGGGTCGGCTCCCGGTAGTCGCAGACGTGCACGCCGTCGAAGCGGTCGAGCTCCGTCTCGATGTCGTCGAGCAGCGACGGCGTGTTCCACAGGTGCCAGACGTCGAACTGGAGCCCGAGCGCCGGGGAATCGCCCGCGTCGCGGATCAGCTCGACGGCCTCCGGGATCGAGGAGACGATCGTCCACTCGTCGCCGCTGTCCCGCTGGTACGGCTCGAGCGCGATCCGCAGGTCGAGCCTGTTCGCTTCGGCGGCGATCGTGCGCAGGCCGTCGACCACGGTCGCCCGCGCCTCGTCGGGGTCACGTCCCTGGGCGGTGCCGGTGAGAAGCACGACGCCGCTGGGCTCGAACGGCGCGAGCCGCTCGAGCGAGCGGCAGTAGGCGTCGACGCGCTCGGCCGGGTCGTCGGCGCCGCCGAGCCGCGGCAGCGGCAGGATCGAGGGGAGGTTCGGGACTGCGGCCGCCGCCTCGAGCCCGCTCGCCTCGAACTGCTCGAGCGCCTCCGCGTCGCCGCCCTCCGGCAGCTTCAGCTCCCAGATCCCGATCCCGTCCAGGCCGGCTTCCTTGTAGGCGTGCAGGTCGTCGGCGAAGGCCGACCGGAACGTCGTGATCTGCGAGACCGACAGCCGCGGCGCCACGGGCTCGATCCTCTCACGGCGTTTGACATCTGATCAAGGGTTGTGCGAGCGTCCTCATCTGATGCCGATCAGCACATCCGCCCCGGACAGCGGGATGCGCCACCGGACGATGGCGGAGTACGCCCTCGAGCAGCTGCGCGAGGCGATCATCCTCGGTGAGCTGGCCGCCGGCACGCCCCTGCGCCTGGACGAGCTGGCGCGGTCGCTCGGGATGAGCATCTCCCCGATTCGCGAGGCGGTGCGCCAGCTGGAGGCCCTCGGACTGGCCAAGCACGTGCCCCACCAGGGCGCGCGGGTGCTCGAGTTCGACATCGACGAGCTGCAGGATCTGTTCGAGGTGCGGCTGGCCCTGGAGTCGCTGGCCGTGCGGCGGGCCGCCGAGCGGTTCACGGACGCGGAGAGCGCGGTCGCGCGCGCGGAGCTGGAGCGGTTCGACGAGGCGAGCGCCGCCGGCGACGTCCGCGGGACCCTCCGGGCGCACACGAAGTTCCACTTCACACTGTACGAGGCGTCGCAGTCGCCGTGGCTCGTCGCCCTGATCCGCCCGGCCTGGCACCGCTCGGAGCGGTTCCGCCCGGCGCTGCTGGCGACCGCCGGCGAGCCGCAGAAACGCCACCGCGAGTTCGACGAGCGGCTGCTCTCCGCCTGCGCCGGGCACGACCCTGCGGCGGCCGCCCAGGCGCTGCACGACCACCTCGAGCTCGCGAGCGCCGTCTTCGAGACCGAGCTCGGCGGCCGCGGCATCTTCGAGCGAAAACGTCCTTAGGACGAGAGTTGAACCGTCCTTAGGACGTCGCGGAGCGACGTCCTAAGGACGCGAGTTTCCGCCGCCGCAGCAGCTGCGC
>Ga0070731_10005232_pt1 | contig 10808 bp, 9 predicted proteins | sample Coa_R1_2_FD_66448 | JGI IMG/M metagenome (GOLD analysis project Ga0070731, IMG submission 66448) | Surface soil microbial communities from Centralia Pennsylvania, which are recovering from an underground coalmine fire - Coalmine... | ecosystem: Environmental > Terrestrial > Soil > Unclassified ... | reverse complement strand
GAGCCGCAATTGCACCCCGCCAATTTCAGCGAGGGCCCGGCGGGCGTCGCCAACGCCGTCAAGGCGCTTTGGACCAATGTGGGTGCCTATACCCAGAGTGTCGCCCGCTATGTCGCCTCTGGCGGCAAGGAAGACTTTCACCGCACCGCGAGCGGCGAACCGATCACCGGCCGCGACGTTATCGCGCTATTGGCAACGATCGGCGTCGACCTCGGCATTCTGGCGATGGCGCTGCTCAATCCGCCGGCGACCGCACCCATACGTCGCGATGGGCTCGCCGCCAACGACGCGCTTCTGAACAGGCCCAGCCCTCAGGTCATCGAACATCTGACCCAAGCGATCCAGACCGCAATCGCGCGCGCCGGCGACGATGCCGACTTCGAGTGGGTGCGGCGGCATTTTATTCATCACGATGGGTCGTCCTATTTCGTGATTCCCAACCTTTACCACGCTGGCAGCGATAAGAAGGAAGAGCTGGCCGCGTTGGCGATAAACCAGCTCGCGGGCGTTTTCGCCGATATGAAATTGGTGCGCGCGCTCAAGCCTTCCGAATACAAATGGCTGGGCAAGGAAGAAAGACGCAACAGCTACAGCAATCTTGCTCCGTTTCGGCAGCAATGGAATGCCGAGCATCCCGAGAGACTGGCGCCGGAGGATAAAGCCCAAGCGCGCGCAGGCAGAGACAAACTCAAACCCGTCCGCAACCATGGCGTTCTCTCCAAAGCGCAGCGCGCCCTCGAAATTGCCGGCTGGAGCCCGCAGGCCCAGCAAGACGCTGAGATTTTCCGCCTGGTCGATACCGGAAGCCTGACGCCGTTGCTTATGGTGCTCAACGACGCGAAGGCGAATGGCGCCGCCCAGCTTCTGCCCGAAGCGCCGCGCGCTAATGGTGCCTCAAACGGCGTGCGCGCGCTCCCCGCACCTGGGCCGCAGTCGAACCCGCGGAACCTCTGAGGGCGATCCCGCCTCCGGCGGCGCGAATGTCGCAGGACCGCGATTTTGCGGGGGCGATTGCGCTGGAATGGTGCAGCAACCAACGAAGTCGCACCGAATTGCACGGCGATGGATATTGCCATCATTCAGCCAAAGCTTTCATAATATTGCTTAATTACCGCCCAGAGGACGAAGGGGGTTCCAGTGTTTCTCGCTCGCCGGATTGCTGCTACCGCGACGGTCTCATTGCCGGTCGCAGGCGCACTGTTGGCCTTGTTCTTCTCAGCAACGGACTCCCTGGCCCAAGGCGCGCCGGACGCCTGCGAAGAAGCAGCCCAGATCGCGGTCCTGCCTGCGCCGATAGCACCATGGAAGGGCGCGCCTTTGCGCGTCATCGTCGCCTCGGAGAAAGCGCTCGACGGTGAGCTTTCGCTCATCGCGCCCGATGGATCGGTTGCCGCCAAGTCGCGCAATCATCACGACGGTCCACCCTATTTCTGGTTCGCCGAAGTCGCGTCACCGGCGGTGGGCACGTGGCATGCGAGTCTTGCGCTCGGCCGCGCACCAGCCGGGTGCAGCACGATCACCCGTGACATCGTTGTTCGTGACGACCCCGTATCGCTAGTCCACCCGGTGGCGGGCAGCTTGTGGCCGCTGCGTAATTCCTGGAACCGCGAAACCGAAAACCTTTACTCGGCGTGGATCGAAAAGTTGTTTGACGCGCCGCTCGACGTGGAGCTGTCGTGGCCAGCACTGCAGAACGTGCTGCACGATCGCTCGCGCAACGCCCTGTTCAATTATTTGGGTCTGGGCGAAGACGACCTGGCGATGACCTTTCGTCCCGATTGCGCCGACTTTGTGTATTTCCTGCGCGCCTACTTCGCCTTCAAGATGGGGCTGCCGTTCGGTTACTCGACCTGCTCGCGTGGCGGCAACGGCAGTCCGCCAAAGTGCTACGGGTGGGCCAGCATCCTGAGTTCCGGTGTCCAGCAGCAGCCGGTACCGGCAGCGGAGCGGACAGGCTCTGCGACAGCTCCCGTTACGCCTGCCACGCCTCAATCGCGCGGGCTGGCAACATCCTTCAATCGCTATTTGCCGGTCGTCGGCAACGCGGTTCAGTCCGGCGCCGTACGCACCCTAGCAAACGACGACAACACCGACTTCTACACCGTGCCGCTCACGCAGCAGACGCTGCGCCCCGGGACCGTCTACGCCGATCCGTACGGGCATGTTCTGATGCTGGTGCGGCGCGTGCCCGAGGCAGAGGGCGCGGCCGGCGTCTTCCTCGCCGTCGACGCGGAGCCCGACGGATCGGTAACACGCAAGCGCTTTTGGCGCGGCAATTTCCTGTTCGTGCACGATCCCACGCTCGGCAGCCCCGGGTTCAAGCACTTCCGCCCGATCGTGCGCGAGGCGAATGGCGCCCTGCGTCGGCTGACCAATGCCGAGATCGCGAAGAATCCGCAGTACGCTGATTTTTCCCTGGAACAGTCGCAGCTCAGCGCCGAAGATTTTTACGACCGGATGGACGACGTCATGTCGCCCGAGCCGCTCGATCCTCTGCGCGCGATGCAGGATGCGATCACGTCGCTGGACGAGCAGGTCAAGACGCGAGTCACCTCGGTCGAGAACGGACGCAAGTATCAGAATAGTGGGCATGGCGAGACCGGCATGCCGGACGGCCCCTCGATCTTCGAGACGACCGGCGCCTGGGAAGATTTCTCGACGCCGGCACGCGATTTCCGTCTGCTGATCGCGATCGACGTGGTGCGCAACTTTCCTGATCGCGTGGTGCGGCGGCCCGATCGCTACGCGATCCCGGCGGGCAAAAGCACCGCGGACGTTAAGGCCGAAATGCAGAACGTGCTCGCGTCGGAACTGGCGGCGCGGAAATTTTCCTACACGCGCAGCGACGGCTCGCAATGGACGCTCACGCTCAAAGACGTGGTCGACCGCATGACCGATCTGGAAATGGCCTATAACCCTAACGACTGCGTCGAGTTGCGGTGGGGCGCGCCGGATGGAAGCAGCGAGGCATCCACTTGCAAGCGGCATGCGCCCGCGGCGCAGCGCGCGAAGATGGTGAAGTATCGCGCCTGGTTCCAGGAGCGGCACTGGCCGACGCACGCCTAGCTTTCAAGCCGCATAAGCGCGGTCATATGCGGGACCGTTCTCCACACGAATTGAGGCTGAACGGCCGACGCCGCTTCGCTGTTGCCGGCTGGATCCTGCCTGCCAGCAGTCTCGTCATATTGGCGGCTGCGACTTCTCTTTTCGCGCAGGAGCGGATTGGGGCCGCGCTTGACGCCCTGGTGGCCGCTTATCCCAGCGCGCTTGCTGGCCATGACGACAAGAGCTTACGTTGGCGCGACGGGACGGTCATGCCGGTTTCAGATGGTGCCGTGAGCAAGACCTTCCCGGATTTGCTCCAGCACGCTTCCATCGTTGATATGTTTCGCATTCCCTATCCGCGCGGCCCGCTGGAGAAACCGCCGGCTGCCGACGCCGATCCGGGCCGATTCCGCAATACCGCATTTTTCACCAAGATGTACGGCGACTGCAAAAAGGGCGAGGTCACCCCGCGCCTTGTTTCATTGCCCTGGCTGCCAAAAACCTGGGGTAAATCGATCCGCATCACGTCAGTGAACGGCGTCGATGAACACCTGCGCGCAATTTCTGCGGAGATCGACGCGCTGCCGGGCGAGATCAAACGGGCAGGCTATCCGATCGCCGGAACTTACAATTGCCGCGCCGTAGCAGATACCGGCGAACCGAGTCCGCACAGCTACGGCATCGCGATCGATCTTAATCTCGCCTTTTCGGATTATTGGTACTGGCGGCCTCACGACGGTCCGATCGCTTATCGCAACCGCATGCCCGAGGAGATCGTCGCCATCTTCGAAAAGCACGGCTTCATCTGGGGCGGCAAGTGGTATCACTTCGATACGATGCACTTTGAGTATCGGCCCGAGCTTCTGGGTTTGCAGTAAGAACGCCGGCCTCTGTCACTTCCCTGCTTCGATCAGCCCAAACATCTCACGGCCGTAAGTACCGCGCGCCTCTTCCAGCAACGGCGCGACGGCGGCGCGGAATTGCCCGTGCTCTTCGCCAGTCAGCTCGGCGATTTCGCACCCCTGCTGCTCGATCGCGGTGCGTGCCTGCCGGTCTTCCTCGATCGCGAGTTCGCGCTGGAACGCGACGGCGCGCTTGACTGCCTCGCGCATGGCGCGCTGCAGATCCGCCGGCCACCCTTCGAACGCGGGGCGATGCAGAAAAATCGGCCGTGAGATGTAGAAGTGGTTCGTCACCGTGTGGAAGCGATGGAATTTGTGCACGCCATAGGTCACGGTGTTGGCGAACGGATTTTCCTGCGCGTCGATGGTGCCAGCCTTGATGGCAGCAATCGCTTCGGTCAAATCCCAACGCAGCGGAACGGCGCCGAGCAGCTCAAATGTCCTGGCCTGGACCTCGCTCGGCAGCACGCGCATGCGCATGCCCTTCAGGTCGGCCGGCGCGCGCACCTTGTGCAGGCGGTTCGAGATATGACGGAAGCCATTTTCGAACCAGCCGAGGATACGATAGTTGACGCGGGCTTCGATTTTCTCAGCAAGGAAGCGCCCTAGCGCGCCATCCATGGCGTCACGCGCGTCATCTCTGCGCTCGAACAAAAAAGGCAGATCGACGAACCCCAGCTCGGGAACGCGATCGGTTAGATAGCTCGATGACTGATAGCCGAGCGAGAGTACGCCGCTCTCGACCAGCCACAGAATCTCCTCGGCGCGATAGCCGAAATCCATAATGTTCCAGACATATTTCACGCTGACCCGATCGCCGAACTCCTGTTCCAGCGCGTCACCGATCAACTTGAGCGAGCGCGAGAACGAGGTTGTCGGCGGCCCATAGCCGCCCATGCGGATGTCGATCGGATTGGCCATTCGTAACGTTTCCCCTCGAGCCCAATGCTACGCGGGAAACGGCGGCGAGAGTCAACGATACTTGGCTAGCTGACGAACAGGCGGTGAACGCGCTCGGTCGCCACAACCGCCGCGCTGCGCACTGACTCCAGCCGCCGGGCGCGCGCGAAAGGCGCGTCGGGTCGCGCGGAAACCATGAGATCGCAAAGCGCGACCCGCTCGCTCCAGGTGCGGTTCGTCACGCGATGGTTTTCCGCGAAACAGGAAACGGTTTGCTCGATCGAAGCGTCGTTCACGAGCTCGTTTGTCAAAGAGGCTGCGAGCATCACTCCGGGCGAGTAACGCGCCAGCGCTTCGTCATACGCCACCTTCCAGAGCCAGGCTGTGTCACCGCTGCGCAGCGTGATAGCCACCGCAACGGGGCGTCCATCGAGAAGGACGCGATCGATTGCAACCTTCTGCTCCGCCGCAAGTCCTGTCATGGCGACTTTAATGAAGCCGCGTATTTCGTCGTCACCCGCCCCCGCCGCGCCGGACTTTCCTTTCCGGCCGCTTGCCTCGAGTGCGAGAAAATCTTCGGTTGCCGCGGCGACGGCATCGGGGTCCGTGGCCGTCGTAAATAGCAGCGCGCCCAAGTCGTTCAGCTGGCGCGCGGTGCGGCGCAACTCTCTGAACTGATCAGGACCAAGAGCCTGCTCCACATAAGCCGAGCGATTTCCGCCCGGCGCGAGCAGCGCGCGGGTTTGCCGGTTGAAATCGGCAGCCGGCATTTGCGCGCGCCGCAGGATTGCCGCCAGCGCTGCGGCGAACGGCCCCTGCTCGGGTAAATACGGTAACAACAGCAGACCAGACAGCGCGGCGGTGCCGGCGACATGCGCGAGCCACGCGGCGATGACCGGTTCGGCCGCTTCACGCTCGACGAGCGGCGCGCCGAACGGAGCGAACGGGTGCGTCCAGCCGACGAGCACCGGCAGCCAGAGCCCGTAACGGCGGGTCTCGAGGCGCGCTGGAAAGAAACCGAGGAGTTTGCGCGGAGCCGTCCCTGACCACACCAGCACCGCGCCGACCTCGCGGCCGAACACCGGAGCGGCAGCAAGCGCAAAGGCCGGCTCATAGAACACGTTGGGCACGAGCGCACGTGCTGCAAGCTCGCGCCATTCATCGGCGATGGATTCAAGCTGCGAAAGTTCGCGCCATTCGACTGCGAACGAATCGACCGCATAGCGACGGGCGACGACAGCGCGCCGGGCGCTGGTAATCGCCGAGGCAGTGCCCCCGAGCACCAAATGCGGCGCAGGCGCGGTCGATGATATCGCCGTCATGGGCGCGCCTCAGCGATCCTCGTGGTGCTCGGAATCGATCGATGCCACAACGACCTCCGCGCCGTGTTCGGCGGAATCGGTCGCGACCTTAGGCAACGAAGCGTTAAGAATGGGTTGGACGAAATTAACGATTGCTTCGGGATTTGCTAACGAGCTACGCCCGGATCGTCTCGGCGGCCGGCGCGACCGCAGCGAGCGCGGCGGCGACGACGCGGCGCTCTTCCGCGCCAAGCGGGCGCTGCGGTGGAATCGGATCGCCCACGTCGTAGCCTTGCAACGTCAATGCGGCCTTGATGCAGGCGGCGAGCTTAAAGCGCGCGAACACCTCGTTGATCCGCCACAACTGGCGCTGCAGCTCCATGGCCTGCGGCCATTTACCATCGCGGCAGAGTTCATAGAGCCGTACGCTTTGCCGCGGAATCACACAGGCGGGCCCCGCCATCCAGCCGACACCGCCGATCAGCATGACACAGGCCGGTATGTGCGCCGAAGCCGAAAAGACCTTCAGCCGCTCGCAGCGATTCATGATCGAAAGCAATCGGCCGGTGTTGGTCGACGCGTCTTTTATGTAGCGAATACGCGGGTGTTCGCTCAGGCGACTGATCACGTCGAGCGACAGATCGGTGCGCTGAAATTGCGGGTTGGTGTAGAGCACCACCGGCACTTCGACGGCGTCCGCGATGGCCCGGAAATAAGCTTCAACCTGCGGCTCGCTCAGCGGGAAATAGGATTCGAGGATCGCCAGAATGCCCTCGGCGCCGAGCTTGGCGTAGCGGCACGCCTGTGCGACTGCGTCGGCTGTGGTTGTAGACGCGACCCCAGCGACCACCGGCACGCGGCCTGACGCCGCCTCGATGGTCGCACGCACGATCTCTCCGCGTTGCTCGTTGGAGAGGTAAGCAAATTCCCCGGTGGACCCGAGCGGCGTGAGCCCATGCACGCCGGCGTCAATGAGATCGGCAACCAGGCGGCCGAGCACGCCGCTCTTCACGCGACCGTCGGCGTCGACCGGCGATACCAAATAGGGAAAGACGCCGTGCAGGTCAGTCATCGCATCAGCAAGCGTTTACTGACCGGGTTTATGCCGCGCCACGGCATCGGTCCAGACCTTGGTCCGATCGTCGTCGAAAACCAAAGCCGGGTCTTCGGGCACCGTGGTCCAGACGCCTTTGAGTAGCTCGTCATCGAGTTGGGAAGGTCCCCAGCCGGCGTAGCCGAAGGCGACCAAGCTTTGCCGCGGACCCTTGCCCAGGCCGATGTCGCGCAGGATCTCGGGCCCGCTCGTCAACGCCACACGTCCATCGATGTCCACGTCATCGTCGCTGTGATAATCGGCACTGTGAAGCACAAAGCCGATTTGCGGATCGACCGGGCCGCCGAGATAGACGCGCACCTTTCCGCTGACGCCGCTCGCATCCGCACCGAACGCGTCAAGCAGGTTGGCAATCGATCGCTCTTCGATCGGCCTATTGATCACGATGCCGAGCGCGCCGTCTTTGTCGTGCTGTGCCACCAAGACGACGGTGTGCTCGAAGGGCGGACCACGCAGCGCCGCCGTGGCGATCAACAGCTGGCCGGCAAAGGAGGTGGGACCCGACACGTCCGGTGAAGTCGGCAGTGCCGCATGCAGCGCAGTCGCCGAGACCGCCATCGCCGCAGCCGCTACCAACCAGCGCATGGAGACCCGCGGAAGCACCAGCCACCCACCGCTCAACCGACCGTCGCCCCTTCGCCCAGCCTACTCTCGCCCAGGAGACGAAACAGAGCAAGCCAACGCTTCAAACGAATTGCACCGCAATGCCGCCGAGATGGCCAAAGTCGGCATGCAGTGTATCGCCCTTGCGCGCGAACACCACGCGGGTGAATGAACCGGCGAGGATCAGATGACCTGGCTCCAAGGGGACGCCATGTTGGCCGAGCTTATTGGCAAGCCATGCGACACCAAGCGCCGGGTGGCCGAGCACACCGGCGGCGACGCCGGTCTCTTCGATTTCCGAATTGCGATACATGATGCCGCCCACCCAGCGCAGGTCGACCTCCAGCGGCCCGACCGGCCGGCCGCCGACCACGATGCCGGCAGCGGCGCCATTGTCAGACACGGTGTCGAAGATTTTCCGCGGGTCCTGCAGCCGTGCGTCGACGATCTCGATTGCGGGAATGACGTATTCGGTGGCGCGCAGCACGTCGGTCAGGCCGACACCCGGGCCGCGCAACGTCTTGCCGAGCACAAATGCAAGCTCGACCTCGACCCGCGGCAGGCAGAAATTTTCATGCGGCACGCGCGCGCCGTCGGCGATCATCATATTGTCGAGCAGGTGGCCGTAATCCGGCTCGTCGATCTGCGATGAGCGCTGCATCGCCTTCGAGGTGAGACCGACCTTGTGCCCGATGAGCTTGGCGCCGGCTGCGATCTTGCGATTGGCCACCTCGGTGGAGATCGCGTAGGCGTCCTCCATGGTGATGGAGGGCCAGGTTTTCGTCAGTTGAACTGCTTGTTTGCGCTCTTTTTCGGCCGCCATGAGAGTATCGGCGGCCTTCTTGCGATCGGCTTCGGACATCATGGCAGCAGAGGATCCTTGATCACTGACAGGCAGCCATCAGGACGACGGTTTCCTCCGGACATTCGGCCGCACTCGGGCTACGGCCTGACAGCCATACGGCAGGCGGGCAGTTCTGCGACGAGCGCACGTCCACCGGATTTCCACTGGTGAACCCCTTGGTCCGGCAGGCGGTGGCTGCCGCCGAGCGGCAGTCTGGCGCGCCGTTGGGGGCGACGCTGCAGAGCTGATGGACTTCGACAACGCGCATGCCCGGCAGCCGGAATATTGTAGTGGCAGCGTTCTTGGTCGCTTCCGCCGCGCTCTTCACTGCATTCTCAGTAGCCGTTGCCACGCCCTTGGTCGCATCCGCCGCACCCTGCGCGGCCCCCTCAGTGGCGGCGGCAGCGTCCTTGGCGGCGGCATCCGACTGCTTGCCGATCTCGTCGAATTTGCCTCGCGTCGTGTCCCACCAGCGCCCGAACTCATAGATGAAGCCGGGTCTTTCCGCCGGAGGCGGCTGGTCAGGAAACTGGCCGCGCGCCGGCACGCTTGCGGGAGCTTGCGGTGGGGGGAACTGCCCGGCCGCGGGTGACTGTTGAGCGTCCTGCGCAAACGCGATCGCCGCCGGCAATAGCGCCGCCATCAGCCAAGCTGCCGCAATCGGCCAATGCGGCTTCGCCTTTCGTGAAGCTATTACGGTCAAGTTTTCTCGGTCGCCCGTCATCGTCAACGTCGCGGACTTTGCTTCGACAGAGCTCAGGGCCACCGCCCCATCCTTGCCTGAAATTAGCCCTGCGAATTGGGCGGCAGCAAGGTCAAAATGTGCACCGCGCCAAGGGTGCAGGCTGGGGACGGACACTTGTCTTATCACTTCGAACGCCGAATTTCCCGCCATCGCGACCAGACGAACCATGCAAAGCCCGCCAGAACGACGGCGACGATGGCGGCATCGAAATCGTGGTAGAGCTTGCGGAAGGTCGGATCGCTGTCCCAGCGCGCCCCGAGCACCATCCCGACATAGGCCAGCACAAAGCACCATGGCCATGAACCGATGAACGAGTAGATCTGAAATTTCATCATCGGCATGCGCGCCAAGCCCGCCGGAAAAGAAATGAAAGTCCGGATCACAGGGAGCAGACGGCCGACAAAGACCGTGATGGCGCCGTAGCGGCCAAAGAAACGCTCGGCGCGTTCAAGCTCGGCGTGCGTCACCAGAACGTAAGAGCCCCAGCGCTCGAACGCCGGCCGACCGCCTTTGGCCGCCACCAGATAGGCGATCGTCGAGCCGACATTGCAGCCGATCGCGCCCGCCGTCGCCGCGCCGATCAGGCTGAATTGTCCGACCGAAATCAGATAGCCGGCAAAGGGCATGATGATCTCGGACGGCAGCGGGATGCAGGCGGATTCGATCGCCATGAGAGTGACGACCCCCGCATACCCGGCGCTCGAGATCACCGCGACGATAAAGGACGCGAGCATCGAAATGATGTGATCGAGCATCGCTTAATATGCTCCCCGGCGGACGATGGCCGGCCTGCTTAGCGGCAGGGCCCACGGATGTCCAACACAATAGCAGCACTCTCCGGCGCAGCGGGCGCGGCAAAAATAGAATCTCGCTCTCGCGGCTCACCCCCACACTTCGTCACCGCGGGCTTGACCCGGTGGTCCATGCTGACGTGACGCGTGCGAGAGAGCGAGCGGTTGTGCTGCATGGATTGCCGGGTCAAGCCCGGCAATGACGACGTGAGAAATCGTTCTCGCGACGCAGTCTGCGTCCGAGTCTTGCAAACAACGGCACGAAAGCCTTTGCCTCCCGAACAAAAGAAGGGAGGCGGAGCGCCGACAGGCGCATCCATCCATATCCGCGCCACACATCCGCGCGTTGCCGTGCGAACGTGCTGCGGGCGCGGAAGCGCGCCACACTCGCAGATGTTGCCACCTGAAAGTGCTGCGGGCGCGCTCGCCTCTCGGCGCTCCGCTTACGGCGCTTGCCGCGCAAATCAATGCCACGGCTCAGCCCAGGCCACGCTTCGCGCGAAACACGATGCGAAGGCGTTACCTTCGCGTAGATTCGCGCCTGCAGCGATGCACCTCGCGCG
>Ga0070731_10005231_pt1 | contig 10809 bp, 8 predicted proteins | sample Coa_R1_2_FD_66448 | JGI IMG/M metagenome (GOLD analysis project Ga0070731, IMG submission 66448) | Surface soil microbial communities from Centralia Pennsylvania, which are recovering from an underground coalmine fire - Coalmine... | ecosystem: Environmental > Terrestrial > Soil > Unclassified ... | reverse complement strand
TGGAACGGCGATGTTTCTGTGCTGCGCTATTTCGTCGATCCGACCGATGCCGAAGTGTTTCGTTTTACGCGTGCGGCAATCAATAATTCCAAATCGCTGCTCGATACGATCTCCGGCGAGCGGAGAAACTTTGCATGTGCCGGAATTCTGTTCGATGAGTTTGCGAAAACCATTACCTATGTGAACGATCCGAAGAAGAGCCAGGATAATGTTCAATATCCGGCCGAAACGCTCCATCTCCATGGCGGCGACTGCGACGATTTCAGCGTTGCGTATGCGGCGTTGCTGTCGAGCATTGGCATATCGGTTGCGTTTGTCGATGTCGTTCCTCCGGATCACCCCGATAGCTCGCATATCTATATGCTGTTCGATTCCGGCATCAGCGCGGACCGCTCGGGTGCCATCAGCGGCAATCCGAAACGCATCGTCGTCCGGAAGAATGAGCACGGCGATGAGACCGTCTGGATCCCCGTTGAACCTACCGCGATTACGCACGGATTTGCAGAGGCATGGAACACCGGCGCGAACGAATATTATCAGGATGTCGAATTGCACCTCGGCTTTGCCAAGGGCTGGGTGAAGGTCGTTGATTTACAGATTATGCAGTAACCGGTTTTTTTGGAAAGGAAATGATATGAAACGAATTCTCTTGACTTCTCTTGCGCTGTTGTTAATTCATCTGTTTTCGATTGCGGGCTTTAGAATCACTGCGTTAAAAGGCGATGTCAGCGTGCGGCGGGGCATGAGCGAACAGTGGGTCGAGGCCGCGAAAGGCGATGTCTTGAAACCCGAAGACTCGATTCGTCTCGGCAAGAAGGCCTCCGCTACGCTCCTCACCGATTCGGACAACCGTCTGACGCTCCCCGAAATGGTGATCATCGATCTTTCCGATCTCCGCGATCTGACGCAGGATGAACTGATGCTGACACTGACGATGGAGCGCGTACGTTCCATTCCCGATCGTTCGCACGATGGCGATTTTTCGATCCCGCGCACAACAACGATTCACGGCGCGAACCGCGATGCCAGCGCGTCAACCGAACTTCTTCCCTCCGGCGACGGGACATTGGAGCTGAACGGCGTTAAGGTGCTTTATTCGCACGGCTACTATGCGACGAGCATCATCCGCTCGAAGCAAGTCTTCCGGCTCGATCCTTCGACCGAAAAGCGGTTCGATGCGCGCATGCTCGTTGCGAGCGCGCTTGAAAAAGCAAAGCTTCCCGAAGAAGCTCTCACCGAGTACACGGATATTTCCCACGGGACACTCTCACAACCGGACCGCTCGCGGGTCGATGCGGAAATATCCCGCTTGCGGAAGGAACTCCACTAACGGCTGCGAAGGGAAATTCGGTTCTTGATGCTCCAAAGAGAAGATTCCGCTTTTCTAAGGAGCCAAATCCAAGCCCCCAAGTTGACGCAAAACACACAGTTGGCGATTGATCCATTTCAGGTCTTGCGTTCATTCCGAATAATGTGTAAAATATAGCCCGATGAAGAACTTCCAATCCAAAGCGCATTTTATGATTATTAGATGGCATTTCGCGGGTGAGAGTTTTCTTGTCATTGCGATTGCCGCCTTATCGTTGCAGTGGGGTTGCAGGGATACATCTGTTGCAAACGGCTCAGTGTTCCAGATCGATTCGAAGGTCAATCTCTCCGTGAAGGAGATTCTCGGTGTCCCGCCCTACGTTGAATTTAATGCTGCAACCGCGCGCCTCTATGATACCCCGTGTTATTCCATCGACATCAATCAAGCATTCGACGGCAATAACGCTTCGATTGCATTTCTCGATGTTGCCGCGCTCGGTACGGTCTGCCCGGAGATGCCGTCGCCCGCAACAGCCGATATCAGTCTAGGCGATCTTGCCAGCGGGAACTATACCATTCAAACAAGAGTCAACGGCCAAAGCAGGCAGCTCGAGCTGGAGGTGACAGATTCTGCCTACACGCTCTTTAATGCGAACGGGCTGTGGACTGCGATCGGGGATTCGGTCATTCGGCGGGTTCAGTTTGGGACGGTGTGGGCAATCGTAGGATACAACAATCCGCAGCTTCTTAATGTGGCGCAATCCTTCTTGAACGCACTCGATTCCATCGGGGCGCTGCCGCATGTATATCCGGCGGGCGATTATTCGTATTTCTCGGTTACCTCGTCGGGGACTGTGGTGCTTCCACCCACCAATACGAATTTCTATTCAACGACAATCCGGCAATACCCCGGCGATCCGCTCACGCTCTATGTCCTCGTGCGGAACTACGCGAATTCCTATTACCCTGGTCTCAATATCATGCTATACGATTGGGAAGGTGATGCTTTTCTCAGCTCCCAGTTGAAGGGCCAATAGCCCCTTCGGTTTACGGTTCCATTCGCGCTCGCGCCGCGACTTTCTCCCTAAGATTTTTGATTGTCTCATCTTGCGGCACCATCGCCAGGTATTGATCGTAATACCTGAGGGCGCGCGCATATTCGCCCGTCTCGGTGAACGCTTTCGCAGCGACACGAAATACCGCGGGATCTTGCTCGCCGAGATTCAACGCCTGCACTGCGCATCGCGCCGCATCGGCGGGCTTGTTCGTATTAAAATAGAAGAACGCGAGATTGGCATACGCCTGCGGCTGATTGGCATTGAGCTGCAGACATTTCAGATTCATTGCTATCCCATCGGCAGTATCTCCGCGGCTCACATATTCAACTCCTAAATTTGAATATACTCCCGGATTGTTCGTTCCCTGCGCAACCGTTTTTTTCAACATTTCGAAATACTTGTCCTTCTCGTTCAGTTTGCGGTACGTGTCTGCCAGATTCGCCAGAATGCGCGGATTGAACCAATTGATGGCGATGTAGCGCTCGTAATGCATCCGCGCGCCTTCGTAATTATGCGCGTCGTAATAATAATTCGCGATATTTTCATGGTAAAACATCTGCGTGCTTAAGGCCATCAGCACGGGACTCTCGAGCATTTCCATGCGGGCAAGATGTTTTTCCGGGCTGGCGTTTACCCCTATCCGGAATACCAGAAATAACATTGTGAGGCCGGCACAAACGAGCGCAAATTGCCGCCGTCCATCGAACTTGAGCGGAAGCTGGTAGAGATACACTCCTAATACCATGAGCGGCGTGTAGAAGCTCGCGAACAAATCCCAATCCCGCGCCAATCCGGCGGAACTGTTGATGATCCACGTGAATGCCAATCCGCAAACGGTCATCGCCAGAAGATAAATCAGCGCCGGCTCTTTCCAGCGTATCTCCTTCATGAAGAATGGAACTATCGCAAACGGAACAAAAAGCCCGAACGGCGCGACATGCAGAAGCGAATTCATCCAATCGAGAAGATGAACAGGCGAGAACATCGTGTACGCGAAGTAGGAGGGATCGACGTGGAAGAGCGGCAGAAAATCATTATTGTCTTTTGCCAGGATATGGTGCACAAAATTCATCGGGTTAAATCCGATGACAAGAAGGATGAGCAGCATTCCCCCTGCAGTTGCGCTCGCGGCAATGGCGAGGCCAAGAGTCAAACTCGATTTGCTGACTGTTGTGCGGCGAAAAAATGGAAAAATCACCTGCCCGTACAACAGCAGAAGTGCAGGCGCGAAGATCAGAGATCCGAGGTTCATCCCCGATATGAGTACGAAGAGAATAGTCGGCAGCACAAGCCGTCCGAACGCTGACCGGAGCGTTTTCGGCTCAGGCATCTGGAGTATCAGCCAGCCCAACGCTGCTAAGGCAGTAGTGAAGACGTACTGAAGCGCGTAGTTCTCGACATAGCCGAAATAAAACTGGCAGCCGCCGCTGAACAAAAGCAGCGCGCCGAGAAGAAAGCGTTCGGTCGCAGGCCGCTTGATCGTGCGCATCAGATAAAACGTCCCGGCAACGAACAAGACCGCGGAAACAAGATCGATAAGGAAGTATGCATCCACGACATCGGGCTGCATGAATTCGCCCAGGATTGCCGATGACCCGAGATACACGCTGTACATGAGCGGTTCGTTGCGGAATCCTCCGGGGATCCCCTTGGGAGAATGGAATAGCGGGATCGAACGGATCAACAAAGAGCCGTCACCCAAGAGGTGCAGCTTGGCGGGAAAGAGAAAGCACGCCCCGATAAGCAGTGCGCAAACCGTGACGATGCCGAACAGCAATGAACGCCGTCCGAAAAATAATGTGAGGGAATCGATTGCGGAGAGTATTCTTATCTGAGAGGCCGGAACAAGAAGGAGAGCAGCCGCGACCGCCGCGGCGATTTGGACCGTCAGGGAAAAAAATGCAATGGAATGAATTCCCCAATTCAACGCCGACGGTTGGAGTATGCTCCAGATGTTCAAGAGAATGAACACCGCCGTGAAGCAGAGCAGAGTACGGTATGGTCGCAGCATACGACAAAAAATATAGCATAATGCCGCGCGAGATACAATCCAAGGTCAGGATTTGGTAGTAGCTAAGTTCAAAAACCAAATGTGTCATTCCCGTATGCTTCTGGCGGTCCGCCTTGGCGGACAGCGTCGTTTTCTTTGACGAAGAGGGCTCCTAATTTTGGTTCGCCCATTCGGAATTCGTACATTGACTTCACATTATGGGAAAGGAAGACTCTTCTCTGCGCATTCTGCAGATTGCCCCGTTCGTTCCCTACCCGCCGAACTTCGGCGGCGCCATGGGCATTTTCAATATTACGAAGCATCTCGCGCTCCGCGGCCACGCCGTCCACCTTTGCTATCCTTCGCCGAATGGCGATGCGCCGCCGGTCGAGTTGCTAAAATTCTGTACGGCGAAAGCGATACCCTCGAATACCGGGCATTCCCCGTTCAAACTCCTCGCAGCCCAATTCGGTTCGACTCCCTACATGGTGAGAAAGTACGCAAATCGTTCGTTCGCAGAGGCGATTCGCGCAGAGTGCGCTGCGTTTCGGCCCGATATAGTGCATGTCGACTATCCGATGATGGCGCAATTTGCTTTGCCACTTCGCAAAGAGTTCGGCATCCCGGTCGTTCTGCGCGAACACGACATCGAAACGAAATTGTTCGAACGGATGGCGGTGAACGAACGAAATCCTGTGATGCGGATTTTTTTGAATTCGGAATACCGGCGAATGCGGAAATACGAACCGGCAATTGCCCGGCAATTCGATCGGTGCGTAACGACGACACCTAATGACGAAGCCGAACTGAAACGCCTGGCCGTTGAGAGCGGATTGACAATCGAAAACACGGCCGCAATTCCTGCCGGAGTGGAAATTCCGGGATTATTCGAATCAGCAAATGGCAACGGAAACCGGAATGTGTTATGGATTGCCAATCTCGAATGGAAGCCGAACGTCGATGGTTTTCTCTGGTTCTACCGCGAAATCCTACCGCTGCTTGTACGGTCGAATCCCGATGTCATCGTTTCGGTAGTCGGCAGGGGAAAGTCGTCAGCGCTTGCATCGATTCGGGATCAGCATGTGAGGTTCATCGGGCAGGTGGATGACGTCGGTTCGTATCTTCGCGACGCCGACGTATGCATCGTTCCATTGAGGACCGGCAGCGGGGTGCGGATCAAGATTCTCGAAATGTTCGCGCACGCGAAAGCCGTTGTCTCCACTTCGGTCGGGGCGGAAGGGATCGATGCGAAGAACGGTGAGCATTTATTGATCGTCGATGACCCGCGCGAGTTTGCCTCCGCCGTAAGCTCGCTGCTTGCCGACACTACAAGGCGGCGCGTTCTTGGGAAGAACGGCCGTGCGTTAGTCGAGGCGAAATACGATTGGCGCGAGATCGCCAGCCAATTCGAAGACCTATACCGTTCGTGTTTGGCCGCAAATCGTTGAAACCGCCACAGATGGCGCAAGACCGAAGTTCTCAATCCACTGTGCTGTTCGTCAGTCTCTACACCGTCATGGGCGGGGCTGAATGGTGTCTCTACCATCAAGTGAAGAACCTTGACCGCGAGCGGTACCGCGCTCTTGTGCTGGTTAATGGCCGCGGCGCATTGACGGAGCGGCTAGCAGGTTTGCCGGTGGAAGTTCTCACCGTTCCTTTCCCGGTCGTCATGCTGCGTTCGCTGCTTAGTCCTTCCATATTCTTGCGAATACTTGCGGCTTCGCTCTCCATTCGGCGGGAACTTCGCTCAAAGACGATCGACGTCATACAATGTTCTGATGTTCTCTCTCTGATCTTGTTGCTGCCGACGCTCATTACCCGCCGCATTCCGGTTGTCTATAGCGTTCTCTTTTTCTATGAGCCCGCGCGGACAAAAATGTTAAAGCGGTTTGGGCGCTATCTCTTCCGGATTGTTGCCGATTCTTCTGCCGTGCGGAATGAATTGCTGGACACCGCGCCAGGTCTAGCACAAAAGACCATTGTTATTCACCACGCCGTTGATGCGAACGAATTCCGACCAGCAAGTGAGAGCGAAAAACCTTCGCTCCGCAAAACATTTTCTCTTGACCCCACGAAGAAGATTGTCGGGTTTATCGGCAGGTACGATGTATGGAAAGGGCACCGCACTTTTCTTAGTGCGGCTGAAATTATTTGCGCTCAGCGCAGCGATGTGCAATTCGTCATGGCAGGCGGGGCATTGACCGGCGGCGTAATTCCTGAAGTCGCCCGATACCGCGAGGAGATTATGGCAAAGGCGAAACCATTTATTGAAAGGGGAGACCTGGTCGTTCTTGGCCATCGTGGCGATATTCCCGATCTCATCCGCACGCTTGATGTTCTTGTGTGTCCGTCCGATCGAGAGCCGTTCGGTCTGATCATTCTTGAAGCGTATGCCGCGGGAATACCGATTGTTGCCAGCGAAACGGTCGGTGCGTTGGAATTATTGAAGGATGCACAGTACATTTTCTCCGCAGCTCTCGCTGACGCTAAGTCGTTTGCAGATAAAATCTTGGAGGCGTTAGCTAATGAAGAAATTCTCGCGAATACGCCCGAACGAGAGGAATTCCTCCGAATGCATACATGGCAAAACTACACGCGCAAATTTGAACGGATTTACGGGGAAATTGCCTCCATTAGAAAAATCTAATACTTTTTTTAGAAAAGATTAATCGAAAAAGATGGAATTTGCATCCCCCAATGTGTAGGTTATATACAGCAGCATGCTGCTGCTCATAATCCCTCTATGAGCAAAAGGCGGACGCCACCATGTGGCTGTCCGCTTTTTTTTGTCCAAAATACTTTTTCTGGGAGGGAGTTCTACTCCCGGCCCCTAAATAAATTTCATTGCCGGGAGTAGAACTCCCTCTTAGTGCAAATCCTCTAACTTACCCTCTTTACAACCAATAGCGTTTCGTCATCGAATTGTGGATAGGTGCCGGTGAACTCTTTCACGGCGACAAGGATTTCATCGAGGATTTCGAGGGAGGATCGGTGGAGATGCTTATTGAAGACGTCCGCCAGCCGTTTTTCGCCGAACTGTTCCCGCTGCGAGTTCAGCGCTTCGGTGATGCCGTCGGAATTGACGATGAGCGTAGAGCCGATTGTCATTGTGCGCACGTCTTCATCGTACGGGAAATCTTCGACGATGGAGACCACAAGTCCGCCCGTCTTGAGCCGCTCGATTTTTCCGTCGGGGGAAATGAGGAACGGGTGATCGTGTCCGGCATTGGTATAGCTGAGCGTATTATCTCGTGTATCGAGGATCGAAAAGAACAGCGTCATAAATTTATCCGACGTCGTGTTCTGGTAAAGCAATCGGTTTGCGCGGCGGATGAGCGTCTTCGGGGTCAGCTCGGGCATCGCCTGGCCGCGGAGCGTTGCCTGCAAATTTGCCATCAGCAGCGCGGCGGGCAGTCCCTTGCCGGAAATATCGCCGAGGCACAACGCGGTGCGCGTTTCGTCCATCGGGATAAAATCGAAATAATCTCCTCCTACATGCAGCGCCGAAATGCTTTTGCCGGCGATATCGTACCCCGGAATTTTCGGGGCGGATTTCGGAAGCAGGCTGAGTTGCACTTCCTTGGCGGCAAGAATATCTTTCTCCAGCGCGATCTTTTGCCGCTCCTGCTCGTACAGGCGCGCATTTTCGATGGCGATAGAACTGTGAATCGACAGCGCGTTGATGAAATCCTCATCATCGGCAGTGAACAATCCGTCGGCCTTGTTGAGAAGCTGGATGACGCCGATAATCTTGTTGGTATTATTCCGCATCGGCATGCAGAGGATCGTATGCGTGTGGTAGCCGGTTTTCTCGTCGAATTCCGGGTTGAAGCGGCTGTCGAGATAAGCGTCGGGAATATTCAATGTATCGCCCGTACCGGCCACATATCCTGCGATCCCTTTGCCGATCTGGAGCCGGATTTCCACCAATTCCGATCCCTTGAGCACCTTTGACCAGAGCTCGCGCTTCTCTTCATCGATAAGGTAAAGCGTCCCGCGGTCGCCGTTGACGATCCGCAAAGCGGTATCGAGAATGACGGTGAGAAGCTTATCGAGATCGAGCGTAGAGTTGACCGTCTTTGCCGCTTCGATGAGCTGGTGGAGTTTATCGACTTCCGTGACCGCGCGCTCTTCGCTTTGGACAATCTGTTGAACGAAATGGAAATTCAATGCGCGCAAGCGGATGCTCAGCAATTGCATGAGGCGGATGGTGAACGGCTGGCACTCGCGGACGAGATGATCGAAGTCGTCTTTCTTCAGTTCGTAGGTAATGCATTCATCGAGGGCGACAACGCTGGAGGAGCGCGGGCGGCCGTCGATCAGTTCCAATTCTCCAAAACAATCGCCGTGATGAAGAAGCGCAAGGAGCGTTTCTTCGCTGTAGCCGAACTTTGCCCTCTTCACGACCTTTACGCGTCCTGCAACGAGAAAATACAGCGTCCCGCCGACTCCTTCGTCTTTCAAAATTACGTCGTCGGGTTTATACCGTCGTTCGGCAAGCTTGGCGCGGATGAGCGCGAAGTCTTTATCGTTGACATTTTCGAACAGGATGTTGTGCCGGAGGCGGTCGGTGATGAGCGACTTCGTAATCGCCGAGGCAGAGGGACCCGCCGCTGCGTCGTTGCCAATTTCCTGTGTTATTGGGTTATTATGGTCTTTCATGAATATCTTGTCATTGCGAGCGACAGCGAAGCAATCTCCTTCGTCAGGACAATTTCAATCATACCAGATCGTCTGCCAAATTTTTCCATTTGGGGTTGATAGTTTCGACAAGGTTCAATTTCTTCTGACGGGATCCACCCTTCAATTGCTTTTCGCGTCGAATTGCATCTGCGGGATTCGGAAACGACTCGAAGTACACGAGCTTATCGAGATTGTATTTCTTCGTAAAACTATCCGCGCGTTTTTCCACGTGCTCATACATCCGTCGTTGGAGATTATTCGTTACCCCAACGTAGAGTACGGTATTGTATGTGTTCGTCAGGATGTAAACGAAGTAGGTCTTCTCCATGTCAATCAAAACCCACAAAAATTCCGGTCATTGCGAGCGTCAGCGAAGCAATCTCCTTCGTTAAGGTACTGACCCCTTAGGGCGCAAGATTTCCCCTTGAACGAGGAGATTGCTTCGTCAGTCGGCTGACTCCGTCAGCCGCCATCCTCGCAATGACAAACTTCAACATAACCATATTTTGCCCCAGATTCAAGGCCAAATTGCGGTCAAAAGTGGATAAAGCCCAAAGCGAAAATATCTCTGATTCAGTGCCTCCCGTCACTTCAAAAACGACCTTCCGGAATGTAGTTTCATCAAGGCAAAATAGCGAACTCGCGCGGGGTTTCGCGATTTCCTGTGTGAAGAGCATATTCATTAAGATATTCTAATAAGTTTCTATTTTTTGACCGAATCTGTTGACTTTCAGCCCGAATACCCTTAATTTGTATTCGCTATATTGTAGCGAAATATTGACGTGTGCGAGGCCCGTACGCGCTTGTGCGGGTCGGGCAGGGTGAAGAAGATTTTTGAAGATTGAAGCCGATTCCCGCGGCGCTTGTGAGGCGCCTTCGGCGGAGATCGTCGTCTGTAAGTTTCCCTCCGCACGTCGCGACAATGAATAATCAATGCGTTTTCCGAGTTCAAGATTTCGATGCATCGTTGATACACCAGTAAACACAAAATTCCACTAATCCAATATTCCACTGTCCATCGTTTGAGCATGAAGCCCACGCCTCATCATCGTAGTATTCTGCCCGGACACTTCCTCCACCACTTTCTCTTCCCGCATCTAATGGGGATAGGAGCGACTATGACTTCCACTGTTACCGCGAACCGCAAAACCTTTAACGGTACTTTCCTTAAAATTTTCTTGCTGCTCGTGCTGATTGCAGTCCTCGGGGATTCTGCGAGTGCTGCTATCTGGTACCGAGCGAAAGCAACCGGAAATTGGAACTCGACTGCGACATGGGATTCTTCAGCAAACAATGGTACGTCATGGATTACAACCGTCCATACCACCACACCTGGGAATGCCTCGTCTGATGTAGTATTTATCGAGGGGGGCGTTACTGTGAGGATGCCTTCGGGATTGGGCACAATTTCTATTGCGCGATTGGATGTCGATAGCATGGGTAGCCAGGGCAGCAGCGCTGCTCAGCTGAGTTTTTCTGGGGCGACCGCGAATACAACCACCCTGGCAATCTCGGGCGATTTTGTGACATCTTCGGGTGGTACTACGGGCTCCGCAAATCCCGATACAATTTTTGTGAACGGTGCCACAATCACCGTCGGCGGCAATCTCACGATCGATGGTGTTAAGAGTGGAGGCAGTAGGTACGCATTTGACTTGCTCTTTGGGAGCAACGGTGGATCAGTTACTGTTACCGGAAATGTAACGGTGAATAATGCGGGCCAACCTGGAATAATCGATATGACGGGCGGTGGCACGTTGAGTGTTGGGG
>Ga0070731_10005230_pt1 | contig 10811 bp, 9 predicted proteins | sample Coa_R1_2_FD_66448 | JGI IMG/M metagenome (GOLD analysis project Ga0070731, IMG submission 66448) | Surface soil microbial communities from Centralia Pennsylvania, which are recovering from an underground coalmine fire - Coalmine... | ecosystem: Environmental > Terrestrial > Soil > Unclassified ... | reverse complement strand
GAGGAGGTCGACAAAATGCGCACCGAGCACGATCCCATAGAGCAAGTGCGACAGCGGCTTATCGACAAGAAATGGGCGGGCGAAGACGAACTAAAAAAAATCGACGCGGCGGTGCGCGCGGTCATCAACGAGGCGTCCGAGTTTGCCACGCACGATGCGGAACCCGACCCTTCAGAACTCTACACGGATGTGTATCGGTAAGCGCGATCCACACGAGCGAATGTGAGCCGCCATGCCGATTCAGGTCCTCATGCCCGCCCTCTCACCGACGATGGAGAAGGGCAATCTCGCCAAGTGGCTCAAGAAGGAAGGCGATACCGTCAAATCCGGCGACGTGATTGCCGAGATTGAGACCGACAAGGCCACCATGGAGGTGGAGGCGGTCGATGAAGGTACGCTCGATAAGATTCTCGTGCCGGAAGGAACCGCCGATGTGGCGGTCAATACCCCGATCGCCACCATTCTGGCCGATGGCGAGGACGCCGCCGATCCCGCAGACGGCAAGACCGACGAGGCCGATGTCGTAGTCGCGCCGCCCGCGGGTCAAAACAAGGGCACGGCGACGGCAAAGCAGGCCGAGCCCGCCAAGCCGCTGCTTCAACCCGCCCCGCCGAAAACCGCGGCAGAACCGGCGCGCAGCACCGCACCCGAACCCGACGTGCCGGAAGGCACCGAGATGGCCACCATGACCATGCGCGAGGCGTTGCGCGACGCGATGGCGGAAGAGATGCGTCGCGACCCTGACGTCTTCGTCATCGGCGAGGAAGTCGCGGAGTATCAGGGCGCCTACAAGGTCACCCAGGGCCTGCTTGAAGAGTTCGGCGCACGGCGGGTGATCGATACGCCGATCACCGAGCACGGCTTTGCCGGTCTGGGCGTTGGCGCTGCGTTCGCGGGCTTGAAACCTGTCGTCGAGTTCATGACTTTCAATTTCGCCATGCAGGCGATGGATCAGCTCATCAATTCGGCGGCGAAGACCACCTACATGTCCGGCGGGCAAGTCAGGGTCTCGATCGTCTTTCGTGGCCCGAACGGTCCGGCCTCCCGGGTCGCTGCTCAGCACAGCCAGGATTATTCGGCCTGGTACTCGCACATTCCCGGCCTGAAGGTGATTGCGCCATCCACGGCCGCAGATGCCAAGGGATTGCTGAAGGCTGCCATCCGCGATCCGAATCCGGTGATGTTCCTGGAAAACGAAATTCTCTACGGCCATTCGTCGCCAGTGCCGAAGCTGAAGGACTACGTATTGCCGATCGGCCGCGCGCGGGTCGTGCGCAATGGCACGGACGTGACTATCGTCGCCTGGTCGATGGGCATGACTTACGCGCTTAGAGCAGCCGACGAGCTGGCGAAGGAGAATATTTCCGCCGAGGTGATCGACCTGCGCACGCTGAAGCCGATGGACTCCTCCACGATCATCGAGTCGGTAAAGAAAACCGGCCGTATCGTTACTGTGGAGGAGGGCTGGAAACAGTCCGGTGTAGGCGCCGAGATCGCGGCGCGCGTGATGGAGGAAGCGTTCGACTATCTCGACGCCCCGATCGCCCGGGTCACCGGGAAGGAAGTGCCGATGCCATACGCGGCGAATCTGGAAAAGCTCGCGCTGCCCTCAGTGGCCGAAGTGGTCGAAGCGGCGAAAGCCGTGAGCTATCGGTAAAACCTATGGCGCGGATCGCGTACGAAGAGATCGAGTTGCCGCCAGGACTCGCCACTCAGTCTGGCCTCGAAATTTTGCGCGCAGGCATCGTCGAGCATGATTTGCAGATCGTACTCAAGCGCTGCTTTGACAATCCCGCAGACTGGGGCGCGGCCGCGGCCGAGATATTGCAGTACGCCGCCAAGATCTACGCAGCCGAGACGGACATCGAGGCTGAAGATGCGCTGGGGCGCATGGTCGACATGTTCATGACCATGATCATGAAGCCCGTCACCGGCGAGGCCGTTACGTTTCCCCGCGACAATTAAGCAGGCGCCATGCCGATCAACATCCTCATGCCGGCGCTCTCGCCCACGATGGAGAAGGGCAACCTGGCCAAGTGGCTGAAGAAGGAAGGCGAAGCGGTGAAGACCGGCGACGTGATCGCCGAGATTGAAACCGACAAGGCGACTATGGAGTACGAGGCCGTCGATGACGGCGTGCTGGCGAAAATCGTAGTGCCGGAAGGCACCAGCGATGTCCCGGTCAACCAGCTCATCGCCGTGCTGGCGCAGGAAGGCGAGGATCCAAAGGCCGCAGCCGCTGCGGCAGGGAAGGGAGCTCCGCCGCCGAAAGTCACTCCTGCTTCCGCGCCGACGTCGCAAGCCGCGCCTGCCACTCCGGCGCCGGTACAGGCAAAGGCTCCTCCGCAGCCGCCTTCGTCCGCGCCGCCAAAACCAGCCGCGCCAGAACGCCCGGCCACAAACGGACACGGCGCAGGCACCGGCGGTGCCAATCGAATCTTCTCCTCGCCGCTTGCGCGCCGGCTTGCGAAAGAAGCCGGCGTCGACATCGGCCGCATTGAAGGCTCTGGTCCCCACGGCCGCATCGTTGCGCGCGACGTGGAGGCGGCAAAATCCGGCCGCGGCTTGCGTGCACCTGTCGCCGCACCAGCCGCCGGCGCGTCCTCACCGGTGATCGCGCCGTCCATGTCGGATCAACAGATCCGTGCGCTCTACGAAGATGGCAGCTACGACGTCATTCCGCACGACGGCATGCGCCGCACCATCGCGCAGCGCCTGACGGCCGCGGCTCAAAGCATGCCGGTGTTCTATCTCACCATCGACTGCGACATCGGCAAGCTGCTCAACGCGCGCGAAGAGATCAACGCCGCCGCACCGAAGGACAAGGACGGCAAGCCCTCTTACAAGCTCTCGGTCAACGACTTCGTCATCAAGGCGCTGGCGCTTGCGCTGCAGCGCGTGCCCGACGCCAATGTGAGCTGGACCGAAAGCGGCATGCTCAAGCACAAGCATTCCGACGTCGGCGTCGCGGTGGCGATGCCCAACGGGCTCATCACGCCCATCGTGCGTGGCGCCGAGACGAAATCGCTATCGGCGATTTCCAACGAGATGAAAGACCTGGCAAAACGCGCCAGAGACCGGAAGCTCAAGCCCAACGAATATCAGGGCGGTACCACGTCGGTGTCCAACCTCGGCATGTACGGCATTAAAGACTTTACTGCGGTGATCAACCCGCCGCAGTCGACGATCCTTGCTGTCGGTACGGGTGAGGAGCGCGCGGTTGTCCGTGACGGCAAGATCGTCGCCGCCCATATCATGAGCGTCACGCTCGCCTGCGATCACCGCGCCATCGACGGCGCACTCGGCGCCGTGCTCATCAGCGCCTTCAAGGCGCTGATTGAGAACCCGGTGATGATGCTGGTGTAGGCACCGTTCTTGCTCCATCGTCGCGCATGGACAAACTGATCGCCGGCTACCGCCGCTTCCGCGCCGGAACGTGGCCCCAAGAGCGCAATCGCTTCGAGGAGCTGAGTCGCGTTGGCCAGGCGCCGCGTGCGCTGGTCATCGCCTGCTCGGACAGCCGCACCGATCCACAGATGGTGTTCAATGCCGCGCCCGGCGAATTGTTCGTGTTGCGCAATGTTGCGAACTTGGTGCCTCCTTACGGTCCCGACGGCGGGCCGCACGGCGTGAGCTCGGCGGTCGAATTCGCCGTGCGCGCGCTTCGCGTGCCCGATATCATCGTCATGGGCCATGCCATGTGCGGGGGCATCAAGGCGCTGCTGGAGGGCACGCCACCGGAATTGTCCGATTTTGTTGGACCATGGGTGCACATCGCCGAGCCGGCGCGGCAAAAGGCCATGCAAGTGCCCGCGGAGGAGCGCCATACTTTCTGCGAACACGAATCCGTGCGCCTGGCGTTGCAGAACCTCATGACCTTTCCCTGGATCAGATTGGCGGTGGAGGCAGAAAAGCTTCGCCTTCACGGCTGCTTCTTTGGGATCAGTTCGGGTGTGCTCGAGCGGCTTGGGCCCGACGGTGTTTTTCACCCAATCGCGGACTAGTATCATCGTCGTGGCCGGACGCTCGGGCTCGACCTTCGGTCGCCGAGTGTGCGGGCTTGTTCCGGCCATCCACGTCCATAAATCACTAGCGCCTGTACTTCGGTCTGAAGTCGTGGATGCCCGCGACAAGCGCGAGCATGATGGCTAAGGTGCAGGCGGCTTGTGAGGACTGAATGGCTGACACGAACAGTTTTGACATCATCATTATCGGCTCCGGTCCCGGCGGCTACGTGACGGCGATCCGCGCCGCCCAGCTCGGATTTTCGACCGCTATCGTCGAACGCGAATATCTCGGCGGCATCTGCCTGAATTGGGGCTGCATTCCTACCAAAGCGCTGCTGCGCTCGGCTGAGATTTTCCACTACCTGGAACACGCCAAGGATTACGGCTTGTCTGCCGGCACCGTCACGTACGATCCCTCCGCCGTGGTGAAACGTTCGCGCGCTGTCGCCAAGCGGCTCAATGACGGCGTCGGCTTCCTGATGAAGAAGAACAAAGTCGCGGTGATCTGGGGAGAGGCGGCGATCGAGGCGCCGGGCAAAATCATGGTGAAGGCCAGCAGGAGCGAAGCGCCGAAAGGCGCGCTTGGCGAAGGGTCGTATCAGGCCAAGCACATCATCGTGGCAACCGGCGCGCGCCCGCGCGTTCTTCCCGGCATCGAGCCGGACAAAAAACTGGTGTGGACCTATTTCGAGGCCATGGTGCCGGACCGGATGCCGAAGTCGCTGCTGGTCATCGGCTCGGGCGCCATCGGTATCGAGTTCGCCTCGTTCTATCGCACGCTCGGCGCCGATGTAACGGTCGTCGAAGTACTGCCGCAGATCCTGCCCGCGGAAGACGCCGAAATCGCTGCCTTTGCGCGCAAGAGCTTCGAGAAGCAGGGCATCAAGATCTACACCGGCGCCAAGGTCACCAAGCTCGACAAGAAAGACGACAGCGTCACCGCGACCATCGACGACGGCAAGGGCGGCACGCAGACGCTTACCGTCGAGCGCGTGATCTCGGCCGTCGGTGTGGTCGGCAACATCGAGAATCTCGGCCTCGAAAAGGCCGGCGTGAAAACCGATCGTAGTTTCATTGTCGTCGACGGCGCATGCAAAACCAACGTCCCCGGCATTTACGCCATCGGCGACCTAGCAGGTCCGCCGCTCTTAGCGCACAAGGCCGAGCATGAGGGCGTGATCTGTGTCGAGGCCATCAAGGGCCTGCACCCGCATCCGATCAACAAGCTCATGATCCCTGGATGCACTTACTGCACCCCGCAGATCGCCTCGGTCGGGCTCACCGAGCAGGCCGCGAAGGACAAAAAGATCGACATTCGCGTTGGCCGTTTTCCCTTCGTCGGCAACGGCAAGGCGATCGCGCTTGGTGAGGATCAGGGTTTGGTGAAAGTGATCTTTGACAAGAAGACCGGGCAACTCCTCGGGGCCCATATGGTGGGCGCGGAAGTGACCGAGCTGATCCAGGGTTATGTGATCGCGATGAATCTTGAGACCACGGAAGAAGAGCTGATGCACACCGTGTTCCCGCACCCGACGTTGTCGGAGATGATGAAGGAAGCCGTGCTCGATGCTTACGGGCGCGTGTTGAATATTTGATCTTGTCATTCCGGGGCCGAGCGCAGCGAGCCTCGAAGGGCGACGGCCCCAACGCCTCGGCTCGCGTCCTTCGAGGCCCGCGCTACGGGCCGCCACCTCAGGATTACGATACGAGCCGCGCCATCGGCTTCACGGCTTCGCTTCCCGGAAACACCGACGTGGCCAGCACGCGCTCGTCGGCGCGCAGATGGTCCTTCAGCAAGCCCTTGAGCACCGCGCGCAGGTCGGTTGTGGCCTTTAGATCGCGATCCTCGTAGAGGTCGGATGGCTTCAGTCCTGGCCAATCTGCGATCACGCGTCCGCCCTTGAGGGCGCCGCCGGCCAGCAGCGCGACCGTACCGGTACCATGGTCCGTGCCATCGGTGCCGTTGATGCGCGCGGTGCGGCCGAACTCGGTGACCAGCGCGACGACCGTCTCGCGCCATGCTGGCCCCATATTGGTCTTGACGGCGCTAAGCGCATCATCGAGCGCGCCGAGGAGTTGCGATAGCCGGCCGCCGGCAATGCCCTCGTTGACGTGCGTGTCCCAACCATCGAGCGCCAACGCACCGACTCGCGGCCCATCGGGCTGTGCCAAAAACTTAGCGGCCGTTCCGGCGACCTCGGCGAAATAGGCACGCGCCTGTCCGGGGCCGGGCGCTGGCTTTGCTCCGCCAGGCATTTGCTCCATGTCGCCGACATGCTCGATAGCGGCGAGTTTGGAATGCTCCTCCAGCGCCACGGCGAGCTTCGGATCGGAATGGTGATAAAGCGCCAGCAGGCGATGCACGGTATCGTCGCTCGCCGGCATGACCCGCTGCGGCGACCATGACAAAACCGGCGCCGCTCCGCGCACGACCAGCGGCGTCACCGGACCGACGCCGAATGCCTTGCTGCCGTTCGGATCAACGCGGCCGCCGGGCGCAAGAGCATGAAGCGTGCGATTGAGCCAACCGCTTTCGCTCGGCACCGGTTTGGTCAGGCCGCTTTCCAAGACATCCTGGCCGTCGAAGTGAGAGCGCTCCCGATAAGGCGTGGCGCAGGCATGAACAATGATTGCCTCGCGCGCGCGGAACATGGCGTGCAAGCTCGGCATGGCCGGATGCAATGCAAAGAAATCGTCAAGCTTGAGCGCCGGCGTTTTGCTGTCAAGCGTGAGTGCCTTATCGCCGCGCAACGCCAACCAGCTTGGGTCGCCGACTGGGGCCGCAGCTGCGAGCCCATCGAGCGCGCCACGGAGGATGAACGTGAGAAATCGCGGGTCGCGGCCCTCCGCGCGCGCCAGCCTCGGCAGATAGGCCCAGGCGAACAAGGTGCCGGAGGACAAAAGTAACTGGCGCCGCGAAGGCAAATGAAGGGCCATGGTCATCTCCGCAGGAATTCTGGGGCCATCACCAGAAGCGCCAACGCCTGCTTGCGGCTCTCCGCGCGGGCGATGGTCTCGCGCGTCTCAGCGCTGGCCAGCGGACCAAGTGCGCTGTCCGCGAGCGCCAAGGGATCAACCTCGTTGGCGACCCGTCCGGCAAAGTCGTCGGCGATGTCCAGGCGGCGCGGCACGCCGTCGATCCACGCGGACTCGGTGTCGGGATAGCCGTTCGGCGCCGGTGGGCGCCACAGCGCTTCACCGAGCATTGCTTGCGCGCCGAGGACGCGGCCGATAGGGACCGGCGCCTGCGTGCCGCTGATCCGCGCCATGCTGACAAGCCAAGCCGAGGGCGGCTTGAGTTTGGTCCGCTGCGGCGTCCAGGACTCATCTGCGACGACCAGAGTCTTCGCCATTTCTTTGAGATTGCCGTCGGTGTCCAGGAAAGCTTTTTCAAGCTTGGCAACCAGGGGCAGTGCCGGTTCGTCGGCGACGAAATGCGCCGCGAGCTTCTGCGCCACGTGGCGCGCCGTCGCTGGGTGACGGGCGAGGTCGCCGAGGACCGCACGGCCTTGGCCAACGCCGGTATCGGGATAGCGTTTACCGAGCACTGTTTGGTCGCCTCGCTCATGCATGCGCTCGACAAAGGCGAATTCTGCTCCATGGACCGGCTCGCCCGGCTGGATCCAACCCCAGCCCGTCAGCACCATGGCGAAGTTTGTAACGTCGGCCTGCGAGTAGCCGCTGCGAACGCCGAGCGTATGGAGCTCGAGCGTCTCGCGGGCGAGGTTTTCGTTCAGTCCTTTGTCGCGGTTGATGCCTGCAACTGAATCTGGGCCCATCGACTGAACATTGTCCAAATAAAACAGCATCGCCGGATGGCTTTCGACTGCTTGCAGCATGTCGACAAAGTGTCCCAGTGCATGTGGGCGGATCGCCTCGCGCTCGTAAGCGCCGGCCATGGCCGGGACCTTGTCAGCGGAGACACAAAAATGGTTTGACCAGAACCAGACCAAACGCTCAACAAATCCGATATTGGCGTTGGCGGCAGCATCGAAACGTGCCTTGGCTTCGTTCTGGATGATCTGCTGCGGCAGGGGCGGTTGCTGTGGCCGCATTCCGGCGTCGGGCAACGGAGCTTTGGCGGCCACGGGCATGGCTTCCCCAGCGGCCTCGGCAGCTTTCTGCGCACGCGATGCGAGTTTTTGCTCGGCCTGCCGCTCAGCTTGAAAGTCGAATACGGCGCGGGCCGCCGCGCCACTCGTCGGCAGATCAGCAGCCACTCGGCCGGCTCCAGGCCGTTCCAGGTCACCGAGCACTGCGCCCCGCGGATCGTCCGCGACGGCAGCAATCGAGCCGGCGGCCGGGCCGAAGCCAAATCGGTGCAACGCCAGCGCTGCGGCTTCTCGTCCTTTGGGGTTCATGCCGAATCCTCCTGCGACGCAGGACATTCACGCGACAAGTCAGTTCTTTTATTATGGCGAAAGTTGCGTTTTGCTGTGTGGAACTGCCATGAAAATTCTTACATTTTATTCATCTGCAACGATCAGCACGCGGATGCTGAAGGCCGCTTGCGGGGCAGCAATCGCCCCCGTAAGTATCAACTGACAAACGATCTCATCCCGGAGCCGCCATGGCCGTGGTAATCGACAATTTGGTTGACCCAAACCGACCACGCCATCCCGAAAAGGCGCATCGGCCAGATCAGCCCGCGCTGCGCAAGCCCGATTGGATCCGCGTCAAGGCGCCCGTCTCGGCGGGCTATTTGGAGACCCAGAGCATCGTGCGCGAAAACGGCCTGCACACGGTGTGCGAGGAGGCCGGATGCCCCAATATCGGCGAGTGCTGGGAGAAGAGACACGCCACCTTCATGATCATGGGCGACACCTGCACGCGGGCGTGCGCCTTTTGCAACGTGAAGACCGGCCTGCCCGGCGCGCTTGACGCTGCCGAGCCAGCGCATGTCGCGGAGGCTACCCGCAAGCTCGGCCTTTCTCACGTGGTCATTACCTCGGTCGATCGCGACGATCTCGACGATGGCGGCGCCGCGCATTTCGCCGCTGTGATCCGTGCGATCCGCACCGTTTGCCCTCAAACAACAATTGAAGTTTTAACGCCTGACTTCTTGCATAAGGACGGGGCTGTCGCGACCGTGGTTGCGGCGCGGCCCGACATCTTCAACCACAACCTGGAAACCGTGCCGGCCAAGTATCTCACGGTGCGCCCCGGCGCCCGCTACTTCGCGTCGATCCGCTTGCTGCAGCAGGTCAAGGAGATCGATCCCACCATGTTTACCAAATCCGGGATCATGGTCGGGCTCGGCGAGGAGCGTAACGAAGTGCTGCAGGTGATGGACGACCTGCGCGCGGCCAATGTCGATTTTCTCACCATCGGTCAATATCTGCAGCCGTCGCGCAAGCATCATTCGGTGGTGCGCTTCGTGCCGCCTGATGAACTCGAGGCGCTGGCGACAATCGCCTACGCCAAGGGATTTTTGCTGGCCTCGGCGAGCCCACTGACGCGTTCCTCTCATCACGCCGGCGAGGACTTTGCGCGGCTCAAGGCAGCGCGTGCTGGCCGCCACACCTGATGCCTCAATTCTCCACCACCCGGCGCGTCCAGCACTCCGCCTCCGACATGTTCAACCTCGTTGCCGACGTGGAGCGTTATCCGGAATTCGTGCCGCTTTGCCAGTCCCTGTCTGTGCGCAAACGCACGCCGGACAGCGAGGGCAAGGAAGTGATCGTCGCCGACATGACGATCGCGTACAAGCTCATCCGCGAGACCTTCACCAGCCGCGTCACGCTCGATCGCGCGAAACTGACGATCCTTGTCGAATATCTCGAAGGCCCGTTTCGACGCATGAATAATCGCTGGACCTTTCGGCCGGCCAGCGCCTCGGCTTGCGACGTCGAGTTTTTCCTCATTTACGAATTCCGCAGCCGTACGCTTGGCCTGCTGATGGGGAGCGTCTTCGACGCCGCCTTCCGGCGCTTCGCCGCGGCCTTCGAGCGCCGCGCCGACCAGGTCTATGGCGCGCAGCCGGCTTGAGGGATCCGCGGCAGGACGAGAAGTTGAACACTCGTCTGGAATCACTCGACCTGCTATTCTTTTAAGGTACGCTAGAAACGTGCGGTGCTCGCGCTGGAGGTTGCAATGTCGGAATCCCGCAAAGCGGTGATTCACAAGACAACCCGTCTATTCGATGATTTCTTCAAAATCGATGAGGTGTTGGTTTCGCACGAGCAGCGTGACGGGACGATGAGCCCTAAGGAGCGCCGACTGATCTTCGAGCGCGGCGACGCTGTTGCTGTCATGCTCTACAACCCAGACAGCAAGTCAGTCATCATCGTCAATCAATTCAAGGTTCCAAGCCTCATCGCGCGACGTCGGGACGATCCCAACACCGTAGACGGCTGGGTGACCGAAGCGACCGCCGGGATGATCGATAAGGGAGAGACGCCCGAAAAAGCCATCATCCGTGAGACATTGGAGGAAACCGGATACAGGATCGCCAACCCGAAGCTTATCAGCAAGTTTTTCTCGTCGGCGGGCGGAACGTCGGAACGGATATTTCTCTATTTCGCGCAGGTGCGAGCTTCGGACAAGGTCAGCGCTGGCGGCGGTCTCCCCAATGAAGACGTCAGCGTCGTCCCGGTGGCAGTGGACCAGCTTTTCACTCAACTCGCGAAGGGATCGATCGATGACCCCAAGCTGGCGATCGGTGCCTATTGGCTGAAGGACTATCTGAATGCTCGCGACAATCCGGCAAATCAGGAGTCGGTCGAAAACCTGGTCGGTAATGTTTTAGATCGAATGGCTAAAGGGGCCGAGCGCTGGCTGGACGACTATTTGGAGCGCCGCGGA
>Ga0070731_10005228_pt1 | contig 10812 bp, 9 predicted proteins | sample Coa_R1_2_FD_66448 | JGI IMG/M metagenome (GOLD analysis project Ga0070731, IMG submission 66448) | Surface soil microbial communities from Centralia Pennsylvania, which are recovering from an underground coalmine fire - Coalmine... | ecosystem: Environmental > Terrestrial > Soil > Unclassified ... | reverse complement strand
GCGCGCGAAACTTCGCCCGAGCCCGGATCCCCTCCAGCGTCTGCTTGATCTTCTCGCTCGCATAGGGCGCCGGATGCTCCCGGAAGAATCGCTCCACGTCCTCCGCGTGCTCCTCCGTCGGAATGCCCGACGCCGCCGATGAGATGAAGTGGCCGATCAACCCGGACTTCCCATAGCGCTCGTCGAGCACCGCCCACTTCTCCTGCAGGAGCCGCCACGCTGCGGGCTTCATCTCCACCGGGATCGACCCGAACGCCGCCACCGCGTCCTGGCGGCGGACCTTGTCCGAAAGCGCGTACTCCACCGCCCGCCGGGTGAGCTCCGCATTGCGGAAGGCCCCGAGGGAGCGCAAGAGCTGCACCTTCACTTCGGGCAGGTCCGCCTTCTCGTGCAGCTCGGCCAGCGCGTCGAACGCCGCCGCGTCGCCGTGTCGGGCGGTTCCATAGAAGATCGTCGACCGGAGATTCGGCGATGCCGCGCCCAGATCCTTCCGCACCGCCACGAAGCGGCGGCGCACCTGCTCCACGGCCTCCGGGTCCCCGAAGCGCACCGCGGAGCCGAGGATGGTCATCCGCAGGAGCGTCCTCTCGCTGGGCTCGTTCGGCACCTCGTCCCAGCCGACCGCGTGAGCCGTCTCCTTCAGCAGCGAGCGCGCCCAGGCCTCGAGCTTCGGAACCAGGGGATCCCCGAGGAAAATGTCCGCCAGCGCGGCGATCCCGTCCAGGACCCCGCCCCAGGCGTAGTGATTCGTCTCTTTGGTGAACGATCCCGCAAAGCGCAGGTAGGTGGGCACCGACAGATAGCCCGCCCGCATCAGCGAATACGCGTCCTCCTGGAGGCCGTAGCGGTCCATGGTCGGCAGCGACAGGGATTCCACCGCCTTCGACAGGGCCTTCCATCCGGCGTCGTCGTATTGCGCCAGGAAGAAACCGGCCTGGCCGGCATTGACCTTGACCCAGTCGGACGCCGGCGCGTCGATGGCCGAGTCCCGGGTCGAAAGCCGGGGGGTCGACGTCCGACCTTGCGCGTCCTGGGTCGCCAGGGGGATATCCCAGAGCGTGGGATCCTCCGCCGGGTTCTCGGGATCGCGGTCGAGCAGAAAGCGCTCCTGGCGAAGCTTGAGGCGGGCGCCGTCGCGCTCGACCCGCACGACCGGGAGCCCCGTCCGCCGCGTCCAGCCGTTCATCATCGCGCTGACATCGACGCCGGAGCCCTGGCCAAGCGCCTTCCAGAGGTCGTCGGTCGTCGCGCAGGCGAAGGCGTTCTGCTCGAGGAAGCGCTGGATGCCTTGGCGGAAGGCCTCCTCGCCCAGCGTCCGCTCCAGCATGCGGAGCACCGAGCCGCCCTTGTTGTAGGAGATCGCGTCGAAGATCTGGTCGACCTCGTTCGGATCCTTGACGATCACCTCGACCGGGTGGGAGCTGCGCAAGCTGTCGAGCGACTTTCCGGCCGACGTGATCTGGGCGAGATACTCCTCGAAGATGTTCCATTCGGGGAAGAGGGCGTTGGACGCCTTGTAGGCCATGAACGTCGCGAAGCTCTCGTTCAGCCAGAGGAAGCTCCACCACTCGGGAGTGACGAGATTACCGAACCACTGGTGGGCCAGCTCGTGGAGAACGACCTCCGCGACCCGGCGTCGCTGCGGGATCGACGACCGCTTCGGATCCACGAAGATCGCCGTCTCCCGGAACGTGACCGCGCCCCAGTTCTCCATCGCGCCGTACTCGAAATCCGGGATGGCAAGGAGGTCGAGTTTCGGCAGGGCCTTCTTGTAGGGAATCCCGTAATAGTCCCCGAAGTACTTGAGGCCGCGGATCGCGGTCTCGAGGGCGAAGCGGCCGAGCTCGGCCCGGCCCGGGGTCGCATACACCCGCACGGGCATGCCGTCCTCGGCCTTGCCCTCGATCGAGTCGAATTCGCCGACCGCGAAGGCGAGCAGGTACGTCGACATGACGGGCGAGGGGGCGAACCGGACGCGGGTGCGGCCGTCGGGCAGCTTGTCGGCGGCGACGACGGGCATGTTGGAGACCGCGAGGCGCTCCTTGGGGGTCACCATCGTCAGCTCGAACACCGCCTTCAGCGCGGGCTCGTCGAAGCAGGGGAAGGCGCGGCGGGCGCTGGTGGCCTCGAACTGCGTGGTGCCCATGAAGCGCTTCGTGCCGTCGGGCAGCGCGTAGCGGCTCCGGTAGAAGCCCCGCATCTCCTCGCCGATCTTCCCCGAGAAGGTGAGCGACACCGTCGCGTCGCCGGCCGCGAGCGGTTTCCCGGACACGAGCGTCAGGCGCTCCTTCGCCGCATCGACGCGGATCTCGAGCCGCTCGGAGCCGGAGCGCGCCTCGGCGATCTCCAGCCCCACGGCATGCATCACGATCTCCCGGGTGGACGTCTTCAGCTCGAGATCGATCGAGACTACCCCCTTGAAGGTCAGGGCCTCGAGGTCCGGCTCCAGATCCAGCCGATAGGCTCGAGGAAGCGCAATTCCGGGCAATCGGAAGTCTTCGGGGTTGTTCACGTGGGTTCTCCCTTGGTCATGGTTCGGCGACCATCATAGAATGGAAGCGCGGGAGAAGCACGATTCCGTAACTACTTGCCCCCGTTTTCGATCGCCGCCATGACGAGGGACGCCAGGATCTCGTGGCCCGGGGGATCCAGGTGGACCTTGTCCCTGCAGTAGAGCTTCTCGCGCTGGGCCTCCGGCACGTCATGGAACGCCTTTTCCGCGTCCGCAAGGCCCGATTGGCGCTCCTTCGCGGCCGCGCGGGCGGCCTCGCCCAACTCGTCCCGGGTCTTCCACATCTCGAGCGACGGGACCGTCGTGAGGATGAGGACGTCGGCCCTGCCTTTCGTCGCGCGGCGGATCCGGTCGATGGTTTCGCGGACGGTTTCCTGGAACATCGGTCCCCGCATCCCCGAGTTCCAGTCGTTGCCTCCGAAGCAGACGGTCACGAGATCCGGTTCGGGCGCTTCGGCCAGCCAGCGGGGCATGAGGACCAGGTTCTGCCGGAGCTCTGTGCCGCCGATCGCGGGATTGACGATCTGAACGTCGATCTTCCGGTCCTGGAGCTTTTTCGTCAGCAGCCCGGGCCAGTTGACGGTTCGGTTCGCCCAATGGTGAGTATCGGTCAGCGAATCTCCCATCGTGACGATCCGGATGGGCTTCCCGGCCTTCAGTTTCGCCTGGACCCGCGCCAGCGGCGCGCCGGCGGGCAGATAGAGGTTCGTGTCGAGCTCAATCCGGGGCTCGAGGCGCATCTCGTCGATCGAGAAGGAGCACGCGGGATACTCCCTCCAGTACCACCACTTGCCGAACCAGAGCGACGACAGCTTGGAGGGAGCGTTGCCCGTCTTGGGATCCAGCCACTTCGCGGCGGGCGGCGGCATCGGGGGAATGAGGTCCCGCCAGGCGACGACGACCTTCTTCCACTCGGTGCTATCGATGGGAAACATGTAGTCGTAGCGGACGGCGTAGTCGTCGTTCCAGACGAATTCCAGCCCGCCGAAGCTCTTCGAGCCGTCGCCCTTCACCCAGAAGGAGAAGCCCGCGGCCTGGTCCCACTCCGGCTTTCCCCGCAGCGGCGTCGCGACGAAGTAGCCCTTTTCCGCTTCGAAGGTGAACTTCACGGCCTTGCCGATCTTGCCGTCGACGATCTCCGAGTGCGCGCCCTTTTCGGGATCGCGGAGTTTGAGGTCGTCCATCGAGTGGATGAGCGTGCCGCCGTCCTGGGCGAGCAGCAGGGGGGCGGCGAGGAGAAGCGCGAGGGTTTTCATGAAGGGTCCTTATCAGGGGGTTCGGCAGCCCGCTCCGGCCATCCTAGGGTTCCCTTAATATCCGTGTTCGGATAGGTCAATCTTTCCGGCGAATCTCCGGTAGACGAAGACGAAGTACCCGATGACGGGAAGAATGCCGGGAATCCACCACCGGAGCGCCGTACGCAGGCCGGCGTCCGGGGCGGAGGCGTTGTGGACGGTCAGACTCCGCGACAGATCCGTGCTGGACGGCAGCAGGGTCGGATAGAGACTGAAGGCGACGGTCAGCATCATGCCGGCCAGAAACGCCGCCGAGGCCAGAAACGCGGCCAGGTCCCGCCGGCGGCGGCGGAACCACAGGCTGGCGCCGATCCCGATCGCCGCGAGCAGCGGAAAGAGGTAGCCCCAGGGGTTCACGGTTGCCGCCCCGAAGAGAAACTCGGGCTGCCGTTGGACGAACTTCGTCCAAATCGTGGCGGCGATCGAGAGCGCCGCCGTAACCCAGCCCAGGACCTCGGCGCTCCGGCGGGCGCGATCCTGCACGGGCCCGTCGGTCTTCGTCACGATCCAGAGCGAGCCGTGATGGGCCAGCGCGGCCGCCGCCGTCAGACCCGTGAGCACCGTATAGCCGTCGAGGATGCCGCTCGCGGCGCCGGGTTCGAAGGACGCCCAGAGAGGCTCGAAGAAACTGCCGTCCTCCCCGATCGGAACCCCTCGAACCACGTTGCCGAGGGCGACGCCGAAGAAGAGCGCGAGAAGGCCGCTGGAACAGGAAAAGACGGCATCCCAGATTGCCGTCCAGGCGGGATGGTCGATCTGATGGCGGAGCTCGATGCCGAGGGCGCGGCCACAGAGCAGCCACAGCACGATCATGAGGGGCAGGTAGAACCCGCTGAACGCGGTCGCGAAGAGCAGCGGAAAGGCGCAGAAGAGCGCGCCCCCGCCGGCCAGCAGCCAGACTTCGTTCCCGTCCCAGACCGGGCCGACCGTCCGGATGACGGTCGCTCGCTCCTGGGGAGTCCGGGCGACCCACAGATGCACCAGACCCGCGCCGAGGTCGAAGCCGTCCAGGACGACATAGACCGTCAACATCGCCGCCACGAGACAGAACCAGAGCGTGGCCATGTCAGGTCGGAGACGGCTCCGGTCCCTTCTGAATCTTCCGGACGACGAGGAGGAGGAACAGGGCGCTGAGGACGGAATACAACCCCATGAACCCCAGGAGCGTGAAGAGGGCGTTGCCCGCCGACACGTGGGAGGAGACGCCGTCGCGGGTGTGCAGGATCCTGTAAACGAGCCACGGCTGGCGGCCCAGCTCGGCCGTGACCCAGCCCGCGGTATTGGCGATGTAGGGGAACGGCAGCAGGAACATCAGCGTCCAGATCATCCAGCGCTGTCTATACAGCGTCCCCTTCCACAGCAGGAGCGCCGCGATCCCGAGCGCGGCCATCAGGATCGTGCCGAGGCCCACCATGATATGGTAGCAGAAGTAGAGCAGGGGGATGTTCTGCGGCCAGTCCTCCCGGGGAAAGGCCTCCAGACCCTTGATTTCCGCGTTCCAGCGCCGGTGCGTGAGAATGCTGAGAACGGCGGGGACCTCAAGGGGGTTGTCGAGCCGCATCCGCTCGACATCCGGCTGCCCGATGAGGACCAGGTCCGCCCCCCGCTCCGTCCGGAAGAGCCCTTCCATGGCGGCGAAGGACACCGGCTGCTTTACCGCGACGTTCTTGGCCTGCCGGTCGCCGGTCGGGAAGGCGACGAGCAGGACCGCGGGAAGCCCGGCGGCGACGCCCAGACGGATGAAGAGTTTCCCGGGTTCCTCGTGCGTCCGGACGAGCACGTAAAAGGCGCCGACGGACGCGACGACGATCGACGCGGTCACGATCGAGCCCAGGATGACGTGAGGATACTGCCACATCAGCCAAGGGTTCGTCAGCACGGCCGACAGGCTCTCCAGCTCGATCGTGCCGTCGGGGAGAACCCGGTGGCCGACGGGGTGCTGCATCCACGCATTCGTCGCCGTGATGAAGAAGCCCGAGATCCAGGTGCCGAGCGCGAGCATGCCGGTGGCGACGGTGTGCGCCGTCCGGCTCAGGCGCTGCTCCCCGAAGAGCACGAGGCCGAGGAAGGCCGACTCGAGAAAGAACGCGAAGACGCCTTCCATCGCGAGCGTCTGGCCGATGACGCCGCCGGCTCTCCTCGCGAAGCCCGACCAATTGGTGCCGAACTGGAATTCCATCGGAATGCCGGTGACGACGCCCATGGCGAAGTTGATCGCGAAGATCCGGACCCAGAATCGGGCGGCGGCATCGTAAAGGGGGTTCTTCGTCCTCAGGGCCTGCCCCTTCAGGACCGCGATGAGGAAGGCGAGACCCATCGTGAGCTGAGGGAAAAGGTAGTGGTACACGATGGTGAAGGCGAAATGGAAGCGATGGGCGCTCAGGGCGGTGTCCACCGCGGGACACCCTAGCAGCCGCGCCGGGGGCGCGTCAAGGCGGGACGTCTGAAGACGGGAGGAAGGCCGCCCGGCGCGGTGGGGCACCCGCAATCCGACTCGGGAGCGCCGGATCCGGGTGCGCGGCCCCCCGGTCGCGAGCGTCAGTTGACGTTGGTGCCGCAGACGGCGATGGGGCTTCCGGGGAGCATCAGGATGCCGCCGCACTCGAAGTCCTCGTCGCCCTTGGCCCCGCAGCCGAACTTCGCGCCGCCGTTCGTCGCGAAGACGACCGGGCTCGTGCGATAGTTGATGATCTTGCGACCCTTGAAATCCGCCACCGTCACGAGCTGGGTCTCGATGCCGTGCGTGTCGGCGATCTCGGCATAGACCGGATCGAGCATCCGCTCGTCCCGGAGCTCCCGGACGACCGTCCCCTGGTCCTTCGAGAACGTCACCCATTGGAGCGCCCGGTCGCCGCGGCTGACGACGATGAAGCCGGTGTCGGATCCTCCGGGATTCCCCTTGGCCGCGATCCAGACGGGATTCTTCCCCACGGTCAGCCGGCCCGCCTCCCGGATCCCCTCGGGGGACGGCATCCCGTTCGTCGCCAGTCCGCCGACTTTGTAGCTGATCAGCGTGCCGTCCTGGCAGCCGATGAACGCTCGGGCGTTTTCCCCCCCGGTGCACCGGGCGTAGACGCTGACGGGTCTCGGCACGTCGATGGACGCCACGACCCGGGGCCGCAGCGACGGCTCCGCGTCGAAGGTCCAGGGCCATTGACGGGGTTTCGGGCCCAGCTCGCGCGTTTTTCCCCAGCTGTCGTTGCTCCCGAAGTAGGCCTGCTTCACGCCGGCGAAGAGCGGCCGAAGATCCACGAAGACCGCCTTCTGCTCGTGCTTCGAAAGCACGACCGCGTAGCCGCTCGTCGAGAGCCAGCCGTCGTTGTTGCCCTTCACGAACGACGCGCGCACCTCGGCATGCGAGAGATCGAGGTCCTTCGGCAGGGCGTTCCCTCCGCTCGCGGAGTGCAGCCAGCCCGAGGTCCGGTCGCCGCCGCCGCTCACCGCCGAGGGCAGCTGGATCGGGAGCTCGACGTATCCCAGGAGCTTCAGGTCCGAGAAGCTCGCCGCGCTCGGGAGCAGCGGGTAGCGCTCGTGCCAGTCATGGGCGAAATTGGGGGCGCAGCTTTCGAGGGCGAGGACGGCGAGCTGCCCCGTCCGGGTCTTCGTGTCGAACACCGTGATCAGGGCCATTTCGTTGCGCGGGGTGACGGTGACCGCGGTCGGCACCTTGTCGGGAGGGAATTGAAAGATCGGGTGGGTACCCTGCGAGGTCGCGGTGCCGGCGGTGCCGACGAGTCCATTCCGGAAGACGATGAGGGCGTGGTTCGACCAGGTCCCCATGCCCCGGGCGATGCCGATGGGGCCTCCAGGGCTCGCTCCCCGCTTTTCGCGCCACTCCTGGACGGCCGGCTCGGGACGGAAGCCGCCCCACCACGGAGGCTCGGGCTTCTCGCTGAAGCATTTGTTCTGCATCTCGAGGATGAGGACGCGGTCGAGGCCCGAGGCGCCGGAGTCGGTGGCGTAGAGCACCTGGGCCTGCGTGCTGCTGAAGTCCCCGGCCTCCTTGACGGGCGGTCCCCCGACCTCGTAGGTCATGCCTTTCGCGTTCCGGGCGGGAGGACAGAATTTGGGAGGCGGCTGGTAGAGCAGGCGGGGCTTCTTCCGGTCGGCGGAGGAGGGATTGGCTGCCGCATAGTCCGGGCCCAGGCGGTGATGCCAGCCGGCCACGCTGACGTCGGTCAGTTCGTGGAGGCCGCCGTCCAGCGAGGACCCGTCCTGGACCCCCAGGAGGACGCTCGCCAGCGCCAGGAGCGGCCGGAATTTGTGCATGCGAGGTTCTTTGCTGGTATGGTCGGCCGCGGGATCCCCGTTACACATTTCAAGCCCCCGGACCCGGGCCTCGGCGTGTATGGGTATATGCAGAAGAAGGAGGAGAACCGCCATGAGAGGTCTTGCCTATACGGTCCTTGCGCTGGCCGTCGCGCTGGTGCTTCCGGTCTCGGCCCAAGACACTAAGAAGGAGAAACCCTTGCCTGCCGACTCGTTTTACAAGCTGCAGACGAAGTCCCTGGACGGCAAGCCCGCCGATTTGAAGTCCTACTCGGGCAAGGTCACCCTGGTGGTGAACGTGGCCAGCCAGTGCGGCTTCACGCCGCAGTACACCGGCCTCGAAAAGCTCTACGAAGACCTGAAGGACAAGGGCTTCGTGATCCTCGGCTTTCCGAGCAACGACTTCGGCAGCCAGGAACCCGGCTCGCCGGAGGAGATCCAGAAGTTCTGCTCCAGCAAGTACAGCGTGACGTTCCCGCTCTTTGAGAAGGTCGTCACCAAGGCGGGCAAGGATCAGTCGCCCATTTATGCGAACCTGCAGGCCCAGGCCAAGGAACTTCCCGCCTGGAACTTCTCCAAGTACCTGGTCGCGAAGAACGGCAAGGTCGTGAAGTTCTACAAGAGCGCGGTGAAGCCCGATGACGCGGGCCTTCGCTCCGACATCGAGGCGGCCCTCAAGGGATAACCATCGAGCCCCGCGCGGATCGTCCGGTCCGCGCGGGGTTCTCAGCGCCCGAGAGAGGTCCATGGCCAAGGACGTTCGAGCGGACCTGGGGAAGCCCGTCGGCCCCTGGTTCAAGAAGCTGACGCCTGAAATCAAGGCGATCGCCGACGAGCTTCACCGCCTCATTCTCGCCGCGGAACCGCGCCTCCGGGCGGAGATGAAATGGGGCATGCCCTGCTACTCGATGAACAGCATGGTCTGCGCGCTCATGGGCGGCAAGGCGCACGTCAACCTCTTCTTTCACCGGGGGAAGCTCCTCTCCGACCCCAAGAAGCTGCTGGCCGGCTCGGGTAAGACGGTCCGGAGCCTGAGGCTCACCTCGGTCCGGGAGATCCCCGCGGCGGCCGTCCAGAAGTTCGTCCGGGCCGCGGTCGCCATCGACCGAACCTCCTGATTCCCCCACGGGTCGCCGCGATGACGGTGCCGAAAAAGAACGTCATGGCAACGGGTGACGGGGTACACTCGGAAGAATGGCCCCGGACTCCCAACTCTGGATCATGGTCGACATCGAGACGAGCGGTCCCATGATCGGGACACACTCGATGACCGAGCTCGGCGCGGCCGTCGGCTCGAAGGAGAAGGGCCTGATCGATCGGTTCGAAGCGCTGATCCGTCCCCTCGGCACCGCCGTCGTCGCCAGTCCCCGTTCCTTCGAGAAGGCGAAGAGTGAAGGGGCGACTCCCGAGGCGGCGATGAAGCGCTTCGCGACGTGGAGCGCGCCGTTCCTGAAGGACAGGGCCCTCTTCATCGCGCGGCCGGCGGCCTTCGACTGGCCCTGGATCGTCTGGTACGCGTGGACCTATCTGGGTGAAAACCCGTTCGGATTCAAATCGGTCTGCGCCTCCTCGTGGTTTCAGGCGAAGGGGAAGACGTTCACCGTCGACCTGCCACACGTCGCGGCGGACGATGCCGAGATTCAGCTCAAGCACTTCTTCGCCGAGGGTTGAGGGCGGGCCGTCCAGCGGCGGCCTCCGGCGGGCCCGCCGCAGCATCCAAGAACGGAGGGAAGGCATGCAGGCGCACACGCTTGAGGAATTGATCCAGCACCTGAGGGAATACCGGTCCTGGGGGAACCAGAGCGAAGGCTACGATGCCACGGGCATGAGCCACCTGCTGGGAGCCTGCCTCGACAACCTGAAGGAGAACGCCACCAAGGCGGATCTCGCCGATGTGGCGGAATGCCTGGAAGCCCACCAGGTGGCGTTCCTGAAGAAGCTGGCGTTGAGTTTGTGAGGAACCGCCGGAACCGCGCTATCCCCGGGAAGCGAGCCGGTCGGCCTCACCATTCTGCTCCCGGGGGACCCATTCGAAGCGCAGCGAGGGGAACTGAGTGAACAGCTCCCGCGCCCGCCAGTAGAGAGGGGCCAGCAGGGGGGAACGGACCTGGTATTCGCCCTTCAACTGCTTGAGGACGAGTTCGCTGTCGCCGCGGACGACCACCGGCTGGTCGACGCCCTGGGCGAGCGCCCATTCCAGCGCGCGGATGCAGCCCATGTATTCCGCGACGTTGTTCGTCGCTCCCGCCCCGCGAGCTGCGGCCTGCCCATGACCGTCATGGATGCGGCACCCGTCCCGCCAGGCGACGAAGCCATAGCGGCAGGTCCCGCCCGGGTTGGGATTGCACGACCCATCGAAGTTGAGAAGAAGCATCGAGATTCATCGACGGATCTCGCCCCGGAACTGAAGGGATTCGCTGGGACGTCGGGCCGTCGACGGGCCCCGGGGGCTCCGAGGCGATTCAGGCTCCGGCCGGAGGAGGGGGCGCCCGGGATCCCTTCGTCCAGGGGGGAGCGGTGACGGTGGTTTCTCGCGCGGGATGCCGTCGCCTGGATCGACCTGCTCGGAAGGGCCCCGGGGCGAACCCGAGCGTAGCATCCAAGGGGCTGGACGACCTGAACGTTCACCGAAGGGATTCCGATCGGTCGGCGGGATGAGGTATCTTAAGGCATGACCGTCGCCACCCAGACGCTGACCGTCCGCGCGCCCCGCAAGGGGTTGCAGGACATCACCGA
>Ga0070731_10005227_pt1 | contig 10812 bp, 7 predicted proteins | sample Coa_R1_2_FD_66448 | JGI IMG/M metagenome (GOLD analysis project Ga0070731, IMG submission 66448) | Surface soil microbial communities from Centralia Pennsylvania, which are recovering from an underground coalmine fire - Coalmine... | ecosystem: Environmental > Terrestrial > Soil > Unclassified ... | reverse complement strand
CATTCTGCTGAGTGATGTTTCCGCCGGCGCTGCCATGGACTCCTCTATCTACCCCTTACTCTGCTGTGGAACTGCAGTCTCAAATATTGATGGCCGATTTCCGAACTTCTCCGATGGAAGACAGCGGATCACGCGCCCCGGCTTTCTCGGCAATCCATTTCTTCTCGGTCTCGATGATATCGAGCAGCAATTTCCGGTCGGCTGCCCCCGGCATGTATTCCTTCAAGTGTTCTTCATAAGCGCGATCGTCGAGCGGTTCGCCGGTTTTGGCATGGAATTTCTGGTGCGCCCAGCGGCCAATCGAGCGATTGAACTTGATGTCCGGCGCATAAAGCTTGGGCTCACCGGGCTTCAATGAATTATTAAAACGTTCGATCAGCCCAGCTACCTCATCGCGATAAAGATGGCGGTTGTAGTCGTTGAGATCGTCGAGGTCGGCGGGCTTGTCGTTCTTCGGCTCGTCGTAGCGTCCCTTAACTCCCCACACGTAAGCCCAGTGCGCCGACGAAGAGTGATCTGTGCCAAAGAGATCGTAAGAGCTTGAAATCCACTTATTGAGATATTTCTGAATGAGCCACGCAGGAAGCACGCCGGCTTCTACGACACGGCGGATTCCATCGTTGCCCGTGCCCATGTGAAACGCCTCCTCGCGCAGCATGTATGACATGGAGCGGCCGAGCGGAGCGAAAGCGGAATATTTCAACATCTGCAATTGGAATTTGCCATCGCGGTCAACGAAGTCGGTATAGGTGAAAAAATCCATCCAGTTGTCGACGTCGACATTGAACGCACCTAGCAACCGCTTGTTTTCGAAGGCGCGGCGCTCGAGCATCTTTTGCGCTTCAACTTTTCCCGAATATCCGAAGTGATCGATGAGCAGCGCGCACATCTGCCAGCCATGGCGCATTTCTTCGATCATCACGCGGGTGATGGCGCGGCGGTCCCAATCGGTGGGAGCGTTCTCCAGTAAATTACGCTGCTGTTCGACGCTGGCAAACTCGGTGTCGCCTTGGTAGACGATCATGTTCATCAGCGCATCGCGCATCTGCTGGGTCGGGATCTGGCGCAAATTCTCCCATTTGCGGCGGCCCTTGTACGAACCGAATTCGATCTCTTCGGTATCGATCGCTCCGTAAAGGGTATCGAACTTAAATGCTTCGATATCGTCGGTGTTGACGCCGATGTCCTTGCGCCAATCGTTGAACAAGCCCACCCAATCGCTGAAAGTTCCAATCTTTGCTACTTTTCCCGGCATGATTGCAAACTCCTAAACCATATTCAGCCAAACCGTTTTCATTTCCGTGTAATGCTCTATTGCGTGCGCGCCAAGCTCGCGGCCGAAGCCTGAACTCTTGTATCCGCCAAATGGCAGTGACGCATCCATCAGACCATAAGTGTTGATCCAGACCGTTCCGGCTTTCAGCCGTCGCGAAACCGTGTGGGCTTTTTTCAGGTCTCTTGTCCAGACTGCAGACGCCAGTCCGTAGGGATTGTTGTTTGCCTGTTGGATGACTTCGTCGATATCGTCGAATGTCAGTACCGACAGCACGGGGCCAAAAATCTCTTCCCGCGCGATGGTCATGTCATTCTTCACGTCGCCGAAAATTGTCGGCTCGATGAAGAAACCCCTCCCGCCATCGACAGAGACGCGAGTGCCGCCGGCGACCAGCCTCGCTCCTTCTTTCTTACCGGCCTCAATGTAGTTCAAAACACTTTGCATCTGATCCTGGCTGACGATCGCTCCGAGACGGGTTTTCGGGTCGAGTGGGTCGGCAGGCCGCATCTTAGCCGCTCGCGCCGCCAGTTTCTCAGTGAACTCGTTCTTCACCTTGCTTTCGAGAAACAGGCGAGAGCCCGCATTGCAAACCTCACCCTTACCGTAAAAAATTCCGGTGATCGCACCTTTGACGGCGCTGTCGATATCCGAATCGGCAAAAACAATGTTCGGCGACTTCCCTCCGAGCTCGAGGGTGATGCGCTTCAATGTGTCGGCGGCATTGCGCATGATTTCCTGGCCAACGGCGGTTGACCCGGTAAATGCAATCTTGTCGATACCCGCATGTTGAACCATCGCGCGGCCGATTGCGCCCGGCCCGGTAACAATATTGATCACGCCTGCCGGAACCCCCGCCTCGATCGCTAGTTTTCCGAAGCGTAATGTCGTCAGCGACGTCTGACTGGCGGGCTTCCACACCACCGTGTTGCCGCACGCGAGCGCCGGACCCAGCTTCCACGAAGCCAGCAGCAGCGGGAAATTCCAAGGGACGATCATGCCGACAACACCTACCGGCTCGCGCAGCGTGTAGGTAAACGCGGCCTCGAGAGTATTGATCGTTTCGCCGTGAATTTTTGTCGCCAGGCCGGCGTAGTAACGCAGGACGTCAATCACCATCGGCATGTCGACGTAACGCGACTCGAAAATGGGCTTTCCATTATCGAGGGTTTCAAGTTCGGCGAATTCGTCGATATGCTCTTCGAGCAGATCAGCCAGTTTCCAGATCAAGCGTCCACGCTCGCTGGCCGAGAACTTTCGCCAGGGACCGTTACGATCTTCCAGTGCGCGGCGTGCAGCGTCAACTGCGCGATCGACATCAGCCGATGAGCCCTCGGCAATTTGCGTTAACACTTCGCCGGTCGCCGGATTGATGGTGTCGAAAGCCTTGCCTCCATCAACCCAGCGGCCATCGATGAGCAGTTGCCCACGTTCGATTTGTGTTTTCGCCGCAAGCATCTATTTCGCCTTAAAATTTGCCGGCCGTTTTTCTACATACGCCGCCAGCCCTTCTTTCGCGTCTTCACTCTGGAAGAGGATCTGCTGATTCTCGCGCTCCACGGCAAGGGCCGATTCCATAGGAATCTCCCACCCAGTCTGCACGGCGCGCTTGATTCTTCCTACCGCTTTTGCTGCCTTGTTCGGCGGACAGAATTGTTTGGCGTATTCGATCACGTTCTCCATGAAGCCATCGCGCTCGTAAATATCGTTGACGATGCCGATCTCCTTCGCCTCTTCAAATGAAAACGTATTGCCGGTAACCATGAGCTCAATCGCCTTGCTCTTGCCCACCAATCGCGATAGGCGCTGCGTGCCGCCGGTGCCCGGGAGGACGCCCAGGTTCACTTCCGGCAGACCAATCTTGCCGGCGTCTTTGCGGGCGATACGAATGTCGGCCGCCATGGCGATTTCCAGACCACCCCCAACGCAGTGACCATTTACAGCGGCGATCACCAACTTCGGCGTGTGCTCCAGGCGCAGCAGCATCTCATTGGCGTGCAGGCAGAAATAATATTTGAAGGTTGGATCGACGCTCGACAACATCTTGATGTTCGCGCCCGCCGAGAAAAACTTGTCGCCCGATCCGGTCAGCAAGATGACGTAAACATCATTCTCCATCCGCGCCCGCAGAATTGCATCGTCCAACTGGCGGTTCATTTCATACGTATACGTGTTCGCCGGCGGGTCGCACATCTCGATAATCGCTACGCCGCCGTCGGTGCGATAGTTAACAAGCTGCTTGGTGGTTTCGCCGGTCGCCGGCTGCATCGTGGTCGCCATATCGATAACTCCTTTGTCTTCGAGTCTTTCTTTACTTATTACTTATTCAAATCTTCAAGAACTGATGTCTGTCCCTGATAACTGCGAACGAATTCTTACTTGCTCCCCTTGCTTCGGTTGGTCACTCCGCGCAGAAAAATGTCGCCCATCTCTCGCGCAAGCTGTTCGGCATCCGCATCGATCCGCGGGTTATGCCAGGTATAAATCCAATTCATCATCCCGAACAAGCTGAGCACGGCAATGCGAGTGGAGAATTGCAGTCCCCGGTCCCGTTTGAAATCATCCAGGAGGCTCACACAGATGCGATAGTATTCGCGCTTGATTGCGGCTACCTCTGAAGCAAATCCGTTTTTCAGAGCATCATCTTCGTGGGATAGCACCTTCATGCTCGCCGGATTGGCAAGAAAATACTCCACATGATTGAGAATGAAAATGCGAACCCGTTGCTCGGAATCGCTAACCCCTTCCAGTCGCAACTTGAGCCGCTGAACGATGGTCGTGAAAGTATGCTTCTGGATAAGAAAAAGAAGCCGCTCCTTCGATTCGAAATAGTAATAGAGTCCCGCCAGCGACATGCCGCTGGCACGCGAGAGATCACGCATGGAAGCGCCTTCGTATCCTTTTTTGCAGAATACCTCAGTGGCGTGCGCGAGAATCTGAGCCAAGCGGAGATCGAAACGGCTGGCAGCGACGGGGCGTGAGCGGTGTCCTCGCGGTCGCATCCGGGCTAGAGTTGAAGGGCTCGCCATGAAAAAAGCTTATAATTCGAACGTTCGTTCGAACCTAGTATATAGGAATTGTGATTTAGATCACAAGTGGTGGTTGTAAAGAGGGGGTCTGCTCGGCCCTGAGTTAATTTCGTAAGTCCGCGAGCAACCGCTCCACTTCGCCCTTTACCTCGCCGGTAAGCCCCAGCAACGGCAGGCGCACTGGACCGCCGAAGTATCCATTGAAGTCCATTCCGTGTTTCACGCCTGGAATTCCCAGCTCACCAACCACGCGCTCCACCGCTCGAACGATTCGTTGCTGTTTGAGTTGCGCCAGCTGATGGTCTCCTTCTTTCCAGGCCGCATAAATTTCATAACACGCAGTGGGAGCGAGACAGGCAAAGGCGAGAATCGCGCCTGCAGCTCCAGCATCGAGCGACGGCCGCAACTTGTGTGCGGCGCCCACCAGCACCTGGAATCCAGCTTCTTTCTGCCGCGTTTTCAGCTTACCAATCGCGCTTACAGCCGAAGATGAGGGCTTGTGACGGGAAGAAGAGCCTCCATCCGCCAACGCTCCGATGGAAACCAGTTCTCCGCCCTCGTTCGCCGCAGCAATCATTCGCGGAGTGACAGCTTCGAACGTTTCGGTCACTGTTGCGCTGCGTTTGATGTGGCGCGTAGCCTCTACCATCCTGCGAACCTTCTCGACGTCTCCACTCGATTCCTTAATGCCGATCAGGTTGGAGTGCTCTGCCAGTTCGATCACCAATTCGGCGGGGATGTCGTAGCCGGTGGCTTGAGGGAAGTTATAGATAATCACGGGCAACGGCGAGCGGTCGGCGACAGTACGGTAAAACGCGAGAATATTTGCCGGCTGCATCTGCTTTTTATAGTAGTGAGGTGTGCGCACCATGGCGACGTCATAGCCGAGTTCGGCGGCGTATTCGGTGAGCCGCAAAGTTTCTATTGCCGATTCGATACCGGTTCCGGCGATCAACACTTTGTGCGCCGCACTTGCTGAGCGAGCGGCCTTAAGTACGTCCCGCCGCTCCTGATCGGAAAGAAGAATGGATTCGCCAGTCGAGCCGAGCACGACGATACCCGCAGCCGGAGTATGCGAATAGCGCTCGACATTATGTTCGATTTTTTTATAGTAGACGTTGCCATCCGGATAAAAGGGCGTGGTGATGGGAGGAAAAATACCGTGAAGCAGCATGGTCTGTCTTGCCTTTCCGCAACACTTTGGGTGCCACGGGTTAGCGTATCACTTCCTGGGCGGGCCGAGGCAGTGGAATGGCTTCGCGCTTGTTGCGCCTGTGGAGACGGAAATCCTCATGATTCCGGCATACTTGCTCCAGGCCTGCTGCACCTGGGATCCGAGGGTGAGTTATCGACGTTGGATGGTACGTTCCGCGTGCAACTGCTGCAGTGCCCGAATATTTACTTCTCCGCGCTGCAGAGCCGCGATTCCTTCAGCGGCAGCGCGTGCAGCCGATAGTGTGGTGATGGTTGGAATTCGCGCCGTGACCGCCGCCCGCCGAATTGCTTTTTCGTCAAACCAGGGCTCGAGTCCGGTGGGCGTATTGATGATCAGATGAATGCGCTGGCCTTTGATGAAGTCGACGACGTTCGGACGTCCTTCTTTCACTTTGTAAACGCGCTCGACTCTCATGCGCGCGGCTTCAATTACATCCGCTGTCCCCGAGGTCGCCACTAGCTTGAAACCCATATTGACGAACTTTCGCGCTACTTCGGCGACGTAACGCTTGTCATGATCGGTGACGCTGATGAAAACTGTGCCTTGCGTCGGCAGCTTCTGGCCGGCGGCCAGCTGAGCCTTACCGAAAGCCTCTCCAAAGCTGTCGCCGATGCCCATCACTTCGCCGGTCGATTTCATCTCCGGACCAAGCACCGTATCAACGCCGGGAAACTTGCTCCAGGGAAACACCGGAGATTTAACGTAGTAGCAGCTGCCGGTATCGAGATCGGAGCGCTTTTTGATATTTTCTGGCAAAAATTCGCGCAGCTTGCGGCCGGTCATCAATCGCGCGGCGATTTTCGCCATCGGGACGCCTGTGGCTTTCGAGACGTAAGGCACGGTGCGAGAGGCTCGCGGGTTCACTTCCAGGACGTAGACTTTGCCACCCTGCGTGCCGTTGCCGGAATTGCCGTTGCCGCGGGGGATAGCGAATTGAATATTCATCAGACCAACGACTTTCAAAGCACGCGCCAGCTTGAAGGTGTAATCCCGCATGCGTTCCACCAGCGGCTCCGGAATATCGACCGCCGGCAGCACGCACGAAGAATCGCCGGAGTGAATCCCGGCTTCTTCAATGTGCTGCATGATTCCGCCGATGACCACGTCTTCTCCGTCGGAAAGCGCGTCCACATCGACTTCGATCGCATCTTCGAGAAAATGATCGATCAGTACGGGGCGATCGTGGGAATATTCGACGGCTTCTTTCATATAGCGCACAACCGACTCTTCGTCATAGGCGATGACCATTGCGCGCCCGCCGAGCACGTACGAAGGCCGCACCACTACTGGATAGCCGACCCGGTTTGCTCCTTCGATCGCTTCTTCGAGCGAAGTCGCCATCACTCCGGCGGCCTGCGGAATCTGCAGTTCTTCGAGAAGCTTGTTGAAGTGCTTGCGATCTTCCGCCAGATCGATCGACTCCGGCGAGGTGCCAATGATATTTAGGCCAGCTTTCTTGAGAGGCAAAGCAAGATTCAGCGGAGTCTGTCCGCCGAACTGTACAATCACTCCGCACTCAGCGCCTTTTGAAGTCTCGTGCTGGTAAATTGCCCACACGTCCTCGAACGTCAGCGGCTCGAAATAGAGACGGTCGCTGGTGTCGTAGTCCGTCGAGACGGTTTCAGGATTGCAATTAATCATGATCGTTTCGTACCCGTCTTCGTGCAGCGCGAATGAAGCATGGCAGCAGCAATAATCGAATTCAATTCCCTGCCCGATGCGGTTGGGCCCGCTGCCGAGAATGATGATCTTCTTTTTTCCTGTTGGCGTGGCTTCGTCTTCGTCTTCATAAGTCGAGTAAAGATACGGAGTGAAGCTTTCGAATTCTGCGGCGCAGGTATCCACTCGCTTGTAGACCGGCAGCACATCGTGCTTCTTGCGAAGGTGCCGAACTTTTTCCTGGCCTTCCAGCCGCCAGACGTTGGCTAGCCGGCCATCGGAGAAGCCCATGCGTTTGGCTTCGCGCAGCACCTCGGTGGGAATCGATTCGATGGGATGCTTCTCCAGCTCGAGCTGCATGTCATTAATTTCCTTAAGTTGGTAGAGGAACCACGGGTCCATCGAGGTCATCTTCGCGACCTGCTTGACTGTGTGTCCCTGCCGCAACGCATACTGCACATAGGCGAGCCGCTCGGGGTGCGGAGTGACTAATCGCTGCGTAAGAATCTTGGGTTCGATTTTTCCTCCGCCAACTCTCTTGCCGGTATCGAGCGAGCGAACGCCTTTCATCAACGCTTCTTTGAAGGTGCGTCCGATCGCCATCACCTCGCCGACCGACTTCATCTGCACGCCGAGGCTTTCGTCGGCTCCGGGGAATTTCTCGAATTGCCACTTGGGAATTTTGACGACCACATAATCAAGCGTCGGCTCGAAACAGGCTGGGGTTTTACGCGTGATGTCGTTTGGAATTTCGTCGAGTGTGTAGCCTACCGCCAGCTTGGCGGCAATTTTCGCGATCGGAAATCCCGTGGCTTTCGAAGCCAACGCCGAAGAACGCGAGACGCGCGGGTTCATTTCAATCACCACCATGCGTCCGGTTTCAGGATTCACGCCGAATTGAATGTTCGATCCGCCGGTATCGACGCCGATCTCGCGAATCACTGCGATCGACGCATCGCGCATCGCCTGATATTCGCGGTCGGTGAGGGTTTGCGCTGGAGCGACCGTGATCGAGTCGCCGGTGTGCACGCCCATAGGATCGAAATTTTCGATCGAGCAAATGATGATGACGTTGTCTTTGGTGTCACGCATGACCTCGAGTTCGAATTCTTTCCATCCCAGAACTGATTCTTCAATCAGCGCCTCGTGCACGGGAGATAGATCGAGTCCGCGGGTGAGAACCTCGACCAGCTCTTCGCGGTTGAAGGCGATCCCTCCGCCAGTGCCGCCCAGCGTGAACGACGGGCGCACGATGACCGGGAAACCAATCTTGCCGGCGAATTCAAGGCCGTCTTTTGTACTATTTACCAGGGCCGATTTCGGAACATCGAGGCCGATCTTCTGCATCGCATCTTTGAAGAACAGCCGATCTTCCGCTTTCTTGATGGCCGCGACGTTAGCGCCAATCAGGCTGACATTGTATTTTTCCAGCACGCCGCCGTCGGAAAGTTCGATGGCCAGATTGAGTGCGGTCTGTCCGCCCACCGTGGGTAGCACGGCAAAACCCGCACTGGGCGAGAGCTCGCGCTCGACCCGGATAATTTCTTCCAGATATTCGACCGTGAGCGGCTCGATGTAGGTGCGGTCGGCGATCTCCGGATCGGTCATGATGGTCGCCGGGTTCGAATTGGCCAGTACCACTTCGTAGCCCTCAGACTTGAGCGCCTTGCAGGCCTGTGTGCCGGAATAATCAAACTCCGCCGACTGGCCGATGACGATAGGGCCGGAGCCGAGGATCAGGATTTTCGCGATATCAGTGCGTTTGGGCATTTGTCGAGTCAGTTCCGTCTCTGTTCACGTATCCAAGAGAACCGCAGATCGCATGAAAAACTTGGAGATTAAGAATAGAGGCCTTCGCGGATGGATCAATCTCGATAGGCACGAAGCCCATGGAATAGCGGGCTCCTTGGTTGTTCTGCGATTCGATATCCAGGAAATGCATTCCTGCTGCTTGTGGGCGAAAACCGAATGCTCCGGATGCGCTGGAAACCTGTGACTCGAGTAACTCCTCTGATATTGCATCTGATAGCGTCAACCTAACATCGCCCAACGGGCCGTATCGGGGACGCACCTGATCTTCGAGAGGCTGACCGCTGCTAACCGGCCCGCCGAGGAACCCTGACAGGGACTGCACCTTTAGCGGCTCAACTTCAGGCCATCCGAGTGTGATTGTCTTGGCAGCATCCTTAGAAGGATGAGCCTTCACCAGAACTTCTTCGGAAGGAGAGAACGCCGGGTGCTTGATGCCGACAAAGTACAGTCCCGGCTTTACCGCTCCGAATGTCGCCTGCCCTTTTGAATCCGAGACCAAAACCGAAACCGTGCGGCTTTCTTGATCTCCCTTTGGTTCTGTGCTGAGTTCGATCTTCAGACCTGCTACTGCTTCGCCCTGGTTGAGGGCCTGCACCGAGAAACTGGAGCTTACTTCCTTTGGGATCGACGATTCCGAGCACGCAGTCGCCAATTCCCCACCAAGGAATAAAAATAAAATCCAACAACATCCAACGCTTGTGGCTCTTGGTCGAGGACTCCTCACCCTTTCCACTCCTCCATCATCTTCACGAAATCCTTAAACAGATAATGCGAGTCGTGCGGACCCGGCGCGGCTTCGGGGTGATATTGCACGCTGAACAGCGGCAGGTTGCGGTGCCGCAGGCCTTCCAGAGTCGAGTCGTTCAGATCCATGTGGGTGAGTTCGACTTCGCTCTCCGGCAGCGAATCCGGATCCACCGCAAAGTTGTGGTTATGCGCCGTAATTTCAATCTTCCCGCTCTTTAACTGCTTCACCGGATGATTGCCGCCATGATGACCGAATTTCAGCTTGAAGGTTTTTCCGCCGAGCGCAATGCCGGTGAGTTGATGGCCTAAACAAATTCCGAAGATTGGCATCCGCCCCATCAGCCGACGAATGGAATCGACAGCGTAGGTACACGGCTCCGGGTCGCCGGGTCCGTTCGAGAGGAAAACGCCGTCGGGCTTCAGCGCCAGAACATCTTCCGCCAAAGTCTGTGCCGGGACCACAGTTACGCGGCAACCCTCACCCCGCAACTTCCGTAGAATGTTTTGCTTGATGCCGAAATCGTAAGCCACGACGTGAAAGCGCGCCGGCTCGTCTTTTACCCCGACCACAGCTACCGGCTCGTGCGAACGTTCGCCGACCTCCCACACATAGGGACGCTTGGTGCTGACTTCTTTCGCCAGGTCGGTGCCATCCATCTTCGGAATCGAGTTCGCCTTGGCCACCAGCTTTTCAGCATCACTCTCAAGGGTCGATACGACCCCCCGCATAACCCCGTGATCACGCAGATGGCGCACCAATGCGCGAGTGTCAATATCCGAAAGCACCGGAACCTTGAACTGCTCCAGGTATTCTTCGGCAACCTGCTGCGAGCGCCAGTTCGAACTCACTTTCGAGAACTCGCGAACGATCAGGCCTTCGATCCACGGACGCGTGGCTTCGTTGTCATCCTGATTGGTACCGTAGTTGCCGATCTGGGGGTTGGTCAGGACAACGATCTGTCCTGAATAAGATGGGTCGGTGAAAATTTCCTGGTAGCCGGTGATGGAAGTATTAAAAACGACTTCGCCGTAGCATTCGCCTTTGGCGCCGTAGCCTTTGCCTCGGAAGACTCGCC
>Ga0070731_10005226_pt1 | contig 10814 bp, 7 predicted proteins | sample Coa_R1_2_FD_66448 | JGI IMG/M metagenome (GOLD analysis project Ga0070731, IMG submission 66448) | Surface soil microbial communities from Centralia Pennsylvania, which are recovering from an underground coalmine fire - Coalmine... | ecosystem: Environmental > Terrestrial > Soil > Unclassified ... | reverse complement strand
TTGGAGTGTTCGGCCTCATCGCGCTGTTGGCCGCACTCCTCATCACTGCACAAGCCATCAGCCGCCGCATCCGGTCCGACGTCCGTGACCTCGACGTCTTGCGTGCGCTGGGAGCGGACCGGGTCATGACTGTGACCGGATCGCTCCTCGGCACGATAGGGGCCATCTTCATTGGCGCGGTGGCGGCGGCGGTGGTTGCAGTGGCGCTGTCGCCTATTGCGCCCATAGGGGCAGTACGGCGCATCGACCCAGCACCCGGGTTCGATCTCGACTGGACCGTCCTCCTGGGCGGAGTGGCTTCGTTCGTCGTGGTGTTGAGTGTCGTGTCGACGGTGCTGGCCCTGGTCGTGACCCGCCCGCCGAGCCGTTCCGGGCCGTCGTGGAAGACCCGCAGAGTTCCCGGCGCCGTGCGGGCCGCCGTGCGGGCCGGGATGCCCCCACCGTCGGTCGTCGGCATCCGTTTCGCGGTTGAACGGAACGCGGGGCGCGACTCGGTGCCGGTGAGCTCCGTGCTGCTCGGCGCGGCGCTGTCGGTTGCCGTGGTGGTCGCCACTCTGACCTTTGCCTCCAGCCTGAACACGTTGGTGTCGCGACCACAGCTGTACGGGTGGAATTGGAGCTATGCCATCGCCCAGCCGGGAGGCGGGAACGTACCGCCGATGGCGGAGAACTTGCTCAGCCGGGATCCGGACGTGGCCGCCTGGAGTGGATTCAATTTCGGGAACGCCAGCTTCGACGGTCAAACGGTGCCGATCCTCCTCACACGCGCCAACGCCCCGGTGCAGCCGCCAATCCTCTCGGGCCACGCGGTGACCGGCGATCATGAGGTCGTCCTGGGCGGCGCCACATTGGCCCAGCTGCACAAGAAGGTGGGAGACACGGTCGTGGTCACGTACGGCACTCCCCAGGACGCCCCGATCTACGTGCCTCCGACCCGGGTGCGTATCGTCGGAACGGCCACGTTGCCGGCCATCGGCAACGGTGCCACGCTGCACCCGTCCATGGGCACTGGCGCCGTCGGCGCGGTGGGGATCGAGCCTCCTGCCATGCAGGCGGCACTGCTCAGCTCTGATCCGAACTTGAACGGCCCGCCCGTCATCGCCGTCCGCCTCAAGAGCGGGGTCGCCCCGGCAGCGGGCTTGGCCTCGCTGCAACGAGTTGCCGCTGCCGCGACGCGAATCATGGCCCACGACCCAAACGGAGGCGGCGGGTTCTCAGTCTTGCCTGTGCAGCAACCAGCCGAGATCGTGAACTACCGCGCCATGGGTGGGACCCCCTCGGTCCTGGCCCTGGCTTTGGCCGTGGGAGCTGTCACGGCGTTGGGACTCCTGCTCATCGCATCGGTCCGACGTCGTCGCCGGGATCTGGCGCTGCTGAAGACGCTCGGTTTCGTCGGTCGCCAGCTGGCAGCAGTGGTGTCCTGGCAGGCGTCGCTGATCGCGCTGGCGGGGCTCGTCATTGGGACGCCCATCGGGATCGTCGTCGGTCGCTCCCTCTGGCGCCTGTTCGCCGGCGAGATCTACGCCGTGCCCGCCACCTCGGTGCCGGTGAGCCAGCTGCTGCTCGTCGCCGTAGGTGCGCTCGTCCTCGCCAACGCGGTCGCCACCGTGCCGGCACGTCTCGCCGCCGCCACTCCTGCCGGCGAACTGCTCCGCACCGAGTGACCTTCTCCGGCCAGGCGACCTAGGGGGAGGGCGCCGGGCGCTCGCCGGACAGCACCTCGAGGTCGAGATCCTCGAGGTGGGCCACGAAGATCTCGGGGTCCTGGAACATCCAGTCGTGGTCGATGGCGCCGCCGCCAGGCCGGCTGGCGACCGTGAACGTGGCACCCAGATCCTCGGCGAAGGCCCGGCCATCGGCGCGCGACAGGATCGAGTCGCGATTGGCCCACAGCACGTGGGACCGGATGTCGGTCTGCGCGATGGCCGAGATGTCACCGTCGCGCCGGCTCAGGAAGCCCCACGCCGCTGCTCCCAACATCTGGCGCGGATGACGGAGCCACGAGTGGGCGAAGGCGGTCGCCGCCGGCCAGGTGGCCAGGCGGGCCAGTCCGAGCGGGTGGCGCAGCGCCTCGTCGGCCAGGCCCCATTCGTCGGACACGGCCAGCGTGTCGGAGAAGACGAGCTCCACCACCCGCTCGGGAGCCGCTGAAGCGAATCCCAGCTGGATGCCGCCACCGAAGGAGTGGCCGATCAGGGTGACACGTTCGAGCTCGAGCTCGTCGAGCGTCCGGGTGAAGGCGTCGAGGACCGACTGGTACCGCCACGGCCCGCGGACGTCGAAGAGGTCGGGGACGACCACCCGGTTGCCGCGGGCCAGGAGCTCGACGGTGCCGAGGTAGGTGGCCGGCCGCATGGCGAACCCGTGCAGCAACACGATGGGGCGGCCCTGGCCGAGGTCGACCGGGACACGCAGGGCTGGGGAGCGCAGCGGTGACGTGGCGGCCCGCCTGCGATCAGGGGAGGACGACCACCTCGCCGGTCATGGTCGCGTGGACCGTGCACCGGTAGGTGTAGGTGCCGGCGGTGTCGAAGGTGTGGAAGTAGGTGCCGTCGGCCTGGGTGGGGGTACCGAAGCCGGAGAAGGTGACGTTGTGGGCCACCGGCGAGTCCGCCCACTGCCATTCCACCGTCTGGCCGGCGTGAATGGTGACCTTCGAGGGCTCGAAGCTCACGAACTTGATCTGCACCGTGGCGGAGGGCGACGGGTGGGACCCCGACGAGGTGGTCGAGCTCGACGACGAGCTGCTACAGGCGGCGAGCGGCAGGGACACGGCCGCGACGACCAAGGCGGGGAAACGTAGTCGGGGAGACATGGGGGCCCATTGTGCCAGGTCCGCGCTCAGGGACCCGAGCCGGCCCGAGGTTCGGTCCCGGCGCGGGTGTCGAGCCAACGGCGGAACCCGGCCGCGTTGGAGTGGACGCCGTTCAGCGTCTCGAGCTTCTCCCGGTCGGCCGCGGCCACGCCGCTCCAATCGGTGGCGAAGGCGGCCTCCAGCGCGTCGGCGATGTCCTCCCCCTGACGCCAGGCCTGCTCGGCCACCGCCGCCCAGCGCCGCAACGTTTCGTCGGCCTCGGCCAGCACCGCGCCCGGCTCGTCGAGCAGCCCGTAGTGGGCCAGGGCCAAGCCCGTCGGACGGCGCTCGGCGAAGCGGCCCAAGGAGTGCAGGGCCTGGTCCAGGTCGAAGTCGGGGGGTGGGGTGGACGGGCGCAGGACCCCGGCGTCGGGCAACCGCACGCCGACGGCGTCGCCGGCGAAGAGCACACCCGACAGCGAGTCGTGCAGGGCCAGATGGTGCTTGGCGTGGCCCGGGGAGTCGACGGTCACGAGCACCCGGTCGGGCCCGATGCGCACCTCTTCCCCGTCGGCCAGCACGTGGATCCGTTCGGCCGGCGTGGGGTCGAGGCGCCCGTAGAGGGAGTCGAGCAGGGGCCCGTAGACGCGGGCGGCGGAGTCCACCAGGCGGGTGGGATCCGCCAGGTGCCGAGCCCCCTTCTCGTGCACGTAGACGGTGGCCGACGGGAAGGCCCGGGCGATGTCGCCCACCCCACCCGCGTGATCCAGATGGATGTGGGTGACCGCCACACCGGCCAGTGCCCCGCGATCCACCCCCAGCGAGTCGAGCGCGGCGAGCAATGTCGGCACCGACGACTGGCTCCCCGTCTCCACCAGCACAGGGGCGTCGCCCGGCAGCAGGTAGCCGGCGGTGACGCGGGCCCGCCCGCCGAGCTGGGTGTCGATCTCGATGACCCCGGGCGCGATCTCCCGGGTGGACGGCGCGCTCAGCTGCCCACCTCGATGACCACCTTGACGTCGTCCGGCTTACGCTCCAGGGCCTCGCTCCAGCGGTCGATGGGCACGCGCCGGCTGACCACGGCGTCGAGCCACTCGCGCTTGGCCGACGCCAACGCGTCCGCCCCGGCCTGGTAGTGGCGCCGATTGGCATTCACCGACCCGACGACCGATTCGTTCTCGAGCACCATGGAGCGGTTGAGCGTCCCCGCGTCGACGTCGATGCTGCGTCCACCCGACGACACACCGGTCAGGCAGACGACACCGCCCGAGGCCACGTGGCCCATGGCGTCGAAGACGAGCGAGCCCACGCCGGTGCACTCGATGACCACGTCGGGCGAGCCGCCCGCGTCGCGCAGGGCACCGGTGTGGTAGGTCGCGCCCAGCTCGGCCACCAGGTCGGGCTTGGGCCCGCTCGTGACCTGGTCGAGCACGTGCACCTCGAGCCCCCGTTGGACGCCGAGCAGCGCCGCCAGTAGGCCGATGGGGCCGGCCCCGATGACCAACGCCCGCTTGGGGGACCAATGGGCCCGGCTGCCGATACGGTCGACCTGCTCCCAGGCCTTGGCCACCACGCTGGCCGGCTCGAGCAGCACGCCGGCCCCGCCCAGGGTGGGGTCGACCTTGACCACGAAGTCGGGCTCGATGCGATAGCGCTCCGAGCAGTAGCCGTCGCGCTCCTTGATGCCGCGTTCGGTGTACTGGCCGTTGCGACAGAAGTCCCATTCCCCCACCGCGCAGTTGCCGCACGGCACGGGGTCGGGCCGGCGCACGATGCCCACCACGAGGTCACCCGGGTGGAGGTCACCGTCGGCGGGGGCTTCGAGCACGCGGCCCAGCGATTCGTGCCCGAGCACCAACCGCTCGCGCCCGGGCGGCGCCCAGCCGTACGCCCCCGACACGATGTCGATGTCGGTGCCGCACACCCCTACGGCCAGCGTCTGGACGAGCACGGCGCCGTCGGTCTCGGCCGGCTCGGGGACGTCGTCGAGGCGAGCCGACCCGGCCGACAGCGGGACAACAGTGAGTGCCTTCATCGGCGGCTGTGCCCTCCTCGGCGCCGGCGGCGGCCTCCGGTGAGGCTGCGGGCCGGGCCACCCAGTTGCCGGAGAACGGTGAGCGCCGACGGGTGCTGCTGCTCGTCGGCCATGGGGTGGCCACTCAGGTTGTACGCGGCGTTGACCAGAGACACGTGGGAGAAGGCCTGCGGGAAGTTGCCGACCTGGCGGCCGAGCACGGCGTCGTACTCCTCGGCCAGCAGGCCCACGTCGTTGCGCAACGACAGGAGGCGCTCGAACATGGCCCGGGCATCGTCCTGACGGCCGATGAGGTACAGGCAGTCCGCCATCCAGAACGAGCAGGCCAAGAAGGCGCCCTCGTGGCCGGTCAGTCCGTCGACCTGCGCCGACTCTTCGGCCCGGTAGCGCAGGACGAACCCGTCCTCGGTGAGGTCTCGCTCCACCGCTTCCACCGTCGCCACCACGCGGGGGTCGTCGGCGGGCAGGAAACCGACCAGCGGGATCATGAGGAGGCTGGCGTCGAGCGCGTCCGAGCCGTAGTACTGAGTGAAGGCACCCACCTTCTCGTTCCATCCCTTGGCGCACACCTCGGCGTGGATGTCCTCGCACAGGCCCCGCCACTTGTCGACGGGGCCGGAAAAGCCGAATTCCTGCGCCGAGCGAATGGCCCGGTCGACCGCCACCCAGGCCATCACCTTCGAGTGGGTGAAGTGCCGGCGCGGACCGCGCACCTCCCAGATGCCGTCGTCGGGGTCGCGCCAGTGAGCCTCGACGAATTCCAACAGGAGCACCTGGAGGTCCCAGGCCGAGTCGCTCATCGGGTCCCCCACCCGGCACGCCTCGTACAGCGCCGACATGACCTCGCCGTAGACGTCGAGTTGGAACTGCCCAGCGGCGGCGTTGCCCACCCGCACCGGCTTCGAGCCCTCGAATCCGGCCAGCCAGTCGAGCTCACGCTCCTCCAGGCGCCGTTCACCCGCGGGCCCGTACATGATCTGGAGCTCCGACGGGTCCCCGGCCACGGCCCGTAGCAGCCAGTCCCGCCAGCACCGCGCCTCTTCGTGGAAGCCGCCCCGCATGAGCGCCTCCAGGGTGAGGGTGGCGTCGCGCAACCAGCAGTAGCGGTAGTCCCAGTTACGGATCCCGCCGATCGTCTCGGGCAGCGAGGTCGTGGGGGCGGCCACGATGCCGCCGGTGGGGTGGTAGGTGAGCGCCTTCAAGGTGATGAGCGAACGCAACACGGCGTCCCCCCAGGGACCGTCGAAATTGCACGAGCCGGCCCAGTCCTCCCACCACGTGACGGTGTCCTCGACGGCGAACTGGGCGTCGACCGGCCGGGGTGGGTCCTCGTGTGACGGGTGCCAGGTGAGCACGAAGGGAATGCGCTCGCCCGCGGCCACGGTGAAATCGGCCACCGTCGTCATGTCCTGGCCGCGGGTGCGGACCGGGGACCACAGAGACAGCGCGTCGGGGCCGGCCACCGCGGTCAGCAGGCAGTCGAAACGCCGCACCCAGGGCAAGATGGCGCCGTAGCCCATGCGCATGACCAGGTCCATCCGCATGTCGACCTGACCCTCGAGCCCGATGACGACGCGCACGACTTGGGGGTGTTCCTCGCGCAGAGGCATGCAGTCGACCATGCGTACGGCACCACTGTCGGTCCGGAAATCCGTCTCCAGCACGAGCGTGTTGCCTCGGTAACGCCGCGTCCCCTCGACCGGGGCGCCAGCCGGGGCGATGCGCCAGTGGCCGTTGCCCTCGTCACCGAGGAGCTTGGCGAAACACGCATCGGAGTCGAAGCGGGGCAGGCAGAGCCAGTCGATCGAGCCGTCGGTGCCCACCAGCGCGGCGGTATGCGTGTCGCCGATGATGGCGTAGCTCTCGATGGGTAGGCCCATAGCGACCATTCTTATCGCCTGGCCCGCGCGCTCCGGCCGCGCCTCAGCTGCTCACGCACCCACCGGTGCTCACCGGCTGGCTGACCGGCTGGGCCTCGCCCTTGTGCACGTCGACCAGCACCGCCGGAGTGGCCAGGGCATAGCCGACAGCCTGATCGGTGGTGGAACGGGCGAAGACGACGCCGATCACCGTGCCGTCCGGCTCGACCAGCGGCCCTCCGGAATTCCCGGGCCGCACCACGGCGGCCAATTGGTACACATAGCGCGTGACCTGGTTGCGCCCGTAGATGTCGAGCCCGTTGGCCTCGAAGGCCGCTTCCACCCCGGCCGCTCCATAGGTGAACGGTCCTCCCTCCGGATACCCGAGGACCGCCCCCGACGCCCCACGACCCACCGTCTGCGTGTCGATCCGCAGTGCGGGGTCGCCGAGTCCGGGCACCCGCAACACGGCCACGTCCAGCTCGGGGTCGAACAACATGGCCGCCGCGCTGTGGCGGCCGGTCGAGTCGACCACGAAGGGGTGGGCGATGCCGGCGACCACGTGCGCGTTCGTCACCACGTACCCGGGCGCCACCACGAAGCCCGAGCCCTCCTGGATGACGCCACAGCCGGCACCGGCCACCTGCACGGTGGACGGTGCCGCCGCCACCACTGCGGCGCGCACCGACGCATCGCTGGGCAGCGCCACCGGACCCACCGTCTGCGGGGGCAGGCCGGTGAAGACGACGGGGAAGCCCTCGTTGGCCAGGAACGACTCGATGCGGGCGAAGACCGTGGGGGGCGAGGGCATGATGCTGTCCATCGCCCGGATGATGCGCGAGTCGGTGATTGCCGCGTTCAGGCTGGTGAACCGGCTGGAGACCGAGAAGGTCGCCACCAGCCACGTGATGACCAAGGTGGCGAACACGGCCACCGCCGCGCCCGCCGCCGAATCCACCGGCCCCAGCCGCAATCGCTGGAGGGCGTTGCTGGACTGAGCGCCGAGCAGACGTCCCAGGCCGCCGAGCAGGCCGGCCAGTCCGAACACGATGGCGGCCGCCACCACCGTCTTGGCCACGTTGCCGTGCACGTGGCGGTCGATGGGCGGGGTGAGCAGGACCCCGATGAAGAGCCCGAGCCAGAACCCGCCGAACGACAGCACCTGCATGGCCGCCCCCAGGCGCAGCCCGTGCACGCCGGACAACGCGACGAGCACCAGCAGCACCCAGTCCACCCAGTTCATGTCGGAGATCCTTCCCCACTCCGGGGGCGCGTGCGACGCACGCCGCCTAGTTTTGGGGCCGCGGTTGCGGAGGAGCCCATGGACGTCGTCGAGCTGCTGGCCAAGGTCACCGGACGGGAGCACGTGCTCGCCGGCGAGGCCATCGGCCCCGACTACGGACACGACGAGGCGCTGACCGTCACGCCGGTGCGACCGCTGGCCGTCGTCCGGCCCCGGGACACCGCGGAGGTGGCCGAGCTGTTACGGCTGGCCCAGGAGCACCGGCTCCCGGTGGTCGCCCGGGGCAGCGGCACGGGACTCTCCGGGGCCGCCGTCCCCGTGCCCGGGTGCGTGCTCGTGTCCTTCGAACGCATGGGACGGATCGAGGAGATCGACACCGAGAACCATGTGGCCGTCGTACAGCCCGGCGTGACGCTGGCCGAGCTGGACGAGGCCACCGCCGCGCACGAGCTCGTGTACCCGGTCTTCCCCGGTGAGTCGAGCGCCAGCCTGGGGGGCAACGTGGCCACCAACGCCGGGGGCATGCGGGCGGTGAAGTACGGCGTGACGCGCCACCAGGTGCTCGGCCTGGAGGCGGTCCTGCCCGGCGGCCAGGTCATCCGGACGGGCGGCAAATTCACCAAGTCGTCGAGCGGCTACGACCTGACCCAATTGATCGTCGGCTCCGAAGGCACCCTGGCCCTCGTCACCGAAGCCACCCTGCGCCTCTATCCCCGCCCGGCGTGGGCCGCCACCGTCCTCGCCCCGTTCACCTCACTCGACGACGTGACTCGCTCGGTTCCCCACATCATCCAGGGCGGCGTGGGACCGCGCATCTTGGAGTACGTCGACGCACTGACCATGTCGGCCATCACGGCCAATGTCGGCCTGGACCTCGGCATCCCCGACGACGTCCGCGACCGGGCGCTCGCCTACCTGGTGGTGGTGCTCGAGTCCAACGACGAGCGTCGCCTGGACGAGGACGTGGCCGCGCTGGGCGAGCTGCTCGTCGACCAAGGCGCCGTGGACGTGTACGTGCTCCCCGAACAGGCGGGCAGCCGCCTCATCGAAGCGCGGGAAAAGGCCTTCTTCGTGGCCAAGGCGGCCGGCGCCGACGACATCGTCGACGTGGTCGTCCCCCGGGCCGTCATCCCGGGCTATCTGGCCGAGGTGGCGTCACTGGCCCAGGCGCATGGGTCGCTCGTGACCGGGTGTGGCCACGTGGGAGACGGCAACGTGCACCTGTCGGTGTTCCAGCCCGATCCCGAGGTTCGCCACCGGCTCCTGCAGGCGGTGCTCGGGCTGGGCGTGGCACTGGGCGGGGCCATCAGCGGAGAGCACGGGATCGGCACAGAGAAGAAGCAGTATCTGGCCGACCTGGAGGACCCGGCCAAGCTGGCCCTGATGCGCCGGTTGAAGGCGGCCTTCGACCCCGAGGGGATCCTCAACCCGGGCAAGGTCTTCGACGGAGTCCCGGTGACGGCCGACCGGGGAAACGGCGCCCGATGAACGGCGCCGAGGCACTGATGCGGACCCTGGTGGCGAGCGGCGTCGACGTCTGCTTCACCAATCCGGGGACCTCGGAGATGCACTTCGTGGCCACGCTGGACCAGGTCCCCGAGATGCGGGCCGTGCTCGCTCTCTTCGAAGGGGTGGCCACCGGCGCCGCCGACGGGTACGGCCGGGTGGCCGGGAGGCCGGCGGCCACGCTTCTGCATCTGGGCCCCGGGCTCGGCAACGGCATCGCCAACCTGCACAACGCCCGGCGCGCCGCCACTCCCGTCGTGAACGTGGTGGGCGATCACGCCACCTATCACCGCGTGTACGACGCGCCGCTGCAGTCCGACATCGCCAGCCTGGCCCGTCCGGTGTCGGCGTGGTACCGGGAGTCGGTGTCGGCCCATGCGCTGCCCGGCGACGGTGCCGACGCGGTGGCCGCCGCCATGGCGCCCCCAGGCGGGGTGGCAACCCTGGTCGTCCCGGCCGACGCGTCGTGGTCGGAGGCACCGGGGCCGGCGCCGGCCCGGCCCGACACCGCCCGCCGAGCAGTATCGGTCGAAGCGGTGGACGACGCGGCCAAGGCCCTGCGGGGCGAAGGACCGGTCGTGCTGCTCGTTGGCGGCCACGTCATGGCCGAGCGCGGACTGGTGGCAGCGGCGCGCGTGGCCGAGGCCAGCGGAGCCCGTCTGCTGTGCGAGACGTTTCCGGCCCGGCACCGGCGCGGCGCCGGGCTGCCGGCGGTGGAACGACTCGCCTATCTGGCCGAGTTGACCGCCCTGCAACTGGACGGGGCCCGGCACCTCGTGGTGGCGGGCACCCGCGCCCCGGTGTCGTTCTTCGCCTATCCGGGCCACGCCAGTGACCTCGTGCCCGAGGGGTGCGAGGTCCACGTGCTGGCCGACGACGCCGAAGACGACGCCGTAGGGGCGCTCGAAGCACTGGTCGAGGCGCTCGGCGCGGCGGCGGGCCCGGGTCCGGCGCGCGCCCCGGCGGCACGGCCGGGGCTGCCTCCGCCGGGACCGCTCGACGCGCAGTCGGCCGCCGCCGTCATCGGTGCACTGCTTCCCGAGGACGCCATCGTCTCCGACGAGGCCAACACGTCGGGCATCTTCATCCCCGGCGCCACCGCCGGTGCCCCACCGCACGACTGGTTGTGCCTCACCGGTGGGGCCATCGGGCAGGGCCTCCCGGTGGCGACCGGCGCCGCGGTGGCGTGCCCGGACCGCAAGGTCGTGTGCCTGGAGGCCGACGGCAGCGCCATGTACACCCTGTCGTCGTTGTGGACCCAGGCGCGCGAGGGGCTGGACGTGACGACCGTGGTGTTCAGCAACCGGTCCTACGCCATCTTGGCCATGGAGCTCGGCCGGGTCGGCGCCGGTGAACCGGGCCCTCGGGCGCGCGGCA
>Ga0070731_10005225_pt1 | contig 10815 bp, 8 predicted proteins | sample Coa_R1_2_FD_66448 | JGI IMG/M metagenome (GOLD analysis project Ga0070731, IMG submission 66448) | Surface soil microbial communities from Centralia Pennsylvania, which are recovering from an underground coalmine fire - Coalmine... | ecosystem: Environmental > Terrestrial > Soil > Unclassified ... | reverse complement strand
ATTGCAGTGTCGGCGCCGGGGCGATTTTCGATCACCACGGCCTGTCCCCAGGATGCCGTCATCTCCTGGCCGATAATGCGCGAAAGGATGTCAGTCGGTCCGCCGGCCGGGAACGGTACGATGATGTGGATTGGACGCCGCGGGTAATTGCTGCCGTCATCGTCTTGCGGGCGCGCCGGCGTGATCGGGCCGAGCGCGAAGGCGATCAGCGCAGCAGCGATCATAAACGTTCGCCCGCTCCATCGGGGCCGCGCTTTTGCCAACCCCGCTTCAAGCACATTGGCTGAGAGCAGGAAGCGGGCTGCGGTCGCCGTCTCAGGCATCAAGGTCGCTCATCAGGCGGCCGAGCTCCGGCAGTTCTGGCTTGTTCCCGAGCTTTTGCTTGAGCCGCTTGAGACAGCCCCACAGCACCGCCTGATTGCTGTTGACGACCGGCTTGCCGAGCGCCTGCTCGATCGCGGCCACCGCCTCGATCTGGGTCGTATTGGTGCAGCTCAGGAAAATACCGTCGGCTTCCGGCGTATCGTTTTCGCGGGCGAGTTCGAGCCATTGCTGCGGTGTCACCGCCTCGAAGTCGGCCGGGTCCTCGCACTTGAGGGCGACATCCTTCACAACGGTGAAGCCCGCGGCCTTGAGATAGGCGATGATGGGAGCATTCGACATGTAGGGGCTGAGCAGCACGAGCTTCTTCAAGCCCAGCATCTGCAAGGCGTCATTCACCAGGCTAGAGGTCGACAGCGCCGTGATGCCAGTCGTCTGCTCGATGAGGCGGATGATGCGCCGTTCGCCGTCGGCGCCTTCCTTCATCGAAGTATTGGTGCAGTGGAACACGATGAGATCTGGCGCGGCGTCGGCGAGCGTGCCGGCGGCGTGGGCGATTTCGTCGGTCAGTTCGGCCACCGTCTTGCCTGGCTGGCCGGCAACGCGACCGCGCGCCACGTAAACGCCGAGGCCCTCCGGCGCGTAGTAATTAAATTGCGGCTCGGTCATGCGGTTGACCGACGGAATGATCAGGCCGATGCGGGCGCGGGGCTCTGTCAGTTTGGCGTCCAAGCGGTCCTTTTCGGCGATGGCGTCCATGGTTGGCGCTCCAGGTTGGGCGTGGGCAGTTATTGCCGGCGATCCTAGCAGAATATCAGCGCGTGCTCAGTGGCCGGACACGCGTTGCGGGCCCGGGTGCAAGATCAGCTTTTGGACCCGCCAATTGAGGATTTCAGCGACATAGATCGTGTTCTCGCTCGGGCAAGCTATTTCGTGGATCCAGCCGAATTCCTTGAGTTGCTTGCCCGACCGGCCAAGCATTCCCAGCACCTTGCCGTCGAGCGAGAGTTTGTAGACTCGGCCGGGGAAAGCGTCGGCAACATAGAGCACCTGGTTCGGCGGCGGTGTGATGCAGAGCGCCCATGGCGCGCCGGGGGTCATGGTGCCGCCGCTTTGCAGATAGTTCGTGAGATCGGGCTTGTTGCCGATGGCAGGTTGCGCGTCCGGGTCGGGCGGAATGTCGATGGTTATGAAGCGCTGAAAGTTACCGCCGCTGTCGAAGACCTGGATGCGGCGGTTGCCGCGGTCGGCGACGAAGATGGTTCCCTTGGCGTCGGCGGCGATGCTGTGAACGGTGTTGAATTGGCCTTCGCCCTTGCCGGGCGCGCCCCACGATTTCAGCCAGTCGCCGTCCTTGCTCAGCTTGGCGACGCGGGAATTGATATAGCCGTCGCTGATGAAGATATCGCCCGCGGGATCCCAGGCGACGTCAGTCGGTTGGCGAAACCGCCCGTTCTGTGCCGGCAGCGGCGGATTTAGGCGCTCGTCGGGCTTGGTGTCGGCGTCCGACGCTTCCTGTTTGCGGCCGATCACCATTGTGACGCGGCCCTCGGGGTTGAACCGGATAATCATGTCCGAACCCTTGTCGACGGCCCAGATATTGTCCTCCTTGTCGACGCGGACGTAGTGAGCGAACGACCAGGCGTAGAGATTTTTGCCGATCTCGCGAATAAACCGGCCGTCGGAATCGAACTCCCACAATTGCGCAGCCGTATTGGCAAAGGCCGGCCCGTGACTCGATCCGCCGCGATGGAAGACGAAGATATGGCCCTTGGAATTGACTGCGACGCCGGCCGCTTCACCCATGTAAAGGTCGGCCGGCAGCTTGAGAAAATTGGGCACCGATTCGAAGGGGATTTGCGGCGCCGTTTGCGCCGCTGAGGTCTGTTGCGCCAAGGTTTGCTGCGCCAAGCTTCGCTGCTCCGTGGCAGCCGTGCTCAGCAGCATGAATGCGGCGGCGAGGAAGCGCTTCATTTCTATCCTCCCTTGACGGTTTTTCCCCACTATATATTGCAATGCATGCGGGCGAAATGCGCGCGGACCTCAGACCGGCACGGCACGAAAACGCGATGGACACGGCGGCACCGAACCCGAAGTGGATCAAGGGTGAAACTGGCTATTGGGAAGTTGTCATCGGCATGGAAGTTCATGCCCAGGTGGCCTCGCATGCCAAGCTTTTCTCCGGCGCCTCGACCGAGTTCGGCGGCGAGCCGAACTCGCACGTTTCGCTGGTCGATGCGGCGATGCCCGGAATGTTGCCGGTGATCAATGAGGAGTGCGTGCGTCAGGCAGTGCGCACCGGGCTAGGCCTTAAGGCCAAGATCAATCTCAAATCGGTGTTCGACCGAAAGAATTATTTCTATCCAGACTTGCCGCAGGGCTACCAGATCAGCCAGTTCAAATCGCCGATCGTCGGCCAGGGCGAAGTCGTCGTCGACATGCCCGACGGCGAGATCGTCCGCGTCGGCATCGAGCGATTGCATCTCGAGCAGGACGCCGGCAAGTCGCTGCACGATCAAAATCCCACTTTGTCGCTAGTCGATCTCAATCGATCCGGCATGGCGCTGATGGAAATCGTATCGAAGCCCGATTTGCGCTCGGCGGACGAAGCCAAGGCCTTCGTCGCCAAGTTGCGCGCGATCCTGCGTTATCTGGGTACCTGCGACGGCGATATGGAGAAGGGCAGCATGCGCGCCGACGTGAATGTCTCGGTGCGCAAGCCAGGGACGCCGCTCAATACGCGTTGCGAGATCAAGAATGTCAATTCGATCCGCTTCATTGGGCAGGCTATCGAGCACGAAGCGCGCCGCCAGATCGATATCATTGAAGGCGGCGGCGCGATCGAGCAGGAGACGCGGCTGTTCGATCCGGACAAGGGCGAGACGCGGTCCATGCGCACCAAGGAGGAGGCGCACGACTACCGCTACTTTCCCGATCCCGACCTGTTGCCGCTCGAACTTTCGCCGTCGCTGGTGGAGGATTTGCAGCAGAGCCTGCCGGAGTTGCCGGACGAGAAGAGGTCTCGCTTCATGCGGGACTACGGCCTTGCGCCCTATCTAGCTGACGTGCTCGTAGCTGATAAGGATATTGCAGACTACTATGAGAAAGGCTTGGCTAGCGCGATCCGACCAAGCTCTCCAGGAACTCCTGCTTCGATCGGGCCCATCTACGACGCGGGCCTGTTTTCCTCCATGTCACCCGCACAAATGACTTCGATCTCGACGAGTACCGCAACTTTGACGACGAATGAATTGTTCGGGCGATTAAATTCTGCCGGCAGGGACATCAAGAACTCGCCCATTAGCCCCGAGCAACTTGGCCAAATCGTCAGCCTGATGATGGACGGCACGATTTCCAGCAAAATCGTCAAGGAGCTATTCGAAATCCTTTGGAATGAGGGTGGCGACCCGCGAACAATCGTCGAACAGCGCGGGCTAAAGCAACTCACCGACGTGTCGGCGCTCGAGAAAATCGTCGACGACATTGTCGCCAGGAACCCGGACAAGGTTGCCGACGCCAAGACCAACCCGAAAGCGATCGGCTGGTTCGTCGGCCAGGTCATGAAAGCGTCGGGCGGCAAGGCCAACCCGCAGGCCGTCAACGATCTGTTGAAGAAGCGGATCGGAGCCTAGGCAGAAATTTTTTGTCAGGATTTTTACCGGCGCGGCATCATGGCGCGTCTGGTGCGCGGACGAAAATGGAACCGAAATTTTGCCGAAGCGCGCCGCTGCCGCGCCGCGCGCGGGTGTTCGGCGATGCCGCCGGCGCGAATCGCTTGGCACTGATTCGCGCGTTTTCCGCCTCAACCGGACCGTCAACACGCGTTATAGAGGCGTCTTGCGCAAAATTTTTTCCAGCGGCGAATACGGTCACCACGGCATATTTGCGCGCGCGAAAATGCGGAAAGTCGGAGTCTCGCTCGCGCGTCAGGGCTGTCGCCGGGAGAAATTTCGAAGGTGAAGAAGTGCCTATTATATCGGCACTTTCTCATCATGCCGAAATTTGCTGAAAAAAAGCCTGTTGCAAATTTTTTTTCATTGCGGGGCACGCTCGCCGATCATTGCGCGCGCTCGGCACCGATCAAAGACGCGGCAGTTACTCACAAGATTATGCAGAGTCACTATTATTTTTTTCCCGCTGTAGTAATCCGGTTGCAGTGCGCGTCGATTCGCGACGGCACTGCACGTTATCGCCATCCACTCAGGCTAGGAGGGCAGCAATGGCGAAGAAGAGAAAAGCGAAAGCGAAAGCACCGAAGAAGGCAAAGAAGCGGAAGAAGAAGTAGTCAACGCCGCGATCGATCTTTGGCTGACTTCGTCGAAGATCGCGTCACACGGGCCGGCCAACGTCGAGGGCGGATCGATGATCTCCCGAGGCGGGCCGGCTCAGGTGGCCGGCGGGGGCGTCGGCGGGACGGAGGGTAGAGCTTCATGATCGTGCGCAGCGCGCGCGGTGATGGAGACGGGGTTCGGGTCAACCGTTCCTCACCCTGGCGGACTGCCAGCGGATCAAATCCTCTGGTATCTCGCCGACGCCCTCGGTTTGCAGCGGTGTCCTTGGATAATCTTGAGCGGCATCGTGGGGCAATTCCATGGCGCCGTTTTTTATTGCCATGAAACGGACAAAGCCGAAGGCCCGGGCCCGGCGCAGCGCGGCGCCGAAGCGGCAGCCCGGGAAGACAAAGTCGTTGCGCGGCGCCGGACCGATCGCGCTGTACTATTGGCCGACCCCGAACGGGTGGAAAATTTCCATCATGCTCGAAGAGTGCGGTCTGCCGTACGTCGTGCATCCGGTCGACATATCCAAAGGCGAGCAGTTCACTCCGGAATTTTTAGCGATCTCGCCGAACAACCGCATGCCGGCCATCGTCGATCCCAAAGGCCCGGGCGGGCGGCCGATCTCGGTATTCGAGTCCGGCGCCATCCTCCAGTATCTCGGGCGCAAGACGGGCAAGTTCTATCCGCGCGAGGAGCGCGCGCGAACGGCGGTCGAGGAGTGGCTGTTCTGGCAGATGGGCGGCCTCGGTCCGATGGCCGGCCAAGCCATTCACTTCCGCCGCTACGCGCCGGAGACGCTTGCCTATGCGGTGGCGCGCTATAGCGACGAGGTCAACCGGCTCTACGGCGTCATGAATACGCGGCTTGCGCAGCGGGAATTTCTCGCCGGGCGATATTCGATCGCGGACATCGCCTGCGTCGGCTGGGTCCGTCTCGCCGAGCGGCAAGGCCAGGACCTCGCACAATTTCCAAATCTCAAGCGCTGGTTCGAAACGATTCGCGCCCGGCCGGCCGTCAAGCGCGCCTTCGGCATCCGCGTCGAGGCGGCGTCGCGTGTCGACGCCAACGATCCGAAGGTACGCGCAGTGCTGTTTGGGCAACGCGCCCGTTGAGCGGCGTCACTTCGCCCGCGTCCAGGTCTGCGATTTGCAGATGATGCTCATCACGCAGCCTTTCAGTTCGGCGGTGTTCGGCCCCGTCATGGTGAACGAGCCGCTGTAAGTTTTGCCGTCCGAGGCATTGTAGACGTTGCCCGACCACTGGTCCGGCGTGCCGCTCGGTTTCATGCCGAGCACGATCTGCACGCCGAGCAGCGGCCGGCTCTGCTTGCTCGCGTCGGCGTTGTTCTTGTCGGTCTTGGGTCGGCCGGTTGCCGGATCGTTCGGTTCCTTGAGCCAGACCAGGTTGCCGCATAACAAGCCGCCGCAATTGGTGATGCGGACCTGGCTGTCATTATCGGCGGTGTACCAGGTTCCCAGCGGATCGGCGGCGAGTGCGGGTGAAACGAGATTCGACGCGATCGCCGTCATGGCGAGCGTCGAAAAGCAAAACGCGGCGGCTGCTGAACGAAACGTTGTCATTGCGAGTGTCGATCCCTGTCGTTGGCGAGGCCGCAAACATAGTGCACGGGGCCGAAATTGCCTAGTTGCCGGGCTTTTTCGCGATTCTAACGCCAGCGATCCGGCCCTTGCTTAACGCGGACTTGCCGAAAATCGGCGAGCGGCCGCTCGCCGGTTCAGATTCGATTCATCGCGTTGCTTAAACCACCATTCAAAACTTCTGACGATTATCCAGGTGTCGGCTGGGGAAAATAAGCCGACGCCGCCGCGCAAGCGGACAGGCAATGAGGCATCGACAGGGGACTGAATTATGGCTCGATTTGAAATTCTCGACAGTAACGTAGCACCGCTCGGCGCGGGGCCGGTGTCAGGCGATATGCTGTTCGAGCTCGGGATGATGTATTCGGTCGGCCGCGACGCGCCGGTCGACCTCGTCTCCGCCCACAAGTGGTTCAATCTTGCCGCGGTGAAGGGCAACGCCGAAGCGATTCGACTTCGGCGTGAGGTGGCGGATCAGATGTCTGACGCAGAAATTGCCGCCGCACAGCGTGCCGCGCGCGATTGGCTGCGCGGCAATCACGACGCAGAGGCCGCCGCGCCCGCGCTGGCAGCCTAATCCGCGCCGCAGCGTCCGCACAAGCCAGCGCGGCGCTACAGATCCTTGCAGACCGTGAACACATACATGTTCCGGAAGGTATCAGGATAGTCGGCCTCGAAGGTCAGCCATTTATCGAGGTCGGTCAACGCGCCGGCGTCCCGATCGCGCGCCTGAAATTTTTCCATGAGTCGAGCCTCGAGCTCAAAACCCTGGAACGTCAGCGGCTGCCCGTGTAGCAGGCTTTTGATTTTCGGGATCGTGAACCTATGCTCCATGACGTTGAACAGCATGTCGCGGCAATCGCTCATGCTGTAGAAATCGGTTATCTTGAGCATAGTGTTCCAGCGCCGCCGGTCAGCATCTCGCAGGATGTTCTGGCGGCATTTGCGGATATCGTCTGCAGACGCACCGTAGCCCCGCTCCGCGATGAAGTCGCGAATCTCGGCGATGACTGTCCGCGCCGCTTCGCTGTATAACCCGATGCGCAATTCGCCGCCGGGCCGCAGCAACGAAACCAGCACGTCCAGACCGGCCTGCGGCTTCGCGAGGTGATGCAGCACGCCGACCGCCTCGATACGGTCGAAGCTGCGGCCGAGGCCGCCGAGTTTGAGGATGTCGGCCTGTGCGTAGTCGATGTTGCGTAAGCCTTCCTCGCGCGACTTGCGCCGCGCATAGGCCAGGCTCGGCCGGCTGATATCGATGGCAAGCACGCGCGCATCGGGAAAATAGTGGGCGATCTGGAAGGCGTGCTGTCCGGTGCCGCAACCGGCGATCAATATATCCTTGACGGCGCCTGCGCCGCCGGTTGCCGGGTCGAACTCGTCAGCGACCGCGGCGTAGGGATTGATGGTCCAGCGTGGGTACGGGTTCTCCTCGTATTGCCGCATGACCTTGAGCGAAACGTCATCGTCGACCGGCGTGAGCGCGGGAATAGCGGCAAGATCGGCGACTTCCAGTAGCGGCTCGTGAAGTTGCTGGCGCACCAGTCCGGTCAGCGCTTGCGGCCATTTCCGCTCCGCCAGAGCCGGCGCACCCGGGAGTCTGTGCAGCGGATGATAGGCCGCGACCGTGGCGAGAAGCAGCGGCGGTATGGTTTCGCCACCCGCCGATCTCTGCAGCAACGCTTCGCGCAGCCGTTGGGATCGGCGCGCTTCGTCGTCGCTTAGCGCGTAAACATATTCGTTGATGAAGCATTGCTGCGCGACAGCGCACAGCAGGCCGGTGCGCGCATCGGTCTCGCCGCCGCCGAGATGCGACTCGGCGAGGACAAGCAGCGCCGACCGCAGCACCGTCAGGAATTTCTCCAACGGCTCGCTACGGATGAGCACCTTTTCCAGCGCGCAGCGCAGGAAGATGTCGTTGGCGATGGCGTCGAGGTCCTGCCCACACAAAATCTCGTCGGTCTTGGCCGGTAGTGGCCAGGTGTGATCGATGCGGTCGATGCATGCCGTGACCGCCGAGTTCTGGAAGATGAAATCCTCGATGTTTTTTCGGCTCATGCCGAGCCCGATTGCGGCTTTGAAATGGACCGCCGCGTCGTCGGGCCGCTCCAGGGCCTGGTAGGAAACCGCGAGGTTATAGTGGCAAGCCGCATTCAAGGCGTCGGCCGCAACCGCTTTCGCCAGCGCTTTGGCCGCGAGCCGGTGACGGCCGCTCTCCTGATAGATCAGCCCGAGCAGATTGAGGGCGGGGACATGCGACGGCTCGCGCGCCAAAATCCTTTCGGCCGCCTCGCGCGCTAGTTCGGGCTGGTGCTGCTGGTGATGCAGCCGCGCTTTTGCCAACTGCCCCTCGGTCGTAAATGCCTTGTCCCATGCCGGCGGTGCACTGCTCGCGGCCGGATGACTGCTGCGCCTTTGGCTCGCCCGTCGTTCTTTGCGGTTCATCCGGACCCCTGTGCCGCGGTCACGCCGCGGGCTTGCGCACCCAGAATTGGTACATATTGGCAAACGTCAGCGGCGCATCGGCCTCGAACGCCTCCCAGCAGTCGAGATCGGTCAAGTCAACCTGCCGCGGAAATCGCGCGGCAAAGCGCCGGACCGTCCGCGCATCGACGAGAAAGCCGGTGAATTGCACGCTATTGGCGGCGAGGAAGGACTTGATCTCGCCCAGTGTCGTCGAATGCTCCTCTACATGAAACAGCATGTCGCGGCACTCGTTGGTGGAAAAGAAGTCGCCCCAGCCGGTCAGTGATTTGAGTAGCGGATCGGTGGACACGGCGATTTCATCGCGGCATCGCCTGATATCTTCGGCAACGGGCCGGTAGCCACGCGCGGCGATCAGCGCCCGCGCCGCGACGATGTTGCGGCGCGCCAGCGCGCTGTACAAGCCGATGTGCATGGCGCCGCCCGGTCGCAGCAGCGACAGCAGGATGCGCCAACCCTGCCACGGATCGCGCAGGTGATGCAGCACCCCCGAGGCGTCGATGACGTCGAACTGGCGGCCGATCGGGCCAAGATTCATAATGTCGGCCTGGACGAAGTCGATGTCGGCGAGCCCAAAACGCTGCGCCATGCGTTTGGCGTAGCTCAGGCTGGCAAGGCTCAGATCGATGGCGAGAATGCGGGCATTCGGAGCCTGCCGCGCAAAATCGAAGGTGGAGAGACCTGTGCCGCAGCCGGCGATCAGTGCATCGAATGGCTTTCCGGGTGGGTCTTCGCTCCGCGTGGCCTGCGAATCGGCCGCAACCCATCGCGGGTAGGGGCTCTCCTCATATTGCTGGCGAACCGCATACGATACCTCGCCGGCCATGCCGGTGAGGGCGGGAATGGTCGCTGCGATCTCGCGCTCTCGCGCCGGCTCCTTTATTTGCCGCGCGATCAGTTCGTCGATGCTGCGCGGCCAGGCGCGCGCCAGCAGGGCCGCCGCTTCGGCCAATGTGTGCAGGGGAAAGTAGGCGCCGAACACGGCCAGCTGCAGCGGCGAACATGATTCGCCCGCCGCCAGCGCCTGTTCGAGCGACTTGCGCAGCCGGCCTGCCGCCGCCATCTCGGCGTCGGTCGTGGAGAATACATAGTCGTTGATGAAGCACTGGCGCGCCAGCGCACAGCAGAATTCCAGCACGTCTTCGTCGGCTGCGGTGAACGAATCGATATCCGCCAACATGACGCTGCGTACATTGGTCAGCAGGCGCTCTAGCGTGAGATCGGTGATCGGATCGCATTCCAGCAGGCGCTTGAGCAGCGTGTCGCCGGCGAGCGCTTCGAGATCGGTGGCACCGAACAATTGCGCAGCCGGCCGCCGCGCCGGCCACGCCGAATTTGCCCGCGCGGCGCAATCATGGACCGCGGGGTTGAGCTTGATGAGGCTGATGGCCACGCCGGTGAGATCCCGCGGCCGCGCCCAACCTTCGGCGAGCGCGCGCAGGATCAGTTTGCGAAGCCGACCGTCATCGGCGGCAAGCCGCACCGAACGCGCGCACTGCACGAATAGGTTCCTGCCTTGAGGCGTTTCTCGCAATGCAAGGGAGCATTCCGCTGCTGTAAGTGCCCGATCGGGCACGCCAGCGGCGAGATAGGCTTGCGCGAGATTGCCGAAGGTCTCGAACGAATCCGGTTTGAGCGCGGCTGCGCGTTCGAGGTGAGGGAGCGCGTCACCGGTTTTGCCTTGAGCCATCAGCACGGCGCCGAGGCGGCTTTCCGCTTCGGCATTTCCGGGAACAAGCGTCAGAATTTGCCGGTATTGATGTTCGGCTTCGATCAGCGCGCCAGCTTGATGCCGTGCCACCGCAGCGCCAAACATTTCGGCGAGTACTCTTGGACCTGGCGCGCGGGCGCCGGAACCACCGGGCGGCGTGGCGCCGCGGGCGCCCGAAGCCCGTCGTTCTTTCCGGTTCATCGGCGTTTATCGTGGTTTAATGAGTGCTGGTGACCGTGCTAGCGAACCGGCCGATGTGGGTCAACGCCGCGGGTTTGACGCGGAAGTGTCGTGAGCATACCTAGTTTCGTATCCGGAGAGGTGGCCGAGTGGCTGAAGGCGGCGGTTTGCTAAACCGTTATACGGTCTAAAGCCGTATCAAGGGTTCGAATCCCTTCCTCTCCGCCACCCTTTGCCGGGTGGC
>Ga0070731_10005224_pt1 | contig 10815 bp, 10 predicted proteins | sample Coa_R1_2_FD_66448 | JGI IMG/M metagenome (GOLD analysis project Ga0070731, IMG submission 66448) | Surface soil microbial communities from Centralia Pennsylvania, which are recovering from an underground coalmine fire - Coalmine... | ecosystem: Environmental > Terrestrial > Soil > Unclassified ... | reverse complement strand
ATTCATCCTGTTCTCTTCCTGCACATGGCCCTGTTACCGATTAACGTGTGGCGGCTTTTGGCGTTGCGGCAATCCGCAGGCGCGCAATTGATCGCAACGCCGGTTGCCCGCAAGCGGCTGCCGAACATGTGAAGGATGAAGGCAGCAGGAGTTCTACACGTGCAAAGGGAGATAGCGAGCGCGGAATTATATATTGGCTCGCTTGCGGCTACGTATCCATGAATAAAAGCTCGCGGCCGTCAGCGCGTAAAGCAGCCAATCTACCGCATCGTTCACCGAATCCGGCAGTACCAACGAGGCGATTCCAAAACTTAAGGTCGCTATCAGCAACAATGGACGCCATAGAGCGTGGAAGTTCGGCTTTCGCGCGCGCTTCCATTCGCGCAAATCGTCATCGATCGAGGAGAACTTCGGCATTTCCGCGCGTAGTCTGGGCTGCTCGACGTAATACTCCCGATCTTTGGGATCGCGGGTATCGTAGCGTTGTCCGAACGATCTCTGAGTCATCGTGATCCGTCCGCATTGCAATCAGGCAATCATTCCACGATCAATTTTGCAGTCCGGTTAATGACATTCCGCTAATTTTCAGTCCTGCCGAAATTTTCGTTGTTTGGGATAAAAGATGTTGCTGCGGTCATCGCTTCACAATGGAATAAATCGCAGATTTTTGCGCTTAGCGCGCGTGCTATCGCTTGTGATGATGCAATGCGCGAGACACTCCAAACGGAGTGTCGAATGGCGGCTTCATTTGCCCCGCATCGATGCGGCAGTCGTTCCGCGTTAACGTGAGTCCGCGCTCTAGTCCACTTGCGCGCCGGACGCCTTGATGATCGGCGCCCATTTGTCCAATTCGGCTTTAATGAAGTCGGCCGTCGACTTCGGCGTCGAGCCCGGCGTCGGATCGATCCCGGCGTTTTTCAGGGCGCCGCTGACTTTTGGATCCGCCAGCGATTGGTTGATGGCGTCGTTGAGCTTGTCGACGATCGGCTGCGGGGTTCCGGCCGGCGCGATGATGGCGTTCCAGGTGTAGCACTCGTAGCCTTTGATGCCCTGCTCCTGCAGGGTCGGTAGATTCGGCATCGACGGAATGCGCGTCGCCATGCCGGCGCCGAGCGCGCGGACCTTGCCTGAGAGCGACAGCGGCATCGCGGTCGGCGTTGCGTCGAACGCAAGCGAGATCTGACCCCCCAAGAGGTCGGTATCCATCGGTGCTGAGCCTTTGTAGGGCACGTGCACCATTTGCAGCCCGCCGGCGTCACTTTTGAACTCTTCGCCGCACAAATGCAGGATCGAGCCGGTGCCGGAGGAACCGTACGAATATTTGCCCGGATTGGCCTTGATCAGATCCACAAGGCTTTTGACGTCGGTGACCGGAAGGGAGAGGTTCGCCATCAGGATCGTTGGCGTCACTCCGATGCGCCCGACCGGTGCGAAAGCGGTCTCGGAATTGTAGGGCAGGTGCCGATAGAGGGCGGGATTGATGGCGTTGGTGGAGACGGTCGCCATCAGCAGCGTGTAACCGTCGGGCGCCGCTTTGGCGACTTCGGCGGCGCCGATGGTGCCGCCGGCGCCGCCGCGATCCTCGACGACGACGCTCTGTCCGAGAAGCTCGCCCATTTTGGCGCCCATGATGCGCCCGACAATGTCGGTCGGGCCACCGGCGGCGAACGGGATGATCATCTGCAATGGGTGCGATGGAAAATTGTCGGCAGCGCGCGCGACTGAGCCGCCAAATGCGAATGCGCCGATAGACGCCGCGGCCACAGCCGCAATCACCCGATGCTTGGTCATTGATTCCCTCCCAGGATTCGCCAGCAGGATAACATTCCGGCGCCCTCGGGGCACCCGGCCTGATGACGCATGGGACGGCGGATTGCGCCTTACCAAGCCGGAGACCCAGGCCATGACCCGATCCCGATCTGATAGAATTGGTCTGACGGTCTGGACTTTTCGCGGGAGCATCGAGCAAACATGACAACTGCCCAAACGGCCGCTGACCCCTCGCGCGGCGGCGCCTACGCAGAGCTTCCCGGAGTGAAATTGTGGTTCAGCGATACCGGTGGCGACGGCACTCCGATTGTTCTTCTTCATCCGAACACCGGAACGATTGCGATCTGGGAGCCGCAGATCGCCGCCTTCTCGCAAGCCGGATACCGCGTTATCGCTTTTGACCGCCGGGGATGGGGCAAGAGCGTGCCCGACCCCGCGTCGGGCCCGCAGCCCGGCAGCATCGGCGCCGATCTCGACGCGCTCGCCGATCATCTCAAGCTCGGTCGGTTTCATTTGCTCGGTGTCGCGGGCGGCGGATTCGTGGCGCTGGATTATGCCGCATGGCGACCCGAGCGGCTGCGCAGCCTTATCGTCGGCGGCAGCACTGGCGGCATTGTCGACAAGGAGATCGCGGATTTCATTGCCCGCATCGCCATTCCGGACATCAGGAAACAGCCGGCTCACTATCGGGAAATCGGGCCGTCCTATCGCGGCGCCAATCCGGAGGGCGTCAAGCGCTGGATCGAGATCGACGAGCATTCGCGCCAGCCCGGCGTTGAGTTTCAGCCGCCGCTGCGTACGCCGAACACTTTGGCGAAGGTTGCGACGATCGCGACGCCCACCCTGATTATTGCGGCCGATGCCGACTTGCTCGCGCCGCCGTCCTTGATGCGGCTATGGGCGGCGCATCTGAAGAACCACGAGTGGGCCGCCATTCCCGAAGCCGGCCACGCCATGACCTGGGAGCAGCCCGGCACTTTCAACGACAAGGTCCTCGATTTCCTGCGGCGGCATTGAGGCACCGCACAGACACCTGTTCGCCGTCACCGCGGCTTTCTGGCCCGCAGCAAACGCCAGCGATGAAAGAACACGATCCGCCCGTCTTGGATCGAAAGTCCCATGCCGGCGTGGTTGCCTGCTTCAGCCAGCGCTCGCACGACGGTGCGGATCGGTTTGGTGCGATGGGGATCGTTGACGATGCCTGTCCACTCCTCGAATTCGCGCGCCTTGTCCCAGGTCGAATGTTCGAGGATCTGGAAACCGGCGAGTGTCAGCCCGTCGTCGAGCTCGGACGCCGGCAGCATGCGCACGTGCGATGGATCGCGCAGCTGTTCGATGGCGTTCTGTAAATTCGATTCCGCGACGATCTCCGATGATACCACATCGACAATCACTGCGATGCCGCCGGGCCGCAGCACGCGAAACATTTCATCGAGCCCGCGCTGCGGGTGGGCAAAATGGTGGATCGCCAGCCGGGTCACCACGCCGTCAAAACGCGCGTCTTCGAACGGCAGGCTTTCGGCATTGCCGTGTTCGAACGTGACGTTGGTCAGGCCCGATCGGGCGCATCGCGCTTTGGCCTTCTCGAGCATCTGCTCAGTTGCGTCGAAGGCCACGACCGAGGCTGCCACAGGCGCAATCGCGGCGGCGACCACGCCCGGTCCGCATGCGACGTCCAGTACGTCACCGCGGCCAGCTTCTCCTAGCGCGGTGCGAAAGCGCTCCGCGACCTGGTCGTCGGTCATCTCGGCGAATTTGTCGAAGGTATGTGCCTGGCGCGCAAACTCGTCGGCGACGCGCTGCAAATGATCCATGGCGTTTTGCTCCGCTGCCTCCAATGCGGCTACGCCGCGAAAGGTTCCTAAATCCGTCGCCGAGCATACAGCAATTTAAGCGGCGTCCACGGCCGCGGTACGCAATGACAGCCGCTGCGACAATTGTTTTGTGCGTGACGCATGGCATCGCGCTTGTGTGCGCCCCTTCCGACAAATAATGTGCGGCCGCATTTCGCTTATCTCACAACTTCAGAAAATTTCGGGGAGTGAAACGATGCCGGGTAACAAGCACGGAATCACGATTACACGCCGCGCGCTGTTAGCAGGCGGCGCGATGCTTGGCGTGCCGTCGCTGCGGCGAGCGTTCGCGCAGACTTCGGAGCCGCTGAAGATCGGCTTTCTGACGGTCAACACCGGTCCGCTCGCCACCGGCGGCAAGCAGCAGGAGGAGGGCGCGGCGCTTTTTCTCAAGGAGCGTGGCGGCATGATTGCCGGCCGCAAGGTCGAGCTGATCACGCAGGACACGGCCGGAAATCCGTCGCAAGCCAGGACCAAGACGCAGGAGCTGGTTGAGCGTTACAAGGTGCCGGTGATGATCGGCCCGCTGGCGACCAACGAAGCCTTGGCCATGGACGGCTACGTTCGCGACAGCAAGGTGCCGCTCATCACCACGACCTCCGCCGCCACCGTCGATCTGAAAGCGCATCCGGTGAATCCGTGGGTGCTGCATGCGTTCGGCACGGCGCCGCAGGTGACTTATCCGCTCGGCGATTATGCGGCAAAGACCCTTGGCTATAAGCGCATGGCGATCGTGGCTGAGGACTTCACCTACGGCTATGAGGGCGCCGGCGGTTTCCAGCTTGCCTTCGAGGCGGCGGGCGGCAAGATCGTGCAGAAACTATGGCCGCCGCTCAACGCGCCCGAATACGCGCCGTATCTGGCGCAGATCAAGGGTGACATCGACGGCATCTACATGGGCTTCGCAGGCATCAATCCGCTGCGTTTTCTCAAGCAGTTCAGCGAATACCGGCTGAAAGGAAAACTCGCAGTGCTTGGCAACACGACGAGCACCGACGAGGGCATTCTCAAGCTCATGGGCGACGAGGTGGCCGGCGTTTACAGCGCCGGCTGGTATGCGGCCGGGCTGGAGACCGAGGACAACAAGAAATTCGTCGCCGGCATCAACGCCGAATATCAGCACGATCCGGGGTTCTACACGGCGGGCCCTTACACGGCGCTGTTGATCATCGAGGAGGCACTGAAGACCACCAGCGGCAACACCGACGACGCGGCCGCGTTCCTCAAGGCGATGCACGACGTGCGCCTGAGCTACGGGCCGATCGGGCCGGTGCGGCTCGACGAATACGGCACGCCGATCCTGGATATCTACATCCGCAAGGTGGCGCGCGTGAACGGCAAGCTTGAGAACACGATCTTGAAAACCTATCCGCAGGTGAGCCAGTTCTGGACCTGCGATGCGGCGGAATTCGTCAAACAGCCGCCCTTCGCGCGCGATTATCCGCCGAGCAAATATCTCGAATAGTGCAGACCGCGCGTCGGGACAAAGCGCACGTCGCTTTGCGTAGCATCATCGGCGGCGCCCAGGCCTCGCACGCGGGCTTGTTCGCCTAAGCAGCTCGCCCGCGACGAGCATTCTGCAACATCAACCGCCCAGTGAGTACGCGCAGACGGGCGATTGGCCACCCGCGCGAGAAGCGGTCGACGTCTTTGCCAGCCGAAGCGATCTTACGAGACTGCGTGCCGCCGAGTGCTATTTTACGGCGCTGGAAACGTCACCGAACGTTGTGTTCAGGTTGGTGCCGATTCCCAGCACAACAGCGATAATTGCGACAGAGATTCCAGCCGCGATCAAGCCGTACTCGATAGCTGTTGCCGCTGATTGATCATTCCGGAAACGCGTGATGAGATGACGCATAGCCCTAGCCTTTCGCTCCTCAATGCCCTCAAGGGGAACTATGGCTGGAACCTTTTGCTCTTGTGTAAAGTCCAGCGATCAAAATCGCGGCCAAATTTTACGCAAATTCGCCCAGGCCGGTTCTGACGTATCAGTGGACTCTTTCACCTGCCCGTGGATGCGCTGGTGTTTCGCCCGAACGGACGTTTCCTTGCCGTGGCGATGGCGTTGTTCATTCGCCCGTTTGCCAATAGTGCCTAGTGCAACGCTTCATCATGTAACATGCAATCACGATGCCGCTCGCCAGGAGAGCGCCTGACTGCCACGCATTTCGATCGTGCCAATCAGTAGTAAACGCCAAGAATCCCATCGATGCAGCAAGGAGACCTGTAACCATGCCAAAAATATTGGCCACGCTCAGGGGCGCTACCCGCGCTGCTTGAGGTATGAAAACCGAGGCGGCGAGGGCGACGAGGATTCCTATCAGAGCGAAGATTTGCAGGTCGGTCATCGAAGACCCCCGATACTGGGTCCTTACGGCGCGCTCTAAGCGAGAATACCCGCGAGTCGGATGATAAAAGACTGCACGAGACTTCTCTCCTTGAACCGCGCATGGCTGGTTTAAGGAGGACCAGCTTGCCCCAATTGGGTAAATACTGCGTAAAGCATTTCTCCGGCCGTCGCGGCGATGACGCTCGGCCAACGCCGGTGCAAGTGCGCAACGAGATTGAGCACGGCCAGCAGTGCGGAGGCTGGCCTAATTGGACCGCCGCAAGTTCATGAATCCAGCATGCGGCGTAGCAAAGGATCGAGCGCATCTCGCCAGCGCAAATATCCGGCATCAGTCAAATGAATCCCGTCGATGGTTATACCTTGGTCGAGGATGCCATTTGGAGCGAAGCTGGCATTGAGATTGAGAAAAGGGACATCTTGAGCGGCGCACCACTGCGACAGTGCGCGGTTGAGCGCGATTATCGCGTCGTTGGTGGCCGGCTCGCCCAGTCGTGCCCCCGTCAGCAGCGTGCTTTGCATCACGGGCTGAATCTTGACAGTTTTGAGTCTCGTCAAAATCTGCTCAATGCGGAAGGACACGAGATCAACGGGCACGCCGGCGCGGACGTCATTGATCCCAGCCATAACCGCGACGATCTTCGGCTTTCTTTCTATCACTTCGTCAAGCCGCATCAGCATGCCCTCGGCCGTATCCCAGGCGATGCCGCGGTTGAGCGCCGTCGTTCCGAGAAGTTCAGTCCAGTCGCCGCCGTATTCCGTGAGGGAATCGCCAAGCATGACGACGTCGGCTTTGCTGTGGCTTTCCTGAAAGAAGTTGGTGCGCGCCTTGATGTGATTGAGGCTCACCTCAAGCACTGCAGGATCCGTCAGTTGCCCGTGGAGCAGCGCCGCAACGGGCACATATCGGTCAGCCACGGCGCCTATAATGATGCCAAGCGTAAGGAAGGACGCGAGGGCAAATTTCACGGTTCTCCTAACCGCGGGGAAGCCGCGCAGCGACAAAAACCCCTTGGTTAAAGCATCAAAAGGTTGTGGAATCTTTCCCGGTGATGTCTGCCATCATTGGGTCGATGGGCGAGCCAGGACGTCGCGGGTAACGGACTTTCGGACATCGATCGTGGCGGCGCGCTTAACGGAAAGTAAAGAGCCTCCTCTACGCGCGGTGCAATGATTTGCCGAGCCGTAAACATTATGGCGGCACTCCCGGCACGCTAATGGCTTTAAGTTAAAGTGCGAACCTGATCTCAATGAATTTAGTGCCTGGTAACGCCCGGAGTCATCCACAGGCAGGCTCCAGACAACGCTTTGGCGTCCGACTGGTTGAGCAATAGTGCTCAACGTCCGCTAGCTTCGTTCGGTGATATGAGCGACGATAACGACGACGCCGAACGCCTCTTCGAACTTGACGGTTTGAGGGGGTGGGCTTCTCTGTCGGTTTTGTTGTTTCACATATTCTGTGAAATTTTTGGCCTACTTGTTCCCGGCTTTCGCGGTGTTCTTCCAGTCGCGTTTATGAACGGCCATTTGGCCGTGGCGGTTTTTTTCGTTCTGTCGGGCGAAGCGCTGTCGGTTCCTTATTGGAAAACTGGAAGCCGCGCCTATGTATTGCGGCAGATTGCCAAACGCTATCCCAGGCTGACTATTCCTATATTTTGTTCGAGCCTTATCGTCCTTCTGCTTTGGAAGGCGGGACTCATATTCTCCGGCCCAGCCGGAGCTACGTTGAGCTGGCTCAGCGACCTATCGTTCACGCCGAATCTCCGCAACCTTTGTCATTTCTCTTTCTTGAGTGTCTATGGCCTGGGTCCATGGTACCCGTATAACCCGCTCCTCTGGAGCATGAGGATCGAGATCTTTGGGTCATTTCTGGTTTTCGGCATTCTGTTTCTGAATTCGATCTTCAGACTTTGGGTCATCGAATTCGTTGTCGTTATCGCCGCGATGGCGCTCGTCGTGGAGCCCGGCCTTACTTGCATCCTGTTCGGCTTGATATTCGGCCGCCTGCAGGCGTTGGGCCTTTTCGCTTGGTGTCGCAAGACCGCATGGATGCAACCAGTCTCATGGCTGATGTTGGGTGCCGCACTGTTGTTTGGCTCCAGCGCACAAAGAGAGTATTGGACCGAAGGAGCAGGTGTTCTGCAATTCATGCCGTCATCGGCAAAATTTGTTACGGCCGCGATGGCGACGGTGTTCTTTGTTCAATGTAATTTTGCAGTGACGAAATTTCTTCGGGCCGGAATTTCCCGATTTTTGGGCAAGATCTCATTCCCACTGTATTTGATACAATTCTCGGTCCTGATCTCCTTCATGTCCAGCGCCATACTGTTCGCGAATGCACACGGCGGGCTGAATTGGCTTTCCATTTCGATAATCGCTGGACTGACGATCATCGCCAGTCTTTTGGCTTCCGTGGTTTTTCTGCCAATAGAGCAGCTAACGCACGTAGTCTGTAATTTTATCGGCCGAATGGTTCCGGCGAGCCGGCGATCGGTGTCGCCGGCTGAGGTTCGGCCACTCACCGAGCTTCGGCCTTAGGGTTATTGGCTTTGCCCTAAAGATACCGGAAGCCCCGGCGGCGTGCGCCGGGGCTCAGCAAACTGCTCAGTAGCCGATCCGGCGGCTGACCGCGTTTTCCTGCTGATTGAGCGCGCGATGGTCGGCCGGCGTCAGATGGCTATGATCGAACCTGGCCATGGCGCGCTCTTCGTGACGGATGGCGGCGTCGTCCCGATGCAGCGCGCGGGCGCGCCAGGGCGTGATCTCACCGTCGCGCAACTCGGTATTGATGCGCCGATCTTGGTTGGCCAGGCGTTCGTTGACCTGCGCGCGCCAGGGATGGTTGCGCTGCCATGGAGTCTCTGCGGCAGCGGCGCCGATCGAGCCGCCGATCATTGCGAGGCCGATAGCAAGTGTGATTGCCCTATTTGCGAAGCTCATGACTTCCTCCTGTCGTGCCGCCGGGAAGACCTATCGGCAATTGCCGACGGGTTGCGGCATCAAACACAAGGAGGATAACCAGCGGCCATGAACTCGCCCTGAGCCGGCAATTCAAAATCCGTTCATGCAGATTAAATCGCGGTAATCCGCCGCGTGCCGCGGCGGACGACCACCGGGCCGATGCTGATCGCGCGGCTTCAGGCCGCCACTTTGTATTTGGGGTCGCGGTCGAGCAGCTCGATGGACACGCCCTCGGGCGCGCGGATGAAGCAGATGCGCACACCGGGCCGCACTGTCGTCGGCTCGCGGGTGAACTCGACGCCCTTGGCTTTGAGGTCGGCGGCGATCGCGTCGATGCCGCTGACGCTAAGCCCGAAATGATCGAGGCCGCGGTAGGGAATCGACGGCGCTGCGTTGGTGCCGTCGCCGGCCGCCACCGGTGCGATGAAGATCTTGCCGCCGCCGAGTTTCAGATCGATGCGCGGCTTGCCTTCCTGCATGGTGCGAATGACCTCGGCGCCGAGGTTTTTCTCGAACCACTGCGCCATTCCTTCCGGATTGGTGGTGCGCAGATGAATGTGATCCCAGGTGATGTTGGCCATGACTTTATCTCCTTGTTTGCTTGCGTCATTGCGAGGAGCGAAGCGACGAAGCAATACAGTACGGCCGCAACGCATTGCACTGCGACCTGGATGGCTTCGCTTCGCTCGCGATGACGCGATGACGAATTTTCACACCTTCACCTTCTCGTCCTCCAAGACGCGGCCGACGGCGGGCCGTTTGAGCATGCGGTCCTTGAATGCGGTGTAGTTCTTCAGTTCTCCCATCGGCAGCTCACGGCGCACGCCCCAGGTGTAAAAGACGAGGCCGTAAGGGTCGAGGACCGAATAGCGGTCGGAGAACCATTCGCGGTTCGCCAGCATGCCGTCGATCTGCTTCAGGTAGCCGTGAAAAGTCTTGAGCCCGGCTTCCTTGATCCCTGGGAACGCCGTGGTGTCAGCGGTGTAACGCTCGGGCCGGCCGACGTGGGCGTGCGCCGGATGCACGCTCGCGGCGAAGAAGCCGATCAGTGAAAGCGCCTTGGCCTCGGCCAGGGCGTCCTTCGGCCAAAGATCGAAGCGCTTGCCGAGATAGGGGAGAATGGCCGTGTTCTCGGTGAGCGGCTCGCCATTGTCGAGGCTCAGCGCCGGCACCCGCCCCTGCGGATTGATCTTGAGGTAAGGTTCGGTGCGCTGCTCGCCCCCCGCGAGATTGACCTTCTTGGGCTCGTATTTCTCGCCGCTCTCCTCGAGCACGATGTGCGCCGCCATCGAGCACGCACCAGGACTGTAATAAAGCGTCAGCATTCCCGAAACCTCCCTCCAATATCCACGCCGCGTAAACTTTGCGCACGACGGGTCTGGATTATTATACCGACGAAACGCACCACGTGTAGCGAGTAAAGCGAGTCCGACACCCTGCCGAGCTGCTGTGCCGGATATGCCGACGGTTCACCGCGGGAACGCGCCCTGCCGCATCTTAATGTAACCGCAGTTTGCGGTAAGGTGTTCCGGTGGTCTCCCGCTATCCAATCGCGGGCGGATATTGCATCGAGAGATCGATAACGGGCGGCAGATGCAACCACCGCTGTTCACCCAGTCCAGCGCCGCGGCAACGCGCTCAAATACGGCGCGTTATCGGTTACGCAGGGCTGGGTCGCCCTACATCTCGATTGGGTGCCCTCGATCCTGACATTCACTTGGCAAGAGGGTGGCGGGCCGCGGGTGAATGAGCCGGATGCGTCGGGATTCGGCAGCCGTATCTTGGGGACTTTCGCCAGGAGCTTTTGCCGCAATGTCGAGCCGAGCTATGAGCCGAGCGGGTTTCGCTACAGTTTGCAGATCGAGTCCGGTCAGATCAGAAGCC
>Ga0070731_10005223_pt1 | contig 10817 bp, 9 predicted proteins | sample Coa_R1_2_FD_66448 | JGI IMG/M metagenome (GOLD analysis project Ga0070731, IMG submission 66448) | Surface soil microbial communities from Centralia Pennsylvania, which are recovering from an underground coalmine fire - Coalmine... | ecosystem: Environmental > Terrestrial > Soil > Unclassified ... | reverse complement strand
GCGCGTTCTGCCGGTTGCGCGTTCAACGGCCGCGACGATCTCTCGCTCGGAATGACCCTGTCGCAGCATCGATTCGATCATGCCGCGCAGATACGCATGCTCACGCTCACGATCGGCGAGGACACGGGAGACAGTTGCGACGAGATGTCCCTGACTGAACGGCTTGCCGATGTGAGCGACCGCGCCCGCCTCCGTTGCACGCGTGAGCCCGTCGCGATTCCCGCGGGCACTGAGCGCGACGATTGGGACGCTTCCTGTAGTACAAGTCGGCCATGCCGGGTCGGCACGTGCGTCAGTGACGGCTCCGCGGAATGTGGATGCGGGTCTGGCTCCTGCTGTTCGGACGACTCCGCTGCGAGCGCGGTCACGAGTGCACCCGCCCGTCGCGCCGACAGCGCGCCGACCACCTCGGACGCACGGACCTGCCGCTCGTCCGACGGCACTGCCACTATCGCCCCGCGGTCGTCCGCCGCCACGCAGTCACCCTGCTCTTCGGTCCATACCCGGGATGTGAGAAAGCCCCGGCCGATGCGATTCGGCCGGGGCTTTCCGTGTGCTCGCGGAAGGGTGGGAGTCCTCCCTAGTGCGATGGCTCGATCGTGTTGAACACGCCGAACGGTGTGTGCGCACCCGCTCCGTTGATGCTGGCTGGCCCGCTGATGCCCGGAATGCCCGGGATGTAGGCGTCGCCGACAAACAGGTACAGCGGGTGGCCGTTGTAGGTCACCTGGTGGGAGCCGTCGGGTCGCACGATGGTCCCGAAGGCGTGCTGGTCGATGCTGGGCCCGGCTACAGGCGGCTCGGAGGTGAGGACGGGTGGCCAGGACAGAGCGCATGTCCCCTGGCAGGCGCTCGCATGGTCAGTGTCCGTGCTCAGCGTGTAGACGGGGAAGCTCGCCTGGGGAAAGAGGCTGAACGTGTCGTTCATCGTTACGGCCAGAACGTTCTTGTCAGGCCCGGTGCGGCCGGACGGAGCGGTCTCGAGCTGGAACTGGGCTCGACCGCGTGCGGGGAGGCCGCGAGTCGGCTCAACCAGGTACCAGATGCCCGTGGGACTGGTCACCGGGTCGAACAAGTTGGCCCCTTCCCTCTCGCCCGGCACTTCGTCGAGGAAGAACCGGTACAGCGGTTGGCCGGCGTACGTCACCTGCTGCACCGACGACACGCCCGCAAGGCCAAGGTCGGTCCGGGTCACCGTCCCGAGGAGGGCGGGGTTGACGCCGGGCCCCGCGATCGGGGCACCCTTGGTGAGGAGGGCCGGCCACAGAACTGTGTCGCAGGGTGCCCCGGTGGGATTCGCGTTGTCGCTGCACGCGAACGGAGCAGACGTCAGAGCATGGAGCTGGTCGGACGTAAGCAAGTACAGGGTGCAACCGGCGTAGTCGCCCGAACCGATGACCAGCACCTGGCCGTAGGGCGTCGATGCAGCCGATACGGTCGCACGGACGGCCGGGGCGCGCGTCACGGGGTCGGCACAAGAACTACTTCTGCTCTGGGCGCTCGCGGGTGAGCTGAACTGAAGGGACACGGCAACGAGGCCCAGCGTGAGCGTGGCAGCGGTGGCTGAGCCAGCAACAAGGCTCCCGATCCGGCGAAACAGCGTCATTGCGTTCTCTCCTTTCGGACGTCGAACGTAGATCTCCGACTTTCGCGGTCGACGCTAGAAGGGGAGCGGCGGCGGCACATCGGCAGGGCCACCCAGATCGGCAGGCCCGATTGCCTATCTTGCGCAGTCGCACCGACGCAGTCATCTGCATCCTCCCCTTCCGGCTCCGCGACTGACGGCCGAGGCCCATCGTCGTCAGCGCTGCAAACAAATCATGGAGCATTTGTGGAGCAGAGCGGTCGCAACCCACGGCAACCCACGGCAAACGGCGCAACCCCGAAACCGGCCTGACTACTTGCGAACAGTTGCCGACGATTGCCACCAGTTGCGGCGGATGCTGCATGGAAAGGAGGGGGTCGAATCCATACGGCAGCAGCGGTCTCGTACACCGCTCGCAGCGCGACGGCTTCCAACGGCGTCACGGCGCCGGCCGCCAACTTAAGCAGCCTTTGCGAACACCCCAGGGCGTCCGAAAGACACGCCGAGCTTTACGTCCCGAGGTTAGGAGCGCGATCGACAAACTCCTCGTACGGGTACGCGTCGACCAAGATCTGTTCGCCGGGACGCAGGCGCGCAACAACGACGTAACCGCGCACACTCGTGTGGTCGATCGTGAACGGACGCCCGTGCTGGTTCTCCGTTAGGCGTTCAGTCGCCTCCCAGACCGCTCGCTCGAGCCGGATCTCAAGCGGCTCCTCCGGTGGCTCTACCGGGTCGGCGTCGTTCACAAGTTGCCCAATTGTACGACCTCCGAATCTCCCCCAACGGGAAAGCTCCCACGTTGGAGGTTCAATCGACGGCCGTTCTCCCCGCTCCGACTGCACGCCACGAAGTCTGCCCGGCGCCTATGTAGGCGCAGGCTGAGGCCGACGCGATTCTCTCGAGCTTCCGGCTGGACTCCATGAATTACCGGGCGCCGCGATAGAACTGCGGCGATGGGGATCGACGCAAACGGGGACGCCGAGCTCGAGGCGGCAAGAGCGGCCGCAATCGCGACGATCGTTAATTCAGAGGCCGACAAGAAGCTCGTTGTCGCCGGTCCCGGCACAGGCAAGACGTTCACGTTTAAGCAGGCCCTGCAAGCTGTCGAAGGAAAGGGCCTCGCGCTCACTTTCATCAACAACCTGGTAGGCGACCTCAAAGAGGCGCTTGGGGGCCTCGCGGACGTCTTCACCTTCCACGGCTACTGCAAGCGTCAGATGCACCTCAACACGGGCGAAGGCAGGCTCGACCCGCTCGACTACTACCCACCTTTTCTCGAGCTCGCGGTCTACGACCTGGGCCTCCTCGGCAGGGCGGATCTCTCCAAGGATGACGTCACATCAGCGTTCCACAACGTCGACGATGAAGACGAGCTCCTGACAGACGCGCTCCGTATCGGTGACTACTATCGCGCCGTCTCGCACACCGACGTTGTCTACCGGGTGCTGCGTTTCTTCGAGGCGCGAGATGACCGCATCCAGATTTACCCCTTGATCGTCGTTGACGAGTACCAGGACTTCTCACTGTTGGAGACGAGATTCATTGCGCTCCTGGCAACGAAGAGTCCGGTTCTGATCGCCGGCGACGACGATCAGGCGCTCTATGCGTTCAAGAACGCTTCGCCGCGCTACATCCGCGAGCTGCGCACCAATGCGACGTATGCGCAGTTTGAGCTGCCGTACTGCTCACGCTGCACTGATGTCGTTGTCTCTGCAACCAAGGACGCGATCGCGGCCGCTACCGCAAACGGCAACCTGATCGGCCGAATCGAGAAGGAGTTCCTCTGCTATCTCCCCGACAAGCGGGCCGATAGCGAGGCGCACCCACGAATAACTCATGCGCGCTGCACCGTAGAACGGAACAACGCCCCGTACATCGGTCGATACATCACCAAGCAGATCTCGGAGATCTCCGCCGACGACATCCGCGAATCGCACGAGCACGGCTACCCGACGGTGCTAGTGATCGGGCCACGGCCTTTCCTGACACGCGCCTACGACATGATCCGGGAGAGCTACTCGAACGCCATACTGAAGACATCTGACCAGCCGAACGTTGAGCTGCTAGATGGGTATCGCCGCCTTGCCCAGGACGACCGTTCGCGCCTCGGCTGGCGGATCATCATCCACTGCGATCCATTCGACAACGCCAACGATGTGCTCCGAGAGGTGCTGAATGACGACAGCGAACTGGTCGACTCCCTCCCGCAGGACTATCGCGAGCGCCACCTCGAAATAGCGGCGCTTGTCCGCTCGCTGCAGGACGGCCATCAGCTCACCGACAATGAGGAACAGCGACTGTGCCAAGCGGTCGGCGCGTCGATCGACGCGATTCGAGAGACGCTGAAGATCGCAGACGAACGCGACGAGGACGACGAGGCCGGCGCACTCGAGGACGACGCCGGTGAAACGGCCCAGGAGGACGCCGCGCCTGATAAGCCGTCGATCATCTGCACGAGCCTCGTCGGCGCAAAGGGCCTATCCGGGGGCTACGTCTACATCGTCGGCTGCAACAACGGCCACTTCCCGCAAAACCCAAACGCGATAACCGACGAGGAGGTCTGCTGCTTCCTCGTCGCGCTCAGCCGAACCCGAAAGGAATGCCAGCTGATCTCCTGCAACAACTTCTCCGGCAACTGGATGGAACCAAGCCGACTACTCAACTGGATCGAAACCCACGTCGACGAAACCACGATCGACGCCGCCTGGTTCAACGCGCACTGACGCCGGGCGGCGCCGGCAGGAGGGTCACATGGTGATGCGGAGCATCAAGCGTCAGCCAGCGTAAGTCGGGTCGCTCGAGCCACTCGCCCATGCTCGAGCAGAGGGTTGGCTGCGTACCTCAGCTGATCGACCCACCTTGCTTGCCCGCCTCGTTCAGCACCACGATCGCGCCGGCGACTGCAGCCGCTGCGAGAAGGGCTGTCCCGAGTTTCGCTGCAGTGCTGTCGGCCGCTCCGGTTCCTCGCAGATACGCGTCGTGGGCGAGTTGGTACCACTGTCCGTCGCTTGCGGCCTGGAATCGGACGTGCATCTCAGTTCCGCCGCCTTCGAGAGGTTGTGGAAAGGGTTGCGAGACCTGAGTGACGACGACACCGTGCCCTATCGCCACCTCGGCCCAGTCGAGGACTCGCCAGCCACCTATCCCGTCGACGATGAACTCGGCGGTGCCGCCGAGACGTCCGGTGGCCTTCGCCCAGGCTTCGATCGTGTCCCACTGCCAGGCCGGCGCGCCCGACACAGTCCCCTCCGGAGGTGGCAAGAGCCCTCGGTGACGCCACGCCGCCGCCGTCTGCTGCTTCACTCCGAGGCGCTCGGCGATCTCCTTCAAGCCGACGATGTCCAGTTCGGGCACGCTGGAAGAATATATGCAAGACAGCGGCCGGATCGTCTATTAGCTCTTGACACCAACGGCGGCAACCCCTACAGTCTCCACGCACCCTTATAGGCCGGGGATCGAACGCAAAGGATGGCCATGAACCGCTACGCGATTCGCCTCTGCAACACCTTCGGCTTTCCGCGGTACGGCTCGACCTCGCTGACCGAGGACCTGCTCAGGGCGGTGGTGCCCGCCATGGGCTACTCGATCACGCCGTTCGCGGACGGCTACGAGGTCGCCCTCGATCTTGAGACGCGAGACCACGGGCAGGCTCTCGACGACCTCACCTCGACCTTCCATCAACTTGGATACGGCGCAGTGCAGGCCACGGTCATCGAATTCGCAACGTCGTGGGTCGAAGGCGGCGCGCTTGGCACGATCGGCGGCGCCGCACTGGGCGTCGCAACCAAGAGCATCGAGGGCTTCTTGGCCTTAGCGCTGATCGGGTTCGTGACCGGAGCGATTGCTGGCGGTACCAACCGCTACGAGAAGGCGCGGTACGTGGCCACTCTCGGTGCCGACGGCTGGCACCTCACTGAGATCGAGCCGCCGAGTGCTCCCGGCACAGAACTCGCTCCCGGCTTCTAGGTCGCGCGCTAACCCGACAGGCGACCGGCGAGCTTAGAAGCGCAAGGCGCCGGAGGTTGCGGCTGATGAAGTCAGCGATCTCGATGAGGTGGGGTGCGGTCGGCTTGTGCACGACGACGCGGATCTCGATGCGTTGGCGCAGTCGGCCGAGGTTGAGGATGCCGGTGACGGTGGCATCGAAGGCGCCTTGCGATTGGACGACGTAGTCGTGCAGCGCGGGCTCGGCGCCGTAGATGGGGATGCCGACCATCATGTTGGGGTTGTCGACGGCAGCCCAGTCGAGGGCGAAGTCGAGGTTGCTGAAGCGGCGGCCCTTGGAGAGGACGTGGACGGCGGCGTGCGGGATGAGGTTGCGGCACAGGCGCAGCAGCTTGATCAGGCGGCGAAGAAGTTGAGCTGGAGCGAGGCTTCGAAGTCGTCGTCGCTGACGTCGAGGAATCCGTTCAGCCACAAATTGACGCCGCCGACGTTGTTGACGAGCACGTCGATCCGGCCGTGCTGCACCCATATTGCCGCCCACAATTACTTTGACTGCCCGCGAGCAACGCTATAGCAGCGTATTTAAGAGCGATGTTGTTAGCTCCGACCCGAACCGGAGCTCGCTGCTCGGGTGGCCGGTAGTCGATTGTTTCGGTCGAAGCGACGGTCTGAGTCACGATCGCCGCCTCACCCGGTCTGAGGTTGATGCGCGACAGTTGACCGCGACGACGTCATCGAAGGGAACGCCGCTGACAACGACACCGGTCGCCGCTTAGGATCGGCGCGGCATGTCGATCATGGCGAGGTATCGGCTGTCGAGCGCCGTGGAGCGGTACACGCGCTCGGCGGTCCTCTCGGTTGGCGCCGTGGTCGTCGCGTTGGTCGTGACCCAGCTTTCGCTGTTGTGGCGGTTTCCCCCGTTTTTTGATGAGTCGCTGTATGGGAGCTGGGCGCTTCAGGTGCATCAGAGTTTTGGAGCGCGCTGGGTGCCGCTTCTCAACGGCAAGCTGCCGCTTCTTTCGTGGTTGGGCGCAGCGATCATGGGAACGGGGGCCGGGCCTCTGACCGCTGTACGCCTCGTGTCGATCGCCGCCTCCATCGTCTCCGCGGTCTTCGTGGCGTTGATCGCAGCCGAGATTGGTGGTCAGTTCGCGGCGATAGCGGCCGCGGCGGTCTACGTCATCCTGCCGCTAACGGTCGTCCACGATGCCATGGGGCTGATGGAGCCGCTGCTGGCTGCGCTCTTCGTGGCCGCCTTCTTCCTGCAGATGCGACTCGCGCGTCGGCCGAGCCTCACACGCGGCGTTCTGCTCGGCATCGTATTCGCGGCGGGCCTTTTGACGAAGGAGACGAGTTATCTTCTGCTCGTCCTGCTACCTGTGTCGCTCGTTCTCTTCGACTGGCGGTCGTCGCAACTGGTTCGGCGACTCGGCATATGGGTTGCGGCTGCAGGCATCGCCTGCGTCATCGCCGAGGGTGGCGAGCAGATCCTTGACTCGAGCGGCAAGATGTCGGTCTACCGGACCACGCAGCAGGGCTTCGGCACATTTCGGTCGCTTGGCTCTGGGCTCGCGCATCCGCTTCGCTGGGCCGCGCTCGAGTGGCCTGGCTACCGGCCCATGGTCATCGGATACCTCACGTGGCCGTTGGCCGTGGTCGCACTTGCAGGTACTGCCATCTGGCTCTGGCGGCGAGATCGACGCGTCATGCTCTGTCTGCTCTGGCTCCTGAGTCTGTTCGTCGTCGACATTCTCTTTCTGACGGACGCCTTCGCTCGTTACCTCGTACCTGCGGCGCCATTGTTTGCCGTCCTCGCCGGCCTCGGCGTCGCCGAGGCCGTCCGAATCACCAAACGTTTAGCCCCGAACGCCACGACTGCCATCCTGGCGGCGAGTCTCGTACTCGCCGGAATCGCGGTCGTCGCTGCCCGCTTCGACGCGAGCGTGCTCAAGAACCCGAACACGGCCGCGTACCCCGGGGTCAGCGTCCAGGAATACGAAACAGGTTGGTCGGCCGGCACCGGCGTCTCTCAGTTGGCCGCGACGTTGCGCAAGCTGACGAGGTCGCAGTTAGCCGTCATCGGCTTCTACGGACAGCCACCAATCGCCTTGAGGCTCGAGCTTCGAAACGATCCATCAGCGTCGTTCGTCGATGCCAATGCCACTTCCACGGCGTCCGTCGACTCGACCTACGTCATCACCAACGATCTCCCGCTGCCCGCTGGCGGCATTGGCCTCGGAACGCTGCGGCCGCTGCAGACCTTTCCGCGTCCACGCGGCGGAGTCTCCCAAGTGCTCTACGAGCGTGGCGTCTACTGGCACGGGCGCTTCTACACGATTCCGGACGAACTGCGCCGAGCCACGCGACTCAACGCGCAGCGGTTCCACGCCTTCATCAACGAGCACCCGCGAATCCGCACCTGGTACCTCGCAAGCCCGTCGTGAACTGACGCCGCACGCAAACCCCTGCTGGGCGTCGTTCCCAAGCCGGACCGTCGCGGCGTAGGCGAGTCGCGACGAGGCGAGCGACAGAGAGCGCCCACCCCTGTGTTCCTACAGGGGCGGCGATGGTCGTCTGGCCGGTGTGGGTGTTGGTCGCCCGACGGAAACTGGATCGCCGCCTGGCTCCAGACCAACACCGCCCTCCGCCGGATAGAAGCCGCCCTCGTCGCCGGCCTACACGCACTCACCCCGCCCCCAACACACCACGAACAAGCTGTTTGGGAGTGGCGCTGGCGACGGTCGGCCCGGATGGAACCAACCGCAAGACCTTCTGGAACCGAGGTTCCAACCTCCACGAAACCTTTTCAAGCTCGGAGCCTCCACTTTGGTCACCGGACAGCAGCAAGGTCCTCCAGAGACCAGCGAAACTCGCCGCTCTCTGTGATGCCCCGATCAGCCTGAGGCGTACTACACCGAGCCCGGTGCATCCTGGATGCTGCGACGTCCATCGCCCTCCGACCCCGAAGGGGGACGCCGGGACAGGCCTTGACCTGTGAGGTTTGTCGAGTGGCACGCAGGGGCGGGCTATCGCAGCTTGCTACAAGCTGGCCGCCCTCGGCCAACGTCCAGCACGACCGGCCGGTTCTCGTCTAGCCCTTGCGCACATAGGGGTACACGCGTCGCCGTAGGTCGTCGTCTGTCCAGCCACGCTGGCGCATGACCGCAACCGCGTGGGCCGTCTGCTCGGGATTGAGACGCGGCATTGTTCGTCGGATCCATTGATCGGTGAACCGGGCCGGAAGTCCGTCATGACGCTTGGTTGTGGCCGCGCCTTTGCCGGTGCCGTTCAGGGCGTGGACGACCCGGTTCTCGATTGCGAACTCCGCCGACTCGATGGGGTGCGCGACCGTGCCAAGGGCGTGACGAACCTGCCTGATCGGCTTCGGTGTGACTGCGTGCGTGACGGTCCTGACCGGATGCGCAACCTTGCGGACGCTGCGCCGAGCCTTCTTGAGAGGCTTTGGAGCGAACAGCCGCCACAAAATCCCCACGCGAGCGCCTCCTCTATACGTCGGTGCGGCCGCAACCGGAGCCGGCGGCCGCGCTGCTTGCCGTACAGCCTACGCCACCTAAATCGCCGCTTCCATTCGGCTCCCCGGCAGTGAAGGCTGACCCGGCTCACAGACGACGCACAGGTATCTCGAGGGACTGGATGTGTGGGCGGGGTGACGCTAGTTGTGTTGGAGATGGAGGCATCCGCTGCTCTTCCCCGTCGAGGTCTCGGTGGCGATGCGGAGCTTTCTGTGCGCGAGTACCTGTCGGACTGGCTTGCGCATGTGCGTGGTCGTGTGCGGGCGAGCACCTACGAGGGCTACGAGGTGATGCTGCGTCTGCACGCGGTTCCCGCGCTTGGCGATCTCCCCCTCGGAGCGTTGACGCCTCTGCACCTGCAGCGGCTGTACAGCGCGCTCATGTCACCGACTGAGGAAACGCCGGCGCTCGCGTCGGGAACGGTGCGGAACCTGCACTTGGTGTTGACGCAGGCGTTGTCACAGGCGGTTCGATGGCAGCTGCTGCTGTCGAATCCGGCGTATGGAGCGCAGCCGCCGCGGCCGCAGCGCCCGCAGCGGCTTGTCGTCGATCGAGGCTTGAGCGAGCGCCTGTTGGAGGCGACGGCGGAGACGCGTTTTGAGTTGCCGTGCGCGTTTGCCCTTGCGACCGGGATGCGCCGCGGGGAGTTGTTGGCGCTTCGCTGGAGCGATCTGAGCGGCGACTGGTCGCGTGCCCAGGTGGTGCGCACGTTGCAGCCAACGCGGACCGGGCTTGTGTTCGAGGAGCCAAAGACACCGCGGTCGCGACGCTCGGTGCTGCTGCCAGTGTTCCTGCACCCATATTTGCAGCGACACCAAGACGGGCGGGCCGCGCGTCGGACGGCGCTCGGTGACGGCTGGGTGGAGACGGATCTAGTGCTTGACCGTGGTGATGGTCGCCCCTGGAACCCGGATACGCTCTCGACGCGTTGGGCGGCGTTCCTGCGCGCGCAACGGCTGCCACGGGTGCGTTTCCATGATCTCCGCCACGCACACGCCACCCTGATGCTCGCCCAAGGCGTCCATCCCAAGATCGTCTCCGAGCGGCTCGGACACGCCTCGATCGGAATCACCCTCGACACCTACAGCCACGTGCTTCCGAGCATGCAAGCGCAGGCCATCGACGCCTTCGACGCGCTCTTCCCTGTCCGGGCGTAACCCTCGGGTGGAAGCCGCGCCGGCAGTGGGGATTTCAGTCGGTGCCGGCCAGGCGGGCGGCAACCCGTTCCAGGCCGGCGCTGGCGGCGAGATCTGCGAGTGTTTTCAGTTCGGTCCGTCGGAGTACGAGTGGGCCTTCCCCGGTGAGGGCGCGATCAAGGAGGAGGGAGAGGTCGCGGGCAACCGAGGAGTGGCCAGCACGCGCTGCCGCGGCGTCGCGCAGCAGCGCGACCTCGTCCGGGTCGAGCTCGACCTCCCCACCGGTGAGGGCGATGCGCGGATGCGGTCGGCCGGCCAACATTCGTTCATTGAATACCGGTGCGAACGGTCGTTCAACGAGGAGGCTCCGGCGCGAGCTCGGCACGGCCGGTGTAGTCGGCGTAGCGTTGCCGGATGACATCGCAGTAGCCCGGGTCGAGTTCCACCATGAGGCAGGTACGGCCGAGGCGTTCGCACGCGATCAGGGTGGAGCCGGAGCCGGCGAACGGGTCGAACACGGTGTCGCCGCGGCGGCTGCTGTTTCGAAGCTGCGCCTCGACAAGCTCCACCGGCTTCATCGTCGGATGCACCCGGGAGGCGGCCGGCTTGTCGACA
>Ga0070731_10005222_pt1 | contig 10819 bp, 6 predicted proteins | sample Coa_R1_2_FD_66448 | JGI IMG/M metagenome (GOLD analysis project Ga0070731, IMG submission 66448) | Surface soil microbial communities from Centralia Pennsylvania, which are recovering from an underground coalmine fire - Coalmine... | ecosystem: Environmental > Terrestrial > Soil > Unclassified ... | reverse complement strand
TCGACGCACGAAACTCCGCTACGGAAATCCTATTCAAATCGTCCATTTTCAACTTACGCATCAGTATAAAGTATCTGCAAAAATAATCCACAATGTGGAGAATCCCGTTACGGATGCGATTCAAAGCCGCTATTTTTGTTGCCGATGGCCAAGAGCAGCACAGACACCCCTTTGATGCAGCAGCATCGTACCATCAAGCAGAAATATCCAGATGCAATCCTGCTATTTCGGGTTGGCGATTTTTACGAAACATTTGGCGAGGACGCTGTTTTGGCTTCCAGGATCCTTGGTATTACGCTGACGAAACGCAACAATGGCGCGGCAGCCTCGAGTGACCTGGCCGGGTTTCCGTTTCATGCTCTCGATAGTTACCTGCATAAATTAATCAAGGCAGGCTACCGCGTTGCGGTTTGCGATCAGCTGGAAGACCCAAAGGCCGCAAAAGGCATCGTCCGGCGCGGTGTCACGGAGTTGGTTACGCCAGGTATCGCCACCCACGATAAGCTTCTCGAAAATCAGCAGAACAATTTCCTCGCTGCCTTACATATTTCCGAATCAGGAATTGGCGTCGCATTCCTGGATATTTCGACAGGGGAGTTTCTCGTTGCGGAAGGCAACCAGGAAAATATCGAGAAGCTCCTTCAGACTTTCCGGCCTGCTGAAGTGATTTTTCAAAAAAAATTTCAAAAGCAATTCAAGGCAAACTTTGGCAACAACTATTATAGTTATGCGCTCGAATCATGGATTTTTGACGAGGCTTATGCCCGTGAAAACCTGCTCAAACATTTTCATGTTCACTCATTGAAGGGATTTGGCATCGATGAATATCACGACGGAATCACTGCAGCCGGTGCGATCCTGCATTACCTGCGAGATACCGAACATCCCAATCTTCAACACCTCACTGCCATCAGGCGAATTGACCTGCAGGAGTTTGTCTGGATGGATAAGTTCACCGTGCGGAATCTTGAACTCGACGGAGTCGGCGGAAATACGCTTTTGAAAGCGATGGATAAAACCATTTCACCGATGGGAGCACGTTTGTTGCGGCGCTGGCTCCTGCTTCCGCTCAGGAACATCGACAAGATCAATGAAAGATTGAACCTCGTTGAATTTATTATCCGAGAAGTTGATTTGCGAAACAGCCTCGTGCAACATATCAAGCAATGCGGAGATCTTGAGCGTCTGATAAGTAAGGTCCCCAACAAAAAAATCAACCCGCGCGAGCTATTACAGGTTGCACGATCATTGCAGCACGTCGTACAAATTAAGACGTTGGCTGATGAGGCCGGCGACGCATACTTGTCAAGTCTTTCCGATCTTATTGAGCCGTGCCAGGACATAGCTGCCAGGATTAGCGCCTGGATTAATGAGAATCCTCCTGCCGTGGCGGCTAAAGGAAATGTCATCCGATCCGGCATCGATGAGGAACTCGACGAGTTACGGGAAATTGCCAATGGGGGTAAGGCATACCTGGCAAAGCTGCAGCAAAATGAAGCAGAATCCACTGGGATCGGCTCGCTGAAGATCGGATTCAACAATGTGTTCGGCTACTACCTGGAAGTCACAAACTCACATAAGGGGAAAGTGCCGGATTCCTGGATGCGTAAGCAGACTCTCGCGAATGCCGAGAGATATATCACGCCAGAATTAAAAGAATATGAAGAAAAGATCACCGGAGCAGAAGCTCGAATTGAAACTCTTGAACTTGGCATTTATAATCGTCTCCTGGTCGAATTGCAAGCTTACATATCGCCCATCCAGGTCAATGCGAACGTGATCGCCATATTAGACTGCATAATCTGCTACGCAAATAATGCCTTGTATTTCAAATACAAAAAACCTCAATTGCATGCGGGAACTGAACTTGTGCTTAAAGAAAGCCGTCATCCCGTTATTGAGAGAAATCTGCCTGCCGGTGAGCCTTACATAGCGAATGATATCTACCTGGATGATCATTCGCAACAAATTATCATACTGACTGGCCCGAATATGAGTGGCAAAAGCGCGCTATTGCGTCAGACCGCTCTTATTACGCTCATGGCGCATGCCGGAAGTTTTGTCCCGGCCGGAGAAGCAAACATCCCGCTGACTGATAAGATCTTCACCCGCGTTGGCGCATCGGACAATATTACGGGTGGCGAATCAACTTTCATGGTGGAAATGAACGAAACAGCGAGTATCCTGAACAACTTCAGCTCTCGCAGCCTGATTCTTCTGGATGAGATCGGGCGGGGCACCTCAACCTATGACGGAATATCCATTGCCTGGAGTATTGCCGAATACCTTCATGAAGCGCCCCAAAAGCCAAAGACTTTATTTGCGACGCATTACCATGAACTCAATGAACTGGAAAAACAGTTTCCCCGCATTAAGAATTATCACATCACAAATAAAGAATCCGGTAACAGGATCATATTTCTGCGGAAGCTGGCACCCGGTGGCAGCACCCACAGTTTCGGAATTCACGTGGCGAAAATGGCCGGTATGCCGGCGCCGATGCTACAACGCGCCAATGAAATTTTGGCAAGGTTGGAGATGAGTCGGAATGCGCACGAACTAACTTCAGAAGATCTTGGGCAAATACTTCGGAAAGACGGCACGGAAAATATCCAGCTTTCCATATTCGATGCTCACTCGGAAACATTTGACGAGATAAGAAAACTATTACAGGCAACGGATATTGATCAGCTGACACCAGTCCAGGCACTGCTTAAATTGAGCGAGATAAAAAGCCTACTCCGTTAGCCTACCATCCGCCGGCGAGACCCTCTCTAAGTGCGCGGTGATATTTTTTCAGATTGAAAGAATATAGATATGGCGCTTTGTGGGCTCCTCCCTTGCGCCGTTGTTCGAGGCGGTTGAGAATGTCATATCCGAGCATCTTGCGTTGAAAATTGCGCCGGTCAAGCTTTTTGTCAAGGATCGTTTCGTAAAGCTTCTGAAGCTCAGGCATGGTAAATTTTTGGGGCAAAAGGTTATATCCGATCGGTTGATATTTCAGTTGGGTCCTCAGGGTTTCAAGAGCCCTGCCAAGTATGTCTCCGTGATCCATAATCAGGGGAGGCAAGTCATGAATATCGTACCAGTCGCATAGGTCCGACATGTAATCCCTGGTTGGCACGACGTTGGTAAAGTTGACAAGGGCGTAATAGCCGATCGTGATAAATCGCTTGAGCAACCAGTAGTTCCTGTCCGCGTCCCATCCGACGTGCCTCATTCTGTTAACATGAAACTTCCGGTCTGAGCGGCGGGGGTCCCCAAAAATATAAAACTGTTTGAGAAAGATATTGCTAAGACCGGTCCGTTCCCTCAATATCCGCGTGGCAGCGTCATCGATATGTTCATCCTTATACACGAATCCGCCAGCTACCGACCATAGGTTGACGTATTTCAGCTTGGTCAGCAAAACTTTCAGCTGGTTGTTGTGAAAACCAAAAATGACGGAATCAATTGAGATGCCCGGCTGAAAAAACTTTTCGCCTTGGGCAAAAAATTTATATAATTCTTTGTTTTCGACCATTACTACTCCCGAAAATAAACAATTAATTTATCAGTGTGCCGGTGCAATACCAATGGGAAGCGAATTCGGCGACTCTCAGAATTCACAAAATCTTACTTGCGGATCAGCGGATACCCGTTATTCGCCAGCATGACTTTTTCGATTCTTTCGCGCGACAATGATTTGCCATGCCAGTTCGCCGCTGGCCAGGGCGGCGAGTGCTGCAGCTGCCGGAATCAATGTTCTTCCGGATTCTGAAAATGCACCTGATAGACCAATGATATAAACACAACAGGCAAGAATAAATAAAATACAAATTGCAGGTACGGGAAGGGGGATCCGGAAGGGCCGGTACTCGCCAGGGGCTTTAATTCTGAGAACGATCAGGCTAATATATTCCAAAAAAAGGCCAGCACCGTAAAGAGTTACATCCATGATGATCAGATCTGTGAACGTAAACATGATCATGATGCTCACTATTGCCGCAGATACGATGATCGACACATATGGTGTTTTAAACCGGGGATGGAGCGCATTGAACTTTTGTGGCAATAGGCCGTCATCGGCCATGACCTTAGGAACTCTGGATACAGAAAGCAGGACAGCAGAAAATAATCCGGTTGCACTGGCCATTCCCCCAATGGCAAGGATCGCTGCAAGCCATTGATGTTTGAGGATTGTTCCCAATATCGGGAACCCCTCCTCGCCCAGATGTTTAAAATCAATTCCAGACCTGATCACGGCTATCGATGTGACAAGGTACATCACGTAGATGGTGATGAAGGCGAGGGTGCAAGAGACGATATAGGATCGGATCGGCCGCTCTACTTCGCCCGCATAGGTCGACGCATTGTCCCAGCCGAAAAAGTTCCACATGACCGTGTAGATACCCATTCCGAGGGAAGAAAATCCAACCCCTTTGAGAGATAAAGCAGGAATCGGCTGGGACCCCGCCGGTCCAAGCAATACCATGCAGCAGAGAATGACAAATGGGCTCAGCACAACCACGCCGAGTCCCATCGAGATCTTCCCCACCGGAACAATGCCAAAAATATTCAGCAAAGCGCTGGCCCAGATAATACAGAGGCAGACAGGTATTTTGTAAACATGGAACTCGGGAAAAAAGAATGAGGCGTATTCGACAAAGAGAACCGGGTAGATTGCAAGATCTACAAAGGTGTACAGCCATGTCCAATATCCCTCGTAAAATGCCCATCTTATCCCCAGCGCGCGTTTTACCCATTGGTAATAGCCGCCGTTCAAGGGCATCATCCCATTTAATTCGAGCACGGCGAGGATCGCCGGGACGTCCCACAGGATAGGAATTACCATGAGTAAAATAAGCGATGCGTTTTTACCTGCGTATGAAAATAGTGGCTCGATCCCGTATGGTCCACCAGAAACGGTAAAAAAAATCACGGCAGCAAGCTGGAATACGCGCAAGCGCAGGCGACTGGATGAGGGTTTGGCGATCAAGAAATAAAAATATTGAGAAATGAACAAGATAAGGATATTATAGTGAACTTATTTCTCAGTGCTTCGAATCCCAATAGAAGACCTGACAAGATTTTCACATTTCTCTTTATGATTTAACCCGGAACTTTGTGTCATGGAATATTTCGCTGACCAAGAATCTATCGTTCGCAAAATTTGGGGGAAATCAGATACGATTCTTTTTATTTTCGCTGGGGCGGCAGCCGAGTTTGCGTTGAATAAGGCGGTCGATTGGCTGTATTTTACAGGCAAGCTACCCGCGGATCCGATTGGCCGATTATTTTCTACTGTCTCCTATGCGCGCCAGATCGTTTTTCTTGAAAAAGAAAAAGCGCTTTCAGCCATTGACCGGATCAAGTCTATTCATGATACAGTCGAAAAGGAACGCAACGCCAAAATACCGGACTGGGCCTATCGCGACGTCTTATTCATGCTGATCCATTATTCGATAAGCTCTTTTGAACTCCTGGAAAGAAAATTGAGTGCGGCTGAAAAAGAAGAAGTGTATTCTGTTTTTTTCCGTCTTGGAAGCAGGATGGAACTTCGAGACCTGCCGCGATCCTATCGGGAATGGTTGCCCGCGCGCGAACAGCATCTTACAGATAATCTTGCGTTGAGCGAATATAGCATCGACCTCTTCAGGCAATACCGCAAACACCTCGGGTCATTTCGATATTGGATTCTGAAGCAGGCTCAAATTCTTGTTGTGCCGCCGCGAGTCATTCATCTGCTTCATTTGGGCAGGATTTCGTGGCTGTCACCAGTTGTTCCAATGTATAAATTAGCCGTAAAATTGAAAACAGCCTGGCTGGTGAAGGAATTCATCTTACCTGGAAAATATAAGGCGCAAATCAAAAGCCTCGATTTTGCGCCGGGTGGCTGATTAATTCTTATCGGTGCAGGCTTTGAAAGTGTTCTTAAGCAGCGCTGCTATCGTCATCGGCCCGACTCCCCCCGGCACCGGCGTAATGAAACTGCACTTGGAAGATACCTCGGAAAATAAAACATCTCCTTTTAGAGCAAACCCCTTTTTCTTCGTTGCATCGGGCACCCTGGTAATTCCGACGTCTATGACGACGGCTTGTTCCTTAATCATGTCAGCCTTCACAAATTCAGGTCGCCCAAGCGCTGCGATGACCATGTCGGCCTGACGGCAAAGATTTCCCAGGTCACGCGTTTTTGAATGACAAACCGTTACCGTGCAGTTTCCCGGATTTGAGTTGCTACTCAGTAATATGCTGATTGGCCTTCCTACAATATTGCTTCTGCCGAGAATCACGGCGTGAAATCCAGTCGTATCTATCTGATAATGTTGCAGTAACAACATGATGCCATGCGGAGTTGCAGGGATAAATGTGGGTAGACCCTGGACCATGCGACCGATACTTACCGGATGAAATCCATCTACGTCCTTTGAAGGTTCGATGGCGTTGATCACCTTCTCATCGGATATATGAGAAGGCAGGGGAAGCTGAACCAGAATACCGTCAATTTCGATATCTCCATTTAATTCTTCAATGATTCCCAGGAGTTTATTTTCCGAAACTGTATCCTCCAGCCTGATCAGCGTCGATTTAAAGCCAATTTCGCTGCACGCTTTCACTTTCGCATTAACATAAGTTTCGCTGGCGCCATTGTTTCCTATTAAAACCGCGGCCAGGTGGGGCACCTTCTTGCCTTCGATAACCAGTTGAGCGACTTGTAATTTGAGCGTGTCTTTTAATTGTCGAGAAGCCAGTTGTCCATCTAAAATTTGCATGTCGCAAAGTTAATAACCAGTCGATTATGTTTTAGGTGAATTTGAGATTATCAGGCATAATTGGGAAATGGTGCAGAATTATTTTTGAATGTTTGCAGCATATCCGCACATTGATTTGTCTACCCTCCATTAGGAACTAATTTTTAACAATTTTTTTGAAAAAAACAAAAGTTCCTATATTTACGACTTCTATAAACCAAACTCACAGTCACATGAGAAAATTTCTATCACTGTTTGCAGTGCTGGTATTAGTTTGTTCTACAGCATTTTCGCAATCAAGGAATGTTACTGGTAAAGTAACTGACCAACAAAATCAGCCCGTCCCGTTTGCTTCTGTCAGAATTAAAGGTAGCAAAGTTGGCGTACCTGCCGACGCGGATGGAAACTTTGCGATCAAAGCAAAGACCGGGGATGTTCTTGTGGTTACCGGAACTGGGGTGACCTCCAAAGAAGTTACAGTCAGCGAGGGTGGCCTTTTGACTATCCAGGTGGCCCGCAAAGAATCAAATCTTACCGAAGTGGTGGTTACCGCCTTGGGTATCCAAAAACAGGCGAAATCGCTGGGTTATTCCACTGACGCGGTCAATGGCAAAGACATTATCGCGGCAAAACCTTATGACCTCGCAAATGGATTGACGGGCAAGGTTTCCGGCTTGGAAATAAATACCGTTAACAACGGCCTTTTTGCCCCTTCGCGTATTACGCTTCGTGGAAATCGTTCGCTCACGGGAAACAACACGCCGCTGATCGTTCTCGACGGTGCCATTTTCTACAACGATATCAGCACGATCAATCCGGATGATATCCAGGATGTGACCGTATTGAAAGGTTCGAGCGCCTCGGCAATTTATGGTTCCGATGCTTCCAACGGCGTGATGATCATCACGACCAAGCGGGGTATTCGAAACAAATCAGTAATCACGGTTTCCAGCACATTAGAACGTGAAACGGTGGCTTACCTGCCTGCGTTCCAAACTTCATTTGGCAACAGTGGCGGTGAATATTATATCTATAGTTACAATGACCTGAGCACTTACATTCCATTTGAAAATCAGAATTTTGGTCCCGCCTTCGCAGGCTATGTGGGTCTGAAAGTCCCTGCCGGACGTCCGCTGGCTGATGGCTCCCTTCAAATGATTAATTGGGGCGCGGTGAAAAACCAAAAAAAGGATTTCTTTGATGTGGGTGTTACACAACTCGATAACTTCTCATACCAGGCAGGTGACGAAACCAGCCGCTTCTTCCTCAGTGGATCTTATACGAACAGCAAGAACCCGATGCCCGGTGACAAGGGAATTCGGGATGTTTTCCGGGTAGGAGGCTCTAAAACGTATGGTATATTCTCTGCCGATTTCACGCTGTCTTATACTTACAGAGATATCGAAACAACGAACACGGGATCGGTGTACAACAATGTCCTGAATTCACCGGTCGATGATCCGTTGTCGCAATACAAAAACTGGCAGTCGGGTAAATATTCTACTCCGTCAGCTTATTATAATGACTACTTTGTCAATCCTTATTGGGTTACCGGCAATGATCGTTATTCAACCATTAACAACAACATTCAGGGTAACGGTCACTTACAGTTGAAACCGACAAAGTGGTTGACTTTATCATACCGCCTGGCACTCAATAACCTCAGCCAAAAAGCAGAACATAGAACTGGTGCGGCTGAATATGACCCTTATGTATTTGCCAATGACACGGTATATTTTGAAAACACACACGGCACTGGAACGGTACCGATTACTGCATTTGGCACGAAATGGATCGCGACAAATCAGGGATATGTACAACCGTATTATAACGCATCGACTTTTTCGAACTTTTTGGTTACCTCGGACTTTGTAGCCTCCTTCAACAAGGACGTAGGCCGTGATTGGAATATCAACGCCAATGCAGGTACAACTTATATCGACAACCAGATAAGTTACCTGAATGTAAACGCCAACAATATCTTTTTCCCCGTTTATAATATTACATCTCTAACTGGTATCCCAACCTTAGGTCAGTATTTTGAAGAGGCCCGGAAACTGGGGTATTTTGGTGAAGCACAACTAGGATATAAAGGACTCGCTTATTTGCATGGATCTTACCGGACGGATATTGACTCCAGGCTGTCTAAGTCGAACCGGTTTATCCCGTATTACGACGTCGATGCTTCACTCGTTCTAAGCGAACTGATTCCTTCCCTTAAAAATGGTAAATTCCTCGAATACGCTAAACTGAGAGGCGCATATTCAGTGACAGGTAACGCTTCTGCTCTCGCAGGAGGTTCTGCCTACATTGCTGACGGTGCGTATAAAACAACTCCGACCTTGTATAGTGAAGCCGGGTTCCCTTTCAGTGGTTTAGGGGGCTATTTGCTTAATACAAACATCGCCAACCCAAACATCAAGCCTGAACAGGTCAAAGAAAAAGAAATCGGCGCAGAACTTGGGTTCTTGAATAGCAGGATCACTTTGAGCGGCGCCTATTACGACCAGAAATTAACAGATGGTATCGTTCCGGCTGCTCTTCCGTCTTCCACCGGATACACTTCAGCCTTGGTGAATGCGGCCAATACGGATAATAAGGGTTACGAATTGGACTTTAAAGGGAAGGTTGTACAGACAAGGAATATTGTTTGGTCCGTCAACTTGAACTATTCTCACAACGAATGCAGGGTGATCTCCATTAATGGCGGCCAGCAGCAGCTCGCCATAGCAAATAACACCTATGCGGTTGTCGGGCAGCTTTATCCGCTGATCGAGGTGACGGACTGGGTGCGCGATCCGCAAGGTCATGTGGTCGTCAATGCGGTGACTGGTTTGCCGTCTACTAACCCCAACCCGGTTATTGCAGGCAACGCCACGCCCAAGGACATCGTTGGAATTTCTACAAGCGTGACCTGGAAGGGATTTACGATTACGGCTACTGCAGATTATCGCGGCGGATACAAGACTTATAATTCGATTGGTCAATTCATGTCATTTACCGGTTCCAGCCTTTACAGTGCTGCTACCAACCGTCAGCGTTTTGTATTTCCGAATTCAGTCATTGAGACCTCATCAGGAAAGTTTGTTCCGAATACGACGGTTACAACAAATGATGCGAACTACAATTTATTCCCAGGGCTGTTTAACTATATCCAGTCGCCTTACGTGACCAGTGCCTCGGCATGGAAATTGCGTGAAGTCAGCCTTTCTTATTCGCTGCCCAAGTCTGCTCTCCGGTTTACCAGGGTGGTTCAGACTGCTTCTTTGACAATTTTTGGGAGGAATCTCTTAATGCTGAGACCAAAGACGAATCAGTGGACAGATCCTGAGTATAGCGAAGATACCAGCAATGCAGTTGGAGAAAACTCGATCAACCAGGCGCCGCCGACAAGAATCATGGGGGCTACTTTGGCTATCACATTCTGAGTCTTAAAATCTAAAAAAAGTATTATGTTCAAACGAATAAATCAATTCATACTGCCGTCTTTTTGCCTGCTTTTGCTGTTATCAGCGGGATGTCAAAAGGGGACTTTTGATATCAACGATATCAATCCCAACGTGCCCTCCAATGTAAGTCCAAAATTCATACTTTCTGGCGCACTGATGCGCTCCGCCCAGATTATGGCCGGCGGCGATGCGGACTTCGCTGAACTGTATATGGGTTATTGGTCAGTCAGTGGCGACTACATTCCGGTGACTTCGACATTAACCTATCAAACGACAACCGGCTACTATTCCGACAACTGGGATGGCAGCTACCAGTTGTTGAAGAATTATCGTCAAATTGAACAGCTTGCTTCCGCAGACCCCAACCTCACCAATTACGTGGCGATGGGGAAGATCATGGAGTCGTTCCATTTCGAAAGGCTGGTCGACATGTACAATAATATTCCGTATTCCCAGGCACTTCAGGGTGGTACGATCAATTATCCCACCTATGACGATGCTGCCACTGTTTATGCCGGAGTAATAGGTACGCTTGATACCGCGATCCAGTTAATCCATGCGGCGCCGGCGACGGCAGAAAGTCCAGGTGCTTACGATATTTTGTTCCAGGGAAGCATGACATTGTGGGAGGAGTTT
>Ga0070731_10005221_pt1 | contig 10819 bp, 9 predicted proteins | sample Coa_R1_2_FD_66448 | JGI IMG/M metagenome (GOLD analysis project Ga0070731, IMG submission 66448) | Surface soil microbial communities from Centralia Pennsylvania, which are recovering from an underground coalmine fire - Coalmine... | ecosystem: Environmental > Terrestrial > Soil > Unclassified ... | reverse complement strand
GAGGGATCGTCGCCGGTGCGATATTCAAGCGGCTATGGCGCGTCGTGGCGAACGAGAGCGACACGCCGAATGCGACCGACGAGGAGAAGGGCTGGCTGGAAGTGGTTTCGGCGGCGGCCGCTCAGGGCGCTGTCTTCGGTGCGGTGAAGGCGTTGATCGACCGCGCAGGAGCAGTCGGATTCGCCCGAGTCACCGGTGCGTGGCCGGGCGAAACGAAGAGCTGACGTATTTCGCGCGTCAGCGGCGGTAGTGGCGCGTGAGCTCCGACGCCCAGCTGCGTCCGAGCTGCCGGCCGTGCTCGTTCGTCCATTCGCGGAAGCTCGTCGCCGCGGTCGGTGGGCCCTTCGAGACGAGCAGGCCGGCCCGCAACCCCTCGAGTTCGTCGGACGTGAGCACCACGTCGCGTACGACCCGGCCCACGAGCTTCGACAATCCGAGCGCAACCGCGGCGGGGACGGTAACGACGCGGGCGTGGGAGCCGACCGCCTCGCGAAGCACCTCGACCAGCTCGGTCAGCCGGTATTGCTCCGGCCCGACGGCATCGAAGACGACGCCGCTCTCGCCGGCTCCCGCGTCGATCAGCAGCGCCGCGAGGTCGTCCACGTAGACCGGCTGCAGCCGGTACTCGCCGCCGCCCGGGGCGACGAAGATCGGGAACCGCCGGAGGAACCACCCCACATTGTTGATGAGAATGTCCTCCAGGCCGAAGATGACCGTCGGCCGCACGATCGCGTACCGGACGCCGAGCTTGCTCAGCTCGGTTTCGAGCACGCCCTTCCATCGAAAGTACGGGAACGGAGACGACTCGCTCGCGTTCGTGATGCTGACGTGCACGATCCGCTGCACTCCGGCGTCCCGCGCCGCACGAAAGAGCGTTCGCGTGTTGGCGACTGCGCGCTCGTAGCTGACCTCGCCGTATGCGAAGCGACCCAATACGTGTTGTAGAGCGTGTCGGCGCCGCGGAGCGCCTCGACGAGCCGCTGCGGTTCCTCGAAGGCGAGCGCGTGGACCTCGATGCCCGTCCGTCCTCCCCGGCCGGCTTGTTCGTCAACGTCCGCACCGCTCGCCCCTCCGCGAGGAGGCGGCGCGTCAGATACCGGCCGGTGTAGCCGAACGCGCCCGTGACGACGTCCGTACCCGAGTCGGCCATTACCAGTTGCTGCTGCTTCCACGCCGGGGGTTCGTGTACGGGACGAGGGCGAGCAAGACGAGGGCGAGCCCCCACGCGCCGATCGCGACGAGCGCCTCCGGCCAAGCCACGAATGCGGCGCACAGAGCGCCGACGACGACGAGCACGATGCCGTTGGCGACGAGCAGCAGGCGGACGACCATCAGCGCGAGAGGCGACTGCGTCTTCGCCCAGCGAGCGGGAGAGAGAGCGCCGGCGGCCATGGCCCATGCAGGATTGCACCTGGGCCCAGGGCACGCTGCCCTCGAACCGATCCGAAGGGAGTCACATGTCCGAAGACAAGCCGCCGCTTCCTCCGTTCACGCGGGAGACGGCGGCCCAGAAGGTGCAGGCGGCGGAGGATGCGTGGAACACTCGCGATCCGCACAGGGTCGCGCAGGCGTACACCGTCGATTCCGTCTGGCGGAACCGGGACCTGTTCGTGAACGGGCGCGAGGAGATCATCGCGTTCCTGACTCGGAAATGGGAGCGCGAGCTCGACTACGCACTTCGCAAGAGCCTCTGGTGCTTCGAGGGCTCCCGGATCGCCGTCCGCTTTCAGTACGAGAGCCACGACCGCGACGGCCGATGGTGGCGCAGCTACGGCAACGAGCTGTGGGAGTTCGACGAGCACGGCTTGATGCGGCGACGAGAGGCGAGCATCAACGACGTACCGATCGACGAAGGCGATCGCCGGATCTTCGGCCCTCGTCCCGCGACGGAGCACGGGAGCGACTTCCCGTTGCGCTGACACGCGGCGCCGTAGTGACGCTGGGAAGGGCCCGCGACCTCGGTTCAGTCACTCGCAGAGATCGGCGCCGGCTTCGAGGTCGCGCTGGGCAACCGCCGCGGGCCGTCCGAAGTAGTAGCCCTGCGCCTGGTGACAGCCGAGCCTACGCACCGTCCGGTGCTGCTCGGACGTCTCGATTCCCTCCGCAACGAGGTTGAGCTCGAGCGCATTGCCGAGGTCGATGATGCCCTTGAGGAGCACGATGTCGGCAGAGGGGCTGTTGATCTTCGCCGTGAAGCTGCGGTCGATCTTGACGACGTCGATCGGGAACTGCTGGAGGTATGCGAGGGACGCGTACCCCGTCCCGAAGTCGTCGAGCGCGAGCACGACGCCCATCTCCTTGATCGCCGCCAGCGTGCGGCCGACGTGGTCGTCCGAGGTGAGCAGCGCGCTTTCGGTGAGCTCGAGCATGAGCGACGACGCCGGGAAGCCCGAGCTGTCGATCGCCCGCTGCACGTGTGCTGGGAACTCGGGGGCGGCGAGCTGTCGAGCCGACACGTTCACCGACATCTGGACGTCGCGCTCGTGCTCGCGCCGAAGGCGGCTTCCTTCGGCACACGCCTCGGCGAGGACCCATTCACCAAGAGAGACGATCACGCCCGTTTCCTCGGCGAGCGGAATGAACTCTGCGGGTGCGAGCTCACCTTCGGTCGGATGGTTCCAGCGCACGAGGGCCTCGTAGCCGACGATCTCGTGGCGCTCGAGCTCGACGACGGCCTGGTAGTCGAGCCGAAACTGGTGGGAGGCGACGGCTTCCCTGAGCTCGCCGATTCGATGCGACCGGTCCACCGCGGCGCGATCGAGCACCGCGTCGAAGAACGCGTAGCCGAGCTCCGGCTGTCTCTTCGCCCGGTACATCGCGACGTCGGCCTCCTTGAGCATCGTCCCCGCGTCCGATCCGAGCGCGATGCCGACGCTCGCCGTGACGAAGAGCGTCGACGGTGGGATCTCGACGGGCCGTGAGATCTCCCGAAGCAGCCGCTCGGCGATCTCGCGGACCTCGGTCGGCTCGACCCCTCCCGTGAGCACGAGGGCGAACTCGTCACCGCCGATGCGCGCTGCAACATCTCCGACCCGCACCGACTCCTCGATCCTGCGGGCGACCACCGCCAGCACCTGATCGCCGACGTCGTGCCCCCACCGGTCGTTGATGTTCTTGAAGTCGTCGAGATCGATGAAGAGCAGACCGGTCTCTTTGGGCGGGTGCTGCCGCACGGCCACCGTGTGGAGGAGGCGCTCGTGGAAGAACGCGCGGTTCGGCAGACCGGTGAGCGCGTCGTAGAGCGCCATCTGACGCAGCTGCAGCTCCGCCTCCCGCTGCTCGGTGATGTCGAGCAGGTAACCCTGGAGGTATATCGGCCGACCGTCGTCGTCGAGGACGACGACGCCTTCGTCGCGGAGCCACACGATGCGGCCGTCGGGACCGATCAGCCGGTACTCGAGGCTCAGCGGCTCGTGCGTCTCGTGCGTGCGCCTGTGGGCGGCGAGGACGCGTTCCCGATCCTCCGGGTGGAGGGCTCGGATGAACAGCTCCTTGTCGCTCGCCCACTCCTCGACCGTGTAGCCGATAATCGGTTCGATCTGCCGGCTCGTGAAGATGTTCGAGCTCGATGCGTCGAGCGCGTCGACGTAGACGATGAGCGGGAGATGCTCGATGAGCGTCCGGTAGCGCCGAGCATCCTCGTCGGCGCTCCAGTCGCGGACCGCAGTAGCCGCCGAAGCCATCAGGATTTGATCGACGTGCCCGGGTATCGACCGCCCCCTCGAACGGGTGATCAGTAGGATCGGCGCGTGCCCGACGAGTGGTTCGTCGTCAACGCAGGCGAGGCTGCAGCGCGCTGGGTCGAGCGTCCAGGATTCGGGAAGCGCTGCCTCCTCGAGCCCCAGGATCGGCTGTTCGCACAGGTCGGCATCCACCTGTCGGTGATCGGGCCCGGCGACCACTCGACGCTCTACCACGCCGAGGATGCGCAGGAGGACTTCCTCGTGCTGCGCGGCTCGTGCACCGCGGTGGTCGAGGAGGAGGAGCGGCCGGTGAAGCAGTGGGATCTCATCCACTGTCCGCCCGGCACACGCCACGTCTTCGTGAACGAGGGCTCGGAGCCGTGCGTGCTGATGATGATCGGCGCGCGCGTCGGCGGAGGCATCCACTATCCGGTCTCGGACGTTGCGCTCCGGCACGGCGCAGGCGTCGAGGTCGAGGCGCGCTCCGCGAAAGACGCATACGCCGGGCTCGAGCCCTGGCGGCCGGCCGACCCGCCGCCGCTCTGAGCGCCGGATAAAGGTAGGGCCGGCGCCCCTCGTTTGGGGGACGAGTGGCGCCCGCGCCCGACCGATCCACTTCTACCGCCCCTTCTCCGCTTGCCGAGATGACCGGCCGACTGTCCTTTGCCCTTCCCGCACTGCGTCCAGCAGCCCGGCGCCGCGATCCGGTGGGGCGGACGGCGTTTGCGGCTCTCCTCTTCCTCGCCGCGCTCCTGGCCGGAATCGTCGTCGTACTCAACCGTCAGGCGGACCAGATCAACACCGAACGTGCGAGCGCTCAGCTGGCTGCCGCGACGCGCGCCGCCGCCTCGGTCATCGCGACGATGCAGGCCGACCTCTCGAAGCGAGCGAGTGCCCTGGCCGTCTCGCCGCGACTGGAGCACGCGATCGTCACGGCCGACCGCGGCGAGCTGCAAGCCTCGCTCCGGCAAGCGCGAACGCGGGGAACGCGAGCGACCGTCCGCACCGGGAGCATCGTCGTCGGCACCCTTCCCCGTCAGCCACGGCTGACCTCGACAGCGCTCGTCACGAGCAGCAACGGCGGTGTGATCGCGCGCGTGACTGTCGCCGAGTCGCTGACGAGTGCCACTCTGGCATCCATCACTCGGAAGACCTCGCATCCTCCCCAGGCCGAGGCGATGCTGCTCTCGCACGGACGCGTGATCGGGGGAGGCCGGGACACGCTCTACGCGAATCTGGGGAACGGCCGCATCCAGATCGGCGGTCAGACGTTTCTCGAAAGCTCCGCCCGCCTCCCCGGCACGAGCGACGCGCTCGCAGTGGTCGAGCCGCTCTCGTCCGTTTCCGCCCATACGGGTGCATTTCGGAAGCGGGCACTCCTCGCCGCGGAGCTCACGCTTCTCGTCGCCGCGATCCTCGTCCTTCCGCTCACACGGCCGTTCTCGCGGCTTCTCGACGATCTGCGCAAGCGCGCAGATCACGACGGGCTCACCGGGCTCGCGAATCGTCGGACGTTCGAGGAGCGGCTCGAGGAGGAGCTCGACCGAGCCCGCCGCCACGGCACCCATCTCGGCCTCGTGATCGCCGACATCGACAACTTCAAGGACATCAACGACCGCTACGGTCACCAGTGCGGCGACAACGTCCTGCAAGTCATCGCCGGCGCCCTCTCGAGCTCGCTCCGCGAGGACGACCTTGCCGCTCGTTTCGGCGGCGAGGAGTTCGCGATCGTCCTGCCCGGTACCGGCGTCGACGGCGCCGTCCGTGTGGCCGAGCACATCCGGCATGCCATCAGTCAGGCACGGGTTCCCGCCCCGGGAGGCGAGGAAGTGAACCTGACCGCGAGCTTCGGCATCGCCGAGTTCCCCGCGTGCACCACCGTCCGCGACCTCGTCCGCCGCGCCGACGACCGTCTCTACACTGCCAAGCGCGACGGAAAGAACCGGGTCTCCAGAGACTGACGGCCAGAGCGGGCGCGGGCAGCCGTCGCGCCGCTGGCGGCCGCCCGAAGCCCTTCCTCTCAGCCGGCGAGGATCCGCTCGATCTCGGCCGTGTCCGTGTACTCGTAGAACGAGGTCGCCAGGCCGCCTTCCACCGTCCACGCGTGCGCGAAGGGAACGCGGTACGCCTCTCCCTTGCGGACGATGAGGTGCTCTCCCAGCACGACGACCCGGTCGCCTTCGCCGAAGAGCTCGAGCGGGCGCACCTGCTGCTCCTCCCACGACTCCTGCAGCTTCGCCAGGAAGCCGCCTACCCCCTCGTGGCCGCGGTAGACGCCTGCGAGCTCCGCCGGTCCTGGAATCGTCCACACGAGCTCCGGCGAGAAGAGCGCGAAGACGCCGGGCACGTCGTGACGCGCAAACCGCTGGTATCCCTCTTGGATCAGCGCGACGTTGTCGACTGCCACTGCCATCTCTCTCCTTCCATCGTTGACGGGAGGAGGATCGGTCGGCGCGGCTGCGGCCGCATCGGGCGAACGCCCTAACTCGCGAGCGAATCGAGCAGGCCGTGCTGCATCGCGAACAAGGTGGCGCCGGCGCGCGTGGAGACGCCGAGCTTCGAGTAGATGTGCTGCACGTGCGCGTCGGCCGTCTTCGGCGCGATCACGAGCTCCGCGGCGACTTGCCGCTTCGTGCAGCCGCGCGCGAGCAGGCGGAGCACCTCCACCTCGCGTGGAGACAGTCCGCCCGGCAGCTCGCGCCGGCGGCCTCCGGCGCCGGCTGCGGCGAGCGCGCACTCGGCCGCATCGCCGTCGAACCGCCCCGCGCGCACACCTGCCCTGAGCTCGACCGCAGCCGCCTCGAGAGAGCGCGCCGGCCGGTGCGGTCGCGCCTCCGTCATCGCGTGCAGCGCATCCGCGGCAGCGAGAAGGCTCGCCGGCGACGAAAGCTCGCGGGTGCCGCGGAAATAGCCGCTGCCGTCGCAGCGCTCGTGGTGGAACGAGGCGAGCCGGCCGAGGGGAGCGAGCGCCTCGACTCGCGCGAGCACCCGCTCGACGTGGTAGGGGTGGAGGCGAACGTCGTCCCACTCGGCGGTGGTCAGCGGCCCCTGCTTGCCCCAGACGCGCGCGGATACGGCGACGCGCCCGAGATCGTGCACGAGCCCCGCCCGCCGCAACGACTCGATGTCGCTCACCGGCAGCCCGGAAAGGCGACCCGCCTCGGCCGCGAGCGCGGCGACTCCGCGCGAATGCCCGCCGAGCCACACCGAGCGGAGATCCGCGAAGTCGGCGACGACGTCGAAGGTCGCGTCGAGCCGCTCCGCCGGCAGCGGCGAGGGCAGGCGCGCCAACGCCGCCTCCCAGAGACCGGGCGCATCGCCCGCGGCGAGCACGTCTGGCGGTGCATCGAGGAACGCGCGCGCGGCAGGAGGCGCGAACAGCGTGCCTGCGTGTCGGCGCACGAAGGCGGCCGCTGCGTCGACGCCGCCGGCGAGCGCGTGACCGTGGGCCGACTCCGCCACCTGCACGGCCTGCACCGGAGCCGGGATCTCGTCGCCCGACGCGGTGCCCATCAGACCCTTGCCGTCCCACCGCTCGTAGTAGACGTTCAGGTCGGCGATCGTCTCCGCGCCGATCCCGATGCGCCCGGCGAGGACCGTTGCTGCCTCGCAGACGGCGGCCGCCGACGCCGCCGCTGCCGACCCCGCGGTCGCAAGCATCCGAAGGAGCGCCTTCGGACGGCCGGCCGGCGGGGTCGTCGCCGAGATCAGCCGCAGCATGTGCGGCAGGAGCGCGGGCTTGTTCGCAAGGTCGAGCAGCGGCGCCGTACGGCGAAGGGTGATCTCGTCCGTCGAGAACGCAGCTGCCTCGTCCGAGTTCGCGGTGCAGCCGATGTGTCGCAGCAGGGCGAGCAGGTGCACACGATCGAGCTCGGCTGCATCGAGCCCCATCCGTTCGCCGACGTCGAGGGCGACGGCGCTGACGACGAGGCCGCTTTCGAGCGGAAGCCCGAAGCCGAGGTCGGCGGCGAGCGAGAGCGTGGCGACGACCTCACCCTCGGTGACGGTCGGCATGAGCGGACTCTACGGCGCAGCCCGAACGGGGCGGGCGGCCGGCCGGCCGCCCGCCCCGCGGATGTCAGGCTGCGGTCGCCTCGGCGACCGCGCGGCGGACGAGCACTTGTGCGAGGTGGCGGCGGAACTCCGCGCTCGCGAAGGTGTCCGACGGCGGCTCCGCCCCTTCGGCGGCGGCCGGGCCCGGATCCTCGCCGGCGTTCCAGGCCGCCTCGGCGGCAGCGGCTCGCAGCGGCGTCGCGCCCATGTTCACGAGCGCGATCGCAGCCTCGGCGACGCCGCCGTTCTGCCGCCGCGCCACGGCGGCGACGCCGACCGTCGCCCAGTCCTGCGCGCGGCGACGGTACTTCTGGAAGCTCCAGACGTGGTCGCCCGTGAGCTTCGGGACGCGTACCTCCGTCACGAGCTCCTCCGGGCCGAGCGCCGTCTGGAAGACGCCGACGAAGAAGTCGCGCGCAGCGACCGTGCGTGTCCCGCTCGGCCCGGTCACGTCGATCTCCCCATCGAGCGCGAGCAGCACCGCAGGCAGGTCGGATGCCGGGTCGCCGTGCGCGAGCGAGCCGCCGATCGTGCCCCGGTGGCGCACCTGCGGATCGCCGATCGTTCCCGCCGCGTGCGAGACGAGCGGGTTGTGCTCCTGCACGAGCGCCGCAGTGGCGACGTCGTGATGTCGGGTGAGGGCCCCGATCGCGATCCACTCGCCGGCGTCGCGGACCGCGGCAAGCCCGTCGATACGGCCGACGTCGACGAGCAGCGACGGCCGCACGGCACGCAGCCGCAGCAGCGGCAGCAGCGAGTGACCGCCCGCGAGCGCCTTCGCCTCCTCCCGTTCGCCGAGCAGGGAGACTGCGTGCTCGACCGACTCGGCGACCTCGTAGTCGAACGGCGCCGGGATCATCTCCGCACCTCCTCGAGTGCACGCCAGACCCGCTCGGGGGTTGCAGGCATGTCGACGTCGGTGACGCCGTCGGCGGCGAGCGCGTCGACGACGGCGTTCATCACCGCGGCGGGGGACGCGATCGCGCCGGTCTCCCCCACCCCCTTCACGCCGAGCGGGTTCGTCGGGCTCGCCGTCTCCGTTCGGTCGAGCTCCCACTCCGGGAGGTCGGCGGCGGATGGAACGAGGTACGTCGCCATCGTCGCCGTCTGCAGGTTGCCGCCCTCGTCGTATATCGCCTCCTCGTAGAGCGCCTGCGCGACGCCCTGTGCGAGGCCGCCCATCACCTGGCCGTCGACGATCAGCGGATTGACGACGGTGCCGACGTCGTCGACCGCGACATAGCGGAGAACCTGCACGTCGCCGCTCTCGGTGTCGACCTCGACCACCGCGACGTGTGCGCCGGCGGGCCAGGAGAAGTTCGGCGGGTCGTAGACGTACGTGGCTTCGAGCCCCGGCTCCATCCCATCCGGCAGGTTGTGCGCCGTCCACGCCTGCAGGGCGAGCTCCTTCAGCGTGACCGCGCCCTCCGGGCCGTGGAAGGTGCCGCGGACGTGGTCGACCTGCGCCTCGTCGACGCCGAGCACGTGCGCGGCGAGCGTCTTCGCCTTCGCGACGATCTTCTCGGCCGCGTGGTAGAGCGCGACACCGCCGACGGCGAGGCTGCGGCTGCCGTACGTATCCATCCCGAGCGGCACGACCGACGTGTCGCCGTGGAGCACCTCCACCTCGTCGACCTGGTAGCCGAGCCGGTCGGAGACGATCTGCGACCAGGTCGTCTCGTGGCCCTGTCCGTGCGGCGAGGTGCCGGTCAGGACCTGACACGTGCCGGTCGGGAGGCAGCGGATCGTCGCGGTGTCCCAGCCGCCCGCGCTGTAGCGGATCGCACCGAGGATCGCCGACGGGGCGAGGCCGCACATCTCGACGTAGGTCGAGAGGCCGATGCCCAGCCGCTTCGGGTCGTTCCGCTCCCGGCGCTCGCGCTGCTCGTCGCGAAGCTCGGCGTAGCCGATCTTCTCGAGCGCGGCGTCGAGGCTCGCGTCGTAGTCCCCGGAGTCGATCGTCAAGCCGGACGCGATCGTCGCCGGGAACTCTCTGATGAAGTTGCGGCGGCGGAGCTCGACAGGATCCACGCCGAGCTTCCGGGCGAGCGCGTCCACCGCCCGCTCGATCGCGTAGGTCGCCTCGGGTCGGCCTGCGCCCCGATAGGCGTCGGTCGGCGTCGTGTGCGTGAAGGCGCCGGTGCACTCGAAGCTGTAGCCCTCGACGGCGTAGCAGCCGCCGAAGAGCCAGGCGCCGAGCAGCGGCACACCCGGTGTGACGAGCTGCAGATAGGCGCCCATGCCTGCGAGGATCCGCACGCGGACGGCCGTTATCCGTCCCTCGGTGGTCGCGGCCAGCTCGATCTCCTGGATCTGATCGCGCCCGTGGATCGTCGAGAGGTAGCCCTCGCTGCGCGCCTCGGTCCACTTCACGGGGCGGCCGAGCCGGCGCGCGATCGCGAGTGCGAGCGCCTCCTCGGCGTACACGTTCAGCTTCGAGCCGAAGCCGCCGCCGACGTCGGGGGCGATCACGCGGAGCTTCGCCTCCGGGATTCCGACGACGCCGCTGAGCGTGACGCGGGCGATGTGCGGAACCTGCGTCGTCGACCACATCGTGTACTCGCCCGCGGCGGGGACGGGTTGGACGTAGACGGCGCGCGGCTCGATCGCGTTCGGGATCAGTCGCTGCTGTCGGTACCGCTCCTTGACGGTAACGGCAGCCTCTGCGAACAACCGCTCGACGTCGCCGGCCTCGAGCGTCCAGGTGAAGCAGCGGTTCGTGCCGAGCTCGTCGTGGACGAGCGGTGCGCCGTCGGCGAGCGCCGCCTCGGGGTCGACGACTGCGTCGAGCGACTCGTAGTCCACCTCGACGAGTTCGATTGCGTCTTCGGCGGCGGCGCGGCTCGTCGCAGCGACGACCGCGACCGCGTCACCCGCATGGCGGGCGATGTTCCGGGCGAGCGGATAGTGGGCCGGCGCGTTCGTGTCCTCCGTCGGCAACCAGGCGCATGGAAGCCCGCCCGACCACTCGTCCTCGAGGCCGTCGGCGGCCCAGGCGGCGACGACCTCCGCGTGAGCGAGCGCCGGCTCGACGTTCACGTTCCTGATGCGCGCGTGCGCATAGGGGCTGCGTACGACCCCCA
>Ga0070731_10005220_pt1 | contig 10821 bp, 8 predicted proteins | sample Coa_R1_2_FD_66448 | JGI IMG/M metagenome (GOLD analysis project Ga0070731, IMG submission 66448) | Surface soil microbial communities from Centralia Pennsylvania, which are recovering from an underground coalmine fire - Coalmine... | ecosystem: Environmental > Terrestrial > Soil > Unclassified ... | reverse complement strand
GAATTGTTTGGTGGAAGTAGCTTTTTTGAGCAATGAAAAAGATGAGAAAAAAATTCTCAGCCCAAAATTTCATAAAGCGGTTGCGCAAAAAATTTATTTGGGAATTGCAGACTGGTTGAAGTCGTTGAAATAAAAAGAAAATTTTTTGCACTGCATGACCCGTTACACGGATAGATTAAATGTTAAACTTATCCTGTTCATCCGTAAATGGCAGAGAACACCCGAAAGCATTTTTTAACAAAGTATATTTTTAAAAATTTTATCTGAGTTATATGACCGAACATAAGAATATTTTCATTCATCACGTTTTTTTCTGGTTAAAAAATCCGGATAGTAAAGCCGATGAAACCGCATTGATCGCGGGGTTAAAAAAATTATCCAAAGTAGAAACCATACGCTCCTTTCATATCGGCAAACCTGCCGGAACTGATCGCGATGTCATCGAACGTTCCTATTCGATTTCATGGTTGTTGATATTTGATAACCTTGAGGATGAGGAATCTTATCAGCCTCATCCGTTACACAAAAAATTTATTGAGGAGTGTTCTCACCTCTGGAATAGGGTTGTGGTACACGATTCCATCGATGCAGAGTAATTTAATCCAGCTCGATCGCGGCATCACTGTCAACAAACCAATGCAATTCACCGTGAACGGGTTTAATGACTTGTGAGGGGTAAAGATCCGGATCATATTTTCCTTCGATTACTTCGTGCAATGCGTCGGCTTTGTTTTCTCCTGTGGTAAGAAAAGCAATTTTCGAGGAGTTATTGACTATACCTTTTGTGAGCGTAATCCGGTACATATCCTGGGCTTTCAGAAAAAACGCTTTTGTCCAGGCGTTCTCTTCATGCACCACTTCTGTTCCGGGAAATAAGGATAAGGTGTGGCCGTCTTCGCCCATACCCAATAATACAAGATCAAAAGTATTGGGTCTTGCATTTTGAGGGGGAAAATATTCGCGCAAAATTTTTTCATATTCAATGGCAGATTCCTCAGGGGAAATATCTGTACGCATCAGGTAAATTTGCTCTTCAGGAATGGGAACATGATTCAATAGCGTCTCATAAGCCATCTTTGCATTGTTGCGCTCATCCGTAAATGGAACTGCTCGTTCATCACCCCAAAAAATGTGTAATTTATTCCAGTCGATTTGATCGCGGTATGGAGCAGACGATAATAACCCGTAAACAGGTTTGGGCGTATTCCCTCCGGATAAAACCCAGGTAAATCTTTCCTGCTTTTGCAGAGTTTCTGCGATCACCTTAATTATCCATTCTGCAACATCCCTGGCAAATTCCTCGTCGTTTTGGTAGATGTGTAAATTCATTTTTGAATTTTATAAGCCAAGCCTCTATTTGTACGCGCTACCGCATTTTGCGGGTTAAGCGTTTTCGCAGGCAGGAAATCTCAAACCTAAATATAATTTAAAAATTATTCATTGTGTTGCGCTGGTAAGGTGATCCAGTTGTAACCATCGCGCGCGATCAATGCTTCCGCATCTTCGGGCCCCCACGAATCTGGTGCATAATTCGGAAAGTCGCTCGGAGTGCGGTTTTCCCAGGTTTCTAAAATCGGCATAATAATTTTCCAGGCCGCTTCAACCTGGTCGCTGCGCATAAATAATGTAGCGTTGCCCTCCATCACGTCAAGCAATAGTGTTTCGTATGCCTCGGGCTCATTTCCATCGTATGCATCCTTATAATTAAAGATCATATCGACAGGATTCAACATCATCGATTGTCCCGGATGCTTTGCCTGAAAGCGCAAACGAATATCCATTTCCGGCTGAATGCTTAATGTTAAACGATTGGAACGCCATGTTTCAGCAGCCTCCGGTGGAAATGCATAACTGGGTGCCGGTTTAAATTGCACAGTGATCATGGTTGTTTTTTCATGCAAACGCTTTCCCGTGCGGACATAAAACGGGACGTTTTGCCAGCGCCAGTTATCAATATAAAATTTCACCGCGGCAAATGTGTCTATGTTTGAGTTTGAACCCACACTTTTTTCCTGACGGTAACCTGGAGTTTTTTCACCCTGCATCCAGCCTTCGCCATATTGTCCACGCACGCCAATATGATGTACTTCTTCTTTTGTATACTTCCTGATGGCGTTCAATACATCCACCTTTTTATTTCTTATTTCATCTGCATCAAATGAAACCGGAGCTTCCATCGCGATCATGCAAATCAGTTGGAGAATATGATTTTGTACCATGTCACGCAATGCGCCGGCTGTTTCATAATACCCGCCGCGGCCTTCCACGCCAACGGTCTCCGCCGCGGTGATTTGTACAAACTCAATATAATTTCTGTTCCAAATCGGTTCAAAGAATGCATTGGCAAAACGCAAAGCGAGAATATTTTGTACAGTCTCTTTTCCGAGATAATGATCAATGCGATAGATCTGGCATTCTTTAAACATACTTTTCAGCAAGCCGTTTAACTCGTGCGCACTTGCCAGATCGTGACCAAAAGGTTTTTCAACTACAATGCGTGTGCAACTTGAATCGGCGCAAAGTTCAAGGCTACCTAATTTTTTTGCAATGTCCGGAACAAGCTGGGGCGCAACAGCCATATAGAAAATGACCGTGGGATGCGCGCCAAATTCTCCTTCTTTCCTTTTTACTATTTCTGCGATTTTCTTATACTCATCATCTTTTTCCGCATCCATTTGCAAATAAGAAATGCTCTGCGAGAAATCTTTCCACTTTCCGTTTTGTTCATCTTTTCTTCTGCTGAATTGTTTGATGCCATCAAGCAACCGCCCCCGGTAACTGTCATCTGAATATTCTGTGCGGCCGATTCCAACAATGGAAAATTTTTCGGGCATCCAGTCATCAATAAATAGATTGTACAAGGCAGGACAAAGTTTGCGATAATTCAGATCTCCGCTTCCACCAAAAATAAACAGCACAGAAGCAGGCGGACGTTTATGATTTTGCATAGTAAAAAGTATATTTTTTAATTATTGTCATCCATGACAAATTCAGATCCAAAATTTGTTGATTACCGGAACCCCTCTTTATGATCGATCCCATGAAACAAAAATATTCTATTTTAAAAAAACTTCTGACAGGAATTACCGGATTTCCGGGTTCAGTCCAAATTTAAAGCAGAATTTCTCTTACAGAACCCTCACCATATTTTTCAACCTTACCTCCTCCCCAAAAACTGAACAAGCAACGATAATTTTTAAAGTGGTTGTGAAAAATATTTACTTTTTCACATTAACCTGCCAGGTTTATGTAAATAAAAAAAATTACCCTTGTTTTAACCATCATTTTTTAAGGAATTAATTATTCATCGCCCGCTATGCATGATGGTTCCATTCCGTGTGAAATGTTCCGGGCATGTCCACACGCTGGTAGGTGTGTGCTCCAAAATAATCCCGTTGCGCCTGGATCAAATTTGTTGGCAAATATTCACTCCGGTATGCATCAAAATATCCAAGCGAAGCCATCAATCCGGAAATCGAATAGCCTGTTTGTGCGGCGTGCATAATAATATTTCTCATGTGCTGCCTTTTTGCATGTAGCATTTGGGCTATTTCATTATTCAATAATAAATTAGGTAGGGAAGGATTTGCTTGGTAGGCCGCATAAAAAGTTTCCAGCAGTGAAGAGCGGATAATGCAACCTCCTCTCCACACACGAACAACTTCCGGCAAAGGAATTTCCATGTTCAGTTCTGCAGACGCTTTCTGCAACATCGCTAATCCCTGCGCATAACAAATAATTGTCGCAAAATATAACGCATCCTGCAATTGCTGGATAAAGACTTCCTGCGGAACATCAATATGCGTTTGCGTTGTTTTATACAATGCAGCAGCCTGCATTCTTTCTTCTTTATACGTTGAAAGATCACGCATGGCAACTGCCATATCAATGACAGGGACGGAAACCGGGAGATCCATTGCATCCTGCGATGTCCATTTCCCGGTTCCTTTTGAACCAGCTTTATCAAGAATCATGTCAACCAGGCGGTTACCTGTTTTATCATCTTTCTGTAAAAAAATATCTGCAGTTATTTCAATTAAAAAAGACTGCAGCTCATCATCATTCCAGGTTTTATAAACTTTGTGCAATTCATCATTGTTTAAGCCTAATCCGCGATGCATCAGGTCATATGTTTCGCTGATGAGCTGCATGATTGCATACTCAATACCGTTATGAACCATTTTTACATAGTGTCCGGCTGCATCTTTTCCCAGATGAGCAACGCATGGACTTCCGTTTACCTTTGCAGATACGGCTTCCAGGATTGACCTTACTTGTTCGTATGCTCCGATATCTCCGCCGGGCATAATGCTGGGTCCGATTCTCGCGCCTTCTTCGCCACCGGAAATCCCGACCCCCATGAAATGAATGCCTTTATCTTTTAAATAATTTAACCTGCGTAAAGTATCTGTATAATGTGAATTGCCCCCGTCAATGACGATATCTCCATTTTCCAAAAGCGGAAGCAGATCATTGATGACATCATCAACAGGGCTCCCGGCCGGAACAAGCATCATCAGTTTGCGCGGTTTTTCCAATAGCTGGATCATTTCTGCCAAAGTGTTGACTCCCTTCACAACCGTATTCGCTGTCGCAGATGATTCCAATGCAGCCCCTTTTTGAACATCCTTATCAAAACCAATTGCCCGGAAACCGTGATCAGCCATATTGAGCAATAGATTGCGTCCCATTACACCCAGCCCAATCATTCCAAAATCAAATAAATTGTTTGCCATATTGTTGATATAAGAAGGGCAAAATTAAATCATTATACCGGAAACGATGACCTTATTATGACCGATTCACTGAATGAATCCCAGGTGGAATCTTTTTATTCACATCAGTATCCTTGCCTGCGCTATAATTTTGAACAATCGAAAGAAAATTTTAATTTCATTTTTCCAAGGCAAAGACCCCTATTCATTTCCTATCTAGAACCTGCTATGGTTACCTGGACCCTCATTGGTATGTTTACACTTTTTTTGTAGCTGATTGATTTTTTTGATCAGGGAGAATTATTTTATAAACCCAAAACGCAGGATTTTGAAAAGGTTTAATCCGTTATGCATATTGATCATGGCATCTGCTCTGAACGTTTCCATGGCGTTTGCACAAGCAGATGTGCTTACCCAACACAATGATCTCGGCCGTACAGGCTGGAACAGCCAGGAAACTTCGCTTACAACCAGTAATGTAAATACAAACACATTCGGACTCTTATATGCCCGGCCCGTAGATGACCAGGTTTTTGCACAGCCGCTTGTTGTAAGCAACGTAAGTATTCCATCGATCGGCAATAAAAATATCCTCTTTGTTTGCACGGTAAACAATACAATTTATGCTTTTGACGCAGATGATGGAAGCACGCCTGTTTATTGGCAAAAAAATTATACGCCTGCCGGTTATCGTCCACCCACAAAGAATGACATGCACCCCGGATTATGCGGCGGTAGTTATAATGATTTTACCAGCAACATCGGCATTGTCGGAACACCAGTGATTGATAAGTCCTCAAACACCTTGTTTTTTGTTACAAAGCTTGTCAGTACCACGGCTGGCGTGGAAGATAACCATACCTGGAACAGCAGTGTTTCCAATGAGGAATATACTTATACCACAAATGGGTTTCATCAATATTTGCATGCAATAGATTTAAGAACCGGCGCAGAAAAAACAAATAGTCCTGTTGAAATTATTGATACCTTATCGGGAAACGGAGACGGAAATGTCAGTGGCCGAATTGGATTTGACCCCCGGAGACAGTTTAATCGGGGCGGCTTGGTTCTTTCTCACGGAATTGTTTATATAACTTTTTCTGCCCATTGTGACTGGAACCCTGCACACGGTTGGGTTTTGGGGTATGACCAGTCAAGTCTTCAATTGAAAATGGGATACATATCCACACCAAATGATGGACGTGGTGGTATTTGGATGAGCGGAGCTGCGCCGGCAGTGGACGCAAACGGCAATTTGTATTTTACTACCGGGAATGCATATGATGATGAAAATGGATTTTCAGACCTTCCCTCCGACACGGCAAACAGGGGCGAAAGTGTTATCAAGTTAACGCCAAACACTTTAGATAATACAGCCACTTCTTTAAAAGTTTCCAGTTTTTTTACGCCGAAAAATTACAAGGCCTATGATGATGCGGATCTTGATTTTCCCATTCAAACTTTATTAATACCAAATTCGAAAATGCTGCTTACCGGAGTAAAGGGAACTTTTATTTATGTACTTGACACAACCAATCTTGGCGGATACAGCAGTGCAACAGACAACGTGTTGCAGGCGATTGCTGTTTCTTCCAACGCGCAAATGCATTCGTCCTTTGCTTATTTTGGCGGCACTGGCAATCAATACGTGTATCAGTTTTCTGAAAATACACTCCTGGAATCCTTTAAAATAAGCGGTAATACTTTATCCAGCCCCGTGAGTGGAAGCGTGAATGGTCCTACCGGTGTTTCGGGTGCATACATGTCTGTATCTTCCAATAATGCTGTTGATTCAACGGCAATATTATGGATAGCCCATGCAGTAAATGGATGCAATGCCAATCAGCAGGTATGTCCGGGTGTTTTGCGTGCCGTGCGCGCCGATGATGTAACAACGGAGCTGTGGAATTCAACCATAAACCCTGCAGACAATTTGGGGAATTTTTCAAAGATGAATTGTCCAACCATTGCTAACGGTAAGGTATATGTAAGCACCTTTTCCAACCAGTTGATGGTTTATGGCTTAACAAGCAACAACACCTGCAATACATACCCGAATGTCGCATCTTCTGCAAACAACGCCAACGCGGTGTACGCTGCTTCTTCAAACAGCAGCTCTGCAAAAAATGCATTTGACGGAAATCAATCAACAAACTGGACCGGTGCAACAAATGGGACAGGCGGCGGGAACAGCGCTTTTATCACCGTCGATCTTGGGGCGCAATACGATATTTGTAAAGTGGTGATCTATTGGGGATCAAATTTTGGGAAGGCATTTGATATACAGGGTTCAAACGATAACAGCACTTTTACAAATCTTTTTTCATTTACCAGCAATACTTCTTCGACCAATGTAATAACCCTTTCCAATTTAAGTTACCGGTATATCAGGATGCAGGGTGTAACAAGAAACAGTACAAGCAGCGGGTATGTTGTTAATGAAATGGAAGTGTATGGACAGCTAACCAATTTGTGTTCAACGCCTGCGTCACTTTCTGCCGGCAACATAACGCAAAACTCAGTTACCCTTAATTGGCAGGCTGTTCCGGGTGCGACGAGTTACACTGTTCAATATAAGACTTCTATAGTGACCAGCTGGATAACCAGAACAACAACCGCTACCTCATTGAATCTTTCGGCGCTTACATGCAATACCGGCTATACCTGTACCGTGCAGGCGACATGTGCCTCAGGGGGGAGCGCCCTGGCAACGGGCACTTTCACCACAAGCACTTGCACGGCTACATGCGGCTCCCTGCCCACTCGATATTTTAATGCAGATATCGGTGATATCGGCGTTGCCGGTTCTTCTTGCTTAAGCAATGGAATATACACGATACAAGGATCCGGAAATGATATTGGCGGGGTCGGGGATGAATTTCAATATGCGTTTACAAATTTATCCGGAGATGAACACGCGTTTGCTGAAGTGCTAACCCAGGACGCATCTGATCAGGCGGATAAGGCGGGAATAATGTTCAGAGACAGCGTGAGCAATACATCCCGATTCATTTTTATTGGAACTACGAGCAGTAGCGGAATGGTGTTGGAATTCAGAACTACGCCCGGCGGCTCGACTACGACGGTAACCATTTCCAATCTTACTGCGCCTTATTGGGTTGAATTAAATAAAAGCGGAACACTGTATACCGCTTATATTTCAGCGACAGGTGTTGCAAATTCCTGGGTCCGGGTTGGAACTACCGTTGATCTTGGTTTTGGAAGCGCTACTGCAAATGTTGGTATGGCCGTTACAAGCCATAATAATTCCGTTTTATCAACCGCAACCTTTGGGAACTTTACCATCGATGACGGCGCTTTGCCCGTTAATCTCATCAGCTTTACAGGAAGCGATATCAATAACCAGTACACAGTTTTGAAATGGTCGACATCTTCAGAAATCGACAGCAAATATTTTGAAGTACAAAAAAGCTATGACGGCGTTGGCTTCACAACATTTGCACAAGTGAACGCATCGGGCAATTCCAGCCTCGTTCAAAATTATTCGGCGAACGATTACCATCCTGAAACAGGTTATAATTTTTATCGCCTGAAAATAGTCGATAATGATGGAACGGTAACCTATTCGAAAATCATAGCGGTTGGTTTTGGCAATCAATCAATGCCTCAGGTATTTCCAAATCCTGCCGGTGCATATTTTACGGTAACCGCCGGGCAGGAAGTAATGAAAGAAATTTCTGTTATCGATGTTTCCGGAAAAATCATACAACGGATAATAAACAAAAATGGATCCTCTGCAATTACCGTTGATTCAGAAAATCTGGCGGGTGGAATTTATATCATTATGATAACAACAGCTGAGCATGTTTATCAACAAAAATTATGTAAACAATAATTTGCATAAGCTGCCGTCATGGGCGACGGGCCCCTTTCCTGGACATCCGCTCATTTCATTTTCTAAGTTGAATTGAAATGTCAGGCATTGAGTAAATCGCCTATTATTGCACGTGAGGAACCGGGTAACCCATATGACAGGTTCTGCACCATATCAGCGGCCTGGCCATAATTTTTTTATCGATTGGGTGATCGAAATATTTTTTATTGATTTTTATTGACATCCTCAGCATTTCACGGGCGATTCGTTTTTCATTTTTTTCATCGCTGGCAAAATCCATTCTTTCCGGTACTACATTTTTTGTGGGAACGTGGCAATACAAACAGGTAACTCCCAATTGTCTTGTAAAAGTGTACATCACACGCTCCAGTTCGTCGTCACTTATATCCTTTGATAATACTTTCAAGTTTTTGTGTTTTTTGTCCTTGTCTTTTTGAGTGGACGCAACACCAACAACGGTAAAAAAAAATAGGCCTGTAATGACGAGGAACTTTTTTACAGGGTGAATTATCATTTCGAAAAAATATTATTGTCGATCAAATTTTCTCACCCGGATGTGGTTTTCCGCGATGGCAGGTTATGCAGGTTATGGTTTGAACAGATTTACCATTCTCGTCCTTATTGAAGCTAAAAAATTTTTTGTTGATCTTTTTGGTCATCTTCATCATGTAGCGAGCTGTATTTTTTTCAGGTTTTGCGTCGCTTGCAAAATCTAAATGGTGAGTGGTTGAATCAGCTTCCGGCGCGTGACAGAAATTGCACTTGACCCCAAGCGCTTCTTTAAAACCATCCATTACCTTGTCCAGATCTTCATGGCTGATATTCTTTGGTAATATTTTCAGGTTTTTATTCTTGTGTTCATCAGGCGGGGTTGTGGCAGCAATCCCCAATGCAATAAAACTGGCAAATGAGACAGCGGCTAACATTTTTCTATAGTGCATAAGATGATTTTGTTTTATAAATTTATTAAACGTTTTTAATACTGCCCGATATTTTTTATGCAGGATTCAAGATAAACCATAATTGAGACTATTTTTATAAATTAAAGGCATGAAAGAAAAAATAAACTGGGGGATTTTAGGTTGCGGAAATATTGCCGCAAAATTCGCTGCTGATCTTAAATATGTGGCGGACAGTAAGCTGGTTGCTGTTGGCTCGAGAAATAAATCGATTGCTGACGAATTTGCAAATAGATTTTCTGCTTCACATAGCTATGGCAGTTATGAGGATTTGGTGAATGATAAAGACATAGATGTCATTTATGTTGCAACCCCGCATGGTTTGCATCATGAACATGTTATGCTGTGCATCGAAAATGAAAAAGCCGTGCTCTGCGAAAAAGCGTTTGCCATCAATAAAAAGCAGGCCAAAGAGATGATCGATGCGGCAAAAACGAAAAACGTCTTTTTGATGGAGGCTCTATGGACAAAGTTTTTGCCAAATTATTCGGTCGTTCAAAAGATGTTGCATGAAAAAAAACTCGGCAACATCGGAAGCGTGTTGGTGAATTTCGGATTCATTCCTAAAAAGCCGGTGACCTCCAGAATTTATGATCCCAAGCTCGGCGGCGGAACCATGCTGGATATCGGCATCTACAATGTTTTTATGGTTTTGTCAGTATTGGGTACACCGGATGGTATCGAAGCAACCATGACGCCTGCGTCAACCGGAGTGGATGAACAATGTGCGGCAACTTTGAAATACGACAATGGTGCGTTTGCACAAATTTTTTCAACATTCAGTTCAAATCTTCCCACTGAAGCGTACATCAACGGAGACAAAGGACGCATTCGTTTAACCCATCGTTTTTATTCACCTGCGGCAGCGATTGAATACTACCCTGACTACATGGACAGCAAACAAATCATTCCTTTTGAGAAAGAACAGGGCCACGGATATCAATATGAAGCCCGTCATGTTTGCGACTGTTTGCGCAACGGATCTGCCGAAAGCCCCGTTATGACGCATGCTGATACATTGTTGCTCATGGACATCCTTGACAAAATCCGGTTTGCCGCGGGTATTCATTATGATGTGGATTGACCGGGTAACGACTGAGATTCAATGCCGGACATCAAATAAAACCTCCGCTGAAATCGGTAAAGCGCCTAATGCCCGTCCCGGGGGACGAGAGCGATTATTTTTTTCTTACCCCGAAAGAATGAGTGAACAACGCTGCCATTGCAAGGATGCTTAACAGAAATTCGAAAGCTGGCAACTTAAAAATTATCTTTACAGATTAACACAAAT
>Ga0070731_10005219_pt1 | contig 10824 bp, 10 predicted proteins | sample Coa_R1_2_FD_66448 | JGI IMG/M metagenome (GOLD analysis project Ga0070731, IMG submission 66448) | Surface soil microbial communities from Centralia Pennsylvania, which are recovering from an underground coalmine fire - Coalmine... | ecosystem: Environmental > Terrestrial > Soil > Unclassified ... | reverse complement strand
GACCACGTGGCGCCCTTCGCCGAGCAGGATGTTGTAGGTCCTGCAGGCGGCGGGCGTGTCCATGACCTCGACGCCGATGCCCGCCTTGTAGAGCGGAGCGAGGAGCGCCGCGTCCGGGAACTTGAACGCGGCGCCGGTGCCGAGCAGCACGATCTCGGGTGCGAGTCCCACGATCGCGGCGAAGTGGTCGGCCGTCAGGCCGTCGATGGAGGTCGCGGGCCAGTCCTCGATCACGCGATCACCGCTCACCACGAGGCTCGCCGCGTAGCGTTTCGCGCCCACCTGGACGTAGCCCGGCCCATACCCGCTGAAGGTATTGCGGCCGTCGGGTGAGTCGCGCTCGAATTTCACGCTAGAATCATATCGTTTTGCAGCGCAGCATTGTGACGGCCATGAATCTCAACGAACCCTCGAAGCCCGTGATTCCCGAATTCTCGCGCATCAAGCGCCTGCCTCCGTACGTCTTCAACATCACCAACGAGCTGAAGATGGCGGCTCGCCACGCCGGTGAGGACATCATCGATCTCTCGATGGGCAATCCCGACGGACCCACGCCGCGCCATATCGTCGACAAGCTCGTGGAGGTCGCGCAGCGCGAGGATACGCACGGCTACTCGGTCTCGAAGGGCATTCCGCGCCTTCGCCGCGCCATCTGCCAGTGGTACAAGCGCCGCTGGGACGTCGACTTCGACATGGACCGCGAGGCGATCGTCACGATCGGATCGAAGGAGGGCCTCGCGCACCTGATGCTCGCGACGCTCGATCGCGGCGACACCGTGCTGGTCCCGAATCCGAGCTATCCGATCCACATCTACGGCGCGATAATCGCCGGGGCGGATATCCGCTCGGTGCGCATGACGCCGGGCATCGATTTCTTCGCCGAGACCGAGCGCGCGATCCGCGAGTTGATCCCGAAGCCCAAGATGATGATCCTGGGCTTCCCCTCGAATCCCACGGCGAAGTGCGTCGAGCTCGAGTTCTTCGAGAAGGTCATCGCGCTCGCCAAGCAGCACAACATCCTGGTGGTGCACGATCTCGCCTACGCCGACATCACGTTCGACGGATGGAAGGCGCCGTCGATCATGCAGGTGCCCGGCGCGCGCGACGTCGCCGTCGAGTTCTTCACGATGTCCAAGAGCTACAACATGGCCGGCTGGCGCATCGGCTTCATGGTGGGCAATGCCGAGCTCGTGAACGCGCTCGCCCGGATCAAGAGCTATCACGACTACGGCACTTTCACGCCGCTCCAGGTCGCCGCGATCACGGCGCTGGAGGGTCCGCAGGACTGCGTCGAGGAAATCCGCGCGAAATACGAAAGCCGCCGCGACGTGATGGTGAAGGGCCTGCACGAGGCCGGCTGGATGGTCGAGAATCCGAAGGCCTCGATGTACGTCTGGGCGCAGATCCCCGAGCAGTACCGCGCCATGGGCTCCATCGAGTTCGCGAAGAAGCTCCTCAGGGACGCCAAGATCGCGGTGGCTCCGGGCATCGGCTTCGGCGACTATGGCGACGACCACGTGCGCATCGCGCTCATCGAGAACGAAAGCCGCACCCGCCAGGCGGTGCGCGGCGTGAAGGAGATGTTCCGCAAGGATGGGATCAAATGAACGTGATCCCAGTGGCGCCGACGGACGAGAAGCTTCTTCGATCCGCCGAGCGCGTGCATCGCCAGCTTCGCCCGCACCTCAAGGACTACGTGGGCCGGATGAAGGAAGTCCTCGCCGCAGGCGCCGAGATGGCCGTGTGCGTGGTGAACGACGACGTGGCGGGAATCACGGTCTTCCGCGTCCTGGAGAAGACCCATTCGGGGCGTGATCTCTACTGCGACGACCTCGTGACCGACGAGACGAGACGTTCCACCGGCGTCGGGCACGCGCTGGTCCGGTACATGGAAGGCATCGGCCGGGAACGCGGTTGCGATACGTTCTCGCTGGATTCCGGAGCGCAGCGACAACAGGCCCACAAGTTCTATTTTCGCGAAGGCCTGGTGATCACCTCGTTCCATTTCGACAAGAAATTCAAGTGAAGCCCATCCAGGTAGGACTGCTCGGCCTCGGCACGGTCGGCAGCGGCACGATCGAGGTGCTGCGCCGCAACCGCGAGGAGATCTCCCGCCGCGCCGGCCGCGACATCGTCATCAAGGTCGCCAGCGCCCGCGACCTCACCAAGGAACGCAAGGTCTCCCTGGACGGCATCGAGATCGTTCCGACGGCGGGGCTCATCGTGTCCCGTCCCGACATCGACATCGTCGTGGAGCTGATCGGAGGCGACACGGCGGCGCGCGAGCTCGTGATGAAGGCCCTCGAGAACGGCAAGCACGTGGTCACCGCCAACAAGGCGCTGCTCGCCAGGCACGGCACCGAGATCTTCGCCGCGGCCCAGAAGAAGGGAGTGATGGTCGCGTTCGAGGCGTCGGTGGCCGGCGGCGTGCCCATCATCAAGGCGATTCGCGAAGGGCTCTCGGCCAACCGCATCGAGTGGATCGCCGGGATCATCAACGGCACGTGCAACTACATCCTCTCGGAGATGCGCGACAAGGGACTGCCCTTCGAGCTGGTGCTCGCCGAGGCGCAGCGCCTGGGCTATGCCGAGGCCGATCCCGCATTCGACGTGGAGGGCATCGACGCCGCGCACAAGCTCACGATCCTCGCCGCGATCGCCTACGGCATCCCGATGCAGTACGACAAGGCGTACACCGAGGGCATCTCGAAGCTCACCGCGGTGGACATCAAGTACGCGGAAGGCCTGGGCTACCGGATCAAGCTGCTGGGACTCACGCGCCGCACGGAGAACGGCATCGAGCTTCGCGTGCATCCGACGCTCATTCCCGCGCGCCGCCTGATCGCGAACGTCGAGGGCGTGATGAACGCGGTGCTCGTGAAGGGCGATGCCGTCGGTCCCACGCTCTACTACGGGCGTGGCGCCGGTGCGGAAGCCACGGCGAGCGCCGTGGTCGCCGACCTCGTCGACGTGACGCGCATGGCCACTTCCGATCCCGAGCAACGCGTTCCGCATCTCGCGTTCCAGCCCGACCGCCTGTCCAACGCGCCGATCCTCGCGATGGGCGAGATCGAGACCGCGTGCTACCTGCGCCTTCGCGCGCTCGACCGTCCCGGCGTGCTCGCGGACGTGACCCGCATCTGCGCCGACCTCGAGATCTCGATCGACGCGATCTTCCAGAAGGAAGCGGGCGAGGGCGAGGAGCAGGTGGATGTCGTGATCCTCACGCACCTCACGCGCGAGAAGAACATCAACGAGGCGATCCGCCGCATCGAGGCGCTCGCGACGATCCCGGTGCCCGTTGTCCGGATAAGACTTGAAGAACTGCTCTGATGTCCTTCGCGGGGGTGACAGTGATATGAAATACGTCAGCACCCGCGGCCACTCGGCCTCGAAATCATTCACCGACATCCTCCTCGAAGGCCTCGCGCCCGATGGCGGGCTCATGGTCCCGGAGCAGTGGCCGCGCGTGATGCGCGCCAAGCTCGACGCGATGCGCGATCTTCCCTATCCGCGGCTCGCGTTCGAGGTGATCCGCTTCTTCGCCGACGACTATCCCGGCGCGGAACTGAAGGCCGCGGTCGATCGCACCTACACCGCGGAGAAGTTCGGTTCGCCCGAGATCACGCCGCTGCGGACCCTCGAGCCGAACCTCCACATCCTCGGCCTTTCCAACGGCCCCACGCTCGCGTTCAAGGACATCGCGCTGCAGCTCGTGGGCGAGATGTTCGAGCAGGTGCTCGAGCGCCGCGACCGCAAGCTCAACGTGCTCGGCGCGACGAGCGGCGACACGGGTTCCGCGGCGGAGCACGCGTTGAAGGGAAAGTCGCGCGTGAACGTGTTCATGCTCTCGCCGCATGGGCGCATGAGTCCCTTCCAGCGCGCCCAGATGTACTCGCTCCAGGACGCCAACATCTTCAACATCGCGATCGAGGGCATGTTCGACGATTGCCAGGACGTTGTGAAGGAAGTCGCGTCCGACCTGGACTTCAAGCAGGCGAATGACCTCGGCGCCGTGAACTCGATCAACTGGGCGCGCGTGGTGGCGCAGGTCGTGTACTACTTCAAGGGATATTTCGCCGCGACGCAATCCAACGACGAGCAGGTGTCGTTCGCCGTGCCGTCGGGAAACTTCGGGAACATCTTCGCCGGCCACGTGGCCCGGCGCATGGGCCTGCCGATCCGGCGCCTCGTGCTCGCGACCAACGAGAACGACGTGCTGGACGAGTTCTTCCGCACGGGGCGCTATCGTCCGCGCAAGGCCGCGGATACGCATGCGACGTCGAGCCCTTCGATGGATATCTCCAAGGCGTCCAACTTCGAGCGCTTCATCTGGGACATGGTCGATGGCGACGGCGACAAGGTCGCGTGGTTGTGGAAGCAGGTGGACGAGGAGGGCGGATTCGACCTTTCCACCGACAGGGCCTGGGACAAGGTGGACGAGGATTCGGGCTTCGCCTCGGGGCGCAGCACGCACGAGGACCGGCTATCGACGATCCGCCTCGTGAAGCAGAAATACGGGCAGGTGATCGATCCGCACACCGCGGATGGCGTGAAGATCGCCCTTCGCCTGCGCGAGCCGCGCTACCCGATGATCTGCCTGGAGACGGCGCTTCCCGCCAAGTTCGACGGGACGATCGTCGAGGCGCTCGGCGAGCATGCTCCGCGTCCGGCTCGTTTCGAAGGGCTCGAGGATCTGCCCCAGCGTGTCACCGTGATGAAACCCGATGCGGAGGCCGTGAAGAATTTCATCGCGAAGTGCTCGTAACAATTTGAAACGAGTTGCCTTCGCGGGGTAGTATCTGTTCCATATGAACGGACGCGCGATCCTCTCCATCGTAGCGGCCGCGCTCCTCACGTTCGCCCTCGCCGCGCGTGGCCAGGTGCACACGCTCTACGCTGCGAGCGTTCGCAGCGGAGGCGCGACTGCGGATGCGCCGATCGCAGGCAACCTCTATTCGGTGAACCTCGCCAATGGGCAGGCGACGCTGGTCGGGGCGATCCGCCTGCCGAATGCGAAGCCCGTCGGCGTGACCGGCATGGCCTTCCATCCGCAGACCGGCGTGCTCTACGGCATCACGTCGGAGCTCTCCCCCAACAGCCCGCACTCCCTCGTCATCATCGACGCCACCAACGGGAAGGCCACGCTCGTGGGCGACCTCGGCCTGATCGGGTCTGACCTCGCGTTCAATTCCAAGGGCACGCTCTACATTTGGATGCAGGCCACGTCGCAGCTGGGAACGGTGGATCCGTCGAGCGCGGTGGTCACGCCGATCGGCAGGGCCGGGCCGCCGGGCCCGCCGGCCGGCATCGCGATCGACCCGCAGGACATGGTCTACGTGACGGCGAAGGGCGCGAGCGGCACGCTCGACAACGTGGATCTCACGACGGGCATGCTCCAGGTAGGTCCGCTGCTCACCGGCGCGCCATTCTCGACGCAGATCAACTCGATGTCGTTCTCCCCGTCGGGGTTGCTGCTCGCGGTGAACTCCAACGGCGGCTCGCCCGCCACGACCCGGCTCGTGACGATCAACACGGCCTCCGGCGCGGTGGCGACGATCGGCGCGCTGCCCGACGACACGGACGCGCTCGCATTCTTCGGATCCACGGGAGGCGGCATCGCGCCCACCTTCACCAACATGAATCCGGGCGCGCGCGTCGTGATCGTCGCCCTCACGGTGGCGTTGCTCGGCGTCGCGGCGACGCTGATCTTCCGGCGCGGCTGACAGTCAGCGGCAGGCGGATGCCGGCGTGGCGTACACCTGGCGCGAGATCGGCTTCACGATCGTGGCTTCGCCCACCTTCGCGGTGAATGTGCCGTTGCTCGCGTCGCTGAATTGCAGCGTCGCCGTTCCGACCTGCGTGGCGGCCACGGCCGCGCCGTTCCATGGCGACGCGTTGAAGGCCGGCCCCGTCGTGCGGTAAATGCCGCCCGCGTAGGTCATGTCGCCGACCTTGGTGGTGTCGGGCATGACCAGCCAGAGCCCCTTGCCGTTCTCGTCGTACGTGAACCAGGTCGCGAATATCACGTCGCCTTCCTGCGCGACGTTCAGTCCCCAGCCCGATTCGGTGCCGCCGGTGCGCCACCACAGGTCCTGGAAGTTCGTCGTCCCCGGAGCGGAGAAGAAGTCGCACGTGGGCATCGCCGCGAAGGCCTCGCGCGTGATCTCCTTGGCGCCGAAAGTGCCGTCGAGGACGTATTCGAAGCTGCCGTTGTCCGCGTCGCTGAAGGTGAGCGTGCCGTAGCCGGCCGCAGTTGTCGTCACGGCCATGGGGTCGAACGACGCCGCATCGAACGCCGGGCCGCTGGTGCGATAGAGCGTCCCGGTGTACATCGGCGGCGACATCATCATGCCGGGCATCATGTCCATCATGTCCTGCATGTCCATCATGTCGCCCATCATCATGGGCTGCAGCTCGGCGTGCGGCATCACGAGCCATTGCCCGTTGCCGTTCGCGTCGTAGGTGAACCAGGTGGCGAACAGGACGTCGCCCTGGTGAGTCACGTTGATTCCCCAGCCCGATTCGGCGGGGTCCCACCACAGCCCCTGGTAGTTCTGCGCCGAGGCGCCGAACGGAGCGAGGATGAACAGGATCAGGACCGCGAGGAGTTTCATGGCTTCGTCCTCCTTGCCCATGAACACCAGCCTAGGCCGCGCTATTCCTCAGAAGAAGACCAGCCAGGCCGTGATCAAGGTGAGGAACATTCCGCCGACGATGGCCGAGAAGATGATCGTCATCACCCGCGTGTCCTGGTCCTGCTGTTGGGCCACGTCGACGACGTCCATCGTCCGCGCGCGCTTGCGCTCGCGGAACGACATCACGATGACTGTCGTGAGAAGGGCCAGGAATCCGAGGAAGACGACGAAGAGCTTCCAGCCGAGTGTCACTCGTCTTCCTTGGGCCGCGGCGGATTGCCGTCGTACACCTGGTTCTGGCGCCTCTGGAGCCACGCGTCGCGGATGAAGACGTAGCGGTCGAGCGCCGCTTTCTCGAGCACGCCCTCGGCGGTGAGCAGGTTCGCGCGCGTGCGTACCTTGTCGACGCTCCACCACGTCCAGTATTTCCAGTTGTCGCCGATCGCGATGGCGTAGTACCACTGGGGGTCGACCAGCCGGGCGGGCGCGTCGCGCGCGCTGCTGGGCCCGAGGAGCGGGATCACGAAATAGGGTCCCGGTCCCACGCCCCAGACGCCGAGGGTCTGCCCGAAGTCCTCCTCGTGCTTCTCGAGTCCCATCGGCGTCGCGACGTCCCAGAGGCCGAAGATGCCCAGCACCGAGTTCACGACGAAGCGCGCGGCGTCGTTCGCGCCGTCCTTCGGCTTGCCCTGGAGGAACTGGTTGAGGGACGTGCCGATGTCCTCGAGGTTCGAATAGAAATTGTTGACGCCTTCCTGCGCGAAGGCGGGCACCACCTTGGCGTAACCCTGCGCGATGGGCTTGGTCACGGCCTTGTCGAGCGCGTCGTTGAAGGCGAAGGTCTTGCGGTTCAGGCCCTCCCAGGGATCGGGATTGTCCGGCGTGGTGGCGCATCCGGAAAGGGCGGCGAGTACGAGAAGGGCGAATAGGGCGCGCATCAGTGAATGAACCTCATCGATAGGTCTAGGGCCTCGACGTCCTTGGTGAGCGCGCCGATGGAGATGCGGTGCACGCCGGTTTCGGCGATGGCGCGCACGCTGCGGAGATTGACGCCGCCGGAGGCTTCGAGTTCAGCGCGGTCGCCGGCGATTTTCACGGCCTCGCGCATTTTCGCGAGATCGAAGTTGTCGAGGAGGACGAGCTTCGCGCCCGCGTCCAGCGCTTCGCGGAGCTGGTCGAGCGATTCGACCTCGACCTGCAGCATCAGGCCCGGCTCCACGTCGTGGAGCGCCTGGCGCAGCGCTTCCTTCAGGCTTCCCGCCGCATGGATATGGTTCTCCTTCAACAGGATCCCATCGTACAGCCCGATGCGATTATTGGTGCCGCCACCGGTCGCGACCGCGTATTTTTGCGCGATGCGCAGGCCGGGCAGCGTCTTGCGCGTATCGAGGATGCGGGCGCGCGTGCCCTCGATGGCGCGCACGTAGGCGCGGGTTCGCGTGGCCACGCCGGAGAGAAGCTGCACGAAATTGAGCGCGGTGCGCTCCGCGGTGAGCATTGCCCGGGCGTTGCCTTCCAGCTCGCAGAGTGAACTGCCGGCCACGATGTCGTCTCCGTCCTGGTGGTGCCAGAAGATCTCGACGTCGGGATCGACCTCCTCGAAGGTGCGGTTGAACCACTCCGTGCCGCACAGCACGCCGTCGACGCGGGTCATGAGCCGCGCCTGGGACGAGCGGTCCGGGGGAACGAGCCTGGCGGTGAGGTCGCCCGCGCCCGTGTCCTCGGCGAGCGCGCGAGTCACGTCGCGTGTGATCGTTTCTTCGATGGCGTGGAAGGGATCGGGCATGGAAAAGGACTTTCGAGGACCGATTCTATAGAATTTCGCCATGGCTACGACGAACAAGTTGCTCATCCTCGAAGATGGTGCCCAGATCACGGGCCTATTGATGCCGCAGGCGCAATCCCGCGGCTACGAGCTCGTGACCTACAGGGACGCGACCGGCGTCCTCGTGATGGCGCGCCAGCTCCAGGCCGACGCGATGCTCCTCGATTCGCAACTGCGCGGCGCCGGCAGTGTGATCGCGCTCAAGGCGTTCCGCCGCAACGTGAATACCGCCGCGCTTCCCGTGGTGGCGGTGCTGGGGCGCACCGGCCCGAAGGCCGAGGATCTCAAGGCCGCCGGCGCGCAGGCCGTCGTGTCCGAGCCCTACGACGCGCGCAAGCTCTTCGACGCGGTCGACTCGAACCTCCAGGCGGAGCTCGATTTCACGGCCGGCCCCGCGCAAGCCCTCGCCGAGCCCGCCCAGGTCGAGGCGACGGAGGCGGCGAATGTGATCGACACACCGCCGGAACCGGCCTTCGACAGGCTCACGAAGCTTTCGGCGCAATTGCTCATGGCGCCCGTGACGCTGGCGACCTTCGTCACGCGCACGCGGCAGTTCTTCAAGAGCGCCATGGGGCTCGCCGAGCCGTGGGCCACGGAGCGTGGGACGCCGCTCACGCATTCGTTCTGCCAATGGGTCGTCTCCTCGAAGGAGCCGCTGGTAGTCGACGACGCGCGCGAACACGCGGTGCTCAAGAGCAACCTCGCCATTCGCGACCTCGGCGTGATCGCCTACGCGGGAGTGCCGATGACGGGGAAGGGCGGGCTCGCGATCGGCTCGTTCTGCGCCATCGATACCAAGCCGCGCAAGTGGACCGAGGACGACCTGAAGACGCTGCACGACCTGGCCGTCATCGCCGAGACGTACTCCCATCCGGATCCCGCCCGGCACCGCAATGCCGTCGAGGCGGCGAGCCGGATCCTGCGCCGCTACGGACCGCGCCTGAGGGACGCGGAGCGCGAGCAGCTGCTCGACATCATCGAGGAGCAGACCCTTCGCCTGGTGCCCCGGTAGAGGGTTGAAAAACGGGGCGGTGGCGGCATTTATCGGGAAGTCACGGGGAATCCCAAAATGCGAATCGACAAACTGACCACCAAGTTCCAGCAGGCCCTGGCCGACGCCCAGAGCCAGGCCCTTGCCCACGACAACGGCTTCATCGAGCCGCAGCACCTCATGCTCGCGCTCCTGAACCAGGAGGATGGCGGCACCGCTTCGCTCCTGCAGCGCGCCGGGGTGAACGTGGCCCCGCTCAAGAAGGCGCTCGAGGATTCGATCTCGCGCCTCGCCCGGGTCGAGGGCACGGGCGGAGATATCTCGATCTCGCGTGACCTCAACAACCTCCTCAATCTCACGGACAAGGAAGCGACCCGGCGCGGCGACCAGTTCATCGCCTCGGAGCTCTTTCTCCTCGTGGCCGCCAAGGACAAGGGCGACCTCGGGCGCCTGCTCAAGCAGCACGGTGTGAATCCCGCGGCCCTCGAGAACGCAGTCACGGCCGTGCGCGGCAACGAGACCGTCCACGACGCAAACGCGGAAGGCCAGCGCGAGGCGCTCAAGAAATACACGATCGACCTCACGGAGCGCGCGCGGTCCGGCAAGCTCGATCCGGTCATCGGCCGCGACGAGGAAATCCGGCGCGTGATCCAGGTGCTCCAGCGCCGCACCAAGAACAATCCCGTCCTCATCGGCGAGCCCGGCGTGGGCAAGACCGCGATCGTCGAAGGGCTCGCGCAACGCATCGTGAACGACGAGGTGCCCGAAGGCCTTCGCGGCAAGCGCGTCCTCTCGCTCGACATGGGCCTGCTCATCGCGGGCGCCAAGTATCGCGGCGAATTCGAGGAGCGCCTGAAGAGCGTCCTGAAGGAGCTCGCGCAGGACGAGGGCCAGACCATCGTCTTCATCGACGAGATCCACACCATGGTGGGCGCCGGCAAGGCCGAAGGCGCCATGGATGCCGGCAACATGTTGAAGCCAGCGCTCTCGCGCGGCGAGCTGCATTGCGTGGGCGCCACGACCCTCGACGAATACCGCAAGTACATCGAGAAGGACGCGGCCCTCGAGCGCCGCTTCCAGAAGGTGATCGTGAACGAGCCCACCGCGGAGGACACGATCGCGATCCTGCGCGGCCTGAAGGAGCGCTATGAGGTCCACCACGGCGTGGACATCACGGATCCGGCCATCGTCGCGGCGGCGGAGCTTTCGTCGCGCTACATCACGGATCGCTTCCTCCCCGACAAGGCGATCGACCTCATCGACGAGGCCGCCTCGCGCATCAAGATGGAGATCGACTCCAAGCCCGAGGTGATGGACCGGCTCGACCGCCGCATCATCCAGTTGAAGATCGAGCGCGAAGCGGTGAAGAA
>Ga0070731_10005218_pt1 | contig 10826 bp, 12 predicted proteins | sample Coa_R1_2_FD_66448 | JGI IMG/M metagenome (GOLD analysis project Ga0070731, IMG submission 66448) | Surface soil microbial communities from Centralia Pennsylvania, which are recovering from an underground coalmine fire - Coalmine... | ecosystem: Environmental > Terrestrial > Soil > Unclassified ... | reverse complement strand
TGGAGCGGGCGACCGGGGTCGAACCGGCGACGTCCAGCTTGGGAAGCTGGCATTCTACCACTGAATTACACCCGCTCTGAGGCGAGTCTAAGTAGCGGCTGGCGAAGTGTCAATTGAGTCTTCGCTGACCTTCGCCTGAATCGAAATCGCCCACGAACACAAGCACGTCGCGGGATTGACTTCGTTGCCTCTGATCGAAAAAGTCTCAGCGTATGACCCATCGGTTTTCGGCCGCCGTCGCGAGTGCGTCTCGACCTTTGCTCCATTTAACAGTCGTTTCGATAATCGCCGCTGCGCTGACTCTGGCGTCCGCCGGATGCTCTCATCTTGGAGCGAAGTCGACTTCGGCGAACCCTCCGAGTCAGCAGCAGCTCGAGACTTACGCGGCGCAGCAGACGGCCCTTCGAGATAACGCGAGCAATCCCGGGGGAGATACGCAGCAAAATTGCGATCAGCTCGCAGCGGCTCCGCCCGGGGTCGAGGAACTTCGTATCAACCGGGGCGCCGTCGAGAGCCGCCAATGGACGCTCATCGGAAATGGCTCGGAGCACCGCTGGGTTTTCGTGAGGGCTCCAGATGCGTCTGCGAGCGGCTGGGCGCCGAAACCCGGCCTCGACAAGCTCGACTTCCAACCGCCCGTTGACTCCGCCCTCGCGTCGGGAGCCAGTCACTTCCTTGCCTATGCTCCGGTTCAGAGCCAGAGCCTGGCGGAGAGCGAGAGATCGGACACCATCAGAGGAGTGTTCGGCGCCCCGCAAGGGCAGTTTACCTGGCGCGGACGAAAGTACAGTTACACTTTGACGCCCGAATTGCCCTGCTTTCCGCAATTGCAATAAAACTCGCGATGAGTACGTCGCGAAAGCTGCCGCGCGAGTTTTACGCACGCCCGGTTCTGCTGGTTGCGCGCGAATGTATCGGCAAAATCCTCGTGCATCGGACCCCCGAGGGCGTCGCAGCCGGCCGAGTCGTCGAGGTTGAGGCGTATCGCGGTCCACTCGATCTTGCAGCGCACAGCGCGCGCGGACTCACCAAACGAACCGCCGTTATGTACGGACCGCCCGGTCACGCGTATGTGTACTTACTATATGGAATCAGTTGGGCGTTGAACCTTGTGACTACTGCCGATGGCGAGCCTCACGCGGTACTGATCAGGGCAATCGAGCCGTTGCGAGGCATCCCTTTGATGGCGCGGCGGCGGCGCAAGCCGCCCGATTCTCGTGAACTGACTAATGGCCCGGGCAAACTGACTAATGCACTGGCTATTACGGGCGCCGACTATGGGCGCGATCTGTGTGGTGGACGACTTTATCTCGAGCATTCCGAAGTTGCGGTCGGACGAATCGGCCGCTCCCCGAGAATCAATGTGGATTACGCCGGCATTTGGGCGTCGAAGCCGTGGCGTTTCTACGAGCGCGGCAACCGCTACGTTTCGGTAGCACCTCGCGACTAACTGACCGGCGCCTTCTGCAGGCAACCTTGGGGACGCGAGACCACAGTAATATTTTTAAATTTCGCGACGATTATCGGGTACTCGCGGCGTATCTCGGCGGCCTCTTTGGGCGACACTGTCGGCGAAAGAATCACGACTCGAGGCGCTTTTCGTTCGGCTCCGTCAAAAGGAAAGCGGACTATTTTCACCGTACGACGATCCGCCGCAGGCATGTAATAGCTAGCCAGGTAGATCTCGCTGCTGGCGCCGACACGCTGCCTTAAACAGGAATCAGCCACCGCTATCGCGCACGCATCGCGCCAGCGGTCGTCTCCCGGCCTGAAATCCGCCGACGCTCTTAGTATACACAGACTGACTATTGCGATTAATGCGATTGCGCGGAATTGTCGCGATTGTATAGACTCAATACCTATTGCAGTGAGTATAAACAATGGGACGAAAGAGGATATCAAGTAGCGCGTGACCAGCATTGGAGTGACTATGTACGATCCAATCAGCAGCGCGATCGGCGGAAGTCCAATCCAGAGGATTAGCAGCACCGCCTCGGCGCGATGCGTCCGCCAGAGCTGAATCCCGCCGATGATCGCGAACAGGGCAAATAGCGGGAACACCCAACTGCCGAGTCCGCTCTCAAACGTCGCTATAGGTTCCAATCGACCCGGCGGTTTGATCCAATCGTAATCGCCGCGTGCGACGCCCTCGACTCCGTATCGCAGAAGAGCGAAAAAAGGCAGCAGCAACACGAGCGCAGCCGCGATCGCGATGCCCGTCATCCAGGCAGTGGCGCCTCGCGCCCTTTCGTCGCCAGACGCGTCGGCCAGCCACAGATAAACCAGCCATAACGCCTCGGCCGCGATCACCAGCGCCGCGGTGAAGTTGGTGGCCACTGCTATCGCCGAAAATATTGTGACACCAACGTAATTCGCCAGCCCGCCGAGACGCCGCGCGCGGAGCAGAAAGATTATCTGTACGAGAATCCACGCCTGCATCATCGAATACATCCGCGCCTGACGTGCGATCTCCACCGACGGAAGGCCAACCGCGAAAATCAGCGCGCACACCGCCGCGACTATGTAGATGCGGCTCTCGTCGCTCTTGTCCGAAACCCCCGACCCGGCCGCCAACATCACTTCGACGCCCAGGATGAATACCAGCACGATCGACAGCGAACCGATCAGCGCCGGCAACGAGCGCATCGCCGCTTCGCTCTCACCGAAAACCCGCATCCATCCGTGTTGCGCGATTTCGTAAATCGGGAATTTGCCCGAATCGAGCTGATGCTGCACGCGCAAAACTGCCTTTATGTTGTGCCCGGAAGACTCGGCCCATGAAAGCGATTCGTCGATCGACAACTCGCGGGAGCCAAGTCGAAAAAATCTGAGCGTCGTGCCGACCGCAAGAGCTATCAGCAGAAGTACTCCGGCCCGTCTTCGCCATCCGCCCGACAGAAAGTTGCGCTTCATTGATCTGGATGCGTTTGCCGCGTGACTCGACGCCGGGAAATTGCGCGCCGGCACGGTTTCGCGGTCTACTTATCCGCGATGCCGACGCTCCTGCAACGCCCCTTTCCGCTCGCAATATTAACCGACTTTGGCCACCGCGACCATTACGTCGGCGTCATGAAGGGCGTGATCGCGTCGATTGCTCCTGGAGCCGACGTCATCGACATCACTCACGGCGTTAGTCCGCAGTGCACGGTCGCGGGAGCGATCGCGCTGCGCGAATCGTGGCGCTATTTCCCCAAGCGCACAGTCTTTCTCGCGGTGGTCGATCCGGGCGTCGGCACCGCGCGCGCACCGATTGGCATCGAGACTCGCGCTGGCGCCCGCTTCGTCGGGCCTGACAATGGCCTGCTTTGGCTTGCCGCGAACGATGCAAGTATCACTAAAATCGTGAAACTAACGTCGGCCCGCCATCGTCTTACCAACGTGAGCGCCACCTTTCACGGCCGCGACATCTTCGCACCCGCCGCGGCGTATATGTGGAGGGGCACGCCGATTTCCGCGCTCGGGCCAACCCTCGACCCGAACTCGATCCTAACGCTCGACCTGCCGACTCCTACTGAATCGCCGCGGGAGGTGCGGGGCGAAGTGATTTACGTCGACGGCTTCGGCAATCTGGTGAGCAACATCGATCGTCCTACGGCCGAGCGGTTCGGCACTCGCTTTCGCCACAAATCCCTTTCCGTTAGGATCAGACGTGGCGCGGTAATGCGAATACTTGATGCTTATGGTGACGCGCCCAAAGGTGCTCCTCTCGCAATATTCGGAAGCTTCGGCCTGCTCGAAGTCGCGATTCGCGACGGCAACGCTGCCATGCACTTCGCCGCTGGACCCGGCACACCGGTTTCACTGACCGCGCATTTGAATCATGGATGAAATAATCACACACCGGGACACCCCCACCGTCCTCACCGAAATTCCGCGGTACGCGGCGCCGGCTGAACCGACAGCTCGCGCGCTCGAGCGCCCACGAATTCCGCCGCTCAACCTCGCGCTGCTGTTGCTCACTTTCCTGACGACTACGACCGCCGGCGCGTACATGAATGGCGAGGACATATCTTTCATGCATCCCCTGCTCGCCATCGCGGCGCTACGCTCGGGGCTCTCGTTCTCGATTCCTCTCATGATGATTCTGTTCGCGCATGAGATGGGCCACTACCTGACCTCGCGCTACCACAACGTCGACGCCTCGCTGCCCTACTTCATTCCGGCGCCACCCTCGATTTTCATCATCGGCACCTTCGGCGCCTTCATCCGGATGCGCGAACCTGCGCGCACTCGCCGCGTGATGTTCGACATCGGCGCCGCGGGTCCGTGGGCGGGAGTATTGCTCGCGATACCCGCTGTCATCATAGGGCTCTATCTTTCCGACGTGACCCCGCTGGACAAATCTGCAGGCGGTCTCGAGCTCGGCAACTCGCTTTTGTTCCTGGGACTCTCGCATCTGGTGCTAGGCGTAGATCCCTCGACGGTCAACGTGAATCTCAGTCCGATCGCATTCGCCGGATGGCTCGGGCTATTCGTCACCACGCTGAACCTGCTTCCGGTCGGACAGCTTGACGGCGGCCACGTGATCTACGCGCTGTTCCCGCGGCGTCATCGCACGATCTCGGTGCTGTTCGTAGTCTCTTGCGTGCTGATGGTGCTGGTGCCGCTCGCGCTCGGCTACAATCTCTGGTGGGGCTGGCTGCTATGGGCAGTGCTGGTGATGGCGCTCGGATTGGGGCATCCCTCGACCATCGATCGCGATACTCCGTTGAATCCGCGCCGCGCTTTCGCCGCATGGGCTACCGTTGCGCTGTTCATCGTCACGTTCAGCCCGGTGCCGCTTTCTTTCGTGCAGCCCGAAGCGCCGGTGCCGACCGAGGAAAATAGTCACAGCCAGGAAATAATCCATCACATGCCGCACTACGACCAGATGCTGCGGCAACTCGGTCATGTTAGAATCTGAGTTCGCTTGATCGAGGGAAAGGTATTGGCCGAAATTCCGACTATTAAACCCAATCAGCAACCGAGGCCCAATCGTCCGAGCTGGGACCAATACTTCATGACGATTACGCGCGAGGTCGCGGAGCGCTCGACCTGCTTGCGCGCCCAGGTCGGCGCCGTCATCGTTCGCGATCGCAGTATTCTTGCGACCGGCTACAACGGCTCGCCCGCGGGCCTGCCGCATTGCACCCAAGTCGGATGCCTCATCTACGAATCGCGTACGCCCGACGGTGAACTCGAGCAGAACTGCTACCGCACTATCCACGCCGAGATTAACGCGATCTCGCAAGCAGCTCGCAACGGCGCCGCCATTCGCGACGCCGACATCTACGTCACGCACACGCCGTGCATCCACTGCCTCAAGGTGCTGATTAACACTGGTGTCCGCACTGTGTACTACGCGCGTCCGTACAAACTGCATACGGTAGCCGAGATGCTCAAAGGCGCGACGATTAAGCTGGTCGAAGTCCCCGCTGTAGCCTCCGCATGACCTCGACCAAGCCAGCGTGCGGAATCTGCGCGATGATCGATCGGATCAAGGGCGGCACGTTTCGGGACTTTATCGCGGAACTGAAAACCTGCTACGTGATCCTCGGCGATCAGCAATTCTACCGTGGCTATTGCGTACTATTCGCGAAACTTCACGCGACCGAGCTCTATCTGATGCCGGCGGACATTGCGCGTCTGCTGTCGGACGAGATGCGCCTCGTCGCCGAAGCGATCGCCGCCGTCGTCAAGCCCTGGAAGATGAATTACGAATGCCTCGGCAATTCGGAGCCGCACGTGCACTGGCATCTGCTGCCGCGAAACGAAAACGAATCCGAAGAACTAAGGCGCGGACCAATCTGGCTGCGACCCGAATCCGAACGAAAGGTAGCGCTCGACGAAAATGACCGCCGCGCACTTATCGGCGCTCTCCGCCACCAGCTTGCCGTCCGCTTCCCCGATGCGCGCATTCCGCCGGCCTAGCAGAATTCTGCGCGTCGCCTCGGCACTCTTGTTGATCCTCGTCATTTCAGGATGCAAGCGTGCATCGCTGCCCGATGCGGCCAGTCCTGCCGCGCAGCTCTACGTAGATCGATGCGGCAATTGCCACGTGCCCTACCCTCCGCACGAAATGACGGCCGCGATGTGGGACACGCAAGTCACGATGATGGAAACGAAGATGCAAGCGGCCGGCATGCAACCGCTGACGGCAGACGAGCGCGAGTCGATTCTGGAATATCTGAAACACAACGCGGGCACCGAATAGTAGTCACCTCGACATTGACTCTGCGACCCGCGTGGTCTTAAGTGACCCTCAGATGATGCCGCGCAGAAGCGGCGCGCGCACGAAAACAAAAAAATCTACGCGAGGAATTGTTCATGGCTCGAATGATCAGACACGAAAAGAACTCACCGTACGAAGTACCGGAAGGCACCGAGCTGCCAATCTACATCTGCGCGTGCGGTCTCTCGAAAAACAAGCCGTTTTGCGACGGCTCGCACAAAAAAACGCGCGACGAAAATCCCGCCGACGTTTACCTTTACGACGACACCGGCCGCGCGCGCGTCAAAAACGAATACTAACCATTCCAGTCCACCCTCCTGCCGCGATTGTCCCCCTTCCAGCGTGGGAAGGGGTTTAAGGGGTTAGGTTTCTGTCTCTCGTGCCCGAACAGATTGTGCGCGCCGACTCCGAGCAGGCTCTACCCCCGAGCGACGAGATCACCGAAGCTCCTCCGGACTGGCTCCAATACATCGCCGAGCCGCGCCACGCGTGGCCGATCCTGCTGATCGTCGGAGTGGCGCTCTACCTGGTAAATCTCGGCGGCTACCCGCTCTATACCAAGGGCGAGCCGCGCGAGGCCGTCACCGTTTTCGATATTGTCCACGGCGGCGGAATCATATTGCCGCAGCGCGCCGGCGTCGAAATTCCCTCCAAACCGCTCCTGATGCACTGGATCGCGGCCCTCGTCTCGATCATCGCGGGCGGCGTGAACGAATTTTCCGTGCGGCTACCGTCCGCGGGTCTCGCTATCGCCGGCGTGATCGTTTGTTACTTCTATGTGCGCCGCCTGTTCGACGACGTGACCGCGTTGATCGCCGCGCTGATACTCGCCACTACTTTTCAGTACCTGCAAGCTGGGACGGGAGCACGCGTCGACATGACGCTGACCTTTTTCATGGAAGTCGCGTTCTTCGAATTCATTTTGATGGCTGAAGGCTTGACCCGCCGCCGGATGCTCCTCTATGTCGCAATTGCGCTCGCCGTTTTGACCAAAGGTCCGATCGGTTTGATTCTCCCGGGTCTGGTCGCCCTGATTTGGATCGCTCTCGAAAAACGCTGGAGCTTTCTCCGCGAAATGGGTCTCGTCCGTGGCGCGATCCTGGTGATAGTGCTCGCGGGAGGATGGTACGTCGCCGCGTTGATCGAAGGAGGTCCCGGTTTTTTTCGCAAGCAGGTTCTCGCCGAAAATCTGCTTCGCTTCGCCGGCGGCAGCGATTTCCACGAAGGCCACATCCACCCCTTCTACTATATGGAGCTCGCGCTCCTGGCCGGCTTCACGCCCTGGACGTTCCTGCTGCCGATCGTCGGCGTTCAGGCCGCGCGCATGCCGCACCGCGTCGATCCGCGCCTCAAATACATTTTCGTCTGGTTCGCCGCCGTGCTGATCTTCTACAACCTTCCGCAGAGCAAGCGCGGCGTGTACCTGCTCTGCATGTATCCCGCTTTTGCGACTCTGGTCGCAATTTATCTCAGACAGGCCGTCGCGCGGCCCGCGCCTTCGCATACTCTCGCGCATTGGATCGCGCGACTGTACGGCGTAGCGATGCTGCTGCTTGGAAGCGCCGCGCTCGTCGCGCTCGCGATGCTCGTAGTCTCGCCGCACGAGTTCGCCGATCTGCTGCAAGCCGGGAACGTCCGCGCGTCTGCCTTCGCGCCGACCCTGGCCTCAACCGTGGGCGAACATTGGATACTCGCGCTGGCGATGCCGCTGGCGGTCGTCGTGCTCGGCGTGCGGCTGATCGTCAAGCGGCCACTGGTCGAACGAGTCGTATTCGCAATCGCTGCCGCAATGGTCTTTATCACGGTCGCAATCAACGTCATCGTGCTGCCAGCTATCGCCAACACCCTCTCACTGAGGGACTTTACCGATCGCGCCATGAAAGTCATCGACGACGATCCAGTCGGCTACCTGAACGCGCTCAACTACGACGTCGCCTTCTATAGTCGCCGCACAATTCCGATCGTCTCCCAAAAAGATCCCGACATGCCCCGCTATCTGATCGCGTGGCGCACTCTGTTCGACGCGCTGCCCGAATCGAAGAGCAGCCGTTTCGAAATCGTGATGGTATCGAACCCGACCTCGCTCGACGGCAGTGACGAGATGCTCTTGCTCCGACAGCGCGCAGGTGCGGTAACTCCGCCACCCAAGCCTTCCGATGACTACATCCAGGCGATGACTTCTAAGACAACTTCTCTCGTCGAATTTCGGCGGCCGCCTTCACCAACCGCGGCAGCACGTCTGCCGAAGTGCCGCGCAAGCTGACGTCGCATATCTGCGTGATCTCAGAGTCGTAGAGATTTACTTCAATTAACGTTCCACCGCGCTCCTTCACTTCGAGCGCGAATCCTGCCGCCGGATAAACCGTCGCCGAAGTCCCGGCCACGATCACCAGGTCGGACTTCGCCGAATGCTCAGCGCACATGTTCAGCACGTCGATCGGAATCGGCTCACCAAACGAAACCGTGTCCGACTTCAACAACCCCTCGCATCGTGGACAGGCCGGCGGCAGCGTCTCGAGGCTAATCGCGTCGCCATGAAACCGCGTCCTGCAATCGAGGCATCGAATCAGCGTCCAGTTGCCGTGAATTTCCGCGAGCGCCTTCTGCCCGGCTTGCCGATGCAAGTCGTCGACGTTCTGCGTAATCACGAAGCGCAGAACTCCCAACTGCTCGAGCTCCACCAGCGCGAGATGACCCGGATTCGGCCGGGCCACCGAGAGCGGTTTGTAAAGTTCGTCGTTGCGCTTGCTGAGCCGTTCCTCCCAGGCTTTTTTCGGATCGGCCATGAAGCGTTGGAAGCCGTTCATCGGCGGCTCGCCATATTTGGTCCACAGTCCGCCGGGGCCGCGGAAAGGAGGGATGCCGCTCTCGACCGACATCCCCGCGCCGGTCAGTGCGATTGCATATCGCGCATCGAGAATCGTTCTTGCGGCTTCGCGAATTTCTTCGTCGCTGGCAGGTTCGATCGGTTTTGCCATCGGAATCATTCCCTCCGCGGAAAATCCGAATAGTCAGTCGTCATCAACTGGCTACACATGAAATAAACGTGAATGCATATACGGCCAGCCCGGCTGCGTCCGCTCGAATAGTCACTGAGCCTGAAACTACCGACTCATTCGCGACGAGGTTGTACATCCGCGGCCGGTCCACCGTGATAAATCCTCGGTCGCCTTCGAACTTTACGTCCTCGCCTGCGCGCCGCGCACCTTCCAGAGTAATCTCTGCGCGGACACTTGCGCCCGCCGGCGGCGCCATCACCAGATTCACGTCCTTCGCGGTATATCTGAGCGAGATCGCCGCGCCGGGCGCCTCGCTGCGAGCGCTCTCCTGCTCCACGAGCCAGCGGCCAGCGAGGTAGCTCATGCCCTCGACGTGCGGCCCGAGGTCGCGATAGTCGTGCGGCCGATCGCGGACCACCCCCTCGAAATTTCCGAACTGGCCGCGCGCATAACCGAGGTAAAGCTCCGGGGTGACGCGATAACAGACTGCGCCAGGCCGATCGCTGTCGCGCACGGGCTCCATCGGCGGCGGCAAACTTGCGGTCGGATTCAGTTCGCGGAGCAATCCCTGAATAGCTACTTCAGTTTCCTGGTAGGCGCCTTCGCCGAAATGGTAGTAGCGAATGCGTCCTTTCGCATCGACCAGGTATTTCGCCGGCCAGAAACGATTCGAGTACGCCCGCCAGATTGCGTATTCGTTGTCGAGCACGATTGGGTATTCCAGACCGAATCGCGCGGCCGCTTCCGTAACATGCGATCCCTCGCGCGCAAAGGAAAACTCGGGCGCGTGCACGCCGACAATCACCAGCCCGCTATCCTTATATCTCTTGTTCCATGCAACCACGTACGGCAGCGTTCGGATGCAATTGATGCAGGTGTAGTCCCAGAAATCGACCAACACCACCGCCTTGTCGCGCAGCGCCTTGAGGCTCACGCGGCCATGCTGAATCCATTGGCCGCCGTCAAGTTCGGGCGCGTAGATTGTCTCGGACAATTGTGGCATCGCAATCTCCTCGATGATCCGGAGCGTAGCACAGGCCCTGTTTCACCTCTAAGTCGGACTGCGCGCCGACGCGATGCGCTCGAGCTGACATGTACCAAGCGGCAGGTAGTGTTGTATTGTTCTCTAGATTTTGCAGCTGAACTCAAGGGAGAGCGCAATGACAACGTCCATGTCCATTCAGAGAGCGGTTTCAACCCATCAGAAGGACATGGTGTTTCATGCGAACAATACGTTCCGAGGGTTCGGGGCGCGTCGGCGCCGATAAATCAAGCGTAGGCGCGCGGGCCACACGATTCGCGAGCTCGCGAGCTAAAAAGTTTCTCTCCTACTACAAGCCGTATCGAGGTCTGCTTTTTGCGGACCTGCTATCCGCTGTGGTCATATCGGCGGCGGCGTTGCTGCTACCGGTCTGTACGAATTTTATCACCAAGAACTTGCTTGGAAGAGCGGGCGCCGGCGCGATCGACCAGATCTATCTGCTTGGCGCCGTGATGCTCGCGCTCGTCGCCATCCAGACCCTGTGCACGTTGTTCGTCGATTACCAGGGACATGTGATGGGCGCGAAGATGGAGCGCGACATGCGGCGCGAGCTGTTCGAGCATTACCAGAGACT
>Ga0070731_10005217_pt1 | contig 10830 bp, 12 predicted proteins | sample Coa_R1_2_FD_66448 | JGI IMG/M metagenome (GOLD analysis project Ga0070731, IMG submission 66448) | Surface soil microbial communities from Centralia Pennsylvania, which are recovering from an underground coalmine fire - Coalmine... | ecosystem: Environmental > Terrestrial > Soil > Unclassified ... | reverse complement strand
CGCCGGCGATCGGCAGGTCGTAGTCCACGATCTCGGGCACGGTCGCGCGGATCGCCGGTAGGAAGATCCGCTCGGTCGCCTTGCCGAGCCATGCATCCTCCTGCGGCGGCTTGCCGACGACAATCGACGGGTAGATCGCGTTGCGGCGCATCGTCATCGCCGTCACGTGGAAGATCGGAAACGGCTCAGCGGCGGTGTAGAAGCCGGTGTGATCGCCGAACGGGCCCTCGTCGACGAGCTCGTCGCGCTCGACGTAGCCCTCGAGCACGATCTCCGCGCTCGCGGGCACTTCGAGGTCGACGCTCACGCCCTGCACGACCTCGACCGACTCCCCGCGCAGGAAGCCTGCGAACATCAGCTCGTCGATGTGCTTCGGCAGCGGCGCGCTCGCGCTGTACGCCGTCACGGGGTCGAGGCCGAGCGCGACCGCGACCTCCATCCGGCCCTCGCTGAGCACGTAGTCCGCGCGGCCGTCCTTGTGCAGCTGCCAGTGCATCGCCGTCGTGCGCGGGCCGAGCACCTGAAGTCGATACATGCCGACATTCCGCTGGCCGGTGCGCGGGTCTCGCGTGATCACGGCAGGCAGCGTGATGAACGGCGCAGCGTCGCCCGGCCAGCAGGTCTGCACTGGTAGGAGCGCGAGGTCGACCTCGTCGCCGCGGAGGACGACCTCCTGGCATGCGCCGCTCCGAACCCTGGTCGGCCTCGAGTCGGCGATCGACTTCAGCTGCTTGAGGCCGCGCAGCTTGTCGGCGAGCCCTGACGGCGGTTGCATCTCGAGCACGCCGGCGAGCTTCGCGCCGATGTCGTCGAGGCGATCGACGCCGAACGCGAGGCACATACGGCGCTCGGTGCCGAACTGGTTGATCAGCAACGGGTGCTTGCTGCCCTTCGGGCGCTCGAAGAGGAGGGCCGGGCCACCGGACTTGACCGCGCGGTCGACGATCTCGGTCATCTCGAGATACGGATCCACCTCGACGCCGACCCGCACGAGCTCGCCCTCGCGCTCGAGCAGCTCGATCCACTCGCGCAGGTCGGCGAGCGGCATCTCAGCCGTTCAGGAGCGTCGGGTCCTTGACGAGCGTGCGCACCCACTCGACGAGCGAGCGCATGACCTTGAGCTCCACGCCGGGGTTCGAGCGGAGCAGCTGCTTGAAGTCGCGCTCCGTCAGGACGAACGCGCGCAGCGGCGTCTTCGCGGTCGCCGTCACCTCGCGCGGCTTGCCGACGACGAGCGAGAACTCGCCGATGAAGTCGCCCGGGCCGATCGTCTTCACGCGCCGGCCCTTCTTCGTCATCTCGACCTTGCCGTCGACGATCGCGAAGAACTCACGGCTCATCGTCCCCTCGCGTGCAAGCGTCCGGCCGGCGGGGAAGTCGAGGTCCTCCGCGACCTTCGCGAGCTCCGCGAGCTCGCGCTTCGACAGTCCGGCGAGCAGCGGCACGCGCTTGAGCGCTTCGATCTTCGTGTTCTGTGTGAGCAGCTGCACGCCGCGTCCGTGCTAGTGCGTACGAACGCCGTACTTACGGTCGCGGCGGCGATGCCCTGCCCACTTCGTCAGCTCGCCGAGCAGGATGACCGCCAGGAAGATGAGGCCCGTGATCAGCATGATCGTGATCACGTCCAGGCCCTGCTGGGCGTTGGTCGCCGGACGCGTGACGAAGCCGATCACGGTGCGACTCTAACGTAGTGGCGGGCAAGTGCGTATGCGATCTCCTCCTCGGCGGGGTCGCCGCCGAGGCTGCGGGCCGCGTCCACCCACACCTCGCCGTCCCCGTCGGCCCCCCGTGCACGCAGGGCGGCGCACGTCGAGATGAGGTCGGCCATCGCGGCCACTGCGTCGACGCCCCCAGCGGCCGCGATGCGGACGAGTCCGTGCGCGTACAGGTAGTCGCCGAGCAAGACGCGCTCGTGGTCGGCCCGCGAGTCGAACAGGCGCGAGGTTCCGTAGTGAACGAGGTACGCCTCGTAGACGGTCTCGAGACCCAGCGTGAACCGATCCGGCGCCAGCGGCGAGAAGACCGGCTCCCAGTCGGGCGGCATGCGGAGCGCGTTCGCCCAGAGCGGGCTTTCGCCGCGGGCGTCGGCAGTGATCGTCTCAGCCGCCGTGGAGCTCACGAAAAGCCTCGATCGTCTCGTCGATCTCGTCGTCGCCGTGCGCGAGCGACGGGAACAAGCACTCGTACGGGCTCGGCGCGATATAGATCCCGCGCTCGAGCAGCCCGCGGAAGAGCTCCGCGTAGCGTCCTTCGTCGAGGTGCGCGAACCGTCGCACCGGCCGTTCGCCGCCGAAGAAGGTGAGCATCGCCCCGACGCGCTGCACGCGACCGACGTGCCTCAGCCCCTCCTCGAGCCGAGCGCTGCGACGCTCGAGCTCGTCGTACACCGACTCGTCGCGCAGCCGGCGAAGGACCGACAGCCCGGCGGCGGTCGCGAGTGGGTTGCCGGACAGCGTGCCCGCTTGGTAGACGTCCCCCGCGGGCGCGAGTCGCGTCATCACCTCTCTGCGCCCGCCGAACGCCGCGAGCGGCAGGCCTCCGCCGACGATCTTGCCGAGGACGGTCAGGTCGGGCCTGATCCCGTAGCGCGCCTGTGCGCCGCCGCGCGCGACGCGGAAGCCGGTGATCACCTCGTCGAAGACGAGCAGCGCGCCGCTCGCGTCGCAGAGCAGGCGCAGCGCCTCGAGGAAGCCCGGCGCCGGCGGCACGCAGCCCATGTTCCCGGCTACTGGCTCGACGAAGATCGCCGCCAGGCCTTCGTCGTACTGCTCGACCGCCGCGGCGACGCCGTCGACGTCGTTGTAGGGAACGACGATCGTCTCCGCGACGACCGACGGCGGCACACCCGGCGACGACGGGATTCCGAGCGTGGCGAGCCCGGAGCCCGCGCTTGCCAGAAAAGGATCGGCGTGACCGTGGTAGCCGCCCTCGAAGACGATCACGCGGTCGCGGTGCGTCCATGCACGCGCGAGGCGAAGCGCCGACATCGCCGCCTCCGTGCCGGACGAAACGAGCCGCACCTGCTCGACCGTCGGGACGGCGTCGACGATCTCCTCCGCAAGCGCGACCTCGCGCTCGGTCGACATCCCGAACGTCGTCCCGTCGAGCGCCGCCTCGCGCACCGCGTCGACCGTCTCCGGGTCGGCGTGGCCGAAGATCAGCGGCCCCCACGACTGCACCCAGTCGACGAGAGTGCGGCCGTCGGCCGTCTCGAGGTACGCCCCATGCCCCCGAGCCGCGAACAGCGGCTCGGCGAGCCCGACCGTCCGCATCGCACGCACCGGTGAGTTGACGCCACCGGGGATGAGCTTCTGGGCGCGATGCCAAAGCTCACTGCGCACGAGTGCCACGTGACGCAGAGTAATGCGACTCAGTCGCCAGAGCGCTTGCGGCCGCCGGCGGAGCCGGGCTTGCGACGGGTCAGGGTCCGTTTGATCCTAGGAGCCGGAGGCTGGGGGAAACATGGTTCCCCCGCGTCAAAGCCAGTGTGCGAGCTCCTTTGCCCAGTAGGTCACGACGATGTCCGCGCCGGCGCGTCTGATCGACGTCAGCGTCTCGAGTGCAGCGGCGCGCTCGTCGAGGTCGCCGGCCGCCGCGGCAGCCTTCAGCATCGCGTACTCGCCGGAGACGTTGTAGGCGGCGAGCGGGAGCTCGAACCGCTCGCGTGCGGCGCGAATCACGTCGAGGTACGGCAGCGCCGGCTTCACCATCAGCACGTCTGCGCCCTCGGCGACGTCGAGCTCGCACTCGCGCAGGGCCTCGCGGACGTTACCCGGATCCAGCTGGTAGCCGCGCCGGTCGCCGAACGAAGGGGCTGAGCCCGCCGCGTCGCGAAACGGCCCGTAGAACGAGGAGGCGTACTTCGCCGAGTAAGCGACGATCGGCGTCTCCGGCAGCTCCGCGCGGATCGCGGCGACGTGGCCGTCCATCATGGCGCTCGGACAGACGGCGTCGGCACCGGCCTCGACGTGCGAGACGGCGGTGCTAGCGATCAGCTCGAGCGTAGCGTCGTTGTCGACGTCGTCGCCGCGCAGCACCCCGCAGTGCCCGTGCGCGGTGTACTCGCACAGGCAGACGTCAGTGAGCAGCAGGAGCTCCGGGAAGCGCGGCCGCAGCGCGCGCAGCGCCTGCTGCACGATCCCGTCCGCGATCCAGGCTCCCGAGCCCTCGTCGTCCTTCTCCGCCGGGATCCCGAAAAGCAGGGTCGCCTTCACGCCCGCCCGCAGGAGCTCCTCACACTCGCGGACGGTGCCTTCGACGGTGCGGCGCGAGAGGGCCGGCAGCCGCTCGTTCGGAAGCTCCTCGGGTGCGACGAAGAGCGGCAACACCAGGTCGTCGAGCGAGAGCGTCGTCTCGCGGACAAGGTCGCGCAGGGCCCCGGTCCGCCGCAGGCGGCGCAGGCGGGTGACCGGGAACGCCGACATGGTCACAGGGTACGCGATGCGCCAGCCTCCCTCACAGACCGATCGCTCGGCTCGGCGAGCCCCCGGCAGGCGCCGCCTCAGACGTCGACGGGCGTCGGTGCCTCGACGGGCTTCGGCTCGACCGACTCGACCTCGACCGGGACCGTGCCCGCCGGCGGCCAGGGCTCGAAGACGAGGCGCTCGGCGAAGAACTCCCAGGTCGCGCGCCCGATCGCGAGCAGCGGCAACGCCATCAACGCGCCGGCGATGCCGTAGATCGCGGTTCCTGCGAGCAGGCCGAAGATGACGAGCAGCGGATGCAGGCGCAGCGAGCGACCCATCACGTTCGGGACGACGAGGTGGCCCTCGAGCTGGTGGATGCCGAGGAAGAGGATCGCCACCCACAGGGCCGAGATCGGGTGCACAACGACCGCGTAGATCAGCGGCGGCACGGCGCCGAGCCACGGGCCGAGGTACGGCAGCACCTCGGCGACCGCGACCCAGGCGCCGAAGACGAGGGCATAGCTCGTGCCTCCGGGCAACAGGCCCGTCAGCCCGTAGATGTAGAGCCCGAGCCCGGCGCTCGAGCCGATGATCAGGCTCAGGAGCACCTGACCGCGCACGTAGTGGAAGAGGGCGTGCTCGATGCGCAGTAGGAGCGGCTCGCCTCGTCCTGGCGGGAAGCGTCGATCGAGCCGCGAGCGCAGCCGGTCCATCCCGAGCAGCATGTAGATCGAGATCACGACGATCAGCACCGCGTCGAAGACGCCTTTGCCGATCGAGATCGCCGCGCCCTCGACAAAGGTGACGATGCGGTGTGTGTACTTGCCGACGTCACGCTGTTGGATCTTGCGCACGAGCCGGTGGCCGCTCTTCTCGATCTTCAGCGAGCTCAGGTGATGCGTATCGAGCCATTGCTGGAGCCGGTCGACGTCGCGATAGGCCGAGGTCTGGTGACTCCGTCCGTGCGGGGCGGTGAAATACGCGTTGAACCTGTTCGCTGCCGACTTCGTCTGTCCGACGACGACGGTTGCAAGCGCGACGATGGCCACGATGAGCGCACCGGCGAAGGTCAGGTACACGAACGCGACCGTGAGGCCGCGGCGGACGCCGACCCTGCCTGCGATGCGAACGATGGGGTCGAGGAGCAAGGCGATCAGCGCGGCGACGATGAAGAGGACGACGACGTGAGCCACCTTCGAGGCGAAGATCCACACGAGGACCACCAGCAGCGGCAGGCCAACAAGCTGAATCCAGCGCGGAACGACCACGCGAGGGGGCCCGCCGTACGACGTGCTCATCGTGCCGATCGTAGCGGCGCCCTTCGGCTCGTACGGCCTCCGGACTGGGAGTGGTCGTTCGCCGAGGACGGCGCACTGGCCCTGGATTTGAAGGCGCAGAGCCGGTCCGATACGGTGCCCGCGATGTATCCACCCCTGGCCCCAGGGGGTGCGACGCGCCTCCGGCGCCGCCAGGCGGTCCGCGAGGCCCGGCGCCGCCAACTCGCCGTCGTGGTCGTGATTGCGCTCGTGGCGCTCGCGATGCTGCTCGTGATGGCGTTCGGCGGCAGCGACCACCCGGCCGTGGCGCTCTCTGCTCCGGCAAGCCCGACTCTCCTCTTCCCGGCCGGGCCGCCGAAGCCGCAGGTGATCGCGCGTGTCGGCACGCTGGCGCTGCAACTGCCGGTGAACCGGATTCGCGTGACGGCGATCGGATACGCCGGCGGAAGCGACGGCGCGCTCGCGCTCGACCCGGTCGGCGGGCAGGCAAACGAGGGCTTGCTCAAGCGCATGTTCCATTCGATCATCGGCGGCGGCGGGGGATCGCCGCGCTGGTACCAGCTGTCGGGTGGCACGGGTCCCTCCACGTCGGCGCTCGACGTCGGGGCGGCGTCCGGCAGCGACGTCTACTCACCGACCGACGGCACGATCGTCGGGATCGAGAACATCGTGCTCGACGGTCGCACCTGGGGGCAACGCATCGACATCCAGCCGACGGGCGCACCGTCGCTCGTCGTCTCGGTCTCGCAACTGCGCGCCGATCCGTCGCTCGCGGTCGGCGACACGGTGACGGCCTCGGCGTCCAAGCTCGGCCGGGTGCTCGACTACTCGAAGGTCGAACGGCAGGCGCTCGCCCGCTATACGAACGACGCGGGCAACCACGTGTCGATCGAGGTCCACCCCGCGGCGACGCTTCAGGCTCCGTAGCTACGCGGCCTCGGGCGATGAGGATCCTCTTCATCGCCGACGTGTTCGGCGCGCCGGGGCGGCGCGCCCTCGAAGCGCAACTGGCGACGCTGCGCGACGAGCTCGGCGTCGACTTCTGTATCGTCAACGGCGAGAACGCCGCCGACGGCCGTGGCATCACCGCGAAGATCGCCGAGCGGCTGCTCGCGGCCGGCGCCGACGTGATCACGCTCGGCAACTGGGCCTGGGGCCAGCCGGGGTTCGCGCCGTATCTCTCGGGAACAGACCGCGTGCTTCGGCCGGCGAACATGTCTGCGGCGGCGCCCGGTGTCGGCTTGGCCGTGCACGACGGCGTTGCCGTCATCAACCTGCTCGGCGAACTGACGCTGCATCCATTCGAGAGTCCGTTCCCGGTCGCCGACCGCCTCGTCGAGGAGGCGCGGCGTCAGACGCCCGTCGTCGTCGTCGACTTCCACGCGGAGGCGACGAGCGAGAAGGTGGCGCTCGCGTACTACCTCGACGGCCGCGTGACGGCGGTGATCGGGACGCACACCCACGTGCAGACGAACGACGCGCGGGTCCTCGCGGGCGGTACGGCCGCGATCACCGACGCGGGCATGACCGGCCCGCACGACTCAGTCATCGGCAGTCTCCCCGACGGGGCGATCAGGCGCTTCGTGACGGGCATGCCCGTCCGGCTCGAGCCCGCCAGCGGGGGGGTGCGCATCGAAGGGCTGCTCATCGAGTGCAACGGGGACGGGCGCGCCACGCACTGCGAGGCGGTACGCGTCGCGGTCGGCTAGCAGGGCGAACGCGGCGAACGGGAAGAACCACGGCAGGTAGAGGTAGAACCAGTGCGTCAGCACGATCTCGAAGCCGATCAGCACGGCGGCGGAGAGCGCGGCGAGCTGGAGCGGTGATCGGATGCGCGGCCGGAAGGCGAGCACGGCGACACCGACCAGCAGCAGGCCTTCGAGCAGGTGCTGGAGCCAGCGCAAGTCCGGCAGTCCACGGGCGTGGTACTGCCCCCAATCCCAGAGCGAGAACGGCGAATGCCGGTCGATCTGGATCTTGATCGTGCGGTCGAAGAAGACGTGCAGCGCGTGCAGAAGCGACGGCTCGAAGTAGAGCGGGATGAAGACGATCAGCGTCGTCGCGACGAACGCGGCTACGAAACGAACGGGCGGACGGAGCGGTCGCGCCTTCGGGTACCCCCACCACAGCGGTAAGAGGAGCAGCGCGCCGAACTTCGTCCACGACGCGAGCGACACGAGCGTGCCGCGCGCAGCGGGCCATGTAGCGAGGTAGAGGCCCCAGATCAGGAACGCCGGCATGATCGCGTCGTTCGTGTTCGAGTTCGAGACGTACTGCGTGAACGGATACGCGGTCCACGCGAATGCCAGCGTCGCCGCGAGCCTCGAGCCGCCGAAGCGGAAGCCGACCATGACGAGGCCGAACAGGCAGACGAGATCCCAGAGAATCGACGTCGCATGCACAGCGGGCAGCGTGTCCCACTTTCCGCTCCAGCCGAAGGCTGCGAGACCCGGTAGGTACGCCTCGTACGCGACGGGGCCGTAGGTGTCGCCCGGGGGATCGGCCGTCTCACAGCGGCCGTTCGTCTGGATCCGGTCGCGGATCTCGCCGCTCGCGTCCGCCGGCCCGCACGCCGGCAGATCGTCTTCGACCGGGAAGTGCCCGTACGGGCTCTGACCGTTCGCGATGATGTCGGCGCCGACGATGCCGCCGTAGCCGACGTCGATCACGCCCGGCGACCGGACGTTGAGCCCGATGCGAAACCCGCCCAGGAAGATCGCGGCGCCGGCGAGCAGCCACACCGGCCATACGGTCGCTCCCAGCGGGGAGCGGTTGCGCGCGCCGATCCAGACACAGCGCGCGAGCAGCCACACGAGACCCGGATACGCCAGCACGGTCGATGCGAAGACGTGTGCGTGGTTGAAGAACCACAGCGAGACCGAGAACGAGACCAGTACCAGCAGGTCGAGGTTCCGCAACGAGAGCGGCCGCCGCCAGTCGACGAGGCCTAGCAGGAAGAGGCCGCAAAAGCTGAGCCAGATCGTGTAGCTGTTGATCCTCTTGCCGCCGAAGGCGCCGGGTGACCCGCGCGCCATCGTCCACGCGACCTGAGGCCCGACCCACGCCGAGGTCACCAAACCGCTCGCGTCGTCGACGGTGCCGGTGGCGATCTCGCCGGCTGCGCCCGACCAGACGTTGACGGTCCACGTCCCGTCTTTGAACGTCGCGGCGCGAACCGGGTTGGGCGGGTAGCGCTTCAGCCACGCGACGACGCGGTGATCGATCAGAAAGTCGGCGATCGCGTCCTGCTCCGTCAGCCGCGAGGGCTGCGGCGGGGTCCCGATCGGCGCCGACGGCAACGGGCTCGGCGTCGCTGCCCGGACCGTCGGCGCGACTGCGAGGACAGCGACCACGGCGACGCTCGCGATGCCGCAGAGCAGGCGTCCGCGCCTTAGCGGGCCGCCGCTCTGCAACCCGGCGAATGCGGTCCTCAGCGGAACGACCAGAGCTTGTTGCCGATGAAGTTGAGAGGAACCACGAGCAGGATCGCGATCGCCTGGGCGACGACCTTGCCGAGCCCGGCGAGGTCGAGCAGCAGGTACAGCCAGAGCTGGTTCCCTGCGAACGCGACGGCGGAGACGACGAAGAAGCGCATGCCCTGGTAGCCGAAATGACCTTTCGCGTGCGCGAACGTCCAGTGCCTGTTCCACCAGTAGTTGTTGGCGGCGGAGATGACGAACGAGATCGCCGCCGCGACGTGCGCGCCGAGTCCGAGCAGCAGGGTGTAGACCGCGAGGTTGATCGCGTAGCCCACGGCGCCGACGACCGCGAACTGTCCGAGCTGAACCCAGTTGTGCCTGCGCCTGAGCGCGCTCACCGCGCGGTTCGCGAACACGGACACGCCGGGGTTCGAGGCTATCAGCGGATCTCGAAGCTCGATGCACCCGTCGGTCCTTCCCAGCTCACCTCGAGACCGTTGACGCTTCCCCCGGCCGGACCGCGGCGGCACCACGCGAGCATCGACTCGACGGCCTCGCGCGAGCCCTCGAAAGCGGCGCTGACGCTGCCGTCGCGCTCGTTGCGGATCCACCCGGCGAGCCGGAGGGAACGCGCTCGCTTCGCCGCCAGGTAGCGGAACCCGACGCCCTGGACGCGCCCGGTGACGCGCACGCGTGCCCTAGCGTGGGCCGTCGTAGCCTTCCCCGAGGAGCGGAACGAACCGCACCGGCACCTGCTCGAGGAGGCGCGGCCCGTCCGGCGTCCGCTCGATCGCGGACAGCCGCTGCGACCGCCGGCCGCCGAGCGGCAGGACGAGTCGGGCGCCTTCCTCCAGCTGCCGCCAGAGCGCCATCGGTACCTCGGGCGCGGCCGCGGCGACGGCGATGCCGCCGTACGGCGCATGCTCGGGGAGGCCGAACGTTCCGTCGCCGAGGTGAACCGACACGCGCTCGTATCCGGCAGCGGCGAGCACGCTCCGCGCCTCGGCGGCAAGCTCCGGGACGCGCTCGATCGAGTGCACCTCGCGCGCGAGCTCGGCCAGTACCGCGGCCTGGTAGCCGGAACCCGTGCCGACATCGAGTACGCGCTCGTCGCCCGTGAGCGCGAGCTCCTGGCAGATCAGCGCGACGATGTACGGCTGCGAGACCGTCTGGCCGGAACCGATCGGCAGCGCCGCATCCTCGTACGCGAGCGCACGGAGCCCCTCCGGAACGAATTGCTCGCGCGGGACGCGCGCCATCGCCTCGAGCACGCGCTCGTCGACGATCCCCCGCGCACGAAGCTGGCGCTCGATCCAACCGCTAGGCGGCACGCGACACGCCCACCCCGAAGTGCTCGAGGAGGAGCTGCTTGATCCCGGTGATCGACGCCGGCGGCGGGCCGACGCCGACGGTCAGCATCGGCACCTCCGAGTCCGCGGCCGCCAGCGAGCCGTGGCTGCCGCCGCCAGTATGGTGGCGGCCCGCAAGGTCGACGAACTCCCAGCCGTTGGCTGCCGAGATCAACACGTCGCCCGCGTTCGGATTTCGCAATGCGGCCTCCATGCGCGCGACGCCGTCGGGATGCTCCGCGAGCAGCGCGTTGTCCTCCTCACCCGCGCGCCGGGCGACGACGCGCCCGTCCTCGAGGAACGCCGCGACGCCGACCGACGGCTCGTGGTCGAGCGCAGCCGCGAGCGCTCGGGAACCGAGGCGTCGCCCGCGGCGCCG
>Ga0070731_10005216_pt1 | contig 10832 bp, 10 predicted proteins | sample Coa_R1_2_FD_66448 | JGI IMG/M metagenome (GOLD analysis project Ga0070731, IMG submission 66448) | Surface soil microbial communities from Centralia Pennsylvania, which are recovering from an underground coalmine fire - Coalmine... | ecosystem: Environmental > Terrestrial > Soil > Unclassified ... | reverse complement strand
CCGGGCGAGACGGCGGTCGTCTCGGCCGCTGCCGGGGCGGCGGGCTCGATCGCCGGCCAGATCGCCAGGATCGTCGGCTGCCGCGTCGTCGGGATCGCCGGCGGTCTCGCGAAATGCCGGCAGGTCGTCGAGGAATTCGGCTTCGACGGGGCGATCGACTACAAGAACGAGAATGTCGGGGCGGCGCTCGATCGGCTCTGCCCCGGCGGTATCGACGTCGCCTTCGAGAGCGTCGGCGGCATGGTCATGGATGCCGTGTTCGATCGCTTGAACACCCACGGCCGGATGGCCTTGTGCGGGCTCATTTCCGGCTACAACGAGGCGGGGCCGATCGCGGGCCCGCGCGATTTCGGGAGGGTGCTGATGCGTCGCCTCAGCATCAGGGGCTTCATCATCATCGACTACCTGCCGCGGGCGAAGGAGGGTTTCGCCAAGCTCGCGGAATGGGTGGCGGACGGCCGCATCAAGTGGAAGACCGACATCGTCGAGGGGCTGGAAAACGCGCCGGCGGCGCTCAATCGCCTCTTCACCGGCCAGCATGACGGGAAGCTACTCGTCAAGATATCCGAGCCTTAGCCATGCCGCGTCCCCCCGCCAGGCTCATTTCGGATTGTGTTCCATTTATGTGAGACTATGCTACATTAATAGGACGGCGGTGGATCGGCTCGGGCGTTTCCACGGCCGAGGTTGAGGGAGGCAAGAATGGGTATCGCGGAAGAATTCCGCCCGCTCGGCGCCGGGTTCGCAGAGATCTACGCCTTCCTGAAGCGTGCCCGGGACGAGGCCCCGGTATTCTACTGGCAGGAGCACGATGTCTGGGTCGTCAGCCGCTACGACGACGTACAGAAGGTGCTGATCGACCCGGTGTTCAGCAACGAGGGCAATCTCGGCGTGATGAACAACAGCTACTGTCCGGAGGCGAAGGCGATCCTTGCCGGCGGCATCGACTTCATGGAGACGCCGCAGGTAAATGCCCTGGAGGGCGAAGACCATGCGCGCGTGCGCAAGGTCATGCTAAACATCCTGACCCCGAAGCGCTTCCGGTCGATGGAAGGCTCGGTCCGGACGATGGTGACAAAACTGATCGACGGATTCGTTCAAGACGGCCGCTGCGACTTCGTCACCCAGTTCTGCTACCCGCTGCCCGTCCAGGTCATCTTCGACGTGATCGGCTTCAAGGTCGAGGAAGAGAATCTGGAGCAGCTGCAGACCTGGAGCGACGACATGTTCCGGCTGTGGCTGACGCCGATGTCGCCGGAGGATCAGGTCCGTTGCGCGCGACACGCCGTCCAGTTCCAACGCTACATGAAGGAGAAGATGGCCGAGCGCCGCCGAGCGCCGCGCGATGATCTCCTGAGCGAATTCGTCCGCCAGCTCGATTCGGGCGAGGCCAAGGCGAGCGAGGACGAGATCGTCATCATGTTCCCGATGAACCTGATCGGCGCCGGCCACGAGACAACCAAGTCGGCATTGTCCAACGCGATGTACCAGCTGCTGAGCCAGCCGTCGCGCTGGCAGGACGTCGTGGCGCATCCGGAGACGTTGTCTGGCGTCGTTGACGAGTGCCTGCGCATCGATTCCTCGGTCATGGCCTGGTACCGGACGGTGGCGGAGGATGTCGAGCTCTCCGGCGTCAGGCTCGAGAAGGGCGCCAAGATCGTGGCCCTGATCGGCGCCGCCAATCACGATGAGCGGCATTTCAAGGACGCGGAGAGCTTTTGTCCGGTCGGCCGCACCGAGCGGTCAGGCCATCTCAGTTTCAGCATCGGCCGGCATTTCTGCCTCGGCGCGCCGCTCGCGCGCATGGAGATGAAGATCGCGCTCGAAGAGCTGGCGAAGCGCCTGCCGAACCTGCGGATGGCGCCCGGCCAGTCGATCGAATACGACCCGGCCGTGGCGACCCGGGTGATCAAGCACCTCCAACTGGAGTGGGATGCGCCGCGGGCGCTCCACTAGCGGCGCCGGGGCCAGGCGGAAATCGATCATATCATACAGTACACTTAGGTCTGGCGTGACGGGCGTTCTGCTCGCGAGCCGGCCAGTACGAGGGAGACCGAGATGCGCGTGGGATTTGGTGCGACGTTCCAGAATCCGGGAGAGGAACTCACCGACGGCGAGGTCTATCGTCAGGAGGTTCGCCTCGCCAGGATGGTGGAGGCCCTGGGCTTCGACTCGGTGTGGACCGTCGAGCATCATTTCGACGGCTATCAGATGATCCCCGATCCGCTGATGTTCCTGTCACATATCGCGGGCACGAGCGAGACTCTGGGCGTCGGCGCCATGTGCGTGGTGCTGCCCTGGCACGATCCGGTGCGGGTCGCCGAACAGGCGATCATGCTCGACCACTACACCCAGGGCCGTTTCACGCTGGGCATCGCGCGCGGCGCGGCACCGTCGGAGTTTGCCGGCTTCAAGGTCGATATGAGCATCACGCGGCCGCTGTTCATCGAGTATTCCGAGATGGTGATCCGCGCGCTCGATACGGGGGTCGCCGAGTATGACGGGGTGCATCTGCAGCAGCCGCGCGTCGAGCTGCGGCCGCGGCCGTTCAAGTCGTTCAAGGGCCGCACCTATTGCGGTGCGGTCTCGCCGGAATCCATGGAGATCATGGCGAGGCTCGGCGTCGGCATGCTGATCACGCCGTCGAAGCCGTGGGACGTGGTCGGTCGCGAGATGGCCGAGTACCAGACCCATTACCGCAAATACCATGGCGAGGAGCCGGTGCCGACCATCGCCGTCGGCTGGGTGTTCTGCGACGAGGACGAGGGGCGCGCCAAAGAACTGGGGGCGAAGTACATCAAGAATTACTGGAAGACGGTGCTTGATCATTACGGCTTCAACAAGCCGGAGAACTTCAAGGGCAAGAAGGGTTACGAGTTCTACGCCAAGGGCGCCGAGGTGCAGCAGAAGATGAAGGACGAGGAGATCGCCAGCGCGTTCCTCGACTTTCATGTCTACGGCACGCCCGACCAGTGCTACGAGAAGATCATGGAGATCCGGAGTCACGTCGGCTGCATCCAGTTCAACGGGATCTTCCGCTACGCCGGGATGCCCTATGACGAGGCGGAACGGAACCTGAAGCTGTTCGCGAGGACCGTGCTGCCGCGGCTGAAGCAGGTACCGAACCCGAGCACCTTCACCACCCATGCGGACCAGACCCCGCTGAAAGCTGCGGGCTGAGGCGCGTCCGATGAACCTCGAATGGGCGCGCGACTGGGCTGCGGCCTTCAATCGCCGCGACAATGACGCGGTGATGAAGTTCTACACCGACGATCTGTTCTTCGAGGATCTGTTCTTCCGCATCGAGATGCGCGGCCGCGAGCAGTTCCTGCACGCGCTCCAGGCCTACGCCTCGGCGCCGAGCCGGAGCAGCAACGAGGTGGTCGATTATCAGGGCGACGCGACCGGCGGTGCCATAAGCTGGATCTGGCATTTCGATCCTGTCGGCAAGTTCATGGGCCACGAGGTCACCGGCCGATCCTGCAAGGTGCCCGGATTCTCGATCATCAAGATCAGGGACGGCCGGATCTGGCGCCAATCCGACATCGTCGACGGCATCAGCGTGCTGGAGGATCTTGGCGTGCTCAAGAAGGAGCCGATCGACGAGATCGACCCGATGCATGGCAGCGCCGGTTGGGTGCTGCGGATGGTCGCCTGACCTATGACGCAAGCCGCGGCGAGGACCGTGCTGATCACCGGCGGCGGCTCCGGGATGGGCCGCGCCACCGCCGAGAAATTCGCAGCCAACGGCTATGATGTGATCGTCGTCGGGCGCCGGCCCGAAGCACTCCGGACGACCGCCGAATTCGCACCCGACCGCATCACATGGTTTCAGGGCGACGTGACGCGGGACGAGGATCGCGCCGGCATGCTCGCGGCGGCGATCGAGCGGACCGGCCGGCTCGACGTGCTCGTCAACAATGCCGCGTTCCAGAAGAGCGCGCTCTTCGCCGACTTCACCCGCGAGGATATCGATCTTCATATCCTCACGAACCTGACGGCGCCCTTACTGCTGATCCAGGCAGCCCTGCCGCATCTCACCAGGACGAGGGGCAACGTCGTCAACGTCACCTCGGCCGCAACGCTCCATTACGGCCAGCCCCCGGCCCAGGTGACGCCCTATGCCGCTGCCAAAGCCGGCCTCAATCAGTTGACCCGCCAGCTGGCCGGGGAGGTTGGTCAGGACGGGATCCGGATCAACGCCGTGTCGCCGGGCTTCACCGATACCGAAATGGCAGCCAAGGCGATGGCGATTCCTGCCGCCGTCGAATGGATGATCGGCGAGACGGCGCTCCGCCGTGTCGGCCGGGCGGACGATATTGCCGACGTCATCTTCTTCCTCGCCTCCGACCAGGCTCGGTGGATCACCGGCGAGATCATCCAGGTCGCCGGTGGGATGTATCTGAAGTGATCGAGCTCCGGACCCGGTTCGGCGACGCCGACGCCGACCACATGGTCGCCACGGTCGAGCGGATCCTCGCCGGCATTTCCGATCTTAGCTTCGCCGGCCTGGCCGACGGGCTGACCGAAGATGCGGTGATCGATTGGCCCTATGTTGCCGAGGGCGCGCCTGCGATGTTCGAGGGTCGCCGGACGATCGTCGAGGCGCTGGCCGTGACGCCGCAGATATTCACGCACTTCCGGATGTGGGCGACGCGGTACATTCCGTCGCCGATGACCGGCACGCTGGTCGTCGAAGCCGCGAGCCAGGGCCGATATGCCGGCGGCGATGCCTACGGGAATCGCTACGTGCTGGTGATCGATTTCCGCGAGGGGCGGGTCGCTCACTGGCGCGAGTATCTCGATCCTCGCCGGGTGAAGCCGCCGGCCTGAGCGCGCGCCGGTCTTTCCGGCAGGTGATGCTTATCCCAGCGGCCGCACCGGATCGGTGACGCCGTCCCACTCTTCGGCTGCATGTCGGACGGCGGCATAGAATCCGCGGATTTGCGGGCCGTCCTCGACCAGTTCCAGATATGAGCCCAGGGCGGCGCGTGCGTCGAGATACGCCAGGCGAATGCCGAAGTACTCCGCCGACAGAACCACGGGAATGCCCAGGCCGTCATACCGGGCGAGCTCGGAGCCCAGCTCCTCGACGACCATGCAGACATGGTGGAGACCCTCGCCGCCATGCGGAAACCCCTCGGTGTAGATCGAGGGGCCGTCGCCCACCGGCTGGATCAGCTCGATCTGGAGGTCGCCGGCCTGCGCCAGGGCGGCCTGCGCGCGCAGCATCGTCGGCCGCCCGTGGTATCGCGCCTCGAACTCGGTCGGCGGTGTGACCAGAAACGGTCCGATTCCGGCGATTCGTGTCCACTCCGCCACCGCGGCGTCGAGGTCCCGCACGACGTAACCGTTTTGTACGATGGATCGGCGAGTCATGAGCGTCATCGGCCGCTTTTCCCCTCCTGGATATGCTGTTCAGACGAGCATGCCGCCGTCGACCGGGATGGCCGCGCCGGTGATGTACGAGGACTCCGGCGACAGCAAGAAGCACACGAGACGGGCGGCCTCGAACGGATTGGAGATGTAGCCGAGCGGCACGGCCGCCAGCAGGGCGCCTAGCGTGCCCTCCGGGGCGGCGCTGAGAGCCTCCGCCATCATCGGCGTGTCCATGGCGCCGGGGCAGACCGCGTTGACGCGAATTCCCTCGGGGCCGAGGGTTCGGCTGGCGACCCGCACCAGGCCGAGGGCACCGTGCTTGGAGGCGGTGTATTCCGCGGTCACAGCCGCGCCGCGCAGCGCGCTGGTCGACAGCACGACGGCGATGGAGGCACCGCGGCCTGCGGTGCGCAGAAAGGGCAACAACGCCTCGAGCGTATAGGCGACCCCGCTCAGATTGGTGCGGATGCAGTCGTCCCACACGTCGAAATCCAGTCGGCCCACCATGCCCAGCGGCGAGATGCCATGGCACACGGCAAGCCCGCCCACCCTGCCGAGCGCACGCCCGCTCTCCGCCGCCGCGGCGGCCACCGCCTTGCGGTCGCCGATATCGAAGGCGAGGCTGATCGCGGCAGCCCCTCTCGCCCGGCATGCCGCCGCCACCTGGCCGGCGCGCCGCTCGTCGCGGCCCCAGACCGCGACCGGACGCCCGGCGCGGGCGAGCAGCAGGGCGGTGGCCCGGCCGAGGCCTGACGAGGCGCCGGTGACGATGACCCCGCTGCGCGCGATCTCCGCGGGATCAGGGGGGCCGAGCTCGCCCGGTTCCGCGATTGCCTGGTCGGACATGGTGCCTCCTTGATCGGATTTTCGAGGCGGCGTGCCGTTACCAGCGCCGCCGCCGCTGGCCGCCGCGGAGCCGCTGCCGCAGGATGGCTTCACGCTCGGCCGGCGTTACATGGGGCGTGTCCGGCGGCAGGTGCCGGCGTAGATCCGCCAGCGCGACCCGCTTGATCTCGGGCAGTGGGGAGCCGCTGCATTTGTTCCAGCGCCCCTGGATCGAGCCGCTCGTGTAGCCGCCCGTATCGAGCCAGTTCGGAACCCCGGGATCGGTCGCCGAGATCACGGCCCGGAAGCGGCCGTCCGCATCGAGCCGGGCCTGAACATCGTTCAGCGTGCTCTGCCGGTCCATGTAGCCGATCGTGCGGTAGAGCTCGTCGGTCAGCAGCACCGACCAGTAGAACGCACGCTGCGGGATTTCCGTTTGGAGGATCAGCACCTCGTCGGCGTCGACTTCGAACAGGCCCTCGTAATAGGCTTGGTGGATCAGGCCGCCGCCCGTCTCCTCCATGGCGTTCAGGCGCAGGCGGTTGACGATGCCCTTTGCCCGCATGTCCAAAAGCCATCGCTGCCAGGGGGTGACATAGCGTCGAGGATAGGGCGCCACCAAGTCGAACCGCCGCATGATCTCCTGCACGGAAGCGCGCGGGAGCTGGACGGGGCGGTTGAGGCACTCGATCGTCAGGACGGCATCCTGCTCGCGCAGCCAGTCGCACGCGATGTGGCGGACGACCACCGCTCCGGCGCGCGGCGGCAGGGCCTCCCAGTGTCCGGCATAGCCGTCGGGTCTGCGCGCGCTCAGGATGAACTCGAACTCGCCGTCCGCCGATCTTGGAATGTCGTCGATATCGATGTGGTCGTTCATCCGCTCGAGCGTGTCGGTCATGGTGAAGAGCGCCGATCCCAGCACCAGGACGCATTGCCGCGAGGTTCCCCGGTTGCCGGCGATCCGGTAGACGCCATCATCGGCGAGCGACGCGTAGCCGTAGACGGTGTCGCCGTTCGGAGCGGCCCCGTTCGAGCCCTCGTTGAAGATCGGCGTGAAGCGCGGATGGTAGGGATCGGTCAGGAACGCATTGAGATAGCCGCAGCCCAGCAGCGACATGATGGTCTGGCAGGCATCGGCGCGCTGTGCCGGGTCGCCGGGGCTCAGCAGCAACGGGGCCAGTTCCGCGCCGCACCCGAGGAACCGCTCGGCGATATCGCGCCAGTCCTGTTCGAGGCTGCTGTCGGAACTCATGACGTCCTCCGGCAATGGCCGTTCCAGCGTGTGCCGACGCCGCTATTCGAAGCTGCGGCGAACCCCGTAGCCGAAGCCGAAGCGGTCGCGGTATTCGGCGAATTGCGTGTTGATCTCGTCGCGGTCGAAGCCGAAATCGTCGGGCGCGTGCTGGTGGACACCGTGCTTCGTCTGGTTGTTGCCGTCGACCCAGGCCCGGATCGCGACGGCGGCAGACTCGCTCAGCGTCCGGCCGAACCGGCGATAGATCCGCCGCACGGTTTCGACCGGATCGGCCAGCACGTCGTGGTAGGATACGTCGCAGAAGCGATCCTCGCCCACCGCGTCCCGGCCGCGCATGCCCTTGTCCAGGATCTCGCGCTGCACCTTCATGGAGTCCTGGCCGAGCGCCCGCCGGCCTGTCGCCGGCAGCATGCCAGTGAGGGTGCGCGTCAGGCACGTCGAACTGGTGACCGAACTGGACAATTGCGCCAGGTCGCGATGGGTCCAGACGAACCCGGCCTCGGGATACTCGTCGGCCAGTTCGCGGAGCCAATACATATGATCGGGCGATTTGAGCGCCCACCGGGCCGTCGTCGCCGGAAACTGCACATGCTGCAGGAACGAGCGGTGAAAGCGCATCGCCGCAGCGTGATCGGCGGTCAGCAGGTAATCGTGATAACCGGGCAGCGGATAGAAATACCAGAACCGGTTGGTGGTGAAGGCCATCGGCATGAAGCTGCTGCATTCCTCGGTGGCCCGCACGCCTTCTTCAGCGTAGTAGGAATGCATCACCTCGATCCGGGAATCCGCCGCCATCAGGCTTGTCAACGTCGCGATCGCCGTGCCGAGACGCTCCCGCGTGGGCTCGGCCAAGCCCGGCGGCGGTGACGGGTCGGCCGAGTGCCAATAGAGCACCGACCGATTTTCCGGATCCTGTGCCAGCAGCGTGTGCAGCAGCGAGGTGCCGGATCGTGCGGGGCCGACGACGATCAACGGCCGTTCGATCGACCCTTTCCGGATCCCGGGATGGCGGTCGCGATCGGCCGTTACCTTCAGCCGATTGACCAGGAGGCCGACCAGTTCCTCGATCGCCTTCTCGCGCACCTGCGGAGACATGAGCGGCCAGGCATCGTTTCGAAACGACGCAACGAGAGCCGATAGCGGTGTGGTGAACTCAGAATCGCCGAAATCCGTGAGGCCGGCTCGCGTCTGTGCGACGTCGATCAGGGCGGCCGCTTCGAGCGGGACCGACCGGCCATGCTCTCCCTGCAAATCGCCCTCCACCGGGGGTTCTTTCGATCATCAAATCGATAGCTTGAACCGAACGACTTAGGCAACCGGATTCTGAGACGGATGCTCACGCGGTGAAGGCGATATCGCTGCCACGCCGCGCCCAAAGCGGCATCGCCGCGGGATCCGCGGTCTCCTGGATGATCCATTTGCACATGCGGCGCAGCGGCTCGATGCCGTCCTGCGGGCCGACCAGGCCGGGACCGCCGAAGCAGTAGCCCAGCGCCACGAAACGCTGCGCGCCGTGCAGCGCCATGCGATGCCTGACCACGGGCAAAAGGTCGTCCGGGAACACGCCGACGGTCTGGGTATAGGCGTCGACCGCCTCCAGCACCTCGTCGAGCGTGTCGACCGGGATGAGATTGACGGTGCGGTCGGCCAGCAGCTCGAAGAAATCCACCGGCTCGGCCATGTGAGATACGATCACGGCACCCTCGCCATCCTTGCCGCCGAACACCGTGTGCCACTCGCTGGCCTTGCGCAGGGCGTCGACGTGGCTTTTCAGCTCCGGATCGTAGGCTTTCGGCCTGGTGCTGATCTGCGGCGGCAGCGCCAGCATCGCGTCATAGACCTTCCGCCCCAGCTTCCGGGCGGTCTCCAGTCCGTCAGGACCGGTGCCCGACATCACGTAGACCACCCGGGCGTTGGCGCAGGCGACCTGGTTCAGGGCACCGACATCGGTCGCGATGCGCACGGCCGCTTCCTCGAGCAGCGCCTCCGTCTTCAGCCCGTCGCCGCCGACCACGGCCGCGCTGCGCTTCGGGTCCAGCGAGATCAGCTCCAGCCCGGGCTGGATGTATCGGGTCACGTGCTTGACCGAGGCGAAGCCGCCCCAGGCGACGATCTTCTCGACATTGTACGGCTGGTAGAGCCGGCTTTCGAACGCCTCGTCGCCGCCGCGCCAGTAGCCCACGGAGAAATGCCTGGTGATCGGATGGTCGGGTGCGAACTCGCACATCGTCCGCGCGATGGCGCCGGTCGTGAACGGATCGTTCGAGGGCACCTTGACGATGGTGTCGCCGCGGGTGACCGCACCCCGGATCAGCGTGAGCGCGCCCAGCGTCGGGCCGTTGCCGGCGATGACGTGAACCGTGCGCGCGCCGTAGGCGCGGGTCGACAAGGTGGCGTTGCCGACCGGGACATCGACCCAACCTTCGAGATAGCGCACGCCGACGCTGAGCTCGACCCACTCGCGGATGCGCTTGCGATCGAACATTGCGCCCAGCGTCGCGTAGAATCCGTCGATCAGCGGCGGCGTGGTCGGTGCCGTCAGGTAGGAAAGCTCGCGCGCCTCTTGGAGCCACAGGTTCGTGCCTACGTCGAGCAGCGCCCCCAATTCCTCCAGGTATTCGAGGATCTGCTCGAAGCTGAGCGTGTAGAGATCGTCGAGCAGCGACGGGCTGGCGAGTGGCAATTGGCTCACGAATTTATGCGGATCGGGCGCCAGGAACGCCAGGTCGCCACCGCGACCACCGAACTCGACGAGATCGCTGTCGATGACCTTGCCGCGGATGACCAGCGGGGCGATCGGCTTCTGCGACATCGGCTGCTCCTCCTTCCTGCAGGCTCAGGCGTCGAGCCCGACCAGGTAATCCATCGCCTCCGCATGCGCCGTCGGGGTTGCGGCGCAGGTGATCTTGTCGTTGCCGCCCTGGAGTGCGCTGTAGCGTTCGACATCCATTGCCAGATGGATCGAGCTGCGGCCGCACGCGCAGGATGTGTCCCAGTCGGCGGTCACCCGGTCGCCGGTGATCAGCCCGCCCCAAGCGCCCTGCATGGAGATGTCGAAATAGGCGGCACGGCCGGTCCGCACGCCGTTGCCGGGGAGAGGCCGGCTGGTCTCGGGATCGAGCAGGGTGAGGATCACCCAGGGCGGCACATGGTAGCGGCCGTGGTCGCATTGGAGGCTGAAGCCGTTGAGCTCGGTCATGCCGTAGGACATGACGATCTTTGTCCCGAAGAACGCGGCCACCACCTCTTTCCAGTCGGCGGGCGGGACCATGCCCTTGGCGCCGCCGCCGGTCTGCAGCACGGAATCGTCCGAGAACACCGCCCGACGGGGTTCGCCCCGGCTGCGCGCCGCGACGTCGTAGAACATGTTCCA
>Ga0070731_10005215_pt1 | contig 10832 bp, 5 predicted proteins | sample Coa_R1_2_FD_66448 | JGI IMG/M metagenome (GOLD analysis project Ga0070731, IMG submission 66448) | Surface soil microbial communities from Centralia Pennsylvania, which are recovering from an underground coalmine fire - Coalmine... | ecosystem: Environmental > Terrestrial > Soil > Unclassified ... | reverse complement strand
CTCCATGCTCACCCCGGCGGTCGGTTCGTCGAGCAGCAGCGTGTCGAACCCGGCGGCGAGCAGCATCGCGATCTCGAGCCGGCGGGCATCGCCCTGGCCGAGCGAGGCCGCGCGACGCGCGGCCTGCCCGGCCAGGCCCGTTCCCTCGACCGCCGCGCGCGCCCTCGCGGCTTCGGCGCGGTCGGCGAGCGCGGGACGCCACACGTCGAGGTTGCCCGGCCCGCGCATCTGCACGGCCAGGCGGACATTTTCAAACACGGTGAGAGCGCCAAACACGCGCGCCGTCTGGAAGCTGCGGCCGAGCCCGGCCTGCGCCCGCCGCGGCGGCGGCCACGCCGTGACGTCACGGCCGTCGAGCTCGATCGAACCGGCGGCCGGTCGATAGAGGCCGCTGATCAAGTTGAACAGCGACGTCTTGCCGGCGCCGTTCGGACCAATCAGCGTGACGAACTCGCCCCGCCGCACCTCGAGCGACACGTCGTCGACGATCAGGGCGCCGCCGATGCGGAGGGTGAGACCGGTCGTGCGGATCGCCGGGGGGCCGTCTCCCGTCTGGGCGTCTCCGGCCGTGGGCCTCGCGTGCTCCTCGCGGCTCAGGGCTTGAACGGGCTGACCGGCGGTGCGACGTCGGCCGGCGCCATCGCCTTGACCACCTGCGGTTCGAAGCCTCCGCCCGCGGCGACCAGCTTCACCTGAAACATCGGCTGGAGGACCGCGTGGTCGGCGGCCCGCACCAGCTGCTGGCCCTTCGGCGCGAGGAATGTCCAGTTCTCGAGGGCGCGGATCATCTTCTCGACGTCGTCGCCGTCCGCGATCTGGACCGCGTGCACGATCATCTGGGCCGCGACGAATCCGTCCGGATCGAAGAGATCGGGCACCTTGTTCTGCGTCTTGAGGGCCTGCACCAGGTAGTCGTTGGCGCGGTTGTGCGGCGCCTGATAGACGTAGTGCGAGAGGAAACCGATCTTGGACGCGACGGGACCGAAGGTCGCGTAGGTCGACCGCTGGTCGAGCCCGGTGACGACCGCCGTGCCGCCGAAGACACCCTGCTGGTCGAGCGCCTGCCACATCGCCGGGGCGGTAGCCCCCGCCCACGCGACGAACAGCAGGTCGGGCTTCGCCTGCTTGGCCTGCAGCGCGAACGGCGTGAAGTCCGTCGCGTTGAGCGGCACCAGGATCTGCCCCACATCGGCGCCGCCGCGCCCCAGCACGTTGCGGACCGCCGCGACGTTGGCCTGTCCGAAGGCGTAGTCCTGCGCGAAGACGATGACCTTCTTGCCGCGCTCGTCGCCGATGAACGAGCGCGCCGCGAGGACGTCCTGGTACGTCTGGCGCCCCGAGCGGAACGTGTACCGGTTGACGCCGGTGATCGCGTCCGCGGCCGCGGGCCCGGAAATGAGCACCACCCGGTTCTGGGCCGCGAGCGGCGCGACCTGGAGCGCCACGGCCGAACTGACCGGCCCGGCGAGCACGTGCACGCCCTGCCCGATCAGATCCTTCGCGGTGGAAACCGCCTTCGCCGGATCGCCCGCGTCGTCGTTCCAGGCGACGTCGATCTTGTGGCCGGCGATCGCGCCGGTCCTGTTCGTGGCATACGCGAGGCCGGCCTGGAACCCTTCGCGGAACTGCGCGCCGTAACTCGCCAGCGGTCCGGTCGCGGAGTAGATCATGCCGACGCGAACCGCGGCCTTCGGCGCCTGCCCCGCGGCCCACGGTCCCGCGGCGCCGGCAAGCAGCACCGCGACGGCCGCGGACAATAGTGCGCTCACTACGCGTGCGCGAATCTTCACCCGCATCATCTCCCCCCAACAGTGACCGCGTGCGTCGAGATCTCCCCGTAGGTCTGTTCTCAGGACGTCCGGCCGTCTCCTGGGATCGGACGACGCGCGAACGCCCGTAGAAATGCCGCGGACCCTCCTCACGGAGGGCCCGCGACGTTGCATCCGATGACGGCCTTGTCTACGTCAGGCCTTCGACCGCCACCTTGACCGACCGGTAGCGCTGCATGCCGGTGCCGGCCGGGATTAGCTTGCCGATGATCACGTTCTCCTTGAGGCCGAGCAGCGGATCGACCTTGCCCTTCGTCGCCGCGTCGGTGAGGACGCGGGCCGTCTCCTGGAACGACGCCGCGGACAGGAAGCTCTCCGTGGCGAGCGACGCCTTGGTGATGCCGAGCAGCACGGGCCGCGCGGTCGCGGGCTCCTTGCGCGAGGCCATCGCCCGGGCGTTCTCCTCCTCCAGTGCGAAGATGTCGACGAGCTCTCCGGGCAGGAACTCGGCGCCGCCCGGCTCCTCCACCTTCACCCGCCGCAGCATCTGGCGCACGATGATCTCGATGTGCTTGTCGTTGATGTCGACGCCCTGCGAGCGGTAGACGCTCTGGATCTCCTGGACCAGGTAGCCCTGCACCGCCGCGAGACCCTTGATGCGGAGGATGTCGTGCGGGTTGACCGACCCCTCCGTCATCTGGTCGCCGGCCGAGGCACGGTCGCCGTCGGCCACGCGGACCCGGACGCCGTAGGCGACCGGATACTCGCGCTCGTCGTCCCGCCCGGCGAGGGTGATGATGCGCGTGCCCTTGCTCTCCGACAGCGCGACCTTGCCGTCGATCTCCGCGATCACGGCCTGGCCCTTCGGGCGCCGGGCTTCGAACAGCTCCTCGACGCGCGGCAGGCCCTGCGTGATGTCGAACCCGGCGACGCCGCCGGTGTGGAACGTCCGCATCGTGAGCTGCGTGCCGGGCTCGCCGATCGACTGCGCGGCGATGATGCCGACCGCCTCGCCGATCTCCACAAGCTTGCCGGTCGCGAGGTTGCGGCCGTAGCACTTGGCGCAGATGCCGAACCGGGTCTTACAGCCGAGCACCGATCGCACGACCACGGAGGTCACGCCGGCCTCTTCCGCCGCCTCCGCCGCCGCCTGGTCGATCTCCGCGCCGGCCTCGATCAGAACCTTCTTGCTTCGCGGCGCCAGCACGTCCTCGGCCGCCACGCGCCCCGCGATCCGGTCGGCCAGGGGTACCACGGTCTGCGAGCCGTCCATGATCGCCGTCATCTCGACCCCGGAGGTCGTGTGGCAGTCTTCGTCGCGGATGATCACGTCCTGCGCGACGTCGACGAGCCGGCGGGTCAGATAGCCCGACTCGGACGTCCGGATCGCCGTGTCCGCCAGTCCCTTGCGCTGGCCGTGCGTGCTGATGAAATATTCCAAGACTGTGAGGCCCTCGCGGAAGTTCGCCTTGATCGGCAGCTCGATGATCCGGCCGCTCGGGTCGGTCATCAGGCCCCGCATGCCGGCGAGCTGGCGGATCTGCTGGATGTTGCCCCGCGCGCCCGACTGGGCCATCATGTACAGCGGATTAAAGGGATCGAACGTGCTGAGCATCTTCCGCGTGATCGTCTCCGTCGCCTCGGTCCACACGTCGACCGTCTTGAGGTACCGCTCCTCGTTGGTGATGAGGCCGCGCCGGTACTGGGTGTCGATCGCGTCGACTTCTTTGTCGGCCTTGGCGAGGATCTCTTCCTTCTCCTTCGGGATCACGATGTCCGACAGCGCGATGCCGCTGCCGCTGATGGTCGCGAAATGGAAGCCCAGATCCTTGATGCTGTCGAGCAGCTGCACCGTCTTCGTGGAGCCGAGGCGGCTGTAGGCCTCGGACACGATCTGGGAGAGGATCTTGCGGTCGCAGACCTCGTTGATGAACCGCAGCTCCTCCGGGATCGCCTCGTTGAAGATCACCCGGCCGACCGTCGTCTCGATCAGTTCGCCGTCGTGGCTGAGCCGGACCTTGATCTTCGCGTGCAGGTCCAGCACGCCGCTCTCGTAGCCCAGCACGACCTCGTCCGGCCGGCTGAAGATCTTGCCCTCGCCCTTCGCCCCCGCCCGCTCCAGCGTGAGGTAGTAGCAGCCGAAGACGATGTCGCGGGTCGGCGACGTGATCGCGCGGCCGTAGGCCGGCGAGAGAATGTTGTACGCGGACAGCATCAGCACGCGCGCCTCGGCCTGCGCCGCGGCCGACAGCGGCACGTGCGCCGCCATCTGGTCGCCGTCGAAGTCCGCGTTGTACGCCGTGCAGACGAGCGGGTGCACCTGGATCGCCTTGCCCTCGATCAGCACCGGCTCGAACGCCTGGATGCCGAGGCGGTGCAGGGTCGGGGCGCGGTTGAGCAGCACGGGATGCTCGTGCACGACCTCCTCCAGCACGTCCCACACCTCGGGCCGCGCGCGCTCGACCATCCGCTTCGCGCTCTTGATGTTCTGGCTGAGCCCGCGGTCGACGAGCTTCTTCATCACAAACGGCTTGAAGAGCTCGAGCGCCATCTCTTTGGGCAGCCCGCACTGGTGGAGGCGCAGGTTTGGCCCCACCACGATGACCGAGCGCCCGGAGTAGTCGACGCGCTTGCCGAGGAGGTTCTGGCGGAACCGCCCCTGCTTGCCCTTCAGCATGTCGGACAGCGACTTGAGCGGGCGGTTGTTCGGCCCGGTCACCGGCCGGCCGCGCCGGCCGTTGTCGATCAGCGCGTCCACCGCCTCCTGCAGCATCCGCTTCTCGTTGCGCACGATGATCTCGGGCGCGCCGAGGTCGAGCAGGCGCTTCAGGCGGTTGTTGCGGTTGATCACACGGCGGTACAGATCGTTCAGGTCGCTCGTCGCGAACCGGCCGCCGTCGAGCTGGACCATCGGCCGCAGGTCCGGCGGGATCACCGGCACGACGTCGAGGATCATCCAGTCCGGCGTGTTGCCGCTCTTGCGGAACGCCTCCACGACCTCGAGCCGCTTCAGGATCTTCATGCGCTTCTGGCCGCCCGCGGTCTTGAGCTCCGCGCGCAGCTTCTTCTGCGTCTGGTCGAGGTTCAGCTCGCGCAGCAGCTCCTTGATCGCCTCCGCGCCGATGCCGGCGTGGAAGGTGGTGCCGTGCTTGTCCCGCAGCTCCCGGAAGTCGGCCTCGGTCAGCAGCTGGCCGCGGCTGAGCCCCTTGATCGTCCCCGGATCGGTGACGACGTAGGCCGCGAAGTAGACCACGCGCTCGAGCGCCCGCGGGGACATGTCGAGCAAGAGGCCGATGCGGCTCGGCACGCCCTTGAGATACCAGATGTGGCACACCGGCGCGGCGAGCTCGATGTGGCCCATCCGCTCGCGCCGCACCTTCGCGCGGGTCACTTCCACCCCGCACCGGTCGCACACGATCCCCTTGAACCGGATGCGCTTGTACTTGCCGCAGTGGCACTCCCAGTCCTTGGTCGGGCCGAAGATCCGCTCGCAGAACAGCCCGTCGCGCTCCGGCTTCAGCGTGCGGTAGTTGATCGTCTCCGGCTTCTTGACCTCGCCGCGGGACCACTGACGGATCTGGTCCGGCGAGGCCAGCGCGATCTTGACCGCGTCGAAGTTGTTGACGTCCTGCATCGCTTAGTTCTCCTCGACGAGGGCTTCCTCGCCCTCGAGGTTGATGCCGAGGGCCCGGGCCGTCTCGGCGATGTCTTCCTCGATTTCCTTGAGCTCGATCTCCTTCTTGTCCTCGCTCAGCACCTTGACATCGAGGCAGAGGCTCTGCAGCTCCTTGACGAGCACCTTGAAGGACTCCGGCACGCCGGGCTCCTGGATGTTCTCGCCCTTGACGATCGCCTCGTACGTCTTCACCCGCCCGACGACGTCGTCGGACTTGACGGTGAGGAGCTCCTGGAGGGTATTCGCGGCGCCGTACGCCTCGAGCGCCCACACCTCCATCTCGCCGAACCGCTGCCCGCCGAACTGCGCCTTGCCGCCGAGGGGCTGCTGGGTGATGAGCGAGTACGGGCCCGTCGACCGCGCGTGGATCTTGTCCTCGACGAGGTGCAGCAGCTTCATCATGTAAATCTGGCCGACCGTGACCTCCTGGTCGAACGGTTGGCCCGTCCGCCCGTCGTAGAGGCGCACCTTGCCGGTCTCGTCGATGTGCACCCGCGCGCCGGCCTCGGTCTCCGACGCCGTCTGGAGCAGCCCGCGGATCTCGTCCTCGCGCGGCCCGTCGAACACCGGCGTCTCGGCGTAGAAGCCGAGCATCTCCGCGGCCCAGCCGAGGTGCGTCTCCAGCACCTGGCCGACGTTCATCCGCGACGGCACGCCGAGCGGGTTGAGCACGATGTCGATCGGCGTCCCGTCCGGCAGGTACGGCATGTCCTCGGATGGCAGGATCTTACTGATGACGCCCTTGTTGCCGTGCCGGCCGGCCATCTTGTCGCCGACGGTGATCTTCCGCTTCTGGGCGACGTAGACCCGGACGAGCTGGTTGACGCCGGGCGACAGCTCGTCGCCGGCCTCGCGGGAGAAGACCTTCACCGCGACGACCTTGCCCTTCTCCCCGTGCGGCACTTTGAGGGAGGTGTCGCGGACCTCCCGCGCCTTCTCGCCGAAGATCGCCCGCAGCAGGCGCTCCTCCGCGGTCAGCTCGGTCTCCCCCTTCGGCGTTACCTTGCCGACCAGGATGTCGCCGCTGCGCACCTCCGCGCCGATCCGGATGATGCCGCGCTCATCGAGATCCCGCAGCGCTTCCTCGCCGACGTTGGGGATGTCGCGAGTGATCTCTTCCGGCCCGAGCTTGGTGTCGCGGGCCTCGACCTCGTACTCCTCGATATGGATGCTCGTGAAGAGGTCCTTCTGCACGAGGCGCTCGCTGATCAGAATGGCGTCCTCGTAGTTGTAGCCCTCCCACGGCATGAACGCGACCAGCACGTTGTGCCCGAGCGCCATCTCGCCCTGGTCGGTGCACGGCCCGTCGGCGATCACGTCGCCGACCGCGACCTTCTCCCCTGCCTCGACGATCGGCCGCTGGTTGATGCACGTGCCCTGGTTGCTGCGCTGGAACTTGACGAGCTTGTACGTCCGCTCCTTGCCGCGCTCCGGCTTGACCGTGATCTGGTCGCCGGTGACGCTCAGGATCTCGCCGGCCTCGCGCGCCACCACGACGGCGCCCGAGTCCACCGCGGAGCGGTGCTCCATGCCCGTGCCGACGAGCGGCGCCTCGGTCCGCAGCAGCGGGACCGCCTGGCGCTGCATGTTGGAACCCATCAGCGCGCGGTTGGCGTCGTCGTGCTCGAGGAACGGGATGAGCGCGGTCGCCACGCTGACGATCTGCTTCGGCGACACGTCCATGTAGTCGATCTTGTCCGGGGGCACGAGCACGATCGCGCTGCCGCGGCGGGCCGTCACGCGGGACTCGCTCAGCTTGCCGTCCGCGTTCATCTTGGCGTTGGCCTGCGCGATCGTGTACTTCTCCTCATCGTCCGCGGTGAGGTACTCCATCGACCGCGTCACACGGGCGTCGCGCACCTTGCGGTACGGCGTCTCGATAAACCCGTACGGGTTAACCCGCGCGAACGTCGCGAGCGACGAGATCAGGCCGATGTTCGGGCCTTCCGGCGTCTCGATCGGGCACATGCGGCCGTAGTGCGAGGTGTGCACGTCGCGCACCTCGAACCCCGCCCGCTCGCGGCTGAGGCCGCCGGGCCCGAGGGCCGACAGCCGCCGCTTGTGGGTGAGCTCGGCCAACGGGTTCGTCTGGTCCATGAACTGCGAGAGCTGGCTGGAGCCGAAGAACTCCTTGATCGACGCGACGACCGGCCGGATGTTGATCAGCACCTGCGGCGTGATCGCCGCGGCCTCCTGGATCGTCATCCGCTCGCGGATCACCCGCTCCATCCGCAGCATGCCGATCCGGAACTGGTTCTGCAGCAGCTCGCCGACCGACCGGACGCGGCGGTTGCCGAGATGGTCGATGTCGTCCGGCTTGCCCTGCCCGTTTCGCAGGGCGACGAGGTAGCGGATGATCTCCACGATGTCCTTGGAGCGCAGCACGCGCCCCTCGGGCCCCTGGGCCTGCTCGGGCTTGAAGCCGAGCTTCTTGTCGAGCTTGTACCGGCCGACGCGGCCGACGTCGTAGCGGCGCGGGTCGAAGAAGAGCGTGTTGAGCAGCGTCCGAGCGCTCTCGATCGTCGGCGGGTCGCCGGGGCGCAGCCGCCGGTAGATGCCGAGCAGCGCGTCGTCCGCGGTCTTCGTCTCGTCCTTGGCGAGCGTCGCCTTGATGGCCGCGTCGTTGTCGTACAGTTTGAGGATGGCCTCGTCGTCGCCGTACTTGAGCGCGCGCAGCAGAACCGTGACCGGCAGCTTCCGCGTCCGGTCGATGCGCACGTAGACGATGCCGTTGGCGTCGATCTCGAACTCGAGCCAGGCCCCGCGGTGCGGGATCACGGTCGCGGTCGGCAGCAGGTGGCCGTTCGCGTCCGGCGACATGCTGTAGTACACGCCGGGCGAGCGGACGAGCTGGCTGACCACGACGCGCTCCGCGCCGTTGATGACAAAGGTACCCTGCTCGGTCATCAGCGGGAAGTCGCCCATGAAGACTTCCTGCTCTTTGACCTCGCCGGTCTCTTTGATGACGAGGCGTACCTGGACCTTGAGCGCCGCGCTGTAGTTGTAGTCCCGCTCGCGGCAGTCCTCGACCGAGTACTTGAGCTGCTCGAACCGATACCCGTCGAAGTCGAGCGTCAGGTCGCCGTTCTCCGACTCCTGGGCCCCGCCGCGGCGCTTCCGGCCGACGGCGAAGTGCAGTTCCAGGTTGCCGGTGAAGTCCTTGATCGGCGAAATCTCGCTGAAGACCTCGCGGATGCCGTCCCGCAGGAACCACTTGAACGACTCTCGCTGGATCTCCACCAGGTTCGGGATGTCCAGCACGTCGTGAATCTTGGCGAAGCTGACGCGGCTCCGCTTCCCCCGGCGCGAGGAGCGCACCTCGCCGAGCCCGCGAACGGTCCGGGTGGAGGAGTGCGACGGCGGCGTCGGCGGCGGCGCCTGCAGCACCGCGACCGGCGCGCGCTCCACGTTGGTCGGGAGGACGATCGTCCGGGTCAGGCGCGGGCGGCCGCGCACGGCGCGCCCCGCCCCCGGCCGCTGGAGCTGGCCGCGCAGGCTGTCCTTGACGGTCAGGCGCATCGCGCCCGGTTTCGCCTTGGCGCCCCGGCGCGCCGTTCGCCCCGCGCCAGACGGGGTTGTGGCGGTTCTCGTTCTGGCCTTCGGCGACGCAGTCTTTCTCGTCACGCTGTTCGCCTCCGTAGTGTGCGTGGCAGAAAGCCGAGGCCGGGCGCGGGCACACGTCGCCCCGCGTCCGGACGGCTGACTGGGACCCTCAGCATAACAGCAATAGATTGCGGCATTGAGGAGTAAACTTCATTATACTCACGGCGGCAAGGGGCGTCAAGGGACAGTCGCCCGCCGCCGGCCCCTTCCGGGGCGTCCTCAGTGCCTGCCAGTAGATCCGGCGTTACTTGATCTCGACTGTGGCGCCCACTTCGGACAGCTTGGTCTTGATCGTCTCGGCTTCTTGCTTCGAGACTTTCTCCTTCACCGGCTTGGGCGCGCCGTCGACCAGGTCCTTGGCCTCCTTGAGGCCGAGACCGGTCAGTTCGCGGACGACCTTGATCACCTGGATCTTCTTATCGCCGATCGCGGTGAGCATGGCGTCGAACTCCGTCTGTTCCTCCGTCGCCGCCGGCGCGCCCGCGGCCGCGCCGCCCGCCGGGGCCATCGCCATCATCGGCGCCGCCGCGCTGACGCCAAACTTCTCCTCCAGGGCCTTCACGAGCTTCGATAGATCCAGGGCCGACAGGTCCCCGATCTCGTCAACGATCTTTTCAACTGTCGCTCGCTCCGCCATGCTCATCCCCTCCTGGGAACCTTGTGCCTGGTTGTCTGCCTACGTCCTGGCGCGGTTCGATGCATCCTTACGCTGTGGGTTTGGACTCCGCCGGCGCGTCGGCGGCGGGGACGGCGGCCGGTTCGGCCCGCGCCCCTTCGGACGCGGGCGCGGATTGCGCCGCCGGGGCGGGCGCCGCCTCGGGGGCCGGTGCCGCGCCGGCCACGGGCGCCGCGTCCGCGGAAGGTGCCGGTTCTACCGCGGGTGCCGGTTCTACCGCGGGTGCCGGCTCTGCCGCGGGCGCCGGCTCTGCCGCGGGCGCCGCCTGCTTCCCGGACGCACCTTCCTCCGTCTCGCGGCGCTTCCGGACGGCGTCGAGGGCCGTGACCAGGCCGCGCGGCGCCGCGGTCAGTACCATCACCAGCGAGAACAGCGGGCCCTGGACCGCGCCCACCACACGGGCGAGCAGCTCCGGCCTACCGGGCAGCGTCGCGAGCGCCTGGACCCCGGCCGCGTCGAGCGCGTGCCCCTCGACCACCCCGCCCTTGATTTCAAGCTTGCGGAACTGGCGGATAAAATCCTGAAGCACCCTCGCCGGCACGCCGGGATCGTCGTTGCCGAACACGACCGCGGTCGGTCCGGTGAGGTGCGGCTCGAGCCCGACGACGCCGACTTTTTCGGCCGCCCGGCTCAGCAGGGTGTTCTTGGCGACGCGGTATTCGAGGGACGCGCCCCGGAGTTTGCCGCGCAGCGTCCCGATCTCGCCGACCGTGAGCCCGCGGTAGTCCGTGAGGATCACAATCGACGAGTTCCGCAGACGCTCTTCGAGCGCCTCGACTTCGGCGACTTTGTCTGATCTCGGCTCCGCCATCGATGCCTCCAGAAATGCGGGTGAAACAAAAGAGACCCCGTAGACACGTGGAGTCTCCCTCAGGAGCCTCGGCGGGCGGTCACGGGACCTTTAGGCGCAGGGGCGGCACCCGCTGTCTACGGCGATATGCAATTGTCCCCGGTCATCCTAGCATCGCCGCGTCAGACCGTCAACCGGTTGTACTGGTCCAGTAGATCCGACTACACCAGCCTCCAAATTCATCGCTGAGCCGCCTGCCATTGAGCGAGGTACTCGTTCGGAGTGAGGTAACCGAGCGCCTGGTGCGGCCGGACGTTG